>JAABUZ0100009349.1_pt1 | contig 11245 bp, 10 predicted proteins | sample 5562091 | NCBI WGS metagenome assembly JAABUZ01 (sample SAMN12813069, study PRJNA571459) | rock metagenome | isolation source: Antarctica rocks | place: Antarctica: Victoria Land, Linnaeus Terrace sud | collected 2015-12-21
AGGCAGCCGTCACCGTGCGCTTCCCCGGCGTCAGCAGCGCCCCCACCACAAGCTCAACGGCATGTCCCCAGACGCGGCGCGAAAAGCATGGCGCAAACGGTGCCAGTAGGTGTAGCATGATAGGCGGTAGGGTTCGCATCGTCTTCCCTCCTGGTAGAGTGACGACGAGCTTACCCTATCACCCCATCAACCCTCAAATGGCCAAAGTCGAGCTAAGACTGTCCGGCGCTGGCACCCCAACCGGGTCATCGTCGCAGGCGCAGACTGCACCGACGCCGCTCTCGATCTGTTGGCCGTCTGTCTTAACAGGCCCATACCACTCATCTTCATTCTGCGCTTCCATCGGGATGCACTACGGTACGCCCCGGAACCCCCTGGAACACAGGGCAGGATCGGTCGGACCCGGCTCAAGGGGATACATTTGCCGACACTGGCTTGCCTCGCTATCGACCCGACGCCCTGTGGATCAGCGTGACAGTGGCGCCCTGGTATGGGTTGGGAGAGCGCCTCGTCAAGATCAACTCCGTGACCCCCGTACATATCCCTCGGATGCGCTGTTTCTGAGCTATGCCTTCGCCGTACGACAGACCTCACCGGCATCTTGCATAGCGTGGTCGACGGCATTATAAGCATAAGTCGCCGCCATATGATGAATACCTCCCCATGCTACTGTCCTAACGATCGAGGCGGTCGCTGCCATAGAAAGAACAGCTACAAGTTATAGAATGGACAGCTACAACAGGTGGTGAGGCCGGACGTGTTGCCTTTCATCAGATGCGATCCAGCGTAGCCGTAGCAGCGTCAGTACTCGTCGAGCAATGCATGTACCGACCTAATGACCATGGAACGGGGTGAGTCGGAGGGACACGACGTGCGCATTCTCTCGGAGAGAGCGGGACTTTTCAAAGCAGATTGGGACGCTAATAAAGTGACCACGGGGAACTTGAAGTCCATTGACTCGCTCAATCTTTGAGAATCGGCCGGGGCCAAACAGCCTGTTTTACTGCCCCAATGAGCCACAAAAAGGTCGTTCTAAGACGGCATAAAACGGTAGAAACTCGGGCTGTTCTCGGAGAGAACAGGGCTACGTGGGTACGTCTAAGCGGCCCTCCGTCGATTTTGTCAATGCCGGTGCAGAAGTGGCTTACGGCCGTTCGTGTTCTGCTTTCACGGGAGCCGTGACTGAAATGCCACGCGTGACTCCCTGATGCTGCCAGGCACCGTCTTGCCAGTGGGGCAGCATCGGAGCATGCCATATATCAGAGGTGAGCGCGACCAGAGGGGGGAAGCGCAACGGAGAGTTCCGTCAGGATGCTGGGTTGGTTCTCCTTGACGGGGAACAGGGCGTCCCCTCCTGCGTCGACGATCTGTTCAAAGAGGGTGCGGTGCGCCAGGAAGGTATCACCGGTCGCGACGCGTCCGACCATCGTCACCTGCTTGATCGCAGCCGGTTCGTGCCCTGTGCCCGCGCTGCAACCCAATGCACCCCTGGTATGCGTTCCCCGGCCACCCGCTCACGTACCGCCACATCGGGCACCTTCAACACTTGGCGCAGCGAAGCCACACACCAGCTCCGTCCCGGCGGGATCTCCAATGCTGCCCATACCCGGCTTGGCCTTCTTGGTGCTCCCGCCCCAGTGCGCCATCGCGAACAGGCTCCGTGCCCCGCGCAGCAACTCCACCATACATAATCCCAGCAACACCTCGATCGGCTACGGCGGATACTTCCGGGAGCCATCCCTGCGCTCGTCGCAAGCCCGAAAGTTCAGACACCGCGTCCCCCAGACTCCTCGATCGCATCTCCTCGACAGTCGTGCCGGCCGCCATCACGGTACTCACTCCCGTTGCTGGTACCCCCCTGTGCTTCCTTCGACTCTATCCCATCGGAGGCCATGAAAAGATCCCGGAAGAACTCCACGAAGGCTTGACGGCGGGGGGAACAGCACCTACAGTAAGGCCGCAACGAGGTACCGAGCCCGTGGAGTACCACCGTATGTCGAACGAGGTTGGCATAGCGACGGGGGCGCGCGTAGATATCAGGGAGGTAATGATCGTGGTAGGATCGCGTCGGCGGGACCATAGAGAGACGGCGACCACCAGACGTGGATTTTTGCGCCTGACAGCGCTGGCAGGCATCACCGTCACAGGGATTGGCCTCCTTGCCGCGTGTGGCGGCGGGTCACCGGCGGCGGTGCCAACGACTGGGCCGGCCTCCGGGGCAGCGGCGACGAAGCCCGCGGGTGCCGCTACGACCGCTCCTGCGGCCGCTGGTGGAGCAGCCACGGCGCCGCCATCGGCGGCTGGATCAGCCGCGACCACCGCCCCGTCCGGCGCAACCGCGGCAACGCCCGCGGCGAAGCCAGCAACTAGCGGTGCCACGGCTATTACCTTCCACGCTCGCGTGGGCGTCCAGGCCGACCACTTCACGGCGATGGCACAGAAATTCATGGAACAACATCCGAATATCCAGGTCAAGGGTGAATACTTCCCGGGCGCCGAGTACAACCAGAAGATGCAAGTCGCTGTCGCCGGTGGCACCCTCGGCGACGCGCTCTGGACCGCCAGCATCCAGGCGTTTGGTCCGTTTGGCGTCAAGGGTATCCTCATCGATCACACGCCCCTGATCGCTGCCGCGAAGTTCAATCTCCAGGAACTGTGGCCGCAGGCAGTGCAGGGTGTCACGATCAATGGCAAGGTCTATGGTCTGCCCTGGATTGTCCATCCGGGCCGCATCGGCCTGTATTACAACAAGGGGATGTTCGATAAGGCCGGGCAGAAGTATCCAGACGACTCGTGGACGTATGATCAACTGCATACCGCCGCCAAAGCACTCACAAAGGAAAGCGGCGGCAAGACCGAGGCATACGGATTTGTCGGTGCCGATCAGCCCTGGGGCGGTATCGTGTTTATGCGCTCGTACGGCGGCGACTACCTGTCTCCAGACGGCAAGAAAGTTGGCGCCACCGCTCCCGCTGCCCTCGCTGGCATCCAGTCGCTCGCTGATTTCTACGGCAAAGAAAGGTCGGCACCGTCACCGACGCAGGTCGAGGGCGGTTCGCCACAGATGTTCGCGTCGAACAAGCTGGCCATGTATCAGTCAGGCTACTGGGGTATTTCCAGCAACCTGCAGTACGCCAAGGACACGCCGTGGGGGGTGGTGTCGATGCCGAAGGGACCGGCGGGAAGCAAGGGCATGTTTGAGTTCGACCCCGTGAGCGTGTCGAAGTTCTCCAAAGCTCCCCAGGAGGCCTTTCAGTACCTGGCATTTCTCATATCAAAAGAGGCGGGCGTCGACATCGCAAAACGTGGTTCGGTACCAGGGGCACGTCAGGACGTGTGGGATGACCCCGAACTCACCAAGAGCGAATACCACACGGTCTTCGCCAAGATTATCAAGGACACTCCACCACTCCTGATGCCAGCCAACTTCCGGGCCGTCGAGTTCGCGGATGCCTTGAGCAAGGGCATGGACCCCCTCTTTATTGGGAAAGAAACCGACGCGAGGAAGGTACTCACCGAGCTCGAACCAACGCTACAGGCTATCCTGGACAAGCCGGTCGCCTGATGAGCACGCCCACGGCAAGGGCAGTGGTCCATGTACCTGTGCGTCTGCATGTATTGAGCCGACGGCGGGCTCTTGCGGGATACCTGTATATCAGTCCCTTTCTCCTGGGTTTCCTCATCTTCACGGCGGTGCCGGTGATTGCCTCGCTCTATCTGAGCCTGACGAGTTACCAGATCCTCGATGCGCCCCGGTTCATCGGTATCGAAAATTACCGGCAGGCACTTTTCAAGGACAAGATCTTCCGGGAGGCGCTCTTCAACAGCACGTATTTCGCGGTGATTGGCGTGCCGTTGGGACTGGCGGGTTCGCTGCTGTGCGCCGTGCTCCTGAACCAACCGATCAAAGGGAGGGCGATCTTTCGCACGCTGTACTTTCTGCCGTCCATCACGCCCGTGGTGGCCACGACGCTCCTCTGGATGTGGATCCTGAATCCGGATTTCGGATTGATGAACTACTCGCTGTCACTGGTCAACATCCCGGGTCCCAAATGGCTGGGCAGCACTGAGTGGTCAAAACCGGCACTCATTCTCATGCATCTGTGGGGAAGCATGGGCGGCGGAGCCATGATCATCTTCCTTGCGGGCCTGCAGGGCATCCCCGAGGAGTTGTACGAGAGTGCCGCCATCGACGGCGCGAAGGGCTTTCAGCGGTTCTGGCACATCACCATTCCGATGCTCAGCCCCACCATCTTCCTGAACCTGGTGCTCGGCCTCATTGGCGCCCTCAAAGTGTTCACCACCGCCTTTGTGGCCACCGATGGCGGGCCGGGGTATTCGACGCTTTTCTACATCCTGTATCTGTTCAACAATGCGTTCAAGTTCCTGGAGATGGGCTTCGCCTCCGCACTCGCCTGGATCTTTACGGTCCTTGTGCTGGCGCTGACGTATGCACAGGTGCGGCTCTCGCGCCGCTGGGTGTATTACGCAGGCGAATCGCGAGAGTGAGCTAGCGTGATGGCAAGCGCGATAGACACCTTCAGCCAGCCAAGGGAGCACGCCCCGAGGCGACGAAACGCCAGAGTTTTCCAGTCTCTGCCACGCTATGTCGGAGTTGTGTTTCTCGCCGTACTCTTCACTGCCCCCTTTCTCTTCGCCGTCTCGACGTCGCTGAAGGCACCGGAGGAGATCTATCTCTTCCCACCCCGCTGGATTCCGAAGCAGATCCTGTGGGGCAACTACCAGCAGGCATGGACGCAGGCGCCATTTGCCAAGTTTTTCATCAATACAACGATTGTTACCCTACTCGCGATGGTTGGCCAGGTGATTTCGGCGTCACTCGTCGCCTACGGCTTTGCGCGATTCGAGTTCCCCGGACGCGATGCACTGTTTCTGCTGGTGCTGGGAACAATAATTCTTCCCGAGGAAGTCACGTTGATCCCCACGTTTCTGATCTTCAAGTCGCTGGGATGGCTGGACACCTGGAAACCGCTGATCGTGCCTGCCTACTTCGGTGGTGGCGCCTTCTCCATCTTCATACTCCGGCAGTTCCTCATGACGCTCCCGCGAGATTTAGATCAGGCAGCCGAAATTGACGGGGCGGGCACGTTCCGAATTTTCTGGACCATTCTCATGCCGCTGTCCCGACCCGCCATCGCCACCGTCGGTATCTTCTCCTTCCTGGGCCACTGGAACGACTTCATCCACCCGCTGATCTACCTGCACACCACGGAGAAATTTACTATCTCGCTCGGACTCCGCTTCTACCAGCAGACGGCCACCGCTGGTGGACCGGCACGCGAGCACCTGCTGATGGCAGCGGCCGTCCTCTCGACCATCCCGGTGATCATCGTCTTTTTTGCACTGCAGCGATACTTTGTTCGCGGCATCGTCATGAGTGGCATCAAAGGGTAACGACCATGACACAGACTCAACGTGTGAAGGTTGGAGTGATCGGCTGTGGTATGGTCGCGCAGGTCATGCACCTGCCGTACCTGCGCGAGCTAGACGACCAGTTCGAGATTGCCGCCCTCTGCGATGTGTCACCGGGCCTGCTCGAGGCCCTTTCCCGTGACTACCAGGTTTCTAAGACGTACACCGACTACCGTGACCTGCTGGAACACGCGGACGTCGATGCCGTGTTGGTGTTGACGCAGCACCACGCCGAGCCTGCCATCGCTGCGGCACGAGCGGGCAAGCACGTGCTCATCGAAAAGCCGATGGTGGTGAATATGGAGGAGGCCGACGAACTGGTGGACACGGCGCGAGCGAGCGGTGTGAAGGCCATGGTCGGGTACATGAAACGGTACGACCCGGGCTACCTGGCGGGAGTCAGGGCGATTGAGCCGATCAGGAAGGATATCCGGCTGATTGAACTGCACGACGTCATCGGCCCCAATGCGGCGTTTCTGACCCATCACAAGATTCGTCGCTTCGACGATATCCCCCCTGAGGTAGCCTCCGCGGGAGCCGCGACGTTAGACGCGGCGATACAGGTAGCAATCGGTGACGTGACCGCTGACCTGAAGGCGGCATATCGGCTCCTGCTCGGCCTCTCCACACACGATGTGGCCGTGCTACGAGGTGCGTTTGGGAGCCCCGAAGCCGTGCTGTCCACGGACATCTGGGGCGGGGGCCGCTACATCACCTCGACCATGCAGTATCCGGGTGATACGCGCTGCATCTTCATACACGGGCGTCATGGGCGTGAGCAAGTTCGATGAGCGACTCACGGCGTACGGGCGTGACCGTATCGTCGAGATTATCTTCCCAAGTCCTTTCCTGAAGAGCACCCCGACACTGGCGCGCATCTCCGAGAACCGTGACGGACGCTTCCATGAGGAAACGATCACGGCCTCCTATGAAGAGGCGTTCAAGGAGGAACTCCTCCACTTTTGCGACTATATCGTCCACAATCGGCAACCAAACACGGATGTGGCCGAGGGGCGCAAGGACGCCGCTCTGCTCCTCGATATCTTCCATACGTACATCCGTCAACGAGAGAGGCGTTAGCTATGCATGGTCGTCGGCTTGTCATGCAGGAGCCTTTCTACGTCGAGCTTGAAGACTTCGAGATCGACCCGGATGCGCTGGGCGAGGGAGAACTGCTGGTTCGTCAACACGTCTCAGCAATCAGCCCGGGCACAGAACTGGCAAGTTTCACAGGTCTGGCGATGGAGAGTGACACGACCAACTATGGGAAGTATCCCTTCCGGCCCGGCTACGCGGCGGTTGGCGAGGTGATTGCCGCAGGACCCGGTAACTCACGCGTTCCGATTGGTACAAACATTCTTCATAATGGGGGGCATGCAACGCTGGCTGTGTCCCGAGCGGGTGGTCTGGTCATGCCCGTGTCGTCAGATGTTCCAGATGAGGACGCTGTGTACGCACGCCTTGCGGCGATCAGTATTACGGCACAGCGTCTGTCATCTGTTCAACCGGGCGAAACGGTGGCCGTCGTCGGCCTGGGCATGATTGGCAACTTCGCCGCACAGATTTTCCACATGGCTGGCGTACGAGTCCTGGGAGTCGATCCAAACGCGAGACGCCGGGACATTGCGGCTGCTTGCGGCATCAAAGAACGGCTGCAATCGATCGACGAGATCCGGGAAGCGACGAACGGTGCGGGTGCGGAAACCGTGGTCGATGCCACCGGCATGCCAGATCCGGTTGCCGCGTCCATCGACGTCATCGCCCGATTCGGAGAGTTAATCCTCCTCGGTACGCCGCGTGGCCAGCCCCGCAGCCCGATCAATTTCACGCATTTTGTGTCACGGGCACACGAGAAGTCGATCCGCATTATCGGTGCACACGCGTCGACGAGTCCGCAGCGCGACGGAACTGGCCCCCCTCGCGTCCCCGTTCGGCTCAGCACGGAAGCAAATGTTCGTTATCTGCTTGACCAGATGCGCACGACGACCAACGGCCCCAAACTCCACGTCGCCCCGTTGCGGACGCATATGCTGGCACCCGAGCAGGCACAGGAAGGGTACGCCGGGTTGCACGAACGCCCCGACCAATTTATGGGCGTGGTCTTTGGATGGACCCACGGGTAAGAGGGGTACGCGGTGCCTTGCTTGTACGCAGTGGGCGTCGAAGCAGGAGACACCGCGAGAGCCTGGCCTGATTCGGAGAGTCCGGCCAGACGGAACTGACCACCAGCAGCTGGGCCAGTCCTCCTTGCACATCCAGATCGCAATGCCATGACACGATCTCTCGTTCGCCCACCGTACGACGCATACTGATTCCCTCAGAAGCCAGCAGTCCGGGTGCATGGCCGTCGCGTTCCGAACCGCACGACCTGCCTAATGCCACACGGGGTTGGCGCGTAGGCACGACTATGTCATGCCGCAAGGACGTACACATTTGTTCGACGTGCCCATCTGGACTCGCCGTTCCAACAGGGCACTCTTAACATGGTCAAATCGTGGGATAGGTCTGCGTCGTCTGGGCGATAGAGGCCAACGAATCGTCGCACCGGTCGTCGCCATCTCGTATACTTTCCCTTCGTTGCGGGGAATCTGTGGGAACCTGAAGGAAGTTCGTGATGATTGCGACGCTGGAACAGGCGCGATCACCTCGGTGTCTCCGCTGACGCGCGCGTGCTGGTGGCAGCTATCGTCGACGTGCTGGCTGAACTGCCTGCCTCCAACCTCCGTGCGCTCCCCGTCCACGAGTTGGCCCCAGGAGAGGCAGAGACGCTCCGCCAGGGGGGCTCGATCTCGTGCCGTACCATTACGGTGCGGCGGATCCTATCCTGCGCACCCGTGTGACATAGGCGGCGGTCGTGGCGGAACGATGGACCGTCACCGCTGCAGCCGCACGCCTGGGTACGAGTGTCCAATGAGTGCGCACGCAACTTCGCGACCCTGCGCTTCTTGGCGTAACGCACGCTGATGCCTGGCGCCTGCCCCGATTTCAGTTCGATGTGGATGGGAAGCCACTGCCAGGCATCCAGCGGGTGCTCCCGCATCTCGATCCCGCGAAAAGTCTTGTCGCTGTCTACACCTGGTTCATGACTCCGGATACGGAGTTGTCAGCTGACGGCCACACCCTCTCCCCCCGACAGTGGTTGGCAGAGGGGCGTGATCCGGCAACGATTGCTCACCAGGCAGCGGACATGTAGTGGCCATCGAGTGCCCCGCCATTCCCACCTTCGGTCTCCCCAGCGCCACACGCGTGATCCGCACCGTACGGCAGGACCCTGGCATCAAGCCAAACGCTCGGGTTCGATGTGAACGGGATGGTGATAGCTCCGGCGTCGTTAGCCATGTAGTTCTTGCAGCAGATCGACCGCAGTCTCAACAATGTGCTCCCCGGCCTCTGCCGTCAGCTTGCTGGATCGAGCCATGCTTGTGCCTCCCGCAGTGCCTCAGAGCGCGCCATAGAGCAATCGACCTTCCCGAAGCACCGTCGCGGGCCACTCGGCATGCGCCGGGCTCCGCGACGCAAACTCTCGGGCATGACCACAAGATCCGGATCCAGTAGGTGGGGAGCGGCCGCGGCATATGCGCCTTGCACGCCGTGGGATTCAGGGAGACCGACGTGGAGAGACTGTTGATCCAGCATCCGTGAGCAGCATTGACGATATCGGGGTGAGGAGACAGGTGCGAACGGCGTCGGAACGGTATGGAAACAAGTGATGGGAGATAGGGCTTAAGCACCCGTACTCAGCAATATGCCTGGTGGCGAGGCACGCGTTACGTTAGAGGACTCACGCATCAGGAGCGTAGCTGTTGGGCGGATCACCTCGTCGGCAACAGGACGGGACGCCGCTCGCTGGCAGAGGTGTACGCAGCGCGACCGATCTCAACGACTTTTAGGCCGTCTAAGCCGCTGACCACGGGTGGTGCCCCCGTCAGCACGGCCTCAGCGAATCGGTCCAGCTCATATGCCACGCCGGGCGGTGCCTCGATGGCTTCCAGATGGAACACAGTAGGCTGGCTGTCGCTCATGCGTTGTAACTCGATCGTGCCGCGCTTCCCCCAGCCGTTGTAGCGGATGGTCACTTCCGTGCCCTGTACTTTGCCGGATGTCTCGGTCAGCGGAGAGGCATTGCTGCTGTAACGACAGCCGATGCCTCCATTCCGGAACCGCAAGAGCACGAAAGCCAGATCGGGATAGTCGGCGTCGGGCTGCAGAAAGTTATCGGCCTCGGCGTAGACACTGGCCACATCACCCCCCAGACTACGCAAGAAATCAATCTCGTGGGCATTGATCTCTAACAGCAGTCCTCCGGACTGTTTCAGCCGCGCTCGCCAGGGCATCATCCAGACGCTACCATCACCACCGAGCCGGGTCACCGCGGCAGCTATCGGCCGCCCAATCGCCCCGCTATCAACGAGTTCGCGGACCTTGAGGAACGGCATTAAGAAGCGTAGTACCTGACCCACCATTAATGTATCTCCGGCCCGCTCCGCCCCCTGTATCATCGCTTCACAGTCTGCCACGTTGACGGACATCTGCTTTTCACTGAAGATGTGTTTTCCGGCGGCGGCGGTGATGGCCATCTCCTTCTGGAGAAAGGGCGGGCTCGCACTACTGACTGCGTCGATCTCGTCTGCCTCGATCATTTGATTGTAGTCAGAAAACCAGGGCACAGCAATCGCCCCAGCGAGTTTGCGCCCGCGCTCCTCGTCCGAGTCAGCGACCGCGACCACCCGCGCTCGTTGCAGTGTTTTAATGGCCACGGCGTGGCTGGTGCCCATGCCTCCAGCGCCAATAACACCCATGCGGATTGGTTCCTGTATCGGTAACTACTCAGGTAGGATAGAGCGCGGGTCGGGGCTGGGCGGGTTGAGGATACCGATAGTACGCTGTGCTGGCCATGAGGAAGGAGCAGTTGGACGGGTTGTCGCGGGACGCGCTGATCGCGCTGGTGGTGGAGCAAGCCGCAGTGCTGACTGAGCAAGCAGCGCAACTGGCGGCCGCAATGACGAAGATCGTGGAGTTGGAAGGCGAACTCGAGGAGCTGCGGCAAGGAGGGGGCCGAGGCGGAGGGCCGGTGAAGACCGCGTCGAACTCGTCGGTGCCGCCGTCCAAGAGTTGGAAAGCCGGGCGGCCAGCACCAGAGGCGGGGCAGGAGGCGGTGAAGCGGGGACCGCCGGTGGGGCATCCGGGAGTCAGTCGCGAGCGGGTGCCCCTGGCGCAGGTGGACCAGGTGGTGGCGTGTCGCCCGCAGCGGTGCGCGGACTGCGGGAGCAGCTTGCCCGAAACGGGGGGCGGATTGTGGGGCAACGGCAGATGATTGATCTGCCACCCAGTACGCCCGTGGTGACCGAGGCCCACGTGCTTGCGGTGTGGTGCCCCCGCTGTCACCAGGAGACGGTCGGGAGCGGCCCGGAAGGCTTCCGGGCCGCCACCCAGTTTGGACCGCGCGTGCTCGCCCTGGCCGCCTGGCTGCACGAGGTGCACCACGTCGCGTATGCACGCATGACCGACCTGTTTCGCGATGCCTTTGGCTTGCGGAGCAGTGAAGGAGCGCTGGCGGCGGCGGTGGGCAGAATCGGCCTGGCGCTGCAACCGGCGGCGGCAGCGATCGGGGAGGAAGTCCGCACCTCCCCGATCGTCGGTTCCGATGAGACGGGCGCACGGGTGGATGGAGCCAACTGGTGGGAGTGGGTCTTCCAGACGGCCACGGCCGCCTACCATACGATGGTGCGCCGACGGAACACCGAGGTGGTCGTGAGTTTCCTGAACGGTGTCATCCCCGCGGTCTGGATCAGTGACCTGTGGAAACCGCAAC
>JAABUZ0100009350.1_pt1 | contig 11244 bp, 20 predicted proteins | sample 5562091 | NCBI WGS metagenome assembly JAABUZ01 (sample SAMN12813069, study PRJNA571459) | rock metagenome | isolation source: Antarctica rocks | place: Antarctica: Victoria Land, Linnaeus Terrace sud | collected 2015-12-21
GCCGCCGCTGCCGCGCGAGGCGCCGAGCGCGCCGCCGCTGCCGCAGGGCGCCGGGCTCCCGGGGTCCAGCTCGGCCGGGCGCCGCGGCGACGAGCCCGACCCGCTCGAGTGCCAGATCGTGCGCCCCGCTTAGGCAGTACTTAGGCTAGGCCTGGGAGGGTGTTCCCTTTGTCAAGGTCCCATGCTTCCCGTGCGTTTCACGACCAGCGGTGCCTGCATCCTGTCGGCGCGTGTGCTGCAGCCGCTGCGTTCCTCGGTGGTCTTGTTAGCAAGCTGTGCAGCCGTCTGAGGAGTGTGGCCGCGCGCGCAGTGCATGGACGCAGCGGTGGCCGTGCAAACCAGCTGCGGGCACGAGATGTGCGTGCTCTGCGCGCAAGCCGTGTGCGCCATGCCCAACCGCGCGGTTGTCTGCCCCTTCTGCCGGCAGGGCATCACTTCCGTGCGGCAGCTGCCGCATGTCGGGCATGGCGATGTGCATGTATAGAGTCAGGGGACAGCCAGCTTCGCCGCATGATAGAATTGCAGTGGTGGTAGTGAACCAAAGTGCGTAACTTATTACGAACCTGCCCTGCTGAACTCACAATATTCTAGCATATAGGAAATGTCATGCCGCTCGCTTTGCCCTTAACTCATGGCTTCGTGTGCATGTGTTGCGGTTGTGACTGGCCTGTGAGTGTCCTAAAGCTTGCTAAACTGATGGTTTCGTGTGCATGTGTTGAATCATGACACGCTCCTTTTACAAGATGCAGCTGTGCAAAGCCAAGCTTAACTTTTTGTTCAAGTGCCGCGCAGCAATTGCAGCGAAGTAGCACATGTTTCACAGCTCACACTCCCACATTCGCCATGGTGACCGATGTAAAGCGCAACCAAAGAGAAAGTCCCCGCATCCGCCAACTTGCTGATAACCCATAAGCTCATGCCTCACCACAAGCCTTAACAGGCGTGCTTATACACAAGCTCATCATGTTCCACCAGACGACATTCGTTGCACCGTGGTTTGGCCGAGCATACACCATTCACAGCGCCAACACATGATCGCCACCAGCCCCGCACAGACACGTGTGCCCCAAACTTCTAGCTAGCTGATGCGTGGCTGTTGTGCGAGGCAGGTGCAACCATGCATCCATTCTGCTGCCGCCGCTGCTTACCCCAGGGGAATGCCGCCTGTGATGCCCAGCACCTGTCCGCACACAGAGCACGTGACTTGGCATTCCCAAAACAGCGGCATCATGAGCGAATGGACACTCGCCTCCAGCACAGGCGGGAAGTTCTTGCAGAGTCTGACGCTGGTTGAGTGGGACCGCGCTCCCAAACAGCGGCAAACGAGCGACTAGACAGACTCGCCACCAGCACAGGCAGGAGCAAGTGGCTGAGTCGGACAGTCATCGAGTGGGACCGCGCCTCGCCCGAGATGAAGCTGCTGTCCTCGTTGCAGGCCAGGAACACGAACGCGGGCCCGTACTCCTTGGGCATGGCCGCGCGGTTGACCGGCGTCTGCGAGCCAAACTTCTCCACCTTCTCCTCCGGGAAGCTCTCCACGATCAGCGGCGTCCTGCGCGCGCCCCAGGACGGGCGCGTCTCCACATCTGGCCCCGCCTCGTGCTGTGCTGTGCTGTGGTGCATGCGCAACCACAGGAATCTGTCTGGGAAGGCCCTGGGAACTGCAGCTCGCCTGCCGCGCGCACACTGTGACACACTTGCAGCCGGCAGCGCGCGGACTGGAACTGCTGCACTGCAATGTTCTCTCTCCGCACGCGTACATGCAACCAAGCAAAGTAACTCTGCAAAGTGGAGCACGCACCAGCTAAGTATGCACAAGGCCGGCTGAGCTGACCCACAAAGTGGAGGCTACGGACCAAATACAGACCTGGAAGTGGTCGGCACTACGAGCACACAGAGAGCTGTTCCACAGTACACTGAAGCTGGGCTCTGACCAACTAGAAACATGCTTAAGAGGTAGCTAAGACCATATAACCATGCTAGATGGAACCCCGGCTGAATGTGAACCGCAACAAAAGCTTGGTGCACAAAGACTGCGTGCATGCGGCAGGCGCCGCGCACCACACGGGCCCGGGCGCGACGGTGTTGACGCGGATGCCGTGCTTGGTGAACAGGTCCATGCCCAGGCCCTTGGTGAAGGCCACGATGGCGCCCTTGGTGCACGCGTAGTCCAGGATGCCCGCCGTGGGCTTGTACGCCTGGATGGAGCTCGTCTGCGCGCGCGCGCGCGCCCCAACAGTCGGCTGCTGAACAGATCAGGCAGAGCAGCACCTGAGAGCGCCGCAGAGCTCGACTTGGTCCTGAGCAACGCATGGCAGCCATGCTAGTCTGTTGTAAGCCTTCATTAAGTTATTACGACCAGCAGGAACACCATATGCCACACTCACGTAGGAGTGTCGTTACATGTGCAGCAGAAGAAACCGCATGCTAGGCGAGCGGCCGCGCACGTTGATGATGGCACTGCCCGGCTTCATGTGCGGCAGGCTCATCTGCACCAGGCGGAACCTGCCCGCGCAGCAGGGCCGTCAGCACCCGCTCCCCCCGACTGTGCTGGAACCAAGCTGGTCGACCATGGAAGGACAAGGTAGAGCACCACATTGCGCACACTGCGCCAGGCTGCAAAGCGCTGCCAGGCGCCGCGCGAGCGTGCGCACATGGCGATGATGTTGGTCTTGAACACGTACTCGAGCCGCTTGCGGTCGATGTCGCGGATGTCCTCGACCTGGTCGCCCTGCGCCGCAGCACGCGCGCGCGCCGGTCGGTGCCAGCTTGCTTTCCACGCATGCGCACATGACCGCCCAGGCACTCCCGCATGCCAGCACGCCATCATCATGACCCACACCGCTATGTGCAGGCACGGTCCGCAGTGCACCTCTGCCACAGTGCAGGCAAATTGCGGCAAAGCCGGCATGTGCCAGACCCACACGAGCAGGCTCCAAATTGCCATAACCCGCCTGTGGCGGACTGCCAGAGACCCTTTGCGAGCTGCGCAGGCAGTCCCCACCTCGCGCTGGCGTGCTTGCGCCGCACACACGTCTGCAGCTCGCACCCTACCTCACCTCCGCTTCACTGCGCACCTGGTAGCTGGCGTTGTTCACCAGGATGTCGATCCTGTCAAAGTGCTTGACAGTCTCGTCCACGACCTTCCTGCATCAGCCCGGAGTATGCATCATGGGCACTACAGGAGCACAACGCGTAGCAGCATAAGGCCGGTGGTGTGTATCAAGGTGAAGCATCGAGTCTCAGCCAGGCAACGCTTACATGTGCAGCAAATAATTATCACACAGATTATTTGCTGCACATGTCAGGGGAATACAACACACGGCACTGCATCACGCAGCGCATGGGACGGGTGCAAGGTATTCACTGGCACGTCTCGTCTTCGGACAGGTCGCCCGGCACCAGCACCGCCTTGCGGCCAGCCTCCTCGACCACCCGCTGCGTCTCCTGCGCGCATGCCACCACGCCTTGAGATATGCATTGCCGCTGTTGCTATTTATAGCACCTGTGATGCGGGCATGGGTATCCTTCACAAGCGCAGCAACAGGCCCAACAGCAGTCCGCACAATGCTGACCGTGCCGACCAAGCACTTTAAACCTTGCTATCATGAGCAACCGTACACAGCAGCTGGCAAATATAGTTACAGCACTGCAGTCAAGGAAATTGTTGCAGAGGACTGCACGTGTGCTGACCCGCACCCTCCCCAGTACTCCAAGAACATATCTCAACGCCACGCACCTTGGCATCCTCGTGCTCGTTGAGGTAGGAGATGACAACGTCAGCGCCCTCGCGTGCGTACGCAAGCGCCACCGCCCGGCCAATACCACTGCGCGCCAGCGCGCAGTATTGCCTTACGGCTACGTGAAAGCACACTGAGCAGCAGGCAGCAAGAGGACGTCACACCTGTCGCCACCGGTGATGATTGCCACCTGTTGAAACGCAAACAGGTCTGCTGTCAGTAAGATGTGATCGCTCACACTTGCTAAGAGATACACAGCACGAAGCTACAAACTCATTTCCATGCCCAGCTCACCTTGTCCTTCAGCTTGTTGTTGCCGACGTATGTGTCGTAGCCGAAGTCAGGCTTGACCTGCATCTTGGCCTCCTGTGCAGCAGGCAGCAATGCACATCAATTGTCACTCCCGTCATGCTGTAACCAGAACAACCTTGGACTTGCTTTGGTGGCTGGAACAGGCACTGGAGGCTTGGGGCAACAGCAGCCCCCGCCCCCAGTGGCACCGGCGGCACTGGCTTTGCTATTTATAGGCAGTACCAGACCAGCCCTGCGCACCGTGCCAGGGAACGACTGCTGCTCCTTGGGCATTGGCGGGTCTTGTGCGCCAAACTTGCGCGGGTCATCTGTGTCGTGCCCCATCGCCCTGATCTGGCTGGCTGGAAAGCGTGTCCTTATCACTCGCGAGCCACCAACTGCGGTAAAAGGGCGGACTCTGGGCAAACAGGAAGCGAGCTTGGAGACAGGCACTTTCAATGCAAGTTGCATTGTTCCTTTATGTGGACAAGATGCAGGGAAGTGGACTGGAGAGGCGCCTACCCTGACGGACCCTTCCCCTACGTTATGCCTGAAGCACATCTGCTCACTGAGCAGTGTTTTCTGCTCCAGGCATCACACAGACGTTACAAAGATGGCTGGCGTGAGTGTAAAGCCCAGTGCTGGGGCAGCTGGCCTGCTGGCCAGGAGCGTGGCTGAGCGCCAGCTTTGTTTGACAGGCTGCGCCTGGTCTGCACGGCAGCGCCATGCGTGTGAACGCGCAGAGCGGCGGGGTGAGAGCGTGCTCTGCCATGCGGCGGCCAGCACAACTGAGAGGTGCACGCGCGTCGCTCGTTGTCGACGGCTGCCTCACGCTCGCTAAGACGCAGTGGCCTGCTGCAGTGTGAAAGCGAAGCGTGAGGCTCAGCTTGGGCTGCGGCAGGGATGCACTGGCAGGCGGGGCGTTCAGCGCGCCAATGGGGTATGACGCACTGGACTACGAGGCGCAAGTCCTGCGCGACCAAGTCGAGTCGATGGCCAGCTATGCCCTGCTGAAGCGCCAGCTGCTGCGGCGTACGCAGCGCGCCGGCGCTGCGCTGGCCGCCTACCTGCTCCTGACCGTGTCGGGCGAGGTGACGCCCCCGCCCCGGCCGCCTTGCCTGCTGGCACACACTCACACAGCGAGTGAAGAGTGAAGTGAGGGACACTGCCACCATACAGCACAACTGGATGCCTGGTGCTGGGAAGGAGTGCGGGGGCACGAGCGAGACTCTAAAGAGGTTGCTGCCATTGCAAACATGGCGCTTGCTCACCCTCCTCTCCCACCTGGCAGCCAAACACCGCACAAATGCCTGTAATCCATGCCCTGCTAAACAGAGCATCTGCCTCGTGTATGCGGGCAGACAGCTTCTGTCCCCCTGGTCCAGCAGGTCTGCATTGCCGCATGTCACTGTTGGACTGGACTGAGGCCTCCTGCCTGATGCAGATGGTTTTGAATCCTCCGTGCTGCATCAGCGCGTAGCGCTCTGCTGCAAGACATTGTGCTCATTCCATGTATGTGCCTTAGCAATATAATCACTGTAGTCACTGCAAACTTATCAGCAGCTTCCCATGAGTTGCTGACGCGCTGACGACCTCTGGTCGGCAGGTGGCGCTGGCAGAGCTGCTGGGCTGCGCGGCGGGCTATGGCTACTTGTCGCTGATCATGCGCGAGGTGGATGCCGTGACGCCCGACACGCGCGTGCCGCTCGCTGCTGCTGAGCGCGTCGCGCAGCAGCCGGCGCGCGCGCTGGCGCTGGCTTTCGCTGCGTACCGGTGCGCACGCTGCAACTCCCACGGCACGTCGCGTGCAGGCGCGCATGTCATTTTACGCCGGGTGGCTGGGTGACCCAGCACTCACAGCAGGCAGTGCGGGAGCCGTCCCTTGAGCTGAGGAGTTGATACCTGCAGAGGGTTGTTCGGCAGGCGCGGCTGCACTGGCAGGCGGCAGCCGCGCCTGCCGAATGACGCTCCACAGCAGCATCTCCCCCCACGTGTGACCCCGGCATGCGGCTTTACGCGCATGTGCTGCGGGGCGTGCAGGCAGGCGTTCCGCCCGCGGCTGCTTGTACTGGTGGCGCTGGCGGCGTGTGTGTACGCCTACAACGGCGTTGCGGAACAGCCCGTAGGCGCCGGGGTCCAGCTGGCCCTCTTCGCGGGCTTCTTGTCCTACAAGGTGGCGCCCCTAGGGCATGCGCGCCATGCTGGCCTGGCTACTGCGTATGCAGCTAGAGTGCATCTTTGCTCAATGAGCCCAGAAGTCACTGTGTGTGCTGACACCTTCAATGTGCAGTGCACGACTTTGTAATGTAGGCAGCATATCTGGCTTCACAAGGCACGAGGGCATGCGTGGCTGCCCTGCGCATGACTGTCCTGGCGAACACGCCCTGCTGCTCCTGTGGCATGCATGGGCTTGCACCACAGCGGCACGCGCCAGCTGGCGGCGCCGCGCCTGCACTACCGTGCGACGCGGCCTGCCCTCAGACCCCCGGCGCTGCTTGCGGCGCGCAGGCCGCGCTGCTGCTGACGCTGTGGGACGATGTGAAGCCCAGCGCGGCGGCGGCGCGGGCGCTGCGGCCCGCGCCCCCGGCCCTCGCCAGCGTGCTGGACCCTACGGCAGACATCCCGGCGCAGCCTGCGGCGGCAAGCGCTGGGGACGCCGACGACGACGGCGTGGTGCTGACCGCGGAGGCAGCGCAGGCCGTGGAGAGCATCCTGCGCCGGCAGCCGCGCAGCGTGCTGAAGCGCCTGCCCAGGACCTGATCTGTGAGGGCATTCTGACTGATCCTCCAGCCTGGCCATTTGGGAGCAGCAGCTTGATTTAGGGCCTGACAGGCTCCGAGCCTGTGCAGGATGGCACGCCACTGCAGGTGTGGCTCCCTCGTGTGCAGCAGGTATTCTTGCACGCTGAAGCTGTCTTTGCTAGCACAGTGCATGTCGAGAGAGAGGTTGCTGATGGAGGCTGAAGTGCTATCTTGGGTTCAGCAAGTGTGTGGCAGTCTGATACATCTGATGCCAGTGCGGACGCAGCTGGATCATGGGTGCCCCATGCCTTTCTATCGTGGCGAACAACATGCAGTGTCATTGGTGACACCACTAGTGTAACACAGCACCTGTCACATGATATGTCCATGCACGTGCGTCAAGTCACGTGTGCAGAAGCGCTTACAGAGCTCTGCATGCTGCATCAATGCCCTGCATAAACCCGCATGCCGCGCCCCCTGCAGTAACTGTGTTCAGTTGCAGTACAGATAGCCCATATTCCACCCACTTGCTTGAACATAGCCGCACATATTTATATACCCAAAGTATGCACATGGTGCCGCTTTGATCACATGAATCATCCCATGTTTGCCCCCAAAACTAAAGCACGTAAGCAAGCTAGATCACAACGTATAATGAGCAAACGTCATAAGCATAACAAAACATAAACATGACTAGACAGCTCTCCCGCAGAGTCACTTCTCTACTGGATCTGCATGCACATCTGTTGGTTGCGCACCATGCAGCCACGCGGCACAGACGCATGTGGCGCTTGGCTGCATGGTGCCAACCATGCCTGCTACCAGCAATACTGCCGTACGCGTCACTCACGCATGCAGCGACATAACTGGCTTTGCTGAGTAAACAGTAGACTCGACCAGTAAATGCTCGACATACTTAGGCACATGCCAACCCCGCTGCAGTCCGCCAAGCAGACTTCTTTACAACAACTGTCAGTGCTTTGCTATGCCAGGCCCAGCCAGTCTCCCATCTAGGGAGATTCCAAGCACAGCCAAGGAGCAGCCGCACTGGTCATACGAGTGCGTAGGCTGCAGTCCTGTGGGCAGCTGGTGTGCCGTGCTGTACAGCACAGGACCACGCATAGTCAGCAGCTCCTGAAGAGCTGCCGTCCTTTGAACCACATGAACCAAGCACCCGCGGGGCTATGGTCTAGAAGTTTAACGCCACAACTGGCCGCAATTGTTAATTCCTGAATACTGACCGGTCAGCACAAAACAGCACTAGCTTTCAGCGATGGCATACTTGAGTTGGCGCAGCCACGAGTCAAAATGTCTTCCATAGTAGATGCATTCGCTCCACTTCACTCTAGGACTGCTGATGCGGACCCGTCCCTGACACACCCCGCCGCATTTTAGCTTCACGCGCTGAGTCAGCAATGAGCAGGACGTACGGGGAAGGCGCTTACCTTGCTTGAGCCGAAGCACGCGTACAGGGTGGGCCTGCAAATGTCCATCTCAGTACAACCTGATGCAGTGCAAGCTGCCGCATGACATCACGGTGCCTTCCTCCACACTGTGCACTCACAGTGGCGGCCTGCGCACCTCGGTGTTCAGCACGCGCGTGCGCAGGTCCAGCGCGTCCGGCGGCGAGAACGTTAGCCACGCATACTTCAGCGTCTCTGCCAGCCAGAAGCTCTGCATCGTGTCGTCGAGCTCCACAGGCGCGGCGGTCACATCCCGGACGCCCGCGTAGCCCGAGTCTGGAACCTGCTCCGCGCGGAGCAGGGCTGGGTTGCCAGATAGATGGCTCCCCGCCCGGCATGCATGGCCAGCAAGCAAGCCGAGCTTGTGCCGAGGCACGCGCGGTCCGCGCGCGGGCGGGCGGCGCGCCTTGCACTGGCGGTCAAAGGCCTGGAAGACAGACCAGGCCCACTCGCGGTACATGGGCTTGCCGGTGACGCGCCAGAGCATGAAAAACGCCTCGAGCGCCTCGGGGCGCTGGATGTTGTACGCGCCGCCGGGGCCGGGCACCATGCCGCGCTCCGTGAACACGACGTGCTCGGGCGCCAGGCCTGCCGGATGAGGGTAGGGTAGGGTTGGGGCTCAGGCACTCACCGCCACGCAAACCCCAAGCAGGCAGCAGCCTGTCCGCAGCAGCGCAAGCGATGCGAGCGGTGTCACCGCGCTATGCGAGCGCTTTCCGTCAGCACGCGAGGCACGGGGTCTGGTGCAGGCGGGCTGTCCGGAGGCGCGGCCGCGCGGGGCCTGCGCACCGCTCGGCATCTGCGCGTACATCTGCCAGCAGGTGCGCGCCAGCTCCTCGGCCAGGCCAAGGTACTGCGCTGCCTTAGGCCCCCTGACGGCGCCCGCGTGCGCGCCCAGCGCCAGCATCCCCGGCACGAAGCACGCCAGGTGTTCCATCCGGTGGTTGAGGCCCGTGCCGAACCTGGGCCATGCCCTAGGGTCAGATAGGTTTACTTGTGGTAGGGGTGGGGTTGCTTCCCTGTAAGCCACCCACGCGCGCATGCGTCGGCGGCGCCGCGCCGGTCACAGAGCCGCAGACGTGCACGCCCTGCATGGGGCGAGGCAAGCGCGGGGCCGCACGGTGGCGCCTCGGCGACGTAGGTCAGCCCGCTGGCGTTGTTCACGCAGACCAGGCGGTTGACCATCTCGTCCATGGCTGCGCGCGCGGTACAGCGTCAGGCCTGGCACGCCGCTCCGAAACCATGAGCTGTCACGGCACCCCGCGCGGCGCGGGTGCGCGCCATGCTCCCAGCGGGCGCGGTAGGGCTCGTCCTCCTCGCGCCGGCCCTTCAGGATCCAGACCTGCCGCCGCGCACCGAGCTGGGCTGGCTGCATGCGGGCTGGCTGCATGCGGCGCGCTGCACGCAGGTGACTAGTGGCTCACAATCACAGTCATTCTCATGCGCAAAGCCCACGGCCTGCAAGGCGCCCCTGAATCTCTGGGCGTCCTGCTGCCCCACACCTTTAACAGCGCGAGTCCACGAACGCAGCACATCCGAGCGGCCCTGCTGCAACAGGGCGATAGCAAAGCGCAGGAATGATAACATGTGATAACATGTGATCTTTGATAACATGTGAGCAGTGGTGGTTGCAAGTCAATCAGGGCCCATGAGCAGAGACCAGGGCCCATGAGCAGAGAGCAGAGGTCAGCAACAGCAGCTCTCACGTTCCTTGGGGCAGGCTTCCACTGCAAGGGGCATAGAGCTGCCCTTCGTTTCCATCCACGCGCCTGCGCACCGCATGCTTGGCCCCAGTGCAGAGGGCGTTGCGGGCACCCACCTTCAGCAGGTACTCGTAGTAGGAGTCGCCGTTCCCTCCCAGCCTGTAATCTTGCGAGGCTGGCAGGGCTGTCTGCGGGTGAATGAAAATTGGGAGCAGGCCCTGCGCGCCGTGCACCGCGCCAGTGGCCACGGTCCGGCGGGCTTCCCAAGCAGGCAAGGCGGCTCGGTCACAGGGAGGCAGGTCGGCATGCACGGCCGGGCCAGCCCGCGCACCCTGTCAGGGTTGTTCTGGTGCACCGTCAGCACGGCGCCCTCCGCCCTGGCGGCAAACTCCGGGCGGCCGGTCTTGTCGCTGAGCACGAGGAACTCGAGCTGCGCGCCGCGCGCGGGCGCCGTCTGCGGCAGCCCTCAGGGATAGCACAGGGACAGCAGCGCTTACGCAAAAGCACGAGCAACGCGCGCCTGCTGCGTCCCCAGCTCCGAGAGCACCAGGCGCTGGAAGGGGCCATGAGAGCGGTCGCGCAGGTTGATGGCCTGCGCGGGGAGCCCGCTGGAGGTGTTGTACGCGGCCAGCAGGATGTCGCCCAGCTCCGCCGCCCTGCCCCGGCGCGGTTGGGTGCCGTGAGGGTTAGGGTTAGGGTAGGGGCACAAGACGACCTGGCTGGGGGCGCGCAGGGCGTCGGAGCCGGTGCGGCTTGCAGTGCCGCGCTAGCGGGCGGCGCCGCGCACCTCGTCAGGAACACGCGCTCGCCGGACAGCTCGTACGCGCTCAGCAGGCCGCCGAGGACGCGAATGGTCGTCTCAAACACGTTTGCGTTGTACGACCTGCGCGTGCGGCGCGCGCCTCAGGGGCGCCCCGTGCGCTGCCAGCCAGGCAATGGGCGGGCACGTGAGGGGCCCCGCAAGCGAGCAATGGCTGCGCCGGCGGCACAGAGGCCTACCACCCTGCGCCTGCGTGCCGGCCGGCCACGGCTCGTGTGCATGTTTGGGTTTGGTTCAGGGGCAGGGTAGGGTAGGGCCCTTAATGGAAATGGCCTGCGGCCGCGGAGCTGGCGGCGGCGGGCGCGCGCCTGTTGAAGCTGAGCTCGTCAGCCACCCACGCGCGCGCGCGCGCGAACTCAGCCTTCAGGCCCAGCATCCAGAGCGTGTCCAGGCTGTCCACGACAGTCGCGCCCAGGCCGCCAAAGTCGTCCTTGCCGGCGCGGCTCAGCGGCCGCAGCTCGTCATGGCCCATCGCGTAGGTCTCGT
>JAABUZ0100009351.1_pt1 | contig 11243 bp, 6 predicted proteins | sample 5562091 | NCBI WGS metagenome assembly JAABUZ01 (sample SAMN12813069, study PRJNA571459) | rock metagenome | isolation source: Antarctica rocks | place: Antarctica: Victoria Land, Linnaeus Terrace sud | collected 2015-12-21
TAACCAGATTTTGGTTTCCTTTGCAACTCCAGCCTGTTGCCTGACTCTGAAGTCACTTCACTAACATTCCTCTGTTGCCCTTACCAGCAGTTATTGAGAAGTTACCTTCATTCAGTAAAGGGAACTGGTGCCATGACACAGGCAGCTAATAGCTTCCCTCCGGTGCTACAGGCTAGTAGCCAACTCTTGCGATTTGAGAACCCGCTACACCAAGGTAGTCATAGGTTTTTGAGGTTCCCACTGAATACAGAGATTAATGGGTTACTCCCGCTAGCTGACTTGCGAGGAGTGATTAACGTTACCCTCACAGAGATTTTGCCAGTGCCGCAAGTGGGAGAGTTTCTGTTGGGCATTATGAATTGGCGGGGAGAGGCGATCTGGATTCTCGATCTAGCGGGTTTACTGGGGGCAATGCATTGGTACCGGCGGGAAGCTCTGCCAGCTTCTGGGATGGCGATGCTCATTCAAGTTGAGAACCAAACGGTGGGACTGTTGGTGGAGCAAGTCAGCACGATTGAAACTTATGACCCTGAGGAAAGGTTATCGGTTTCAGAATCAATGCTGCCTGCCCAACTGCAATCTTTCCTGCAGGGCTACTTTGTCGATCTCCAGGGTCGTCCCCTGATGTTGCTTGATACCCATGCTGTGATTCAAGCCCTTAAAACCTGAAGTCAGGAGTCAGGAGTCAGGAGTCAGGAGAACCGCACGCCAACTTTGAAAACCTCTATAGCAACAATTACAAGGTGAATGCTCTTATGACAACGCAAATTGAACTGATACAAAACCAAAAACAACTAACATCAAACAAATACGAGGATTTTGGTAACGGGCATACTGCAAATAGGCAAACAAGGCAGCAGATATTAACAACTCTAGAAGATTTGCAAACTGAGATCGAGCAAGCCAATGGAGCGGAAACAGGGTCACTGCGAGAAAAAATTCGTAAGGTGACAGAGCTTTTTAATCAGTTCTCATTCCCAGAAGAAGCCAATCCAGAGCAAGTAGAGGCGATCGCCGCTAAGATCCGCAAAACCTCTAATCTAGATACTTTGCTCAATACTGCTGTAACGGAGGTACTGACTGCGCTACAGGCTGACCGCGTGTTGGTGTACCAATTTACGACCCCCGTAACGGGGATGGTTGCCGCTGAGGCGATCCGGGATGGGTTTACCCCTACGTTTGAGGAAAAATTGCCCGCTATTAGCTTTGGGCTAGGCTCTGCCATGCTTTACGAGCAAGAAAAAGTAGTACTGCTCACGGATGTCTACAATTCAAGCTTGTCCCCTCACCCAAAGCAGCTGATGGAGCGTTTTCAGGTTAGAGCCTGTGTCAGCCTGCCTATCTTGACAAACGACGAGGTTTGGGGTTTGTTGGTGGTGCAGCAATGTACCAGTTCTCGCCAGTGGCAGAACAGTGAAATTCAGTTGCTAAAACTGATCAAGCAGGAAGTTGAGGTTCAACTGCAAGTTGCCGCTGTCCGAGCACAGCTTCAGCTAGAAGCGCAAGGAGATCAAGTATCTGCCAACTTGGCGAAAAAGATTTTCCAGGCGGAGGATCTCGAACTCATCTTCCGCATGACAACCCAGGAAGCGCGGCAAGTGCTGCGATGCGATCGAGTTGCGATTTATCGTTTCAACCCAGACTGGACTGGGGAGTTTATTGCTGATTCGGCTGGGGCTGAGTGGGTTTCCCTGTTAGAGGAACAACGGAAAAACCCGGCGATAGTAAACAATGTCAACTCCTGCAGCGTCAAGGATTTGGCAGGCAATCGGGGATTGGTTGGGGCAACATCGCGATCGCCGAGCGCAGATACCTACCTCCAGCAGACTCAAGGCAAATCCTTCACTCGGGGGCAGGTCTATCGAGTGAGTAACGATATCTACAACTCAGGCTTTTCTGACTGCTACATCAAGGTTTTGGAGAGCTATGAAGCCAAGGCTTACATAATTGTTGCAATCTACCAAGGAGAACAGTTGTGGGGCTTGTTCGCTGCCTATCAAAATTCTGGTTCTCGCCAGTGGCAAGACAGTGAAATTCGACTGACGCTGCAACTCGCGACGATGTTTGGCATCGCTGTTCAACAGTCGCAATACCTGCAAGAACTCCATAACCGTAATGCAGAACTGAAGCGGATAGCTGAAGCAGAAAGGGCGCTCACACGGATGGTAGAAAAAATTCGCCAGTTCCCAGATTTAGAGACAATCTTCCGTAACACTCTCCCTGATTTGCGGCAGTTGCTTAAATGCGATCGGCTAACGGTCTATCGCTTCAACCCAGACTGGAGCGGGGAGTTTATTGCCGAATCCGTTGGCGGCGATTGGGTGCCAGTGGTTGGTCCCAACATCAAAACAGTCTGGGAAGACGATCATCTGCAGGAAACCCAGGGGGGACGCTATCGCAACAGCGAGAGCTTTGCCGTTGATGACATTTACACGGTAGGGCATAAACAGTGCCACATTGACATCCTAGAGCAGTTCCAGATCAGAGCCTACATGATTGCTCCCATATTTTTAGGGAAGAAACTTTGGGGTCTCTTAAGTGCTTATCAAAATTCTGGTCCACGCCAGTGGCAAGAAAATGAAATTAGACTATTAACGAAAATCGGGATTGAGTTCGGCATCGCTGCTCGGCAGGCGCATTACCTGCAGCAAACTCAAGCCAATAGTGAGCAGCTAGCGAAACTTGCTGAACGCGAAGCAGCCAACGCCAAATTTTCCTATCGGCTGCCAAGTCGTCTGTCAGAGCTAGCGCAAAAGAATAGCGATGCCTTGGAACTTATCCAGTTTGCGGTTAATGAACTGCGTCAGCTTTTGAAAGCGGATCGAGTGGGGATGTTCCGCTTTAACCCCGATTGGTCTGGAGAATTTGTGGTTGAGTCTTTAGTAGGGGATTGGCCTAAGCTGATTGGGACTAACCTTGCAATGGTGAAAGATATTTATCTCCAGAACAACCATGGAGGGCGATATGCTCGTAAAGAGAGTCTACGGGTTGACAACATCTACACTTTTGGTCATCAAGAGTACGACATCAACCTGCTAGAGGGGTGGGGAACTAAAGCCTACATGATTGCTCCGATTTTCAAGGGTGATAAGCTTTGGGGGCTATTGGGAGTCTATCAGAATAGTACACCACGCCAGTGGGAACAATCAGAGGAAGATGTTCTGAACCAGGCCGGTGTGCAGATTGGTATCACCCTTGTTCTGGCAGAATACCTCAACCAAGTTCGTGCCCAAGAGCAGCAGCTTGCAGAAGCAGCGGAGCGCGAACGGGCAGCACGAGAGAAACTACAACAGGGGGCATTGCGCGTTCTTCAGGCACTAGAACCCTCCTTCCGTGGCGATCTCACTGTTAGGGCTCCCGTGTCTGAGGATGAAATTGGGACGATCGCCGATGGTTACAACACCACTATTCAAAACCTGCGGGATTTGGTTCAGCAGGTTCAGGTTGTTGCGGCAAGGGTGAGTGAAACCTCTAGCAACAACACCACGTCAGTGGCAGTACTATCCGCCCAGGCACAGCAGCAAGTTGAAAGGCTCGAACGCGCATTAGAACAATTGCAACTGATGGTGACCTCAACCCAGGCAGTCGCTGCTGACGCCCAAAAAGTCCAGCAGGCGGTTCAACAAGCCAACCAAACGGTTCTGACCGGTGACTCCCTGATGGAGAGAACTGTAGATGGCATCCTGACGATCCGGGAAACCGTGTCCGAAACAGCGAAGAAGATTAAGCGCCTCGGCGAAGCTACCCAGAAAATCTCGAAAGTAGTGAGTCTGATTGAAAACTTTGCCACTCAAACCAATCTGCTGGCACTAAATGCGGCAATCGAGGCTACCCGTGCCGGGGAGTACGGCAAGGGCTTTGCGGTGGTTGCAGATGAAGTCCGTTCCCTTGCCTATCAGTCCGCCAATGCCACCACAGAAATTGAGCGGCTCGTTCAGGGAATTCAGACCGGAACCAATGAAGTTACCGAAGCAATGGAAGTGGGAATTGCCCAGGTTGTCCAGGGTTCGAACTTGGTGAACGAAACCCGTCAAAGCCTCAGTGCGATTGTGGCAGCCACCAATCAGATTAGTGAACTTGTGCAAGGGATTACCGGAGCGGCTTCTGCTCAAAGTCAGCAGTCCCAGGCATTGACGGAAGCGATGATGGATGTTTCTGCAATCTCCCACAAAACAGAGGAGAACTCAGCCCAGATTTCCAAGTCTTTTCAGGAATTGCTGAAAACCTCCGAAGAATTGCAAACCAGCTTCAGCCAGTTCAAAGTCAACTAATTTCTCGGAGTCCGCTATGACCCCCGATCCCGGTACTCAAGATCCGCTTGAGCAGGCTTTCCTCGCTGAAGCAGCGGACCTGCTGCAAACCATTGAGCAGACCCTTCTGAGCTTGCTTGACGAAAAAACGACCGAGAAAGTTCACACCCTGATGCGGAGCGCCCATACCCTCAAGGGGAGTGCTGCCAGTATTGGGCAGGAAACGCTCAAGACGATTGCCCATCACTTGGAGGACGTTTTTCAGGCGCTGTACGCTCCCGAACTGGAAATTGATCCAGAAGTGGGTGCTTTGCTCCTAGATGGCTATGAGTGTCTGCGAACCCCTCTAAGTGCAACCATATCGGGCTTACCGTACGATGAGGCAGAAATACTGGATAGAACTGCCTCCGTTTTTGCAAAACTCCAGGCGAGGCTGGGCGACTTCTTTGGTCGTGAAGCTCCGCTCCTCACTTCAGAGGAACTTGGCTTTGATGTGGTCGGGTCAATTTTTTCAGGGAGCGTGTTCCAGGATTTGCAACAGCTCGAAGCTGCCCTCGCAAGCCTTGACGCGCAGCACGTCCAAGCCACACTCCGCTCCCAAGCTGAGTTTTTTGTCGATCTGGCGGCATCCTATAGCTTGCCGGGATTGGGGGAGATTGCCCAAGCGACGCTGAGCGCACTCGAGCAGCACCCTGACAAAGTGCTCCAAATCGCTCAGGTTGCTATAGAGGATTTCAAGCAGGCCCAAGTTGCAGTATCCGCTGGCGATCGCACCCAAGGTGGGCAGCTATCGCCAACTTTGCGAGAATGGGCTCTTTCTGGATCTCTTTCTGGAGTAGCGGCAGAAGAGGACAAGGATAAAGAGACAAGCGGACAAGAAGAAGCTTCATCAATCGTCCTCCCATCTCCCCCTCTCCCCCTCTCCCCATCTCCCCATCTCCCCATCTCCCCCTCATCCCCAGAACGAACCCCAAGTTCCCCCGATCTCCCCCAGGTTCCCCCTGCCTCTGGGATAGATCGGATTTTGCAGTCGCTCTGGACAGGAAACACCTACCGAAGTCCACATGACTCTGATCAGGTGAATGTACTCTCCTCACCGTCAGCACCAAGCCTTCAGACTCAGCCATCGGCATCACTCCCCAGTATCCGGGTAGCCATCGAACAGCTTGATCGCCTCAGCCACACCGTTGGGGAACTGCTGATCAACGAAAACCAACAAACTCTACAATCTGACCAACTCCACACAGCAGCTCAAGACACCCTCCAACAATTTCTCCACTGTCAGCAACAACTCAGCAAAATCCGCGACTGGTCTGACAAACATCTGCTGCTGCCTGAGCGCAAACAGCAGCGACAACGCCATGGTGCTATTGCACCATCGCGCTCAATTGTCGCTGTCCCAACCACTGAGGCACAATCCGAGTTCGATGCCTTGGAAATGGATACTTACAGTGACCTGTACATTCTGCTACAGACTCTAACGCAAGACATGATGGATTTAGAGGAACGGATTGAGGCAATTGATGCGTTTATCCGGCAATCTCGCTTCAATCTTGGGAAGCGCAAGCAACTCCTTTTGGGGGCACAGTCAGATCTGCTCCAAGCCCGAATGGTTCCCCTAAGAACAGTCTTGAATCGGTTTCCCCGCCTCTTACAACAGATGGTGGCATCCCACCACAAACCCACTGAACTAAACTTGCGGGGGATGGGGGTGTTGGTGGATAAGGCGATTTCTGAGAAGCTCTACGATCCCTTACTCCACCTGATTCGGAATGCCTTTGATCATGGCATTGAGTCGTCCGCCGTCCGCCGTCAGCAGGGCAAACCAGAAACCGGACAAATTACAATCCATGCTTATCATCAGGGCAACCGCACCGCCATTGAGGTACAAGACGATGGTCAGGGCTTGAACTGGGATTGCATTCGCCAAAGGGCGATCGTTAACCACCTGCTGACTCAGGAACAGGCCGCCCACGCTAGTGAAGACCAACTGGCAGAGGTCTTGTTTGAACCGGGTTTTTCCACCGCAGAGCAGATCAGTGATTTATCCGGTCGTGGCATTGGCTTAGATGTTGTCCGCACCCAGTTGCATGCCTTACAGGGTTTTATTACGGTGCAATCAGTCTCAGGGCAAGGAACTACCTTCATCCTCCAACTTCCCCTGACCTTGACAACGGCACGCTTGCTCGTCTGCCAATCCCAAGGCATTACTTATGGGCTGGTGTCTGAGGGGGTCAGCCAGGTCTTATTGCCGCAGCCAGACCAAATTCAAGTCCAGCCATCTATGGATGGACACGGCAGCCAAAAATTCTTGCAATGGAAAAAAGGCCAAAATAAGCAACTAGTTCCCATTCGTCCGCTAGGCGATTTGCTTGATTACAAGTATCCCCTCATTACCCAGGACAAAAGCTTAGCCCTGAGTCCTTTTCCAGTCAAACAAAGAAACGCTGTTGACCCCCTGTTGCTGCTGCAGACAGATCGTCAATTTATATGTCTACAAGTCGAGCAGATTTTAGTCGAGCAGGAACTAGTGGTTAAATCACTCGGCAGCACTGTTACCTTACCCAGCCACATTCAGGGATATAGTGTGTTGGGCGATGGTAGCCTCACCTTGGTCATTGATCCGGTGGAACTGGTTCGTACTAGCTGGAAGGCAGTGGCTTTAAAACAATTTGCAATTCGCGCATTTTCGCAATTCGCAATTGTAAACAGGTCTCAACCCTACGGCTTTAGCCGTGAAGACACAGAAAGCGCAGCATCCGTTGTCTCAAACCCACGGGCTTCAACTGTAAATAATTGCGATGCGCGAACTGGGAAAATGCGCGAATTGAAGCCAAGCGCTGTAACGGTATTGGTAATTGAAGATTCTGCTTTACAACGGCAAAGCTTGGTGCTGACACTCCAGAAGGCTGGCTACCAAGTTTTGCAAGCGGTTAATGGTCAAGAGGGGATCACTCAATTGCACCAACATACTGTTGACCTGGTAATTAGTGACATTGAAATGCCACAAATGAATGGATTTGAGTTTCTGGAACACTGCCGCCAAAACGACCGCTTGTCCCGTATTCCCGTTGTTATGGTGACTACCCGTAGTGGGCAGAAGCATCGGCAATTGGCTCAGACACTCGGGGCGAAAGCTTACCTCACCAAGCCTTACTCCGAACAGGACTTACTGACCACTGTTGCCGAACTGATCATTACTCCCTAGCCCAACTCAGAAACCGGGTTTCTCTCCCCCTAGCCTCTGTTTTCTGCTTCCTAATTGGAGACCGATCACTATGCTGACCATCCCCTTTCCATTCAAGCGATTATCCGGTGCTGCAAACGACTGTGACTCGTTGCGAGTAATTGTGTTTGCGATCGCAGACTACCTCTTTGCCCTTCCGGTTGGTGCAGTCCTCAAGGTAATCACTTGTCCTCCTATTAGCAGTACGGTTGAAGGTGGCATTGGCATGGCTGATTTAGGATCGCAAACCATCACGATCTTGGACTTGCGCCAAAAGCTTGGATCACAAACACTAGAGAAGCAGTTCCCAGGCTTCCAGCAGTTACTACTTCTGATCCAAACCCGGACTGGAGAAATTTGTGGCATTCCTGTGGACAAGCCCCCTAGCCTGCTCGACATCCCGCTAGAAACGGTGCGTCCGGTGCCGTTGTCCTATCGTCAGGTAGCAAAATTAAGCTTTGCCAGTCATATGGCTGTCCTAACGCCAGGGCAACCAGAGGAATCAATCAAGGTGTTCCTCCTAGGCATGAGCCAGATATTGGCTGACAAGTTGAGGTTGCACGGACACCCAGATACGGAGCACGCGGTGGCTCCCGATTCTACACTAAGCGAGCAACAGCAACGATTCCTCCGTATTCCCCTAGGCGACCAAAGGAGTGGTTTGATACCATTACACTTTGTTGTCGAAGTCATTCATGTCTCTACCCGAGAAATTTCCCCCACCCCAGCACTACCCAGTTGGGTTTTAGGCATCTATAATTGGCAAGGGCAGATGCTGCGGCTGGTTGATTTGGAACATCTGGTTGGTTATCCCCCGCTTCTTGTGCGTCAGTCTAGACGAGAAATCCCGGTTGCTGTTGTTCTGGAGCTTCAAAATCAGTTCGTCGGGTTCTTAGTTGCTAATGTCTATGATATGGAGTGGCAGGATTTACAAAAATTGCAACCGGCACCATCACACCTTTCCCCAAAGAAACTGCTGCCCTTTGTTCAAGGTGTGATTCCAGGCGATCGCTGTATTCTAGACTTAAGAGCGAGCGCGCAGGCATTGCAATGGCAAATCCACTGATGCAAGTTTCTTAGCACAACTTTAATGACTCTGACCGAAGAAATTCTCAAACAATTGCCTGGAGATGTCCTGGGGGGATTGCGACGAGCTGATCGCATTTTGGCTTCACTTAGGGAAGATATAGCACCGACTCCACAAGTAGTAAAACACAGCCAGATGCTTCTCGGAGTAGTGGATTGGGATGTGGTTGTCTCAGGCGGCACCTTGGGAATTTTAATCGGCTGTGCCTTAGCTCAATTGGGGTGGCGGGTGGCATTGATTGAGCGGGGCATTCTGCGTGGCAGAGAGCAAGAGTGGAATATTTCCCGCCAAGAGCTAGAAGTATTTTTGGAATTGAATTTGCTTAGTGCAGCTGAACTAGAGCAAGCGATCGCTACTCAGTACAACCCAGCCCGCATTAGCTTTTTGGATGGTCCTGAACTGTGGGTGCGGGACGTACTCAACATCGGCATCGACCCAGTTTTTCTCCTGGAAACCTTGAAGCAGCGATTTCTCGCTGCTGGCGGCAGTCTATTTGAACACACGCCTTTTGCAGGGGCAGTTGTTCACCCGGATGGTGTGATGGTAGAAGCTGGTAGCGGATTCAAAACCAGGGTGTTGCTCGACGTGATGGGACATTTTTCTCCCATAACCCAGCAAGCGAGGCAGGGGCAAAAACCGGATGGCGTTTGCCTGGTAGTGGGCAGTTGTGCTCAAGGATTTCCAAAAAATGATTCTGGGGATTTGTTAGTATCATTCACACCATTGCAGAATCAATGCCAATACTTCTGGGAAGCCTTTCCCGCCCGAGACGGTAGAACCACTTACTTGTTTACCTATATAGATGCCCATCCAGAGCGCCTCAGTTTAGAAGCTCTATTTGAGGATTACCTGCACCTGATGCCTGGATATCAGGGAGTGGAATTAGCTCAGCTACAACTGCAACGGGCATTATTTGGGTTCTTTCCCTCGTATCGGCAAAGCCCCTTAAGATCGCCCTGGAATCGCATTCTCCCGGTTGGAGATAGCAGCGGTAACCAATCACCGTTGAGCTTTGGTGGCTTTGGTGCGATGGTGCGTCATCTCAAGCGTTTAACAGTTGGGATTCACGAGGCGCTACAAACCGATCAGTTGTCTACCCAGATAGCGCTTCTCCAGCCCTATCAGCCGAACCTGAGTGTTACCTGGCTATTTCAACAGGCAATGAGCGCTGGTGTTGAGCAGAAGGTTGCCCCAGATCAAATTAACCAACTGCTCTCGGTCGTGTTTCTGGAAATGAGCCAGTTGGGGGAGCCAGTACTTCTTCCATTTTTACAAGATGTGGTGCAATTTCCAGCTCTGACGCAAACACTTCTTAAAACCGCACTGGCACATCCAGGATTAGTCGCCAGAGTGATTCCTCAAGTTGGTTTGGGAAGTTTGCTGGATTGGATGTTGCATTACGTCAACCTGGGAGTCTACTCTGCCTTATTTAGGCTAAGTCAGGCGCTGCAACCGTGGATAAAAAATTTGCCTCCAGTGCCAAAATACTATTGCCACCGCTGGATTGAGGCTTGGAAGTATGGGTCTGGCGGAGATTACTTAGACTGAGTTGTATTGCTTCGAACATGAAAATTTTCTCATAAATTATTCATGCAAAGTTCATGAAACATCACGAAACTGAGATATAGTAGTCTTAAGTCAGTCTAAACTGACCACAACCATGTCCGCTAAGTTCCCGGCCTTGCTAGAAAAAGCTTGGCATTCTCTAGAAGTTAGTCAGACGCTGTCACTGTTAGAGAGTGACGCAACTGCTGGCTTAAATTCCCAACAAGCACAACAGCGGCTAAAGCATTACGGCTCAAACGAAATAGAGGAAACAGCCGGTCGCAGTCCCTGGGTCATACTGCTGGATCAGTTCAAAAACATTATGTTATTGATGCTGATCGCGGTGGCAGTAGTATCTGGAATTTTAGATTTGCGGGCGAACCGGTTTCCCAAGGATGCGATCGCAATTTCTGCCATCGTCATCCTTAATGGATTGCTGGGCTATCTCCAGGAAAGCAGAGCCGAAAAAGCTTTGGCGGCTCTTAAGCGTCTAGCTGCTCCAATGGTAAGAGTCGTGCGTGATCATAAACTGCTTGAGGTAGCGGCGAAGGAACTGGTGCCAGGGGATGTGATGCTGCTGGAGGCTGGAGTGCAGATTGCAGCAGACGGTCGCTTGATTGAAGTGCAAAATTTGCAAATCCGGGAAGCAGCGCTGACTGGAGAAGCCGAGGCGGTGAATAAGCGGGCTTCCGTACAGTTGAGCGCAGATGCACCACTGGGCGATCGCATCAATGTGGTATTTCAGGGAACTGAAGTCGTCCAAGGACGGGGGAAGGTTTTGGTTACGGGTACAGGTATGCGGACAGAGCTGGGGCGGATTGCCGCCATGCTACAGGCGGTGGAAACTGAGCCTACCCCTTTGCAGCGGCGGCTGTCCCAACTAGGCAATGTTATGGTAGCTGGCTCCTTAACCTTGGTTGTCCTAGTTGTGGTGGGAGGCATCATTCGTCTCGGCTTCAGTCAAGTTGAAGATTTGTTGGAAGTGTCACTCAGCATTGCTGTTGCCATAGTAAGTAGTTAAACAGAATTGATTACAAAAATAAGTGGTAGAATAGATCCTGTAAAAAAATATGTAATTATAGCAACTTTAGATGATACTCATCCGCAAAATTAATCCTCTTTCTTTAAAATTACT
>JAABUZ0100009353.1_pt1 | contig 11240 bp, 12 predicted proteins | sample 5562091 | NCBI WGS metagenome assembly JAABUZ01 (sample SAMN12813069, study PRJNA571459) | rock metagenome | isolation source: Antarctica rocks | place: Antarctica: Victoria Land, Linnaeus Terrace sud | collected 2015-12-21
ACGGCAAAGGTGCCCAGGAGAAACAGCGCGAACCCCAGCGTCCCCAGGCTTGTTCGCACCGGCATGGTGGCATCCTTCAAGTCGTTGACCTGGTGATGCTGGGGGAACAGCACAACTGCACACGTGACGATAATGGCAAAATCAATGATGGCACCGAAGCCCGTGCCAATGATGGCCACCACCCGGTTCGTCAGCAGGTCGCTACCCGTCCATGCTTCCTCGATGGCCCCGGAGGTATAGAAGGCAAATTGATACGGTGTCATGTAGCCACCCAGGAGACCGATCGCCGCAAACAGATACGAAGGGAGGTTGTCGATCGTCTCTGTGGACGGGTGAATGGTCTCCATCGCGATCTGTCCCCAGGGGGGAGCAAGCTTGACCATCGTGACGACTGTGACCAGCATCGTGAGCCCCAGCAACGCCGCGCTGTTGTCAAGAACCTCAAACCGGACTTTCCAGAGAATCACCGCCAGAAAGAGCGTGGCGACGGGGAACCAGAGCAGGTACGAGACGTGCGTCGCGAGCTCCAACGCGAGCGTCATCCCCGCCAGTTCGACGACCAGCGTCAAGGTATTCACCACGAACGTCGATACCAGTGGAATCAACGCCAGCCGGAACCCGAGCCGGTCACGGATGACGTCGAACATGGTGCGTCCCGAAGCGATTGCTACACGACCACCCATATCCGCGTAGACCGCGAATCCAACGATGCCCGGAATCAGCGTCCACAGCAACGCGAAACGATACTGCGCTCCCGCCTGGCTTGTGGTGATAATGCCCCCCATGTCCACGAACCCGCCGACGGCGGCAAGAATGCCCAGAGCAAGCCCACCCAGCTTTTTCATCCACGGATCTCCGTTGGCCATCCAATAGCAACCAGATGTACGCGTGCCATACGCTGTCACCGAGTCTTTATGGTCAGACGATAGATGGGTCTGCGCGTAGGCACGTGTGGCTCTCCCATCCAGCATCGTCTGTCCGCAGTGGTCACTTCACCCATCGACCACACGATCTGCGCTATGCAAAGCAGGATGAGGCAAGAACTGTGCAAACGTGTTGTGGCCTACAGGGCCGTGGAACCTGGGGTCGGCTCATACCCACAGCTGGTCAGCAGACTCCTCCGAAGGAGTTGCATCGGACCCAGGGGCCCGAATCCTGCCCCTGCTAGACAAAGCACCTGGTCAGTTACTGCCCCTGCTAGACGAAGCACATAGTCAATTACTGCCCTTGCCGCTGCAATGCCCGCTGGTAGATCGCGGTCCCCGAGAACTCGTACGATGCCGCCTTGTCGGGCACATCCACCAGGTGAACGGTGAAGCGTGCGGGCACCCCGTTCTCTGGCAGGTACTCGGCAAAGAACGTTCGATATGCTTCGGCATATGCGGTGCGCAGCCGCTCTTGCTCAGCCGCGTAACCGGCAGGATCGACGAGGGGATGAGGTGTTTTAGGCTGGCAGCCGAAGGCATGGATTTCAACAAAGTCCACATCACGGAGCGAGTCACAGATACCCGCTTCCCGTAGCCAGTGCTCCCAACTCTGGAAGACCAGTGGTATTTCTCGGTGCGGGTCCATCACCACGAGTTCCTCGCGGCCCAGCACGCCTTTTGCGGAGTACCCACCGGTCAGGCCAGCGAAGTAGATTTTGAGGTCGCCATCGGGAAGCGCCTCGGTCACCAGGGCCGATAACACCGGGCGGTCTCCCTGATAGTAATAGGTCAACCTTCCCCGACGCTTGACGTTGAATGCCACCGCCCGTCCCTTTCCGTCTCGCTGTGCTTGTTGTCGGCGCATCCATCATACCCGGGGGCATCCTGTTCTGCTTGACATCGCGTGTCGGCCTGGTGACACTGGTGACGAAGCAACCACTTGAAGCCTTGAACCCCACGCATCTTACGGCGCGGCGCTGGCGAAAAAGCCGATACGTCTCCAGGTGCGCAGCTGGAGATAGCGGTTGGCGGGACATGGCGCGGGAAAGGATGACTGGCGATGACAGATCAAGCGGCAGTCGGCAGCACAAGCCAGCAAGAGCAATTGTTGGCAGCACTGAAAGCGGTCTTGCGCGGCGATCTCAGCACGCACCTGGATGCAACTCAGCCGGGGGTAGGTGGCGAGATCGCCGGAACGTTTAACACGTTTGTTTCCCTCCAGCAAGAGATTGTCTCCGAAGTGATGCGTATCACCCGCGAGGTCGGCGTCGATGGCCGACTCGGCGGTCAAGCGGAGATCGACGGTCTGTCTGGCAGCTGGAAAGAGATGGTCGACAGCGTCAACACAATGGGACGGAACCTCACCGTGCAACTGCGTGCTACATCGCAGGCGATCCACGCGGTTAGCAGCGGTCAGCAGTTGGAACCCATTGGCGACATGGCCAGAAGTCGCTCAGGCACTCATCCAATTGTCTGGGGAGGCGAAGTCTTGGAGTTGCGTGACCAACTCAACGCGATCATCGGACGGCAGGGCGCACAATCGCGGTAGACGGGTAGCCATCGGCTCTGAGAGTCTGCTACTCCGCTTGACAATGCACTGCCACGAGAGAACACTCGATGTGGTTATATACTTTTGCCGTTGGGTTGGCTTACCATCCAGCGCATGGTAGTATCCCCCCGCATCCCCAACCCGACCGACGTGTGCGATGAGGAACGGGCATTCCTGGCGCCCGACCTCACGCTCGTTTGGCAGTCAAGTCTTTGTCTTCCATTTCCCAGGCGTGGTCGAGCGTGTGAAACGCGGTGTGCCGAATCAGGTACCGGAGCGGCCAGGTCCGGGCCATGGTGCCCTGGGAATGCAACGCTTGAATGGCGTTGCCATAGGCGTTACGATGCGCGTTCAGTCCCTCGTCGGTCAGCATGGCGTCCTGAGGCGTGAGCACGCCGAGCTTCTTCGCCCAGTCCTGCTCCGCGGCAACCGTATGACGAACGATGTGGTCTCGATCTCGCCCTCCGCCGCGCGGACCCCGCTGCATCTCAGCCGACACGCGCGACCGCACATCGTCGAAAAACGCCCAGCACGCCCGCATCAGCGACAATTCACGCTCCAATGCTTCACTTGACATGGCTTGCCGGTCGATGCCCGAAAACGCGAACGAGATGCCCCAAAAGTCGGTAGAGCCCGTACCCGGATAGTGCTCGACTACGTCGACGGCGGTGATGGCCGCAAACGCGGCATCCATCCCGGCCAGCTTCGCCACTGTAGCATAACGTGGAACGTACGAAAGCAAGCGTTCGATCGCGGCCTCCCCTCTCGTCGCCCCACGCGCGAGACCGGGCCAATCCGGCGCCACCGCCACTACCTTCTTGCCCTTCGGTCCGATTTCCAGCGTCACTCTCATGTGGCGAGCCACTGCTCCCCCCAGCACAGCTGTTCTTGCAACAGCGCTCCTTCCACAGTGTGCGCGGCGGTTGCGACTCTATCGCACAAGCCTGCCAGGTTCATAATAGACGCAAGGGAGAATTCCAGGACTACCAGGGTGCGGAACTCTAGGTCATTGGTGGTCCCATTGGCGATTATAACCAGGTCGTGGTGCCCGTCAGCGGGTTTCACTTTGGGCGGGTACACCGGGCCGCGTTTGTCGGGCATCAATCAACGCATGGCCCAGTCAACACGGGATGTTTGCCTAAGGTCAGGTGACGTATGGCGGGTCTACGCGGTTGATTCCTCCTGATGCTTTGCTCTCGATCGATGCTCTACGACCCCGCCATTGGGCAAAGGGTGCATCGCCGTCAGACGTCGTCCGGGATGTGCCATTGAGGGTTCCAGGCGATTTCCCAGAGATGCCCATCAGGATCTTGGAAGTATCCGGCGTAGCCACCCCAGAAGGTATCGTGCGGCTGTGTGGCGATGGTTGCGCCAGCATTGCGAGCTTGCTCCATCAGGCTGTCCACTTCGTCGCGCGAGGCAACGTTATGCGCCAGCGTGAACTCGGTTGGGCTCGGCGAGCGTTCGGCGACGTGCGCGTCGAGAGCGATGCTCTTACGTGGATAGAGAGCAAACTTCACACCTGCCTGCAAGTCGAAGAATGCCACCGCGCCGTATTCAAACTCTGTGCCTACAATCCCCTCTGTCGGTAGCTCAAGCCCATCGCGGTAGAATCGGACCGATCTCTCCAGGTCGTCCACGCCGATGGTGATGATCGTAATCCGCGGTTGCATCCTATCGCTCCCTAACCTTGCTCCCCAAATCGTGACCCGACGCCAGGTTACTGGACTGGTCTGATGAAAGTCAAGATGGCCGTAAACGCGGCATCCATCTCCTTCTCTGAGCGGGCGAAGTCATACTGCACTGAAAAAAGCATGCTGCTTGGTTGATAAACCCGCCTCGGTGGTCAGGCGCGGCCAGCGACTGAAGTCGCGCCTGACACGGCAAAGTCCGCCTTCGGCCTTCGCGGACTCCCCGCCGGGTTCCACGGGGATGGCATGCTTTTCATCCTCGGTGGTGGCCCGTAGGGGGCGTGGGTACTGTGGTGCGATCAGTTCACTACGATCATTGCGCAGCGGGCAGCACAGCGGTAGCTTGCCGCGCTACTCCCGTCTCCAGCGGTAGCTCGCACCCTCCGGAACGATGCGGCCCCACGGTGGGAACTGCTCGTGCGTGAAGACGACCGTCGCGTGCTCTGTGACGGCTGTCGAGAGGAACCGTTCACGTGATGCCTGCATCGCCACCCGGTCGCGGCCCGGCGACACCCAGTCCACGTGCGCCACTTCACAGGGGTGGTGAAACAGGTCGCCCACGTAGTAGAAGGTGGCGCCGCATGACTGGACACGGACGATGGAATGCCCGGGTGTCTCGCCAGGCGCGTTGATCATGGTCACGCCCGGCGTCACCACGTGCTCACCGTCGGTCAGGTCAAGCAATCCAAGTCGAGCAATCGTCCCGAGATGGGTCACCAGGGACGCGTCTGGCCGCTGTTGCTCGGGGTCGCCCTCCCAGTCAGCACGCCCTATCAGATGGCGGGCACGGGGGAACCGGGCAACACGCTGCCCATTTCGCTCCAGCGTCACACCCCCAAGGTGGTCACCGTGCGGATGGCTGATCAGCACGTGGGTCACCTGCTCGGCTGCCACGCCAAGGGCCGACAGCGCGACCGCCAAGCCCGCGGATCGCTCTACGTTGGGCTCCCGCTGGCCATCAGCCGGTGACGGGTCATCGTACCCGGGGTCGATCACGATCGTGGCATCGCCGGTTTGCACGAGGACGGTGTTTAGCCCAAATCTGACAACGCCGTCGCGATCCGCTTCAGGTATTTCACGGCGCCACTCTGCGTCGGGTGCCTGGAGTTCGGGCGCCCACTTCAGCGTCCCCTCGGAAATAATGGTGACGGTGACATCCCCCACATTGCGGCTATGGATGTGTCGCAGGTCCTGTTGCACGAGTATTGATGTCCTCCTTCTCGCTTCTCTGGAAGGTCGAGGATAACGCAAACGGCGCTCCGGGAGTGCTCTCGGAAGCACCTCGATTCCCGCTCATGTCGCTACCGTGCGAGCAATCGATGGGTGACTGAGGGGCAGAACACCGCTGGAACGCGAGAGCGGACTGGGACAGATTGTACTGTGCAGTGCACCCGGCGGTGCATATGCTCCCATATTCGCGTGACACGTTGGCTGCGGCGTGGCCATACAACCAGACGCCAATCTCGTTCACCGCGACCCGACGGGACGCTCCATCGGTGGCTATTTCCGGCCCGTACGTGGTTCACCTTTCTGCACGCACAGTCCGAAACGGATATTTCCTGTACGTATCAGCTTGGTAAAGACGTAACCGCAGGCACATAATGTCGGTGACATGTCGTCATGCCTGGCACACCTTCTGCATTTACGGGGAGTAGGACCAGATGATGAGAACGGGCGCGCCATTCCCAGGCGCCAGGAGAAATCACGATGACGGGCCGCAGAACATTTCTCAAAGGTATGATCGGTGCTCCGCTGGCTGCCGCCGCCAGCCTCTATCTCCCCGCCGCTGGCGCAGACGCTGCGGTTGAGAGCGCTACTCCCACCGGGTTCGGCGGGTATATCTTCAATGGCGGTGACGCCGACGTACAGTACGCCTATATGTTCACCGGCCCTTCCTCGCGTACTGAGTGGCTGGGCAATATCCCCGTCGGTACCCCCCTCTTCGTGACCGGCGTGGGGAACGGGGAGATGCTGGACCCGCAGAACTCCATGTGGTATCTGGTGCAGGGGTCATTTGGAAGTGGCTGGGTCTATTCGGGGCTGGTGACCACCGTCGCGCCCGTTACCGTCCCGGCCGAAGCGGTCGCGCTGCCACCGGGGCCGTTTCCCGGGCCAGCGGGACGGGGCTACGGGCGCTCTATCTCCATCTCGCTCTCACGCCAGCACCTGTACGCCTACGATGGGATGGTGCTGGTCTACGATACCGTCACCACGACAGGTGACCCGGATCTCCCCACGCCCACCGGCCTGTACGCGGTTCAGAAAAAAATACGGAACTTCGTGTTCCATTCGCCGTGGCAACCGGGCTCGCCCTACTGGTATCCGGATTCGCCCACAAACTACGCCATGCTCTTCCGCGAGGGCGGCTACTTCATCCACGATGCACCATGGCGGCCGTACTATGGCCCCGGCACGAACTTCCCTCATCTGGATCCCGACGGCGTCGTACGACAGGGCTCGCACGGCTGCGTGAATGTTCCGTTTGGTGCGGCGTCATTCCTGTTCACCTGGGCGAGCGTTGGCACGCCGGTCATGATCATCGCCTGATATGCTCGTCAGCCGACGACGCGATCACAAGCCGGGGGCGATTACAACGAAGGCCGTGGAAGGAGTTCCTTCCGCGGCCTTCGTGCTACTAGTGGAGATGGGGGCGAGTCGAACGCCCCGTCCAGAACAGATAAGCTAGGGACTTCTACGAGCGTGTCCGGCGTTTAAATCTCACAGCAGACTGTTCCACCGGCGGAGCAGTACCACTGCCAGCCCCTGCATCTCGGCTGTCTGTACGGGGCACACAAACAACCCAGCTCCGGCTATATGACGTCTGCGACTGGCGCGCCGGAGTGGCGCCAGACAGACGTAGTCACCTTGTTAGGCGGCTAGTGCGTAAGAAGATTCGCCAGTTACGGCTTTGCCACCTGTTTAACGAGGCGAATGATGGCACCTCGGCTCGCTATCTCTAACCTCACTACCCTGTCGAGACCCAGCATCCCCATGACAATACAGCGTCACCGCTGCGCATCTCTGACGGCGCGATCAAGATCTCGTTTGGCATCACGTTCCGCAATCGCATCGCGCTTATCCCAGAGTTTCTTGCCGCGGGCCACCCCAATTTCGACCTTGCACTTGCCGTGCTTCAGATACAGCCGCAGCGGTATGATCGTCAGTCCCCTGCCGTGCGCCTTGCCCGACAGGTGGCCAATTTCTTTCCGGTGCAGCAGTAACTTCCGGTCGCGGGTTGGCTCGTGATTCCAGTGCGTCCCCGCCTCATAGGGTGCGATATGCACTCCCAGAAGCCAGGCCTCACCGTTGACCACGCGGGCATAGCCTTCACGAATGCTGGCCTTACCCGCCCGTATGCTCTTGATCTCCGTACCGGTCAGCGCAATCCCCGCTTCATACTTCTCTTCAATGAAGTAGTCGTGGTAGGCTCGCCGATTGACCACGAAGGTCGCTCCGTCGTCACTCATGAGTCTACCGTATCATCCACCAGAAATGCAATGTGCCATCCAGGCATCACCACGCCAGTCCGGTCGAACCGACGGCACGGCTCATAGCACCTTTGCCACAACGATATAGGCCACAACGATAAGAATCACCAATGTCAGCATGGCCGTGGCAGGATTGCTGACGTCCAGACCTGATCCACCGCCCCCACCCATCATCATGGCCTATGCTCCTCATTCTGACCCACGTGCATGTCCCAATGGTCCGTCGCCACAACCACTTCGCACACTGCGACATCTACCTACAGTACTGTACCAGAGGAAGCACGGGGAGCGAACAGGAAGGTGCCCGGTCGTGGCGCAGGGGACGATGGCGACCCAGGCTCTCCGAACCCTTGCCTATGAACTGGCGGGAGCAAGCCCTCCGGGGAGAAGCGAGATGCTCGCTTCGGCGGGTCGTGGCGCTTCGGCAGCTGCTGAACCTTGACACGTCATATCGCCATCGTTCAGGGAAGCAAGCAATGCCTCCACCACCACCGGGTCAAACTGGGTGCCAGCACGCGCTCGTAGTTCACGGGTCGCGTCTTCTCTGCTCAGTGCGGGACGGAACGGACGCACGGTCGTCATGGCATCGAATGCTTCGGCCACATGGATCAATCGCGATCCGAGAGGAATGTCCGTGCCTGTAAGACCAGCGGGATAGCCTGTGCCATCGACATGCTCGTGGTGATGACGAATAATCCGCTGCACCGCCTTCAGTCCCAGCGCGTTTTTCAGCAACGCCGCCCCGTCGTCCGCATGCTGGCGCACGTTGCATTGTTCCCAGGCTTCGAGAGAACCTCCGTGTTCGGAAATCGATGCCGTCACATACTTCATACCGATATTGTGAATGCGTGCGCTAAAGACCAGTGTCTGCAGACGTGCCGAACTGACAATCCCCATCTGCCGTGCCGTTTGCTCCACATAGCTCGCGACCCGTTGCGACTGTCCAGCCGTTGCGGGCGTGCGTCGGTCGACCTCGTCGGCCAGTTCTTCAAGGGCCAACCGCGTCTCCCGCTGAATGGTCAGTGCCGAACGAAGCATGGTATAGAGCAGTACGGCCGGGGCAAGAAGAACGGGCAGTGCCAGCGGCGCATCTACCGAGCACACTGCTAAAGCGACACCCATGGCCAGCAACCCCGTGTATTCGGGCGCGATATCCTGAAATGACACGAACCACTGCCGCTCAGCGTCCTGCCGCTGCTGGGCCAGGCCAACCATGACTCCCACGAGACCCACGTTGAGCACAAAGAACGTAACTCCAGCCATCAGGACCGCGACCGTGCTCTCAGTCGTTGTGAACAGGGGCTGCGTTCCTGCGATCAGCCGATAGGTCACGCTGGAACCCACCATCGCAATGCTGTAGTTCGCGGCGGTGAAGGCTGTCTGATACCACCGGCAGCTGACACACCCCGGGATGATGGCGGCAAGCAGGGTACCCGCCACCCCCACCCAGGCGGCTCCTGGGGAACTGCTCGCGAGCACCAGGCCGAACGCCACGGTAGCGAACAGGTTCACGTTGGTGGTGGCTGACAATGGCAAGGAGTAGGCGCGAGCAACAATCAGCACGGGGAGGGCAAGCATCATCAGGTGCAGGGTATCGGCTGAAGCACCAGCCAGCGTCGGAGCCGACCAGAGCAGAAGGAAAAGAGCGACCATGAGCGTCGCGGCGAGATACCATCTCGCTCGTCGTGGTAGCTTTGTCACGATGGTTCCCTCCTCCCCGTGTGAACCCTAGCAGGAGCTTTCAGTCTCCGAACACGGCCCCCATGCTCCGTGCACGCCGTACGTCCGTTCGCTGCCTCTTAGTACGAGGGGGAGACGGGAGGATTCCAATGAGGGGTCGCGATGTGGCCCGCCGCATTCGGTGCGGTTGGCAGCACACCCATACCAGCGGCACGATCGACGCCCGGAGGGCTGCAGCACCATTCAACGCCAGCAGACGCGCCCGTGGGAACCATGATGATGCTCAGCATTGCGGCCGCGATTATGCACCGGGTCAGGCGCTTCTTCATCGTCTTTCCTCGCATCCTTATCAGGCATTCAGTCTCGACCGCGGAATCATAGCAAATTTAGCCCCGTCGTTACAGCGGCGTCATCTACCTGAATCATTGTACGGCACGACTGTGCTTTTTGCCGCCCTGCATGGTAGCAACAGGACCATGGTACTACAGCCACTGCCCGTGCAAATTGAACAAACCCTCAGGTTGATCCCACCACGGCGCAAATGTCGTTTCGAGATCAAGAACGCGACCCGTCTGGCTCGACTCATATCCCTTCATCATCTGCTCAATCACATGGACACCCTGCCAGACGTTACACGTCGGTCGCTCACCGCTCCGCACGCAACGCACGAAATGTCCGAGGATGCTCTCCCCACCCTGTGGCACGTCGGGCCGGTAGCAGTTCTTGAGATTGAGGAAATCGATGGGCTGTGCCCCTTCAATAGGGTGCAGGTCGCACTTTACCACCAGTGGCTGCCCGTAGTCGTTGATCCACACATCTCCGTGCCTGCCATGCACAGCCGTCGCGTTTCGGGCGTAGGAATACGCCCAGCACGTGCGCATCACCGCCTGTTGTCCCGTGGCATACTCCAGGATCAGTGTGACGTTGTCATCCACTTCCGCATGGACACGTCCCCCATCCCCTGTCAGGCGCTGGGGGATCAGGGTATTCGTAAACCCGGCAATGCGTTTGGCTGGCCCCATGATGGTCGCGATGCGGCTCAACGCGTAGCACGCGGTGTCGAGCATCGCCCCACCCTCAGCCTCTTTGGAGTAGTACCAGTTGGAGCGCGGGGGGCCGGGTATGCTCAACTCCGCCTCAATCGCGGTCACTTTCCCCATCACGTCGGGATGGATGTAGCGTAGCGCCTCCTGCATGGCTGGCACCTGGTCATACGGCAGGGCCGCAACGGTCAGGCCAGTGCGTTCCACCGCGCGCACCAGTTCTTGTGCTTCATGCCAGCGGGTGGCGATCGGTTTCTCTATGAGTGCATGCTTCCCCGCCTCCAGCGCGTCGATCGCCATGCGTGCGTGGAACTGGTGCGGCGTGGTAATGACGACGGCATCCACATCGCCGCGTGCGAGCAGTGCCTGGTAATCATCGGTCCACCACGCTACACCATACTCCCGCGCTTTTGCCTCGGCGCGCTCCAGGTGCGCGGCACAGGTGGCAACATACCGGACAGCCTCCAGTTCACGCGCTTGCGTGAAGAATCGCTGGCTTATCTGCCCGCATCCGATCATGCCGAGTCTGAGTTCTTGCATGGGTCTCCTTCGCTCGTCTCTGTGCGTCGCCTGCCCGCTGGTTATCGTCGTACCCCTGGCCCAGGTATGGCGCTGTGTACCAGGTCTGCCTGGTCGTCGTGGTCATCGAGAGTGCTCGTCTCGCCATCGTGAGCCATCGCGCTTGCGTCCCCCCTGGGTTCCCCCCGTGCATCTGACGCTCTTCCACCTGCGTAGAGTGGATGGTGTGCGAGCACGTCCTCAAAAAAATGGCCCCACATGATGCAGATGACCGCGATGACGGGCACACCGAAGATGGCGCCCCACGGCCCGGCGGCCGATGCGCCAAGCAGCATGGAGAAAAA
>JAABUZ0100009354.1_pt1 | contig 11240 bp, 14 predicted proteins | sample 5562091 | NCBI WGS metagenome assembly JAABUZ01 (sample SAMN12813069, study PRJNA571459) | rock metagenome | isolation source: Antarctica rocks | place: Antarctica: Victoria Land, Linnaeus Terrace sud | collected 2015-12-21
GGTGACGCTGGAGAATGGCACAGCCCCGCCCGTTCCGGCGCTGCCCGAGGCCGACTCCTCCGACATGGACTACTTCCTATCCCAGCTCCAGATCGTTCTCCCAGTGCTCGGCGTCAACGCAATCCGCGTCCGAACAGCCAAGCCGGCCGCAGCCACGACCCCCGAGCTGACCGAGTCGCCGGTCTTCCGCCTCCAGAACACCAAGAGTGGGGTCGACGCGCAGGCCCAGCAGATCGACGGCGAGTTCACGATGTTGGCCGGCTCGACCGTCGTCGCCTCGTGGCACGGCGTCGGCAAAGCAGAGAGCACCATGAAGGCTTACGCGTCCTATCGCGGCCAGCACGAGCGACTCGTGGCGGACGGCTCTATCCACGTCGATGACAGGGTCGGGCGGGTGACCCGAGACATCGCCTTCTCCTCCCCATCGACAGCGGGGGCCGTCGCACTCGGCCGCTCCTGCAACGGCCGAGTCGAATGGGTGTCGCCCGAGGGAACGTTCGGCGCATGGGAGAGCCGTGGCGTCGAGTGACCAGGCGGCACGACGGACGGGATGCGCCGCCGTTCGTCGAGCTCGGACTCGTGAGCGGAAGGATGTTCAAAGTTGTGAGGTCTGATTGGGTCCTTGCGCCCTCGCTGGTTATCAATGTGGCACATGGAGGGAGCAGGCGTGAGTGACGCCCGCAGGCTCGTCGACAAGCTGTGGTCGTACTGCGACGTCCTGCGCGACGACGGCGTCGGGGTCATCGAGTACACCGAGCAACTGACCTACCTGCTGTTCCTCAAGATGGCGCACGAATGGGCTACCCGTAAGATGGCGGCCCAGCAGATCGTGCCCGACGAGTACTCGTGGCAGCGGCTCCTCGACGCCCAGGGCGACCAGCTCGAGCTGACCTACACGCGGATTCTCGTGGGACTGGCTCGTGAGCCCGGCGTGATCGGCACGATCTTCCGCAAGGCGCAGAACAGGATTCAGGACCCGGCCAAACTAAAGCGCTTGATCGTCGACCTCATCGACAGGGAAAACTGGTCCCAGTCGGGCACGGATATCAAGGGCGACGCATACGAGGAGCTCCTCTCCAAGGGCGCGTCGGACAAGGGCTCCGGCGCCGGCCAGTACTTCACCCCACGGCCGCTGATCCAGGCGATCGTGGACGTCATCCACCCGACAGTCGCCGACACCGTCGTCGACCCGGCCTGCGGCACTGCCGGATTCCTTCTTGTCGCCCACGACCACGCCTCCCGAGGCGCCGAGTCGATGAACCCGACCGAGCGGGATAAGCTGCGGGACGGCTTGGTCCGCGGCTACGAGCTCGTCGATGGCACCGCCCGCCTCGCCGCGATGAATTTGCTCCTGCACGGGATGGGTACCGCCAACGGCGACTCCCTCATTGAGGTCCGTGACTCGCTCATCGCCGACCCGGGCGATCGGTGGTCCGTGGTCTTGTCGAACCCGCCGTTTGGGCGCAAGTCCTCGGTGACGATGGTCGGCGCCGACGGCCGGGAGGTCCGTGAGGATCGGGAGATCGAACGTCAGGACTTCGCCGCGACGACAAGCAACAAGCAGCTCAACTTCGTCCAGCACATCGCCACGATCCTGGACACCAACGGTCGCGCGGCGGTCGTGCTGCCCGACAACGTCCTCTTTGAAGGCGGCGCCGGTGAATCCATCCGTCGCAAGCTGCTGACGGACTTCGACTTGCACACCATGCTGCGGCTGCCGACCGGCATCTTCTACGCCCAGGGCGTGAAGGCCAACGTCCTCTTCTTCGACAAGAAAGTAGCCCGCCCCGGCCAACCGTGGACCGAGCGGCTCTGGGTCTACGACCTGCGGACCAACATGCACTTCACCCTGAAGCAGAACCCCCTGCGGCGCGCCGACCTCGACGACTTCGTCGCGGCTTACAAAGCCGGTATGCCGCGCAGCGAGCGAGTGGAAAGCGAGCGGTACCGCTCGTTCGGCTTCGACGAGATCGTCGCCCGCGACAAGGCCAACCTGGACATCACGTGGCTCAAGGACGACTCCCTCGAGGACCTCGACAACCTTCCCTCACCCGACGTCATCGCCCGCGAGATCGTCGAAGACCTGACGGCAGCCTTAGCTGAGTTTGAAGCCGTCGCCTCCGCGCTCGAAGCTCGCCTCATCGAGCAACCCTGAAATGGAGGGTTCCAGCTGCGCTCCGACGGCACGTGTTCTCTAGGTTTGGGTGTTCGTCATTGCCATCCGACCCTGTAATCCGACAACTGATCTGCGCCACATGCTCGCACCCGATGTACGTCAGTGAGACGCCCGGACATGCCGATGAGCGAGCGCGTCCGTGGACTCAACTGCGTCCTTCCGCCCAGAAAGGGGCACACGCTCATCTCAATGAAATCGTGAGGGGGCCGTCAAAAGCGCCTGCTCATAGCCGGGGTGTGGGCGTCCCATGAGCTCACAAGGGGCTTCGAGGAAGGCGCCCTCGCTGCGGGGGGACAGGTTGGTCACGTCGATAACGGCGCCAGGAGTGCGAGCAGCTCGCTGTGCAGCCAGGTGCGGTAGTCGTCGGTGCTCCACCCGTTCTCGACGACCAGCTCGCGGTAGCTCGCCGGCCCCGAGAGCATCAGGAGGAGGTCGTTGGCCTTGGCCTCGGTCAGCTCCGGCCGCAGCCCGAAGGTCGTGCGCCAGTGGGCGATCAGCACCGCGTAGCCCCTGCGGCGCAGACGCTGGCTGCGTTGGTGCACCCCGGTGGCTTCCGGTTCGTGGACCGCGGCCCGCACGGTGTCGTCGAGGACGGCTACCCGCTCGCAGATCGCGGTGTTGCCCGCGACGAAGTGGGCCACGGACTCGTCGGCCGAGGTGGCGGCGAGGATTGCGGCGTACCACGGCTGTTCGGGCGGGGGCTTCGGGTCGTCTTCACCGAGGACAGCATGGTCGTAACAGGCCGCTAGCAGTTCGGGCTTGGTGTGAAAGACGAAGTAGACCGTCTGCACCGCCACGCCAGCGGCCGTGGCGACGTCGGTCATGCGGGTACCGGTGTAGCCGCGCTCGACAAACGCCGTGTGGGCGGCTCGGATGATCGTCAGCCGCGTGTGCTCGGCGCGCTCGCGTCGGGTGAGCGGCTTCGTGGCAACCACTTGACGGACACCTCCTGTCAGTCCCACACTAGCTGATGTCGATCACTAGTGATCGCCTCTAGTGCAGAACAGAGGAGGTCCTCAAGGGGATAGCCAAAATACTGGTAACCAGCAGTGTTCGGATTGCGTCGAATAGGTCCCGGATGGTGGCTGAGTTCGGGGCTATTCGTCAGCCTCCGTGACCTCGTGCCAGGGCGATGGAGGCTGCGTAGCGGGACCAGTCTCCGCCGACGTCTCGGGTCCAGCGGGTGGCGGTTCCTGGGCTGAGGTGCAGGAGGTCGGCCAGCACGGCGGCCGGGACTTCGGAGGCGAGTTGGAGCTGGGTGGCGCGCCGGCCGGGTAGTGCTCGCAGGCCAACGGCTCGTAGGCGTTCACCGAGGCGGGCTGGGGTGATCGGGCGGCCGGGGAGGTGACCGGGGAACAGCCATCGGCTTGGCGTTGCTGGTGAGCCGACACCGCGGTAGCGGCGGCCGGTGTCGATCAGCTCGGTGAGCAGTCCGGCGAGTGGCTCGGGGACGGTGATGTCGCAGGAGCCGAAGCGCACGGACACGCTGTCGGCGTGGTGGTGGATCTGGTCGGTGGTCATGACCGCGATGCGCGATAGTTGCTGGCCGTAGGAGAGCAGCAGCGAGCCGGCGACGCGGTCGGTGAGGTCGACGTCGTGGTCGTGCAGGAGCCGGGCCAGCAGGGTCCAGCGTTGGTCGTTGTAGCAGGGGTCACAGACCGGCCCTTCGGGCCAGTTCGCCGTCGGCGGTGCGAGCTTTCCGCAGCGGGCGCAGGCAATGACCCGTCGGAGTGCGCAGCCCGCGCAGACCGGCGCTGCGGTGGAGGCGAACGCGCACGGCCGGTGCCGCCCGCACAGCGAGCAGTCCGCCGACGGCATGCGGAAGCACAGATCGCAGACGTCGGGCTCCTCGCCGTGGGCGCGCCGGGCGATCCGCCGGACCCGCCCGCAGCGTCCGCAGGTCCGTTCCGGCCGGTCCGCGCAGCGCGCGCAGACCGCCCCATGTTCATGGTCGCGACCGGCGACCGGCTTGATGACCCCGCAGCGGACGCAGGCCTGCGCGAGCTCACGGCGTCGGCAGCGGGGGCAAACCCCGGCACCAGCAAGGATCTGGTCAACGGCAGGCCCTCTCGGGCGCAGGCCGCGCAGCTCGGGGCCGGCAGCGATGCTGCGCCGTGGGCCCGCAAGGCGGTGACCAGCGCGCCGACGACCGGTGGTGCTCCGATCCGCAACGCATCCGGGTCGGCGCGCAAGGCCGCGGCCAGGCTGCACAGCGCCGCCGGGTGGCTCGCGACCGCGGTGAGCGCCGCTTGGATCTGAGCCGGCGTCACGCCCGGGTGGGCGGCCAGCACTGCGGCGCTCACCTGCTGGTGCCGGCGCTGAGCGTCGCGCGGACCGCTCACCAGCGCCTCACTTCGGTGGCAGCGGCACGACCCGGGCCCGCCGCGGCCGGGCCGGCGGTGCGCTGCCCGCGGCGGCGGCTCGTTTGCTGGCGGGTGCTTGGGCGTAGGGCTCGATGAGCTCGCCCGGTGAGCAGTTCAAGATGTCGCACAACGCCGCCAACGCGCTCAGGTTGAGCCGCTGCGGGACCCGCACCACCAGCCGGTAGACCTGCTCCCGGGACAGGCTCACCCCCCGCTCGGCCAGCAACGGCACCAGGTCGGTGGTGGCGAACATCCCGCGCTCGGCCATCAGCCGGCGCAGATGCCAGTGGTAACCCATCTGCCGTTTCATCGCTGCCCTCCGGCGCTGTCGAACTCGAACGCCCGGGCCAGCGCCGAGCGCAGCATCTGGTTCTTCGCGTCCGCCCCGACCGTGGTGTAGATCGCCGTCGTCGACGCCCACGAGTGCCCGACCTGCTGCTGCACGAACAGCGGGTCGACGCCGTCCTCGATCAGGTGCGAGACATAGGAATGCCGCAGGCAGTGCACCGACAGCTCGGCCGGTAACCCGGCCGCGGTCCGGTAGAGCGCGAACCGGTCATCGACCGAGCGGGTCGAGATCCGGCCACCCCGCTCGGTCGGCCACAGCGCCGTCGGCGCCGCGTCCTCGAACCGGGGGCGCACCTCGGTCAAGTACTCCTGCAGGCCTCGACCGCCCACGGCATCACACTGGCCACCGCCCGGCGCCTCGGCGGGGACCCGCGCATCGCCTTCCCGAACCGCACGTGACACACCCCCAAGGCGCCGAGCTGCTCGGCTGCCGGGTTGGCGGTGAAATCGGTCAGGTCCAGCATCGTCACCTCCCGGCAGCGCAACCCCCAGCCGTAGGTCACCTTCAACAGCGTGGCGTCCTGGAACGCCGTCAACCACCCCTTGCGTCCCGACCCGCCGAGCCGCTGCGCCCGATCATCAGCGGCGTCGAACAACGCCTGACACTCCGGCCGGGACAACGGCCGCCGCTGCGGGCGGCCCTCATAGTCCGCGACGTGCACCGCGGTGTTGTCCTCGTGGCAGACCTGGGTCGGCCGGGCCCCGACCCGCTGCTCACACTCACCAACCCAGCCGTAGCGAGGATCAGTCACCTACCCGCAGAACGCCCCGACCGCACCCTGATAGTTCCGCACCGTCGAATGCGCCCAGCCACCCTCGGCCACCCAGCGCTCGAGCTCCTCGGCCCGCCAGCTCCACGGCCAGCCCTGCGCGAACTCCTGGAAGCGTCGCACCGTGGCCTCGCGACGCTCGATCAGCGACCCGCCGAGGCGACGGCTCAGCTGCTGTCGGCGCCACCCGACGAGCATCTCCTCGAACAACGCCGACTCACCCGCAGCGGCGTCGCGCCACCCACCACCGCCAGCGCACACGCCCCCGGCTGTTCCATCCCGGCTCACCCTCCATGCCGGAGTCACATGCCTCATTGTGGCGCTGAAGGCCGCATAACCGGATGCCGCACCATGGCATCAAATGCAACCGCCACGCGTCACCACAGGTCAGACGGCGTGTCGACGGCCACGAGCTGACGCACCACCAGCGAACGCAAACCCCAATCCCAGCAACCACAACGGCTACGCAACCCGTCGAATACTCGCGGATGTTGCATTTGATGCAACTCTGCGGGTTACAGGGGAGATAACGTAGGTGTGGCGCAGCTGGTGGGGGGTGACGTGCAGCGGGGCGCCGTCGCGGCCTTGGAGACCGGCCGCGGTGGCCGCGTCGGTCAGTCCCTGTCGCAGGCGGTAGGCGGAGGCTCTGCGGCCGTGCTCGACGAACAGGAAGTCGGCGGGCTGGCCGTGGCGCGGATGCGGAATGGCCCGTTGCGGCCCTCGTTGGGCGGTCCAGGCGTCCAGCGCCGCCAGGGTGACCTTCGTCCAGCGGGACGGTGCGTTCGGTGGCGAGCTTGCCGAGGGGGACCTTGAGCCAGCTGCCGTGGCTGGCGAAGTCGAGCAGGCAGTCCAGCTCGAGGTCGAGCAATTCGCCCAGGCGAAGTCCGGTGCCGCGCAGGATCGTCAACGCGTGCCGGGCGAAGGGGTAGGGCAGCTGCGCGACGGCAGCCATCAGGTTTCGGTCGTGGTCGGGGGCCAGCGCCCGGGGCAGCGGTCGGTCCAGCCGGGGGATGTCCCCGGGGTGGATCAGCGGGGCGGGCGGGCGGTCGGCCCAGCCCCAGACGGCGAGGTCCTCGAAGAACGCGCGCAGGTCGACCACGGTTCGCTTGGAGACCGAGGCCGCGACTGGTTGGTCTCGGGCGACTCGCCCGCGCCAGGGCCGGCGGTGGTTGTAGGTGAGGAATCCCTCAAGGTGGGTGCGGGTCAGCTGTGGAAGCCGGGCCACCTCGCGGTGGTGGGCGGCGAGGTATTCGCCGAACATGAGGCTGTCCGCGCCTATCGCCGCGATCATCGCGCCGTAGCCCGAACGCTCCGAAGATCACCACCGGTCGGCGAGCCGCGTTAGCAGCAGCGGACCCACGAAAGCGCCCACGCCACCGCCGACCTCCAGGTGATCGGCGGCGGGGACCAGCAGCGCGCTGGTGGCGCCGGCCGACAGGGCTGCCAGTGCCTGTGCCACCGCGAGCGCGCGCAGCATCGGGTCGCTGGCCAGCAGCGAGAGCGATTCGATCCCCTGACGCCAGATGGTCCCCGAGGTCACCGGCAACGGCTCCTCCTCCGCCTCCAGGCCGCCCAACGCCAGCGCGCTAAGGGCGAAGCTGGCGGTGTTGAGAGCGAAGGCCCACTCGAACCCGGCGGTCGCTGCCACCAGTCCAGCGACCGGCGCCAGGGCCACCTGGGTCAGCACCCCGGCGGATCAGATGCCGCTGTTGGCGGCGCCCTGCTCGTCGTCAGGAACCAGCGACGGCAGCAGCGAGCTGGCCGCCGGGTTGAAGAAGACGGCTCCCGCTGAGGCCGAACGCCACCAGGTAGACCACTGGCACCTGGTCGTGCCAGACGATCAGCACGGCTGCCATCAGCACGCGGGCCAGGTCGGCGGTGATCATCACCCTGACCCGGGGGAAGCGGTCCACGATAGGGCCGGCGACCGGCGCCAAGCAGCAATACCGGAGCGATCTCGGCGAGCACCACCCCCGACAGACCGATGCCCGAGCCGGTCAGCTGCAGCACCAGCAGTGCCACGGTCGTGAACTGGGCGACGTCGCCGCTCTGGCTCACCGTCCGCGCGACCCAGAGTTTGCGGTAGGCGGGGCGGGCCAGCACGGCCCCCAGACCGGGAGACCGTTCGGAGCGCGCGGTCACGCGCCCGACCCTGGGAGGGCAGGACCTTCGGGGTCCGTTCGACCCTCCTCGGAAGGCTCGGGCACGGGGTCACCTTAGCCCGCGCGCGGCAGGGCGAGCCGGGTCGACTCGTCGGCGAGCCAGGCCAGTGCGGCGTCGAGGACTGCCATGGGTCGGCGGGTCGTGCCGGCCACCCGTCGTCCGAGCCGCCGGGCGGCGCCGCCGAAGTCGCTGGCCGCAACGGACGCGCCCAGCACCGCGCCGCCGAGCGCGAGGGTGGGGAAGCGCCGCAGCCGCTGCACCAGGCGCAGCGACTGGTCCCGCAGGCCCTCGCTGCCGGCGGCGCGATGGACCCACACCGCGATCAGGACCAACAGCGCAACCCGCGCGGCGCGTCGGAGGGCCAGGCCGGACCCGATGCCGCCGACCAGTCCGAAGGCCAGGGTCGAGAGTGCCAGCGGCAGCGCGAGCAGCAGACCCCGCCCGAGCGTCCGCCCGTCCGCGGGCGTGACGACCCAGAGGACTGCCAGAGACACCACCACCCCACCCAGGATCCAGGTGTCGGTGCCCGAGAGCGTCACCGCGAAACCCACCAGGGCCACGGCCACCAGCAGTCCGGCCCGCGGATGGGCTGGCGAAGGTGGCTGCGGTGTCGCCGAGTCCGGGTCGACCCCGCCCTGCCCCGCGTGGTCGTCCCAGTCGCGCAGCCCGCGGCGGAGCACCCACGCCTGCACCAGTCCCGCGCCCAGGGACCACACCACAAGCATCACCACGGTCAGCCACAGGGCGGCGGCTTCTCCCTCGGGCAGGAACCCGAGCCGCTGGCGCAGCTGTTCATAGCTTCCGACGTAGGCGTCGAGCCCGATCAGGACCAGGATCGAAAACGCGCTGGTCGCGACGTAGTAGCCGGTGCGAACCGCCGCCCCGGCCAGCGCCAGGGTCAGCAACGACCGCCCTCGGCGCTGCAGCACCCCGAGCCACGGCGCGCTCACCGCGTGAGGCACGGGGATGTCCATCCGGGCGGGTCCCATGATGGCCATGGTCTCCACGAGACTGGCCGTGGCGGCCGCATAGCCCGCCCGGCCCCCATGGCGCTGCGCGGCGCGCGCAAGAGGAACGCCGCCAGCGACGCCGACGACCCAGCCGAGGGGCACCGCCCGGGCGGCGAGAAAGGTCAACGCCGCCACGCTGGCCATCCCGGACAGCTCACGGGTGCGCTCGTCGGCCGTCCCGTCTGGGCTCGGTGACGGGTGCGCGCCGTTCACGCTCGCAACTTCAACACTGTCCCGGACATGCCGCCGATGCTACGGTGCTGGAGCCGTCAACCTTATGGGGTGCCTGTGCAACGCATTTCGATCTGGCTCTGGCTTGCCGTGGGTGGTGCAGGGCTCCAGCTCTCCGCGCTCGGCTCGAACTTCTACGTCATCAACGGGAAGGACGGCGGCACCACCAAGGATGCCTGGCTCGGCATTCCACACGCCTCCGACCTGATCCTGGCGTCGGCCGTCGTCACCGTCGTGGCCCTGGCCCTGAGCGCCCGTGGTCGCAGCCCCGTCTCGGGGCGCACGCTCGGCACCGCCGTCGCCGTCGTCGGCGCCCTGGCCACCGCCCAGCTTGCCTATCGCATGGCAGTGCCGCCGTTCGGCTGCCTCACCTACAACTGCGGCGCCTCGGCCAAGTCGGACGTCACGTTGCTTGCCGGCATCTGGATCGGCCTCATCGGCTGCGCGCTCGCACTCATCGGAGGCCTGGGTCACGCGCTCAGCGCGGCCGCCTCCCGCACGCCGGCCACCCCCGACGTCTCCGACCGGCAGACCGGGATGACCCCGTGGCTTGGTCTGGCCGGGCTCGGCCTGGTCATGTCCTTCGTCGGACCCTTCACCTTCCTCGACGCCTACCGGGTCGAAGGCTTCATGGGTTCCTCGTCCGCCGCCACCTGGGGCGGCTGGCTCTCGGCGCCCCACACCAGCAGCCTGGTTCTGGCGGCCACGATCGTCGGCGTCACGCTCGTCGTCGCCGCCGCGCGACGCCGGTCTTTGCTGAGTCCGTCCGCACTCGGCGCGACCCTGGCCGTCCTCGGCTTCGTGATCTCCTCACGGGAGCTCTTCCGAATGCTCCAGCCGCCGTTCAGCAGCGCGGGCGGCCAGGACACCGCTGTCGGGACGGTCACGATTCTTGCAGGGTTCTGGATCGGCTTCGTTGCCGCCGTGGTCGCCTGTGTAGCCGCCACGGTCCAGGCCGTCCTCTACTACCGCGAGTCCGTCTCCGACGAGGCCGCCACGACCTCGCCGACCCAAGGAACCACCACCTCCACCGGAGCGACCACATGAGCAAACGCACCAGGAACCACCAGGACCCCCACGCGCAGTTGTCGTCGGACGCCGAGTCGCTGCTGCGGCTACGTCGGATTGCGGACCTCAGCGGTCGCTCTCGGGAGCGCTACATCTGCGGTGCCGCGCTCGGGCTCCCCGTACCGGGCACGCTGCTCGACCACGGGGTGGCCAGCCTGCTGCCCGCGGCCGCGGCCATCGCAGCCCTGCTGGCGGCCTTCTTCGTCATGATGCGACGCTGGGGCCTCAAGCCCTCGACTGCTCCCACCGGCGACGAGGTGCTCGCCCGCCTCGAAGGTTCGTGGGACGTCATGGCGCTCGACGTCACGTCGCCGCCGGACGAGGCCCGGGACGTAGAGCGCAGGCCCGATCTCGCGCTGCTCGATTGAACGACACCGGCGCCCGACACCAGCACCGCGCCCGGACGCCCCGGACGCTAGGCCGGCAGCTCGCCGGCGTACAGGTCGTGCAGGGCCTGGAGACCGTCGAGCACGGTGCGGGCCTCGGCTTCGTCCATCCGGGAGAGCGCGAATCCCAGATGCACCACGACCCAGTCACCCACCCGGGGCAGACCCTCGCCATCACTGACCAGCATCGCGGCAGAGACCTGCTGCCGGTCGCCCTGCACCTGGACCAGCACGCGCTGCTTCACCGTGTCGACGGGTTCGAGGACCCGGCCGGGAGCTCCCAGGCACATCGTCGGTCCTCCTCGGTCATGAGTCCAGTCCGTTCAACACTATACGCACCCCCTGCCCCACGGCAGGGCCGGTGAGGAGTCTCGACATGCGCGTCGCGTTCGTGGGCAAGGGAGGTGCCGGAAAGTCCTCCCTCGCGGGGACGTTCGCCCGCGTCCTCACCGAGACCGGGGACCGAGTGCTCGCCTTGGATTCCGACCCCATGCCGGGCCTGGCCTTCTCGCTGGGCGTGCCGCACGTTGACACGGGTCTGCCCGACGACGTCGTCGAGGAGGACGCCGTCGACGGCCGACGCTTCCGCCTGGCCGGTGGGCGCAGCGGCACCGAGGTGGTGGAGCAGCACGCCACGCGGACCCCGGACGGCGTCTACTTCCTCCAGCTCGGCAAGGCGGGTGGGCCGCGCTGGGAGAACACCCGACAGCACTTCGGCTTCCAGC
>JAABUZ0100009355.1_pt1 | contig 11239 bp, 18 predicted proteins | sample 5562091 | NCBI WGS metagenome assembly JAABUZ01 (sample SAMN12813069, study PRJNA571459) | rock metagenome | isolation source: Antarctica rocks | place: Antarctica: Victoria Land, Linnaeus Terrace sud | collected 2015-12-21
TCACTAGCGCGGCAGCGTCGACGGTGACGACATCGGGGTTGGCGACGAGCATGGGCAGCCCGCGCGCGACGCATGCCGGCAGCAGCGCGCGCAGCGCGTCCAGGGCCACCGGCGCGGCGTGCGCGCCGCCCGGCTGGCCTAGCGCCTGCCGTAGCAGAAGCTGCCCTCAGCAACATAAGCGTGTTATAAGAGTAGACAGCAACATCAACGTGGTATAAGAGTAGACAGCAGGTTGGGATGGTTGATCCATGTATGCTGCCCTCATGGCTGCATTGTGTACATGTAGACATGTCATGCGCTGTACGCACACAGACATGCACATGACTTGGCCAGGAGCAGAAATTATTAGTGCCTCACATTAGGCTTTCTGTGAAAGCAACGCGAACCTCAGTGCCATGTGCGAGGATGAAGTCTGCCTGTCCAGGCTCGGTGACCACCTGCACGGAGCAGTATTGTCGCACGCAGTGCTGCTGGACTTTCCACTGGTACTCTTTGCAAGAAACGCACACAATGGCTACTGCCGCTGGCTTGGCTGGCCTGAGAACGGGCATTGCATGGAGTGATGTACTGACATGTGCTCCTTCTGGAGCTTGTCATACCCATCTTCTGGAGCTTGTCATTGCCAGGCCTGTGCATCCTGGCTGGCATGAGTCAACAGAGAGTTCATGGGCGCACGTCCAGGCCGAGGCCCTCCAGCGAGATGGTCCCGCGACCAGACCATGTCATGTGCAGGCAGCGGCTGCCCAGCTCCTCCCAGAACCAGCCGCCGCTCGCGCGGTTCGCCAGGCGCTGGTGCGCAATCTCGCCGCTCGTCAGCACGCCCGCAAACGCAGCCTCCGGGAACCCCAGCGCCGCCAGCCTACCCAGCACCCCGCTCGCGCCTGCCGCGCCGCCGCCAGGTCATGAGCAGTGAGCTGTCGTCATATGTTCAGGGGTGCGCAATTGACCCGTCAGGGAGGCGCACGGCGCGAGGAGTTGCTGATGATCAGCAGCTTGCGGCCCGATGCTGCGAGCGCCTCCACCGCCGCTACTGCTCCGGGGTAGGCCTGGCGCCCGTCGTGCAGCACGCCGTACTGGTCAAGTAGCACACCCTGCCCGCAACCAGGAGTGTCAGCAGCCAGCCCAGCTGCCAGGGAGCTACACTGGCAGCATTTCCTGACGGTGTGCAGCGCCCGCACCGCGGAAGGAAGCAACTCTAAGACGTGCAAGCTTGTACTGCCATATTGAGGCAAGTAATCACTAGGGGTGCAAGCCACCAAGCAGCTGTGAACATGGCTGTTTTGCGCCACGCAGCGGAAAATGCCGGACTATGCTGTCAGCAGGGAAGGCTGCATCTCTGGCTTGAGTCGTACCTTGTACCTCGCTGGTAGCTGTGACACGCCTGACAGCTGCGGGACCGCTGCGGGCGCCTGCTCGGCCGCATCGTCCAGCGACCTGCGCACTTCGTCCAAAGAGCCTGATACCGAGGCTCTTGCAGCCGCGGCAAACACGCTTTGATGCCTGACGGCGCAAGGTCGCGGCACGCCCCGTATCGCAAAAGCGCCAGCAGCTACAGGACAGCACGGCGCTTGCGGCAACACCTGCCGTTGCATCACGCACGTTTTTCAACCTAGCAGCCTGCTGCTTCTAAAGTTACCTATGCTGACAGCAAGCACTTGACAGCAGGCAAGGCATGCGCTTGTTCTGAGACTGTTGAGTGTGCACGTGCTTTCTTCTTCCAGATTCCTCTCTGGAAACAAACAATATGTATGGTTTCTAGACTAGACAAGGCTTGCAGGCATTGTGCCAACACTCTGTCAGTAGTAAGTCCAACGAAGCACAGGTCTGCCCGCGTGCAACGTCCTGACACTGCGCTGATGCTGACCCATGAGCGCCGAGCCTGAAGCGCCACAGGCCGCAACCGAGGCGCCTCCCGAGCAGCCTGACGGCGTTGTGGTGCGCAACTGCATCTGGTTAAAAGTGGCTGCTATCAACCAATGCCGCATGATTCATCACGCTTGTATGCCGCGGCGCAGCGAGAGAAGGGCGCAGAGTTTGTGTTGCCCGTTGTCATTGGCACCTGCGCCTTCTACCTCGGCAAGAAGGTATGCTGGTTGCCTGACTGAGTGCGGCCTTGTTACTCGGTAATCTCTTTTTACGCTGGTCTCAGAATAAGGTGCCTCTGCAACAGGCCACAGAGACGCTGACACACCGCTGGAACCTGTACGTGCGCGGCGCAAACGGCGAGGAGCTGACCCACGTAGTAAAGAAGGTGAACTCAGAGTGCGGTTGCCGGTGCCGCGCCTGTCCTGTCAAGGTCCTTGGAGCGGGCTTGCCCCCACTTGCCCAAATGCATGCAGTGCCCGGAAAGCTCGCACAGCACCGCGTTGTGGCCTGGGCAAGCGCTCCACTGGCTCCTGCCTTGGACGACCGTCCGGCGGGCGGAAGGGCCAGGCTGGGGGCGTGAGGTTGACATCACAGTCGGGCGCGCCGTGCACGGCCGCAGGTGGTCTTCTTCCTGCATCCAACGTTTCACAACCCAGTGCGGGAGGTGCTACAGCACCCGTTTGAGATCGAGGAGCATGGCTGGGGCGAGTTTGAGCTCAGCGTCGTGGTGCGCGCCTGCGGCAGCTTCAAGGCAGGGCAGAGCACAGCCATGGCATGGCCCTTGACCTGTGGCTGCTCGCCGATGGTGCGGGCTGCTGATGTATTCACCCAGCGCGGCACACCATGTCGTTTGCTGGCCTGTAGGGCTCAGTGTTGTGCAGCATTGCTGTTAGAACCAATATGCATGCTGCAGGGCGTCGCTGGAGCAGCACCGCATGCATGCGCGGCGGAGCGCACGCTGATCCGGGCATGGGTGCGGCGCAGCTGCACTTCCAGGATGACGTGCAGGAGGCGCCGCTGGAGCTGTTCCACAAGCTGCGGCTGTACGCGGACGCCGACCCTGCCAACCAGGGCACGAAGAAGCCGGTCCGCCCCCCCCGGGAGCCGGGCCTGGGCCTGAGAGGGCGCCGCGCATCGTTGGCCAGTCCCTGCATGTGTTGCCCCCTGGCATGAGGTCTGCTGGCGGTCTGCAGCAGGCGCGCTTGTGCGCAAGATATCAACCGCCCTGCGCGCCGCTGATCTTCTTGCGCAATTTTAGAGATGCTCCACACGCGGTGGCTCAAGCTGATCATGCGAGCGGGCCCCCGGAGCTTCCAGCGCCGCCACGCTGCCCGTTGCCGGGCTGGAGCACTCGCAGCCCGCGCTCCAGCAGCGGCTGGCAGCCCTGCAAGCAGTCCAGGGGCACGACCATCTGCTCTTACACCGCGGCCGTCGAGCTTCCAGCGCCGCCATGCTGGCCGTCGCCGCACGCAGTGCACGAGGGGATGGTTGCACCCCTGGGCCGCGCGCTGGGCTGCCAGCCGCTCTTGGAGCGCGCGCTGTGAGTTCTCTGGCCCCGCGCGCCCCCCCGTTGAAAAGCGCCCGCCCGCGCCGCAGGTGGTGAACGAGCAGTACGAGGAGCTGATGTTCAGCAAGCCCGCGGCAGCATTCCTGGAACGCACGCTGCGATTTCTCTGACCCCGCGCGCCCCCGTTGACATGCGCCCGCCAGCGCCGCAGGTGGTGAACGAGCAGTACGAGGAGCTGGTGTTCAGCGAGCCGGCGACGGCGTTCCTGGACCGCGTGCAGGCCTACCAGCCGGGCCCCGCGCTGCCCACGCCGGCCATCGCGCCGCACTTCATCGCCTTTGACGCGGCGGCCGACACGCGGCGGCTGCTGCGCGCGCGCAACCATGTGGCCAGCATGGCGTCTTCGCTGAAGCGCCAGCTGGAGCAGGCGGGGTGACTGCCGGGGGCCTTGCAGCCTGATAGGATCGTGCTGCCTCGCAAGGCCGGTGCACGCTACGCGCCTTTTGTCAGACATTTCCGTCCTCTGTACCTTGCAATCGGATGTGGATGGGCATGCGCTTGCTTAGACAATGTATGCGGCTGTGACTTATGCAACTGACTGCGCATAGGAATGAAGCATGTGTGTAACTTGTTAGGTAGGCGCGCCTCACGATATAGAAGGCCTTGCTTACACGCCATTGACTCTGAAGAGTTACTGCATCCTTGCTTTTCGGCACACATGCGCAGTGGGCCATCATTTCCCACTCACACACCAGCTCGGAAGTCAAACATGTATTATACATCGCCCAACATTGCTGCTGCCAAGGCTTCCTGCATGGCCTGATTGGCTCGACGCATCCGTGTGCTAAGCAATGTATGGATGCCTGCAGCCTGGTGTTCAATCGCTCAGCTGCAGGAAAGCAGCAATGCATGCATATCACCACAGTGATGCCCTCACCGCAGATGTGCAACCAACAAATTTGTATCTCGAGATGACCCGCCTGCAGTGCGTGTGCACACACATGTGCCAACCCTGCACACATGCAAAACATGCATTCTGACACAAGGCTCCGCTCGTTCAGCTCCAGATTTGTCTCACATGCACGCCAAAGAACTACTCGGCAAGAAGCTTTTTTTAATGCGAAAAGCGGGGCAAGCATGCATGCAAAGCGCCTCCTAGCTTCCAACAGATTCCCAGCCTGGGACTGCTACTGTACCTGTCTCCGCAGACTCTCCGCAGACCCACACTCAGGGAGGGTGAGATTCGGATATATCCCAAAAACACTGAATGCTCCTGCTCCACAGCAGGGTTGCGCTAGCACCTGCCTGCCGGCGCACCCGTTCACGCACAACATGCGCAAGAGTAAGCCTGACCACAAACAGTGCACTTTGCCGGACACACTCCTCGCTCACCCCAATACGTTTGCCCAGCAAAATTGTGAAACAGACATGCAGCTCATCCCTGGTGTGCTTGCGTACCAGCACGATGCTTTACGCCCGACGCTTAAGCCTTGCACCATGCTGGCCCGCCATCGACCCAGGCACGTGCTCGGTCAGAGGCATTCATTTGGCATTATGTTGCGCCCTTGTTGGCACCCTGTCACGACGTGCCAACAGCAGGCACGTCTGCGCTTCCCACCGCCTGGCGCCGCACCCAGTCCAGGTATGACGCAGACCCGCCGGCCACGGGCAGCGCCACCACCTCCGGCTCGTCGTACGGGTGGTGCTCCTTCACCCACGCTGTCAGCGCCTCCAGCTGCGCCTGGCGCAGAGTATGCAGGCGTCACAGCACAGCGCATTCGCTATGCAGTTGAAGAAGTGGAAAGGACACGCGCTATAAAGAGGATGTGTGCAGGAGCACGCGCACCGCTCGCGTCTTTATGATGAGGAGCGCCTCCTTGTCGCTGCAGGTCTTCCCTTCCCACTTGTAGACAGACGTGACACCTGCCCACTCGCAAGCGGCTCATGTGGCAGTAGCAGAAAGGAGACAAGGGGCAAGATGTGATGGACCACCACACATACATGCACAGAGCTGCGCTCCTGGAATGTTACCGCCCACAGATGGTGCCCTTTCTAGACGGACCTGGCTTGCGGTGGTGTGAGCGAAGTAGCAGGTCGCAGTGCGCGCCTGGCACGATGTTTACGCAGGCAGCAAGCCCAGCTTCAACAAGGCAGCTTGCCAAGCCCTGTGCGTGTTGCTCCTCGGAAGTGACGTACACTACAGCCAGATCATTGCTGGCAGCTTGCACATACGTTGCCATGCCCCTCGTTCTAACGGCCTGATGCTCGCGATGCTGCGTGTGTGTGCTGGCAGGGCTCGCACGCGCCCTACTCAGCAACGCAAAAGTCACGGCCGCGCTAAAAACCTGGCGCACCAGGGCCCGCCGCGTGCCTGCAAGTGCCTGCACGCTGGTTCTGTGCAGGCCCCTCAGCAGCACAGGCGCACGCACAATGCACAGCATAGGGCTTGTTCATATGAAGCGAGGCAGCAAATGCTCATTGGCATCCATTTTTCTTCATTAATTGGCACGCCATGTCCAAGGCTCGCAGGGTGAGGGTAGGTTACAGGGAGTAGACGAGGAGCTCACTGTGGCAGCGGAGGAAGAAAGCTGTGGCAGAGTGCGGAGCGCACCTGCCTGCAGCCACTTTGAGTGTTCTTTTCACAAGGAGGCGTGACAACCACCCTTGCAGCTGGGGACGCAAGAGCCACGCTTGCCCTTGGCGCGGACTTTCACAGGATGCAAGCCTTCCCGGCACCGGGGTTCCCCGCGCCGCCGCAGCCGCCGATGGCGTGGCCCGGGCAGCCCGGGCCGTCCAGCAGCCAGCCGCCGGCGGAGGAGCTAGACCCGGATGCGCTGCTGGAGGAGAAGGTGAGGGCGCAGCGCACGCTGCGTAACGCGCTGTGCGCGTAGCGCAGCTATCCAGGCCTGCGCGGTGGTGCGGTAGAGAGATGCAGGCTAGGCGTGGCTGATGTTGCGCGCGCTGCCAAGTGTGCGCGCGGGAGGCTTGGTGGCTGCTTTTTCTTGGTTGCGTCTTCTTACCTGGTGGAGTGGCTTGTGCTTCGGCAGGCGCGCAAGTGGCAGCAGCTCAACTCCAAGCGGTATGGCGAGAAGCGGAAGTTTGGCTATGTGGAAGCACAGAAGGAGGATATGCCGCCGGAGCATGTGCGGAAGATCATCAGGGTGCGGACGCGCGTGTTTGCAGTGCTCGCCCGCCCACCGGGATGGCTGCGCAGCCAACCATGCGCAGCATGCTTGGCTGCTGCGCATGGTTTGCCTGTGTCATCTTCAAGGATTCTTGCGCCAGGAAAGCTGAGGAGCTACATACCTGACAGGGGTAGCGATGTGCAGGACCACGGCGACATGTCGTCGCGGAAGTTTCGCCACGACAAGCGCGTCTACCTTGGCGCGCTCAAGTTTGTGCCGCACGCTGTCTACAAGCTGCTGGAGAACATGCCGATGCCGTGGCAGCAGGTGCGTGCGGCGCTCTTGCGCCGTACCGCCGCCACGGCGGTGCTGGTGGGTGTTGCTAGACGCCAGTACGGGGACACTGTGCTGCCTGAGGTGCTATCAGCCTGTTGCGAGGCTCTGCAAGGCTCATGGCGTCAGGAGTATGCTAGTGGCAAGCTCTGAAGCGGTTGCCACTGGCACAAGCACCAAGTGACTTGACAAGCGCTGCGGTCGCGCGCCGCGCAGGTGAAGCACGTGAGAGTCCTGTACCACATCACGGGCGCTATCAGCTTTGTGGACGAGATACCGCTTGTCATTGAGCCGGTCTTCATTGCGCAATGGGGCACGATGTGGATCATGATGCGGCGTGAGAAGCGCGACCGGCGGCACTTCAAGCGCATGCGCTTCCCGCCGTTTGACGACGAGGAGCCGCCCCTGGACTACGCTGACAACCTGCTGGTGCCCGCCCGGCTCCCTCACAGCCTTGTAGCAGGGCTGCCTGAGCGCGCGCACGCAGCAGGCTACGTTTTGTGTGTTAGGAATGGGAGCTTACGCTGACTTATGTGAAGCAGTGCATTGTGAACAGTGTCATGGACGTACTGGTTTGCTTTTGATTGTGCGCTCTAAGGAATGCGTGGTTATCAAACAGTGAGGATGGTGGAGGTGTAGTTTCTCGAGCGGAGGGGGAGGGCTGGGCTTGCATGCCTCGGCTCAACGTCCTGCTCATCAGCAACCGGCTGCGCGCAGGACGTCGAGCCGCTCGAGGCCATCGAGCTGGAGCTGGACGACGAGGACGACGGCGCGGTTAAGGACTGGTTCTACGACGACAAGCCGCTGCAGCACAACCTGAAGCTCGTCAACGGGCCCAGCTACCGGCGCTGGCGGCTGCCGCTGCCGGTCATGTCCACGCTGTACCGCCTGGCTGGCCAGCTGCTCAGCGACCTCACCGACCTCAACTACTTCTACCTGTTCAACACGGAGGCGCGGCGCCCCGCGCACCGCACTTGCAATGTTGTGCACCGCCGGACTCCCTGCATGCGCAAGCAGGCACTGCCGTTCATGCTCTTTGCACTTGGTGTGGGTCCGCGCATGGAGCGTCTTTGCATATCTGGTGCATATCTGAAGTGAAGGAGGCGTGCTAGGCCATTGGCTGGCATGGATTCTCCTCCAAGCACGCCAGCGGCATGCCAGAGGGCTGTGCGGCTGCGGCAGGCGTTCATCACGGCCAAGAGCCTGAACCTGTGCATCCCGGGCGGGCCGAAGTTTGAGCCGCTGTTCCGCGACATGGACACGCGCGACGAGGACTGGAATGAGTTCAACGACATCAACAAGCTCATCATCCGCTCGCCAATCCGCACGGAGTACAAGGCGCGCCCGCCGCGCCCCGCCGGCGGCATGCAGGCAGGGCGAGGACTGGCTGCCCTGCGTGGCCGGCCGGGTTGAAACGCCTCAGCGCACCTGTCGCCCGAGGCAGTGCCGTGCTCGGTGCGTCTGCACTGCGGCACCGCCGCCCAGCGAGTCAGCAGCGCCGTAGCACGAGCTGGGACCGAGCTGACCGGTGGTTGAGGGTAGGGTCGACCCTGCCCGAACCACGCGGCGCAGGTCGCGTTCCCGTACCTGTACAACAACCGGCCGCGCAAGGTGCGGCTGAGCGTGTACCACCACCCGATGGTGATGTACATCAAGGCGGAGGACCCGGACCTGCCGGCGTTCTACTTCGACCCGCTCATCCACCCCATCGCGTCGTACAAGTCGGAGCGCGCCGCCGGCCGCGTGACCGAGCTGGACGACGAGGACGAGGAGGCCTTTGTGCTGCCCGAGGGTGCGACCTTCTTTCGCTGCTGTGCAGCTGGCAAGCTCCTCTGGTGCAGTGGCCCGCCAGCGCGCACAGCGAGGCTGGAGCGTGCAGCGTGCTTTGAGAATGAAATCGAGCAGGAGTGTGTGACATCCTGCCGGCGCTCGTATTGCGCAGAGGTGGAGCCGATGCTGGCGGAGGCGCCGCTGTCGAGCGACATGACGGCGGCCGGCATCGCGCTGCTGTGGGCGCCGCGCCCGTTCAACCTGCGCTCGGGCCGCACGCGGCGCGCGGTGGACGTGCCGCTGGTCAACACGTGGTTCCACGAGCACTGCCCGCAGGCGCGCCCCTGCTGCGCTCCTGCGCCCGCACTGCTGAGAGTCGCCAAGGATGAGGTCTACGTTGCATGTGTTGAGATGTAGCTCAAGACCTGGACGAGCTGCACAAGCGCTCGCCAGCGCTACGCAAGGGCGTGTTGCTTGGGTGCTTGGCACTGTCTCGTCGTGTGTGACGCCAGCGCACCTCTGCCGCCGGCGGGCGTGCAGCGCGCTGAGGCGCGCGCGCGCGCGCGCGCGCAGAGCAACCCGGTGAAGGTGCGGGTGAGCTACCAGAAGCTGCTGAAGATGTACGTGCTGAACAAGCTGCACCACAAGCCGCCCAAGAACATGAAGAAGAAGAGCCTGTTCCGCGCGCTGCGCGCGACCAAGTTCTTCCAGAGCACCGAGCTGGACTGGGTGGAGGTCGGGCTGCAGGCGTGCGCCTCCCCGCAGCGATCCCGCCGCTGCCTGGTCCACAGCGTGTATGCGTGGCACCCTGGGTCGCAGTGGGTGTGGGTCGCACGAGGTCCTGCGCTGTGTCTGTCTCTGACGCGTTGAGAGGCCACGCCGCGTGTGGTGCAGGCCGTGCAGCGCAGCGGCATGCAGCAGCGTACAGGCCGGGGCGGGGTTGCTGGCGTGCCTGAAGCATATGTCGTCGGCGGGGCAGGTCTACCGCAGGAGTGCAGCGTTGCAGGCCTTCATGCACTGCACTGTGTGCAGTTCCAAGTGCCAGATATACCTTTCACTGTGCCGTGCCGCGCGCGCAGGTCTGCCGGCAGGGCTACAACATGCTGAACCTGCTCATCCACCGCAAGAACCTGAACTACCTGCACCTGGACTACAACTTCAACCTGAAGCCGGTGAAGACGCTGACGACCAAGGAGCGCAAGAAGAGCCGCTTCGGCAACGCGTTCCACCTGTGCCGCGAGATCCTGCGCCTGACCAAGCTGGTCGTGGACGCCAACGTGCAGGTGGCCGCCTGCCCGTGCTGCATCCATGTGCTCACACGTCAGCGTTGCTCGAGGCCTGCGGAAAAGGAAGGCTGCAGGCGTGCGCGGTGGCTGTGCCGCTGTGTGACGCGACAGACGGCAGCGAGCATGTCTCGCTGCAGTGCGCGATGGGCCCTGCACAGCCACCGTGCTGTCGCCGGTCTTGCTGCAGCAGTCGGCGACGCCTGGTGCGCTGCGCGGCAGTTCCGCCTGGGCAACGTGGACGCGTTCCAGCTGGCGGACGGGCTGCAGTACACCTTCTCGCACGTCGGGCAGCTGACCGGCATGTACCGCTACAAGTACAAGCTCATGCGCCAGATCCGCATGTGCAAGGACCTGAAGTGCGCCGCCGCCCCCTGCCGCGAGCCCCGCTGCGGAGAGCAGCGCGCTGCCTGCGGGACGTCCTGTGGCTCACCGTTCACCAGCCCGCGCACCGTGAGGCAGCCATGCACTTGTTGAAGTAGCGTGTGATGTGATTGCAGCATGTTGCGCCCCATGCGCACGAGCTGTGTGGAAGGGAAGAGTGACTCGCGCCCGTGCGCGCGTGTCTGACGCGGCCTGCACCCGCGCGCGCGCGCGCAGGCACCTGGTGTACTACCGCTTCAACACGGGCCCGGTCGGCAAGGGCCCGGGCGTGGGCTTCTGGGCGCCCATGTGGCGCGTGTGGCTGTTCTTCCTGCGCGGCATCGTGCCGCTGCTGGAGCGCTGGCTGGGCAACCTGCTCGCGCGGCAGTTCGAGGGCCGCCAGTCCAAGGGTGTCGCCAAGACCGTCACCAAGCAGCGCATTGAGAGCCACTTCGACCTGGAGCTGCGCGCTGCGGTCATGCACGGCGCGCCCCGCGCGCTGTGTGGAGGCTTGTGGGCGTACTTATGGCTGGCCTACCATACAGGTCCACTGCATTTTGCACCACCGCGTTCCAACATCACTCCGGCTGGCAAAGTTGTGTGTAGCTGCTGCCCGCCTTTCCAGCATCTGACACTCAAGGAGCAACAATGCATGCCGCACATCATGGGTGGAGGCTTCAGTCTGTGCCTTGCTATGATGTTCGCATCATGCAGGTATGCTGGTGTGCATGGCAACAATGCAGGAGCGTGGGCTGCGGAATCTCAGGGAGACGCAGTGCTGGCAAGCAAGCCTGCAGCGGCAACATCAGGCGAACTTGTGACTGCAGCAAAGCTGACAGCGTGAACACGGGCGGCGCAGACATCCTGGACAGCATGCCGGAGGGCGTCAAGCAGAACAAGGCGCGGACGATCCTGCAGCACCTGTCCGAGGCGTGGCGGTGCTGGAAGGCCAACATCCCGTGGAAGGTGCGCACCGGTTGGAGAGTGTCTCA
>JAABUZ0100009356.1_pt1 | contig 11239 bp, 15 predicted proteins | sample 5562091 | NCBI WGS metagenome assembly JAABUZ01 (sample SAMN12813069, study PRJNA571459) | rock metagenome | isolation source: Antarctica rocks | place: Antarctica: Victoria Land, Linnaeus Terrace sud | collected 2015-12-21
TGGTGAAATTCAATGGCTCACCGTACTCAGCCTCGAAGCTGCCAGCCACGCCCTCATTCATAGCGCGTGTGCAGTGCTCCAAGAAAGAAGCGCCCGACGAGGCCGCTTCCGGAAAGGCCTCCCACACGTTGCGGCCGACAACCTGTCCCGATGGTCCATAAAGCTCTTCTGCCGCAGGATTCATGTAGCTAATCGTCCAATCCCGATTGACGCTCACGACAGCGTCTTTTGTCGCAGCCAAAACCTGATTTAAACCCTCTTCGCTTCTTTCCAGAGCGATTTGCGTCTTCTGCAGTGCATCGATCTCAATGTTTGTGCCAAACCATTGAGTGATGTTGTCGTCCACATCGCGCAGCGGCTCCACGCGCGTCAGGAAGGGCCGGAGCTCTCCGTCCGATCCTCTCAGTGGGAACACCATTTCGAACGGCTGTCCAGTGCGTATGGATGCGGTCCATCTCTCCATGACTGTCGGCAGCATTTCAGGATCGTGGACGGATTTCCAGCCCCAACCTTCCATCTCCGTTGAAGTCGTGCCCGTATACTCGTACCAGCGACGGTTATACCAATAGATCCATCCGTCTGGATTGGCCATCCATGCTAATGCTGGGAACCGATCGACAAACGTTCGCAGCCGTTGCTCGGAGTCTTTGATTTTGCGCTCGGCAATCCCGGAACCTTCGGCAGTCTCTTCTAGCGTTTTGATCGCAGCTCTCTGTTCAAGGAGCACCACGACCTGGCGTGCCAAAGCCTCGAGCGCAGATAGCTGTTTCGCACTCAGGACACGAGGCTCGGTATCTATAACGCACACCGTTCCCAACACGTGGCCAGTCTTCTCCACGATCGGCGCCCCAGCATAGAAACGAATGTTCGGATCCCCAAGGACCAGAGGATTACTGCTAAAACGGGAGTCTGTCGTTGCATCCGAAACTACCAGCGTGGACTTCGTACCAAGGGTGTGGGCACAAAAACTCTGGGAACGCGGTGTCTCCCTTATCCCGAGACCAAGCTCGGATTTAAACCACTGTCTGTCTTTGTCTATGAAGGAAACAAGGGAGATCGGAGTGCCACAAATAAACGCGGCTAATTCAGTGATATCCCTGTACCCCTCTTCAGGAGAAGAATCGAGCACACCATACCGCTGAAGAATGGCCACACGCTCTTCTTCGGACGTTTCCTGAGTATATTTCGAAGCTGACACACCAAATCCTCTCACAGTAGCCCCAGCTCGCATCTGGTTTCGACTCAATCCACCGGTTTCCATTCGCGAGGCGTCCCCGCTTCCTTTTTGAAGGCTGATCTGCGTGGCTCCGACTGAGCGGGTTCTGGAGACACAGCATCAGGAAACAAAGGAAGTTCCTGGACGGGCACTACCAGGGTGATCTGCGGAAGCGAACGAACCGCCATCGGCAACGCTGCTTCCGTAGTCGTGCCTGAATCCCCTCAAGGACCATCGAAGGCAGAGGCCTAGGCTCCCCGATAATCATCTTCCGCTCGATGAACTCTGGCTGTAGGCTCCGCTTCAGCACAAAAGCGAACTCCACCGGCACCACTTTGTTCTCCTGCTTGATGTACCCGTTTAGCGGTTCCAAGCCGGCGATCTCGGACGCCATGACGAGAGGTTTGGTGGCAATTTCCATGCCGTAGGACCTCTGCCGCTTACCCATCGCGAACAGGACGCCCAGCTTGGAGTCAGCGACGCTGTGCGATTCCCTGATCCGCTCCACCTCGATCTCCCCCAGCGTTTCGGAGATCCACTTCGCCGCGCGCGGCTCCGAAGTCTTGAAGAATATCTTCGTCGCGGGCTGCGAAAGCATGGCCTCGGCATCCTGGCCGTAGCGTTTTTCGAGCTGACTGCGGCCCTGAAAGCCCAGCACCACCGGGTTCCCATACTTGCGGTTTTCGGTCACGGCGGTATGGAGTTGGGGCAGTTTGTTGAGGCTGGCAAGCTCATCCAGGACGAACCAAACCGGCTTGGCCGGGTTCACGCACGGCTCCATCATTTGCAAAATCAGGAGGTCGAGCCAGGCCGAATGGAGAGGCAGGATGCGCTCCCGCATGGCCGGTCTGGAGGTCAGGAACACCCATTGGGTGCGCTCATACTTCCACTTGCCGGTATCGAACCACTCCTTCGCCTCACCGCTTCTCGGAAGCAAGGCGAGGCTGTCGGCGATCATGTTGAGGCTGGAAAGAACGCCCGCGCGTTGCGGTCCGGCGTTGCGGTCCAGATACGCAGCCTGAGGGGTTCTTGCGAGCCTTCGTTCGATCTCGGCAGGATCGGCCATCCATTCCAGAAGCGTTTCCACGGAAGCTCCACTGCAAAGCAGGCGGGCCAGAATCCGGCGCGGAGCGTCGACAAAGAATCCATTCTCGTACTGCTTCTCAGGAAGCATGGCGGCGGCGATCGCATCCTCGATGCCGCGTCCGTCGAGATCCTCCCGCAGATCCCAAAACGGACAGCGTGCGTCGAGCGGATTGAGGATCAGGTCGCGCCGCTCGGGACGGTAGAACTCCTGCACGAACTCGCCAGCCGGATCGTAGACGATGGCGGTTTCACCTCGCTTCTGAACCTGCCGAAGTATCTGCCGGATGGCATTCGATTTGCCGCTTCCAGTGTCGCCCATGAGCAGGATGTGGCTCGATTCCAGCTTCTTCGGAATGCGGAAACTAGACGGGAACAGGCCGAACTTCGGTTTCAATTTAAGCCGGATGCCACTCGACTTGCCGCTCTGGTTCCATTGGAAAGCGGACACCAGCTCCGGCCCTTTGGTACGCCGTCCATGCCGCTCCTCCTGTTTCGACTGCGACCCAACCTTCTCCCGGAACGCCAGATACAGCAGGAATAGGAGTGCGGTTCCGCAGAGCGGCGTCAGCAGCAGCCGGGCCACGCTCTGGCCGGCGAAGAATTCGTCCTGGAGAATGGGAGCATCTTCCTCCGGCCGTCCCATCCGTTGCGCTTGCATGAGTCCGGTCCAACCCCTGGCCTGGGCCTCGGGAGAGAGCCCCAGAGCCAGCTCTCGATGGCTGGGATTGGTGGCTGAGACGACATCCATGTTCTGCGCGAGCTCCGGCTTCCGCTTCGGCGCGGTCTTCCAAATCCACCACACCGGGACAGTCCGGGCAGTGCCTCCGGTCATCGCCGTCGCCATGTAAGTCGGGAAATACTGCTTCTGAAGAGGCGTCAGCGCGAACCAGAACCAGAGGGCAAACGGGAGCGCGAAGGCACCTGACAGGAACAGGATGAGAGCCGGGAAGCGTCGCCGGAATTGCAAAGGCCGGGGCACTACTTCGCCTCCCCTGGACCCTCAAAGCGCGTCTCAAGTCGCTTCAAAATCTCCTCCGCCTTGCCCTCCTTGATGCTGTCGGCGTGCTTCACAATCCTCTGAACGGTCTCGTCGGGGAGGTCCGAAGCCGCCGCAATCAGGTTCTGAACCAGCGAGCGCAGCCCCATAATCTCGGCCAGGATGGTCGGATCGGGAGCCGGTCTTTTGCTCCGGGTAGGACGTTTCAGGTGCGCGACAGCGGCTTCCCGGAGCCACTCCGCGCAGGTAATTCCAGCAGACTCGGCAGCCGATTCGACTGCCTCCACCTCAGTTTTCGGAAGCCGCGTCGAGAGGGTTTTGCCGCGAATGGATGCCTTCGGTTCGGCGTTTGGGGACACGAAAGAGAGAGTTGCGGGGATGCGAGGAATGCTCATTGGGGCCCTGGAATCGCTCTAGGAAACGGTAAGCGAGAGCGTCTCAGTCGGTCAAGTTCGGATGTTTACGTCTGTAAACATTGGTATACCACGGTAAACACGATTCGGCTAAGTTGCTGATTTCAGGTGAACTTCGCGCGGATAATTGTGTCTACAGTTGTAGACCAAATGGTTACCAATGTTTACCAACGGTTCCGGGCGGAACCGAAACATAGCTAAGTAGCTCATTCTAAATCGGTAGACAATTGTCTACGGTTTGGTAGACAACGGTATACCCATTGGGGGTGACGTGTTAGGTTATTTTCTCCCGCTGCAAAGCAGCGTACGTCCTTCAGCGCGGGCTAGGAGGCTTCAGAAAGCCACCGCAGACCGGCTAGGAGAGCTACTGAAGCGAAGTCCAGATGGACGACGCGGCGGTGGCTCAGGCAAGCTTTCCCGGAGCCCAGGAATCTCCTGCTCGGGAATCTTGCCGCGCGTGTGCGATCCGGGGAGAACGCGCAACGCTCCGTTCTCTTTGCCGCAGTTGTCCAGGTGCAGGCGAACGGTCAGCATGTTCTCCAGTATCGATGCCGGTGGCTGAACGTGCAGCACGTCGGTCTTCGTCGACCACGGACCAAAGCCATCCGCTTCGACTCTTTCCTGCACGGCAATCGTCACGTCCTGGTGCCACGGAGCCTTCCAGTTTGCATCCGGAATCTTGTCGAACAGAATGCCTCGGACGGGAATAAAACGTACTCCGAGACCAGGCTCGACCAGTGCGCGGATGCTGTCGGAAGCGGCAAGCTCCGCGACCTCCGGCGACACGTCTAGGAAATTGCGGACGGCAAAGATTCCGCTTCGCTTCCGCACCGATCCGGCGTCGCCGATCTGCTCCAGCGCCAGCAGAATTTGATCCGCTTCGCGACTGGAAAGCACGTCTTCGACGATCACAAACCCATCTGTCTCGACAGCGTTTCCGATGCTGACTTTAGCGACCATTCATTCCATTTTAGAGACGGATCATGATAGGCGCGATGTACATTCCAAGCAGCGCGAGGTTACGATGCACGACGCTTCCCTGTTCCTTCCCGACACTATTTGTGACTCGCTCCGCGCAAATCTGGCGAGCGGTTTACGTGCGATTGCCGATGCGCTGGACGCTCAGGAACTCGACGGGAAATTCATCGGCGCGAGTGCGGCGGCAGGAGGTCGGTATGACGACCGGCTGCATCTTCGCATCGTGCTCGATGTCGCTGCGCCTATCATCGGGATGATCGCGCCTGAAGCTTTTACATTGAAGCTGGAAGAAGTGAAAACGAATCAGCCGCAGCTCTCACCCGCATCTCCAGAAATCGTTTGGGGAAACGGAAATAGAGGGAAGAACTCCGTACAGCAAACCGAAGTGGGATGGCCGACACGGTAGGGTTTTGTCTTTGCTTTGTTCTTCTTCTACATACCCGGAATGATAGGCGTCTTCGTTTCGGCCTGAGTGCTTCGGGTCAGGGCCGCGCAGCGCCGCTGGAAGCGGGGCCGAAGGCAGCCTTGACGCGGAGCTGGCCAAAACGATCCTGGCCGAATCCGGGATGGAGAACGGCTGCCGGTGTTTCGCTTCATCACCGGGAATGGATTGAGTGAGGGGTAAGGGCGATCTATGCTCTTGCTGGGGCTTGGCAGTGGCTTTCCGCTCAATCCGTAACGGGTTCTGATTGTTAGCCGAAGCGTTCGAACCATCCCCACTCTCATTGGCAAGCTTTTGCCTTTGCTGTTGCTTTGTTCTTCCACAATTCCACTGTTCGGCGGCACCGACTACTGGATGTATGGAATCTACAAGCAAGGACTAAAGGCAAAGACTATAGGCTTCCTTTAAGCAGCCAAAAACCGGCCCCGTTTCACCGTAGCAGCGGCCCCGTTTCACCGTGCAGCGGCCCCGTTTCACCGTAGGAAAGCTAGATCTCGGTCGTTCTTCCGGCCCCGTTTCACCGTAGCGTGAAATGGAAAACTCTAAGTTCTAGACGGGATTGCGGTCGGAGATGGGTGAATGATGAGGGCGGCGGACGTGGATTCGAGCTTGAGTGAGGGATAGACGAGAGCGATTTTCTTGAGGGCAGCGAGGGCGCTTTGCTTGAACCGGCGCACCTCCACGTACTCGGCTCCCATTTGGCCGTGAAGGCCCTCCCAGGGGACCACCCGCGCTTCCCGTTTGCGATTTGCTGTGAAGGCGGTATGGACAAGCCATGCATACAGGTCGAGCGCCAGGGGCGACCGCTTCAAGGCTCGGAGGGCACGCATATCAACCGGCACGGGCGCGGCGGTGATCGCGGCATAGAAGTCCTCTCCCAGCTCAATCCAGCTCTCCCAGAGATTATCCTGCTGGGTTCGGCTAGTATCCCACCAGAGCATTGCCTTTGGGGCGACCCGCATATCGACCCATGTCTTGTGCGTAGGCCGCTCGTCTTCAAAGGAAATAGTCGCCCGGAAAAGGCGCTCCATCTGGGCGTGGAGGCGGGCGGCGTCCCCGCGCTTCCCTCCCCCGGTCCTGGGATTCAGTCCAATCTCCCGCATGAATGCGTCCAGGCTGTTTCCCAGCCGGATGTGCCGAGACTTCTTCTGTGCGGCCTCAGTGACCATCCAAAAAAGTAGAAGGCGCGGAATGCTCCCGTAGGGGTAAAGATGTTGAAGATTCTTTCGGTCTGTGTAGGGCTCCAGCGTGAGGGTGAGAGAGCCATTCTTCCGGGACCATAGAGGGACGTTGCCGGGATCGCTATGCGGCAGGGTACATTGCACGAGCTGGCGCGCCATGTAGGACCTCTCGACAGCATCAGGGCTCATGCTGATGTCGACAGCCGCGTCTATCAGCTTGTCCGCATAGCTGCCCTGGAGAGCGTCTTCTCTTTTCTTCCGTGCCATTCTGCTGCTCCTAACTCTTTCGCCGCCAATGCGTCATGACGTCATTACGCCGTGACGTTAGCTGCCTTCCGCAAGTTTAGGAAGCCCTTTTTCAGTAAACACTCGGTTGAGGCCCCGGACCGCGAGAGACTGAATGCTCATGCCCTCGGAAACCGCGAGTTGGTGAAGCCGTTCCCATTCGGCGCGCTGTAAGCGAACGGTAAGGGCGACGACATCCTTCTTAGCCCTCTGTCTGTCGGTGCTTGAACTCTGTTCTTCCGTGGGAGGAATGTCCGGCTGGTTCGACCCACGCTTTGTGAACGCTGCCAGGCCTGTCAATTTTGTGCTCATGCCATCTGCTCCTTTAGCCACGTCCAGAGTGCTTGAATCTCTTGCGCGGCTTTCCCGTCTGCTTCAAACTCGGTTACGGCTCGGCCGGTTGCGACCGCGCGAGCGAAGGCTCGGCGGTTGGTGATGTCCGATGGGCAAACCGGTAGCCCATACTCCTCCAGGACTGCTCGTGTCTCGCCGATCTCGGGAGAGCGAAAGGGGCAAGCGGAGAGGACCAGGACAGCTTTCTTTTTGGCTGCCTTAACGATTTCAACTGCGTTGCTGACGGCTGCGAGGTCGAATGCGGTCGGTCGGCAGGGAATTACGACCAGGTCGACCGACTTGGCAATACGGGCAGCGTCCGGGGCTGTGTGGGGAGCGGTGTCGATGATCGCCAGGCTCATTTTGTCTTCTTTGCCGGCTTTGAGCACTTTGTCGAGTTCGCCAGCAGAGATCGTGACAACGACCGGCGTCTCAGCCTCCCGCGCATCACCCCAGACCGTCGCCGATTTCTGAGGGTCGGTGTCGATTAGGAACACGCGTTCCTTTGCTTCTTGAGCTGCGACTGCCGTATGGACCGCCAGCGTCGTCTTGCCGCTGCCGCCCTTTTGGCTAAGGAATGCGATTGACTTCATGGCGTCATGATGCCACAACGTCACGGCGTCTAGACGTAAATGCGTCATGACGTACCACGGTCGATACGCTGAAGTTGGCGCGCCACAGCAGAACAGGCCTGGATATTCCAGAAATCCCCGGCTCAACGTGACTCTCTCAGGTTCTGGCGGACATCTGGACATCCCCGCTGCTTGCCGAGATGTCTCGAAGAGCGCCGCAAAAGCCCCAACGAGAGATCGTAAAGGCTCTTATCGGTTTGCCCATCCGATCGGCTTGCTCGATCAAACAGAAAACCGTTCCATGGCCCACGCTCCTCATAATCATACTTTCAGATTGGCTAATTAGGGCAAACTGTCATAACATACATACATTGAAAATTGGGGGAGGTCTCCTATGCCGGTCACTACTGTTTCAGCGCGAGATTTTGCCCGCGATCTAGCTCATGCCAAACGTGCCACGACCGCAGGGCCGGTGTTTGTGACCGACCGGGGCAAGCCGACCTATGCCCTCCTGAAGATCGAGGACTACTACAAGCTCGCTGGCGAGAAGCCCAAGAGCTTGCTCGAAGTGATGGATGCGCTGCCCGGGGGCGAGTTCGAGTTCGAGCCGCTGCGGCTGGACAGCATGGGAATTGAATCGGCGGGCCTGGATTGATGTTTGTACTTGACACGAATGTGATCTCGGAACTGCGGGTTGGTAAGCCGATGCCTTCTGTCTCTGTGCGTAGCTGGGCAGCGCAAGTTCCGGCCAATCAGCTCTATCTCGCCGCTGTGACTGTTCTCGAACTGGAGATAGGCATCTTGGCGATGGAGCGCAAGGACTCTCGCCAAGGCCAGACTCTGCGCTCCTGGCTCCAAGGGGTGCTGGAGGAATTTTCCTCGCAGGTTCTGCCTTTCACGGGATCGACGGCGATCCTATGCGCGGCGATGCACGTCCCAAACCGGCACTCGGACCGCGATGCGATGATCGCAGCTACGGCAAAAGAGCATGGTTATACGATCGTGACCCGCAACACCGACGACTTTAACGGGTGTGGCGTCCAGTTGCTCGATCCATGGTTTGACGCCTGACTTGCGCTGACCTGCAAAGCAGCTCCGTAGACCACTTCATGCTAGCTTTATCTTGTCGGTTGAACAGATGGGGTTTATTGAGTCAAACGTCAATTCAGCATCAAGAAGGAAACACGATGGAACAGGGAACAGTGAAGTGGTTTAACGACGCGAAGGGGTTTGGCTTTATCAGTCGGCAGAACGGCGAGGATGTCTTCGCACATTACTCGGCGATCACTTCTTCCGGATTCAAGAGCCTCCAGGAAGGTCAGGCCGTGCAGTTTAACGTCGTCAAAGGCCCCAAAGGCTGGCAGGCTGCGGACATCCAGCCTCTCTAACTCTCGAACCAGCACATTGAAGAGGGATGGCCATGTGCCGTCCCTCTTTGCGTTTCATTCGAAGCATCGAGTCGTTTCCATCCAATTCAGATCCGAAGGAGATCGCCATGACGCATTAGCTCACCAGGGAGAGAGCACAATGTGTCTCGTTCTTATCGGAAACCCTTTACCGCTGTCACAGGAACGCGATCAGCGCATGATGACAAGAAAACCGCTGCGCGTGGGACGCGACGCAAGCAGAATGCTTGGCTTCGCAACCTGAAAGACTTCGACGACGCGCTGATTCCACATCGCCTGGAATGCTCGTTCAACAACAACTATCTGTGGAACCGGGATGGATGCCAGTTCCTCACTTTTCCATATAGTCGCCATCCCAGCGGTGCCGACCTGGCGTCCCACCGCTGGATCACACTTCAGCGCAAGTGATTATCAGGCTTTCTGGGTACTACTACATAAAGGACGGTGTGTCTGGCTCGGCGGGGCAGGGAAGCCGACTGGTCAGATCCCAATCCTTTCCACCTCATCGAGCGAGACTTCATCGCTGCGCCGGTCGTAAAGGCCCGTGGTGCGAGCCGACTCATGGGCGGCCATCTGCTGAGCGATCTCCAGCCGTCCACCATTTTTCAGATACGCGGTGATGCCAGTAGCGCGGAAGGTGTGACAGCCGATCTCCGTCTCGATCCCGGCCTCGGCAGCTCGGCGGCGAATCATTCGCCATACATCGGATTGCAGCAGAGAACGCTCGGCCAACTCGCCGCCTCGCCCCTTGCTTGTCCGAAAGAGCGGCCCCTTCTTGTCTGGGGCGATGCCGGCGGCGGCGATGTACTCCTCCAGGTAACGGTCGAGATTGTGGTGCGTGGGCATCTCGTGTTCCTTCCCGCCTTTCTCGTGGAGCCGCACCCAACCCCGCCGCCCCTGCACGAAGAAGTCCTCCACCTTCATCGCCACCGCAGCGCCGACACGGGCGAAGGTGTAGACCATCAAGGCGATCAACGCTCGGTCGCGCAGGCCGGGAAGGGAAGTGGTGTCGATCGCATCGATCAAAGCGCGGGCCTCGTCCACATTCAGAACCGGGGTCTTGCCCTTCCGCTGCGTGTGCTTCGGTCCGCGAACTGCGTGAGCCGGATTGACAGGCAGGACCTGGCCAACCACCATCCAGTCGAACAACATCCGCAGGGCGGCCAACCGTTGCTTCACAGTTGGCTTGGAATGCTCCCGGAGCTGGTCTTCGACAAAGGCCGCGACGTGGATCGGCTCGACCTGGTCGAGATCCTCGATGCCATGCACAACGCAGAATGCGGAGAACTGACGGACCGCCTCCAGGTACGCGCGGCGAGTGTTCTTGTTGCGGATGTGGGAGCTGAAGAAGTTCTGCATCCGCTTTTTAGCCTGGGGCTGGACGGTGAAGATCGAGGGCAGGGAAGTGGAGCGGGTAGAAGGCGGCGATGCCTGAAGCGCGAGCAGGTTCATATCCCACCTTCCAATCGGCTACTGAGTGCGTTGGCTAAGAAACGTAGGGATATCACGCGCCCCTTGGGTCACTGCCACGATTTCGATCAAGTCCTCCTGTATGCGATAGAGGATCAGGTATGCACCTACCGGCCAAAACAGGACGGGAAAGGCGGTGAGGTCTTCGCGCTTATGCCCCATCCGGGGAGTCTTGGCAAGCGAGTGAAAGGCTTCGAAGAGCTTATCGATCCAGCGATCCGCTGCATCGATGTTGTCTTGAGCGATATAGTCCCAGATTTCGTCCAGATCAAGCTCGGCAGCAACGCTCAGAACGTACTTGCTCATGCGTTGATCTTTCTCCGCGCTCGCGACTTGGCCGCTATCCGGTCACGCGCCGTCGTAGGATCGATCCGCTCTCCACGATCTAACGAGGCCAGCCGATGGCCTAGCTCCTGGTTGAAGGCGGCGATCTGAGTGCTGCGCGCCTGGTCATGCTCTTCAAGGAGTCGAAGCGCCTCGCGCACAACCTCGCTGGCCGAAGTGTAGCGACCCGATCCCACCTTGGTGGAGACGAACTGTTCGAGTTCGGGGGTGAGGGAAACGTTCATGGCGATAACCTCCTACACCCGATGTTGAGCACAATAACAGTCTTTGTCAATCTTAGACATGAAGCCCTAATCGCCTGTATCCACCTATCACGCATGATAAAGGACATTATCATGCTTGAAAAGCTGACAGCCGGCGGCAGCGATGAGCATACACTTGAGAATCAAAAAGGTGAGCGCGTCATGCACTCCAAGCAGGATGCTCGCACGCTGAACGGATATCTAAAGAGGGGTAGCTATGAGTATGCAAACCTTCCTGGAACATTTGGAGCTTATCCTCACCGGTGTAGGCGT
>JAABUZ0100009357.1_pt1 | contig 11238 bp, 13 predicted proteins | sample 5562091 | NCBI WGS metagenome assembly JAABUZ01 (sample SAMN12813069, study PRJNA571459) | rock metagenome | isolation source: Antarctica rocks | place: Antarctica: Victoria Land, Linnaeus Terrace sud | collected 2015-12-21
CCCCAGCGAGCAGGGCCACCAGCGGTCTTTCGCGAGCGCTTCTGCTTGCGGAGATCCGGCCGCCAGATCCGGCGCCAACGTCCACGCTGAGGTGACTGCTTTGGTTCCGTCACCGGTCGAAGCGGAAGTCGATTCGCTCCTGGCCGGTCCGGCGACAAGGCAGCAGCCAGCTCTCAGCCCCGCGGACTTTTGGTTTGACCCGATCGTTAGCCGCGAGGCCGCTAGCACCCCGGCCGACGCGTACTCGGATTCCGCGCATTGCGTTCGGCGTGCTCGGGTGTCTTGGTGTGGCGCGGGGTCCGAGGCAGGTGTGCCGCTAGCTGGGGGCTTGTTGGCCGGGTGGTTCGGTGACGATTTGCTCGAGGAGCGCCTCGACTTCGGCGACGCGTTCGGCAGACATACTTGGGAAGCGGTCGTGTAGGGCGCATGTGACGGTGCGAGCACCGCGCGTGGCGAGGACTTGAGACCGTGCGGTGTCGGTGATGGTGATGCGGGTACGACGGCGGTCGGTCGCGTCCACGCAGGCGTTGACCACGCCAGCCTCCCGCAGCCGGGCCACGGTCTTCGAGACCAGGCTCTGAGCTAGCCCGGTCCGCGCGGCGATCTCGCCCACGGTGGTCCCATCGTGGTGTGCGATGTCGTCAGTGACGGACACCAGCCCGGGCGGTGCCGGAGGTTCGTCGGGATCGCGGGCCGCCGCGAGGGCAACCTCGCGCAGCAGCCTGGCCAGCCGGAAGAGTGCTCCCGCGGTCATACTTCCAGGATACATCCCGATAGATGTATCGTCAAGAATGCATCTATAGTGCTGGATCGTGAGCACGTTCGACTACGTCTTCCCGCTCCTTCTCATCCTGTCGGTGCTGCGCCAGATCAGAGGTAGGCGCCTGACGTGGTTTCAGCTCCTCTGGCCTATCGGAGTGGTCGTCTGGGCGGCCATCGATTACGTCCGCGGGTTCCCCGCGACGACAGCCGATGTGATCCTCGTCGCGTCCGCGGCTGTGCTCGGCGGCGTGCTGGGCGCCCTCGCCGGCCACTGCACTGGCATCTACCGACGTGCTGATGGGGCGCTCATGGCCCGCGCAACCCTGGCGACGGTGATCTTGTGGACGCTGGGGACCATCGGTCGACTCGCGTTCGGCCTCTATGCCGAGCACGGCGGCGGCCGAACCATCGCGAGCTTCAGCGCCGCCCACGGACTCGCCTTCAACGCCTGGGCTGCCGCCCTCACCCTCATGGCATTGGCCGAAGTTCTCGGCCGCACGACGATCCTCGGACCACGGGCTGCACGTGCGGCACGTCGCCCAGCCGTGTCAGCGGACTGCGGGACGCACTCACAGCAAGCAACGACCGGCCTTGCTTCCGGGCACCCACTGATCGCCCCCGCTAGTTCGCTGGGCCGGCACGATGTGGCGCCAGACGCAGTGCCGGCGCCCGATGCTAACGAGCGGGGCGATGCAGAAGCCTCAGGCGAACTCCGCCTGGCTGCTGCTCTCACGCAGGCTCACACCGCTCGCCGACTCCGTTGTGGTCGCGCCGGGACTTCTGCTTCGGCTTGGCTCGGTGGCGGAGCAGCAGCCGGTCGCTCGCGGCTGCAGCGGCGACGACGCGGAAGCCTAAGACCGCGTGTGACCTCCGAGTTGTCCCGGCGTCGGGAAAGAGCCTCACGGCGCTGGTGACTTGACGTTCGGACGCAGTTGGCGTGCGTATCCGCGGGCTTGAAGCTGGTTGTCGGTGATCTGAAGTGCGTCTCGAAGCCGGGCAAGCAGCGCGTATTCGCGAGACAGATCTGAGTCCGCGGGCGCGACGGCCTCAAGCTCGATGAAGCTGCCCAGTTGCTCGACATTGTCGAGATGGATCCGCACCGTTTCCCACAGCAACAGGCGGCGCTGCTTGACCACCGTGACCGAGACGCCGATCGCGTCAGCGAGCACCGCAATCAATCCAGCAGCGTCGGGGATCTCGACGATCCTGTAGCGGCTTTCGCGCTGCTGGGGCTGTTCAGCCCGCGAGAACTGGATCAGGTGCGCGCTTCCCGGCTGTTCTTCTCGGAGCTTAAGACCGCCGCGCGGCACGTCAAAGTACGTGTCGCGCTGCCAGATGATCCCGTGATCGGTAGCTCCGAGCTCCAAGCACGCGCTCAGCGACGCCTCGGGATCGCGATCATGCGCTTTGAGTTCGATGTTGCGACTCGGCGCGGCCAGCGGCATGGTGACACTGCATCACTTAGCCCGGTCAACACCCGCGCTTCCGGTTTGAGCCGACCAGATGGCGGTGCAGAAGTGGCGCCACCAGACCCCTCCGGCGACGAACCGGAAGTGTTGACGCTCGGCGCTCGGGTTAGACGAGCATCTTCTCAAACCAATGCTCGGCGTACTGGCCCTCGTTGAACGGAGCGACCTCTCGATAGCCGAGGCGGGCATACAGACGGCGAGCTTCGACGAGGTCGGCGCGGGTATCCAGACGCAGCATGTCCAGTCCGCGATCTCGGGCCGCGGCCTCGAGCGCCTGCATGAGACGTAACCCGAGTCCTGCGCGTCGCGCCGCGGTCACGACGAACAGACGCGTGATCTCCCCGACGTGGTCAGGCAAGAATCGCAGACCGACACAGCCAGACGGCCGGCCGTCAACCCGCGCCACCAGCAACACTCCGTCCGGCTCAGTCAGATCTTTGTGGGGAACTCGCGAGGCGCGGCGGTGATCTCCTCGTGGGTGACCGGCCGCCCGTAGTACCGACTCACGACATCATCGAGATACGCGCGCAGGATCCGCTGCGAGTCAATGGCATCCGCGCGCTCGACGACGATCTGCTCCACGGGGTCGGCCACGGACCCATTGTGAACTGCCGCTATCGCCCAGCTGGCAGACAACGACCTGGCCGCTTCCGGCCGACCAGTCAACAAAGCGGTAGCCACGAGCTTAGAGCCGGTCCGGCGACATCGCGGCACGGCGGCCAGCGCTCAGAATGCCGCGTGGGTGGCGACTTTTTGTGGGCGTTGATCGAAGATCTCGACCAAAGCCAGCTCTGAGCCGCAGAACCGGTGAACCGGAGGCGTGCGGGCGGCCTTACGGGACCGGGGCCGATCGTGGACGCCCTCGACGCCTAGACTGCGCGTACGACGACTTGGACTGACCTCTCGTGAGCACGCGCGTCGGCTTCATCGGGCTCGGCTACATGGGCGCGCCCATGTGTGCACAGGTGCTGCGCGCCGGCTTTGCGGTCACCGCCTTCGACCTGCGCGCCGATGCGCTCACTGTGGCTCGGGCGAGCGGCGCAGCGATCGCCGGCTCAGCCGCCGAGTGCGCCAGTGGGGCCGAGGTTCTGATCACGATGCTCCCCGCGCCGGCTGAGGTGGAAGAGGTGCTGTTAGGAGCGGGCGGCGCGCTCGCTGCGCTTAGCGCGGGCGCGATCGTCGCCGACATGAGCACAAGCTCACCGCTGCTCGGCCGGCGCATTGCCGCGGCCGCGGCCCAGCGCGAGATCGGGTTCGTCGACGCTCCCGTCGCGGACGCCAAGCGCGCCGCGGAGGGCCGGCTGCAGATCATGGTCGGCGGCGACGCCCGCGACGTCGACCGAGCGCGGCCGGTGCTCGCCGCCATGGGCGGGGCGGATCGCGTGACCCACGTCGGCCCGGTCGGATCGGGCTACGCGATCAAGCTGCTCGTCAACCTCCAGTGGTTCGTGCACGCCGTGGCCGCCGCCGAGGCCTTCGCCGTCGGCCTGCGCGCGGGCATCGACGCACGCACGCTGCACGACGTATTCGTGTCGGGCCCCGCGCGCAGCTCGTTCCTCGAGCACGAAGCCCTCGAGGTCCTCGAGGACGGCGAGTACGCCGAACGCTTCCCGCTCGGGCTCGTGAGCAAGGACCTCGCGCTCGCCATCGACCTAGCGCACGAGACGGGCGTGCCAGTCGAGATCTCCGCCCTCACCGAACGCGTCTATGAGCGGGCGCGACAGCGCTTCGGCGATCGGGAGGGAGAGCTCGGCGCCGTCAAGCTCTACGAGGAGCTCGCCGGGATGCCGTTCCGGTTCGTCGCCGAGCCCGGGCCCAACGGCGCCGCCGAGGCTGGCTGAGCCAACTCTCCGGCAGGTCCAGACGCGCCGCCACGACGCCGGGAGCGAATAGGCGGTCTGGGGCGGGAGGTGTGCCGCCACGCTTCTCGACATGACCGTGCGCGACCAGTCTCGAGCATGCTCACGGATACCTACCAGGCTGCCCCATTCGATCGACCCAGCCCGGATGCGGCAGTCAGGCGCTCCGAGCCGGTCCGGCGACGTTGCGGAAGTGGCTGTGGTTGCTTTCGCGGGGTTCCTTGCTCACGGGTCGTTGGCCGTGGTTGGCGCGAGGTTCGGTTGGGGGCGGTCGAAGTAGGTGATTGCGACGATCGCGCAGGTGAGGTAGCAGCCGGCTTGGGCGTTGAGCAGGATGGTCAGTGGCGTGATGGCGCTGAGCAGGCCAGCGGCGAGGATCCCCGTTGCCTGCTCGAGGGCTTGGGCGACGGCGAGGAGGCTCAGAACGCGCCCGCGTAGATGTGGGGGGCTGGCCTGTTGGGTGCCGGTGATCAGACCGGTGCCCAGCGCGGTGGCCGGAACTCCGACGGCGATGAAGAGCGCGACATACCACCAGGCAGCGGTGGTGACCGCCGGACTGTTCCAGCACAACGCGGATATGAGCGCGAAGGCGGCGAGGCCCCAGACGGCTTGGGTGCGGGCACTCAGATGTTTGATCCAGGTCCCGATCAGCAGGCCACCGAGCGCGCCCCCGATGGCTTGGACACCGCGCAGTAGCCCGATGAGCTGGTCTCCCGCGTGCAGTGATCGAAGGACGAAAAGGACGAAGAGCACCAGGAACAGCCCTTGCGCGACCGCGGCGATGAACGAGATGGCCAGGGCGGCCCGCAGCGTCGTGGAGGCTTGCGTTGCGTGCCAGCCGTCGGTGATCGCGGTCAAGCGCCCGCTGTGCGTTGGGTGACGCGTGCTCTGGGATCGCGCCGAGGCCGCCCAGGGGCGCGCGAGCAGCGCGGCGCTGAACACGAACGTGGCGATGTCACCGATCACCAGGCCGCGGAGACCGAGAGCGGGCAGCAGGATTCCCCCGACCGGGGAGCCGATGAGCCGAGCCACGTTGCTGGCCATCTCGACCATCGCATTGGCGCGAGAGATCTCAGACGGATCGACGAGCAGCGGGACGACGGATTGCTGCGCCGGGGTCGTCAGGCTCGTGAATGCGGCCTGCAGCGCGGCGACGGCGTAGACAATCCACACTCTTCCCGGTCCGGCCCACAGCAGCGGTAGGACGACGAACGCCTGAAGGCCGGTGAGCGCGGCGAGCAGCCGGCCAGGGTGCCATCGATCGATCAACGGTCCGCACACGGTGCCGATCACCACCGCGGGAACGAGCTCGGCGAGAAACACGGTCGAGGTGTCCAGTGCCGAGCCCGACGCCCCGAGGACGTAGAGCGGCAACGCGATGAACAGCAACCAGTCGCCTATCTCCGAGACCGCCACCGCCGCGCACACTCTTCGGTAGGCGCCGTTGGCCCGCCACGGCGCACGGGATCCGGACACGGATCCATGTCGACGATCTTCAGGCGCGGGGGGCCGTTCACCGCGACTGGGGATGGCGAAAGGCCAACAGTCGCAGCGACGCCACGTCAGCATCCCCAGGAACGTCGTTGCGCGTCATCGCGATGAACGGGCGCACCAGACGGTCGATCTCCGTGACAAGTTCCGACAGCTCGGCCGCCGTCAGCACCAGCCCGTAAATGTGGTATGCCTCCGCCGCGCGCCAGTCTGGCGGCTGCTCCTGATGCCGTCTCAGGGCATCGCGAGTCAACTCCTCATCATGCGCCAGCGACAGCTCCTCCACCGCGAGCGCCGCACCAGCCGCCGCCGGAGATCCCGCCGGATCAGATGGACCGAACTCAAGGCCAGTCGACGTCGCTCGCCACGGACGCTCCCGGCGATCACTCGAGCTGCCCGGCTCAACAAGCCCCACCCGCGCCAGCGCACGCAAGTGATAGCTGCAGTTCGACGCAGTCGACCCAACAGCCTCAGCGCACTGCGCGGCCGTCTGCTCACCAAACGACATCAAGCGATCGAGCAGCACCAGACGCAGCGGATGCGCCAACGCTCGCAGCGCCCTGGGATCACTAACCCGGCGGCGACGTTCAGAACCGAGCTGAGATATGAAAGGCATGTTTCACATGCTGGCATGCCCGCAGATTAAGCGCAAGACTTCTTTCACAAACGGTGCACAGCTGCGGAAAATTGCTGCCGCTTTCACGAACCAGCAGTACTCTCGGCCGCTCCAAATCGACGGCAGCAGACTTCTCCTCTTCGCCGGGAGCAGGGCCCACGCCGAGGCACGTGGAACGGATCATTTGCCTATGCAGACTCGCTCGGCGCCGCGGCCGGTCAACCCTCGTTCCCACACCCGCTTTCGGGCGATCGGAGCGTCGCCAAAGCCCTCGCCGGCCACGGGCCGATAAGGCGATGAAAGCGATGGTGCCGCGTCCGACCGCCGGACTCCCTCGTCAGCACGGATACGAGCCACGACTACGCTCTACGGTTTCAGCGTCTCGCCTGGGACCGCGCGCGCTAACGGCCCGGGCCCGAACGGCCGACGCTCTCGTCGAGGTGCGTCCAGCCGGGCCGTGCCGACCTCAAGAATTACCCCTCGGGCCGAATCCTCATATAGGGTGTCCGCTTACGGGGCAGTACTACAGTGCATGCACCGGAGTCGAAGCAACCTCGAGGAGACGAAAATGCCCGAATCACAGAAGGAGGTCGCGGACGCCCGGCAGGACGCGCTCCTTGAGCAGGCGATGAAGCAGCCTGGAGTGAGCGCCCTCATGGAGGCCTACAGCACGATCGAGGCCGCCTACAGCAAGGCAGCGGCCGCCACCGCCGTAGCGCCTGTGGTGATCACCACCAACACTTCGCGCTAGTTGCCGACGTGGGGGCAGCTTCTCGGGGAGCTGCTGAAACTCCAGCAGCAGCACGTCCCGCCGACCCCGGGTGCTCCGCTGACCCCCGCGGACCTCGTCTCCCCCCACGACAGGCTGCGGCGCATCCATCTGGCGAAGCTCTCCGCAAAGACCGAGCGGGCAGTCATCATCTACTACTCGGGGTTTCAGGAGCACCCGGAGGCCCCACCGCGGGTCCTGCAGGTCAACTCGGCAGACATCGCTGGGTTCATGGAGGCCTGCTCGGACGCTCCGGAGGACAAGCTCGACTTCTTCCTCCACAGCCCGGGTGGTGACGGCGAGGCCGCCGAGCAGATCTGCGCGTACCTCCGGACCCAGTTCTCCCACATTCGGGCGATCGTCCCGGTCTACGGGATGTCCGCCGCGACCATGATGGCCCTGAGTGCCGACGAGATCCTGATGGGCGCCCACTCCCAGATCGGCCCCATCGACCCGCAGATGACGATCCCGACGCCGTCCGGCCCGCGCTCCGCTTCAGCGCAAGCGATCAAGGACCAGTTCGAGATGGCGCTCGCCCAATGCCAGGATCCGAAAAACCTGGCGGCTTGGACCCCGATCCTCCGTGACTACTCACCCGGACTGCTGGCGAGCTGCGACCATGCGGCTTTGCGCGCGAAGCAGATCGTCGCTACTGCTTTGGAGAAGTACATGCTGGCCGACGCTGAGGATCCGGCTAAGGCGGCCGGCGAGGCCTCCGAGTGGTTCGGGAACGCGAAGGAGTTCCTCTCGCACGGGCGACCGGTTCGGCGGGACGAGGCCCGCGAGCACGGCATCATCGTGAACGACCTCGAGGACGACCCGGAGCTCCAGGACCTCGTCCTGAGCGTCCACCACACAGCGATGCTCACGCTAGCCCAGACGGGAACGACGAAGCTCATCGAGAACCACCGCGGCCGTGCGTGGGTCAACCAGGTGCAGCCGATGATCACAATCCAGGCCCAGCCTGCCGGCCCGCCCCTGCCGGGCGGTCCCGGCGCTGGCCAGCCCCCTGGCAAGCGGCCACCTCCACCGTCGCCCAAGAAGCGGCGGAGGTAGCGCGGACCTGGCACGCCAAGACCGCCACACCCGAGTATCGCTCTCAACCTGACGCGCGGCACTATCGGAAAGCGGTTGCTGGTCCGCGCTGGAGCGGGGCCGGCTTCTCCTTCGCCAACCCCGCTGGCACGATCGCTTTCACGCTCGTGCTCACCCGGAGCCGACCAGTGCTTCGGCGACATTTCGCTCGTGCGGGTCGAGCCCGATCGGCGCGAGAGTGGACGATCGCCTTCGCCCACGAGCAGTGGCTGAGTGCCGCTTCCCACCGAAGCGGAAGCCGAGCCGCCGGTTCGGCCGTAGCGATGTGACCTTCGGCACGCGACGAGCACTCTGGATCAGGCTCGGCGCGCTCCTGCGCCATGATTCTGGGAGCGGGAGTGGCGTCCGGACTCCGAGTTTCGCCGGTCCCTTTGCCCTGGATTTCGTCAACAGCACGGGAGCCTCCGCGATCGGCATCGCTGCCTTCCCGACAACGCCGGCATTCTGCGTCTCGGCCTGTCCGTGTTGAGCAGCCCTGGATCGCACCATCGCGGGTTGAGGAATCGGCTTGATCCGGGGCGGGATTGGGCGCGTACCGGCCCTCGTGGCAGCAGTCGATTCGTGAACGAGGCCGCCGTCCCCCGGGATCGAGGCTCGCCGAGCGCTACGCGTTTGAATATCTTCAAGTCCTCGACACCGCCAGTCGATGTTCAGGGCTGTGTTGCGCATATGTACCGACACGTGTATCTTCTGCGCAACACTCCGGAGGAATACCCGATGACTTCAGTTCTTGACACCAGCCTTCACGAGCGCCGTCGCGCTGAGCGGATGCGCGATCCCGAGTTCAGGGCAGCGTACGAACAGGCCGCCGGCGCAATCGCCCAGACCGACTACATCATCCGTACGCTTGACGAGCTGCGGGCGGAGATGGGCATCTCGAAAGCCGAGCTCGCCCGGCGGATTGACCGCAACGCGTCAAGCATTCGCCGGCTGTTCACAGCCCATCAGGTACGGCCGGAGCTGCCGCTGATCACGGCGGTCGCCGAGGCGCTCGGCCTACGCCTTGCGCTCGTTCCGGAGTCCGCGGAGGCGAAGAAGGCGGTCCGCGACAGTCACGGCGGGCGCAAGGAACTCATCGCAGCCTGACCGAACCTCCGCCGGTTTAGGCTGGCGCGATGACCAACCGGCGCGGGAGGCGAACCAAGCGGCCGGCCGAGCCGGCATCGCTCGCGGCCGTTGACCGCAGGCCGCCCTGGAGCATCGTCTACTACCAGGCGGACGATGACACCATCCCCGGGCTCGAGTTCCTGGACGGCTGCCCAGGGAAGCTCGAAGGGGAGTTCATCGCCGTGCTCGACGCTGTCGCGGCCGCACCGCCACCGCAATTCTCAGGCGGTGGCAAGTGGGAGGCCATGCATGGCGCGATGACCGGCTACCACGAGATCCGTCTGACCGGCCCGAGCCGGGAGCAGTTCCGGCTCTTCTGCCTGCTCGAGAACGGAACCGACGACGAGCTGCGAAAACGCGGGCTGACAAAGCCAGCGATCGCCGTGCTCGACGGCAGGCGCAAGCCGCACCGCACAACCCTGAGCGCCGCCGACTACCGGGCGATCAAGAAGCTCGGAGAAGATCACAAGCGCCAATACCCGCGACGCATCGCCAGCTGAGCCCGGGCGCCAGCTGATGGACGACCGGCGAGGTCGAGCAGACAGCAGGTAGCCGGCTTGACAGCTGTGTCCACATCCGTGTCCACATCGCCGCGTAAGGCCTCGAATCGCCCGCGCTTACAGGCGCTCGCCAGCACAGACACGCTCAATCATAATCCGCGGGTCGGGGGTTCGAGTCCCTCCTCCGGCATTCAGCTAATTCGGGCAAATCCCCGGAAATACGTCGGATGTAGGTCGTAGAGACTGGGTGCATCGGGTGCCCAACGATCCCCTACAGATATCAGCGGCGCTGACAGTCCTGTCCATATTCCTGTCCACATTTCAGGGATCTACGTGACCGATCTCGGCGGCGAGGTAGGTCTCCAGCTTCTCGCGCGCGGTGGTGCCGCGCGGAACCGGCAGATTCTTGATGTAGCGGCCGGTCGTCACCAGGTCCGCATGCCCCAGGTACTCCTGGATCTGCTTGAGGTTGTAGCCGGCCGCCATCAAGAAGCTGGCGTACGTGTGGCGGGCCTGGAGCGTCACGCGGGCGAGCCCGGCTCGCTCCCAGGACATTGATGCGACGCAGGCGGATGATTGCGCGCATCTCAAGTCCCGCTGGTCAGACTGCACGCGGCGGCCTCTGCCTCTCGGCGATCGTCGTTACGGTCTCCCTCTGCGCGCGGAAGGCGAGTCCGCGGCCGCAGCCGACGAAGTCGTGAGTGCTCGCGCGCTCCGTGGAGGACCTGCGGCACCTCGGTGAGAACACCGCCCGGCGGCGATACCGTCGCGACGATGGCACAGAGCGCTCATACCCCAATGGCGGATCGCGTGCTTTGAGCGGCGCCGCGCTGTTGCGCTCTCTCGCCACTATCGGGAGGCCGAGCAGCTGTCGCTCGCGCAGATCGCAGATCGGTTGGGGCGCTCGCCGGCGACGATCAAGGCTTACTTCTACGACCCCACCGGAGAGAAGGCGCGAGCCGTCAAGGCCCGCTACCAGGGCGTTTGTCGCAGCTGCGGCGCCGACGCCCAGCCGCGCAACGGCAAGGGCGACGCCTACGCGTACTGCGGCGTGCCACCCGGGTGCGATCGAGCGCCGGTGGACTCGGGAGCGCGTGCTCGACGCCATGCTGCGTTGGAGGACCCGCTACGGCCGGCTGCCTTCGTCGTACGACTGGTCGCGCACGCACGCGCGTCGCCGTGGCGGCGAGCCGCTCGAGCGCCTGAGCGCAGGCGACTGGCCCTCCGCCAGCGCGGTGAACGGCGTCTACGGAAGCTGGAGGGCGGCACGGACGGCAGCCGCCAACCGGATCGTCCAGCCCTATGAGGATTGACCGTCGCCAGAGCGTCGTGCGTGACGACAGGCGGCCAACTGGGCGGGAGCCATTGGCCATCGCCGTCGAAACGGACACGGCCGTTCACGAAACGGCTGCGCCGATCGGGATTCAGGGCCGGAAACGCTGTACCTAGAAGGCCCCTGAAGAAGTGAGGTTTTGAAAGCCTGCGCGCGTGAGGGGGTGCCGTCAGTCGCGGTGTTTGGGGCGGTCCGGTGCTCAGGCTTGTTCGGGCGGGTGGGGGTCGTGGCGGCTCC
>JAABUZ0100009358.1_pt1 | contig 11238 bp, 10 predicted proteins | sample 5562091 | NCBI WGS metagenome assembly JAABUZ01 (sample SAMN12813069, study PRJNA571459) | rock metagenome | isolation source: Antarctica rocks | place: Antarctica: Victoria Land, Linnaeus Terrace sud | collected 2015-12-21
GCATTAACGTTCTACTCAACGAACGGCCACGCAAGACCCTCGGCTACCAAACGCCCACCTCCCGCTTCCGAGCCGCAGCAAAAGCTTCCTGAGCAGGGAATACTGGACTCCCCGGCAGTCATGCGCTACGTTCTCACCAGAGGATTGCAACCATTATTGTTGCGTCGATCGTCAGAATTCGCCATGCCTCAGCGGGACAAGAAATCGGACGGGTCTATTGGGACGCCCGGTCCTGCTCCTGCTCGTAGGCCCGCCGCCAGGTGATCATGCGCCGCGGCCGGTCGGCTACCGGACGGCTGCTCCAGCAGCCCTTCGGCTGCTGCGGCCAGATCAACAGGAAGGGGCGCAGCCTGGGTTCGACCTCGACAAGATCCATGGCAAGTAATGTCCGGCCACTGCCTGTTCCTGCTAGGTGCGGCCGTCGGCCGCTTGCACAGCATTGTTGAATGCGCTGTCGTTCCAGTCAGCAGTCCCAGCCCGGGGGGCACGTGGTGGAGAGTCTGCACTTCGACACGGACGTCGTCCCCTCGGGTGATCGCGAGGAGCTCGTCCGCGACGTCCTCTCGGACGGCATGTTGCTCGAGCTCGAGAACTTGCGTGACGCGAGCGAAGGCATCGACGTGCGGCTGGAGGCGACCGGCGTTGGGCCGCTCGGTCTTGCGTCTATGCACAGCAGCCCCACGGCCGCCACGAGAAGCCCGCGCCGGGCACGTGACGACTCGCCGCCGACCCTGCACGTTCAGGTCATGCAGTCGGGCGTCAGCACCCTGGTCCAGGAGGGCCGGGAGGCAGTGTACGGCTCGAGTGAGCTGATCATGGTGCTCAGCTCGCGGGCGAACACGGTCGTGAGTACCCGAGGCACGCACCGACGGATGCTGCAGGTCCCGCTGGAGCACCTCGGTGTTCCCGACGCGGTGCTGCGCGACGCCCTGGCGGTGCCGATCAGCCGGGACCTGCCACTGGCAGGTGTGCTCGGTCGCCTCGTCGAGGGCCTGCCCCTGCAGCCCGACCTGCGCCCGACCGAAGGGGAACACCTGGCGCAGGCGGCGTTGGACCTCGTGCGCGGACTCATCGCAACGGTGGTCGGTGAAGAGCCTCAGATCCGCCGGCTCCCGGAGGCTGCGCTGCAGCTGCACGTAGCCGACTACCTGCGCCAGCACTGGCAAGAGCACGACCTCACCGCAGACCGGTTCGCCGCCGCCCACCACATCTCGACGAGGCAGCTCTACCGGCTGCTGGCTGCCGAGGGCATTTCCCTTGGCGACTGGGTGCGCCAAAGGCGGCTCGAGGCCTGCCGCGACGAACTCGCCCGGCCAAGGACGGCGCCGGTGTCCGTCGCCACCGTCGGACGACGGTGGGGTTTTCCGGACGCGACCAACTTCGGACGTGCGTTCAAGGCCGCTTACGGCGCGACGCCACTGCAGTGGCACCTGCTCCATCAGCGCCGCTGACCACTCCACGCGGTCAGGAGGTACCAGGACCGCCGGTCGTCCGTCGCCCGCCGGAGGGCGGAACGCGAAGCCGTCGGCCCCTGGGCTCAGCGGCGGCGCGCGGCGCTACCGAGCGCGGTGGAGAACGTCATGTTGTCGTCCTGGTTGAGAGTCACACCCGGCGGCACGATCTCGTCGATCCGGTCCAGCAGGTCGGCGGACAACTCGACGTCCGCGGCGGGCAGCTGCGAGTCCAGGTGCTCGCATGTGCTGGGGCCGATGATCGCCGAGGTGACGGCGGGGTGCCGGATCAGGAAGGCGATCGCCATCTCGATGAGCGTCATCCCGGCCTCGTCGGCGAGGGCTCCGAGGGTGTCGGCGGCGTCGAGCTTGCGCTGGTTGACCTCCCGGGTCAGGTCGAAGCGGGCGGCGAAGCGCTGCGCTCGCCGGGATCCGGGCAGGTCCTGGCCCTTTCGGTACCGGCCCGAGAGCCAGCCCATCGCCAGGGGGCTGTAGGTGAGCACGCCCAGCCCGTAGCGCAAGCAGGTCGGCAGCACGTCGACCTCGATCTGGCGGGCGAGCAGGGAGTACGGCGGCTGCTCGGTACGAAAGCCCGTCAGGCCGCGGCGCTGCGCGGTCCACTGTGCCTCGACGATCTGCGAGGCGGGCACCGTCGACGCCCCGAACGCGCGGATCTTGCCCTCGGCCACGAGGTCGCTCAGCGCTCCGAGGGTCTCGTCGATGTCGACGTCCGGGTCGAGGCAGTGGATCTGGTAGAGGTCGATCCACTCGGTGCGGAGCCGGCGCAGCGAGCCCTCGACGGACTGCATGATCCAGCGCCGCGAGGCGCCGGCATGCTGGGGGTCGTCGTCGAAGGGCAGACCGACCTTGGTGGCCAGCACGACGCTGTCGCGCCGGCCACCGGTCAGCGCCTTGCCGACGATGGTCTCGGACTCCCCGTTGGAGTAGACGTCGGCCGTGTCGATGACGTTGATCCCGGCGTCGAGCGCCCGATGGATGATCTCGACGGCTTCCTCGTGGTCGGAGTTGCCGGCGGCACCGAACATCATGGCGCCCAGGCAGAGCGGGCTGACGGCCATGCCGGTGCGTCCCAGCGGGCGGCGCTCCATGTTGGCTCCTGTCGACGAGGTGGCTTCATCAGGTGCGCCGGGCCCGAGACCGCGTTGCCGGGAGGACAGCGGCTGGTCAGCACGCGCACGGACCGGGACGGACGCCGGTCCCGGCAAAGACCGGCTCCGGCTACTTGGAGTCGATGCGTCCCGCGTGCTCGGTCGCTGCGGCGACGCTCACCTGGTCCCAGGCGGCGCTCCCGCCGCCGAGCGCCTTGTTCAGGAAGGCCGTCGTGGTGCGGCGGACCAGGTCGACGCGTGCCGGGCTCTCGTCGGTGGTGTCGGTGGCCTTGTAGGCCTGGATCCCGCCGAGGGTGTGCTCCCCGCGGTACAGGGTCACCAGACTCCGAGCGCCGGGGCTGAACCTGTAGACGTCGGTGAACCAGTCCGGGCCGCGTGTGGACAGCGCCGACTGGTCGTGGTCGCCGGCCACGACGAGGGCCGGGGTGTTCAGCTGGGTGAAGTCCGGGCTCATGAAGGCGAAGTTCTCCTGCGCGAACGGGGTGAGGTTCCCCCCGCCGACGCCTGGCGTGGACAGCAGCACCCCGGCCTTGACCCGCGGGTCGGTCGCGTCGGGGCCGGGCTGGCCGTCCGCGTCGACGACGCGGGCGCCCAGGAGCATCCCGACCGACTGGCCGCCCCAGGAGTGGCCGGCGACAGCCAGGCGGCTCTGGTCGACCCGGCCGGTGAGGCCCGGGACCGCGGCGAGGACGTCGTCGAGGTCGTCGATGACCCGTTCGAGGTCGTCGATGCGGGTGCGCCAGATGTCCGGGTAGCGCGGGTCGGTAGGGGTCAGGCCCAGGGTCAGCGAGTCGAGGAGCGTGGGCTGGACGACGACGAAGCCGTGGGCGGCCCAGAAGTCCACGAGCGGGTCGTAGGAGTCCATTGCCTTGCCGAACCCGTGTGCGAACACGATCACCGGCAGGTCGGTGCCGCCGGAGGGCGCCGAGACCCGCACCTGCAGGCCGACGCCGCGGCCGGGAGCGGGCAGCACGACGGGCTTGACGGACAGGACCTGGTCGCCCGGCTGGACCAGGTTTGTGGTGGACGTCGACACGGAGGGGTGGGCAGCTACGTGGGAGGCGGTCATCAGAGGTCCTTCTGGTTAGGTGATCCGGTGGATCGGTGCAGCGCGGTGACCCCGCGCTGGGCGGCGGGGATGCCTGTTGGTCCGGGCTGTGCGACCGAGGTGTGGCTGGCCGCGGGTCGATCTTGCTGCCGGTGTCCGCCCAGGCCGGTGGCGGCGGCTCAACCGGTGGCGACCGGTGTGGCCGTGGTGGTCCCGGCTCGGGTGAGGAACGTCCAGGCGCCGTAGGCGCCGCAGAGCAGCCCGTCGACGGCGCTGACGACGTAGAGGTACCTCCCCCAGCCCTGTCCGAGCGCGACGAGCAAGCCACTGAGGCCGAGGCAGGCGACGAACACGGTCAGCGCCCAGGCCAACGCGGCGCTCGGCCGCGTGGTCTGCTCGCGTCGAGCTGTGGTGTCCAGAGATCGCAGGAGGGTGCCACTGACGAGGGCGACCAGGACCATCTCGGCGCCGAGCGCCTTTTCGTACTGCGGGACTGTCATGAGCAACGCGACGACGGTGACGGTCAGGAACAGCGACAGGGTCTGGGCGGCCCGGCTGCGGTACTCCTCGGACACCGCCAGCGTCTCGTACCGGAACGAGACCACGATGAAGATGAGTCCGACGAGCCCGCCGGCGGCGCCGCCCGAAACGGCGGCGAAGGTGTTCCACATGGCCAGTCCTTCGGTGTCGGTCGCGCCAGCCCCGGCCGGACGACGGCTGGTGGTTGCTTGCTCGTGCTGACCGACGGGTGTCGGCCTGACTCGCTCGGTCACATGGCGTAGGGCCGGCCGGCCGGCCGGTCGCCTGCCCGTCCGCTTGCCGCGGCGGCGGCCGACCGGCCGGGGACGCCTACTTCGACTCGACTCGGCCGATCGGGTCCGGGCCGTTCTCCAGGGCGGCGACGGCGTCCGCCCATGCCTTGTCGTCCGGGTAGAGCTGGGACCGCAGGTAGGCCCAGGCGAGCGCGCGGATGCCGGCGACGCGCTCCGGGTCCTCGTCGGAGGTCTCCGAGGCGTCGTAGCCCGAGATGCCGCCGAGCATGTGCTCGGCGGCGAACACCGTCAGCAGACTCTTGGGTGCCGGGCTGTGCGGGTAGGCGTCCGCGCGGTAGTCCAGCCGGTTCGAGAAGTTGAAGTTCAGGTCGCGGTCGCCGGCGACGACCAATGCCGGCGCGGTCATGGTGGAGAAGTCGAGGTACTTGAACACCGGGTAGTTCTCCGCCGCCCACGCCGAGAGGTGCCCGTCGTTGCCGACGCCGGGCGCGGCGAGGACGACCCCGGCCCTGACGCGCGGGTCGGACAGGTCCTTGTCGGTGTCGTCGTTCGGGTCGAGCACCCGCATGCCCAGCAGGAGCGAGGCGGGGTTGCCGCCGAGCGAGTGCCCGGCGACCGCGATCCGGCCGGTGTCCAGGCGGCCGGCGAGCCCGGGCACGGCCGCCTCGATCTCGTCCAGGTGGTCCAGGATGTGGTGCATGTCCTTGGCGCGGGTCCGCCAGTACAGCGGGGCCTCAGGGTGGTGGGCCTCCCGCAGGCCCAGGGCGGTCGAGTCCAGGTGCGTCGGCGAGATCACGACGAACCCGTGCGCGGCCCAGAAGTCGGTGAGCGGCCCGTAGCCGCGCAGCGACGACAGGAAGTTCGCGGTCCCGTGCCCGTGGGAGAACAAGATGATCGGGAGGTCGCTGCCGCTCTCCGGCATCGACACCTTGACCTGCAGGTCCACCGGCCGGTCCGGCATCTCCAGGACCAGCGGGCCGTAGGTGACGACGGCCTGCGCGTCGTTGACCGGGATGTTCCCGGCCTCGGTGAACGGTGGTGTGCTCATGGACAGCCCCTTGGGTCTGGCTCCGCAGCGGCACTCGCCACGGAGTTGCGCTGGCGTCCGGCGCCTCGATCGGCGACCGGTCTGCTGTCCATGTTGTGTCCTCATTGGCTGCTGAAGTCGGCGTCCCCCGCCAAGGCATCTGCGCTGCGCGCCAAGCGCAGCAGTGTGCCGACCTCGCAGCCGCCGCACCAGGGTCGGTCGGTGCTGGCGCGCCACTTTCGGCGCGTGACCAGCTGCTCTCCGCACAGATCCGCGCCTTCCCGCGCTGCGTGCAGGGCGCGTCGACGCCCGGCGCTCAGCTCGGTGCGGGATTCGCGAGGTCGGCCCGCAGGCCGTGCACGGCGAGGTCAAGCATGCGTGCCGCTCGTGCCGCTCGTGCCGCTCGTGCCGCGCAGTCCTGCGCGGAAAGAAAGGCGCCAGAGGAAGCCGAGCAGCAGTACGTCGGCCGGGTCGGCGTCCTGCCTCACCTGACCTGTCCGCTTGCCGGCCCCGAACTTCAGCGCCGGGGCGGAGCTGTTCGCTGACGGCGGTATGGCCCAGACCGGCTGACCGGCCTGGCGCAGCGACAACACCAAGGCCTAGACCCAGGTAGCGCTGGCGAGAGGCACGTCAACTACCGAGAGCCTCGGCCACCGCCGTGCTCGTCCCTACGCATGTGCGCTGCCTGCTATTGATAGCAGTCGCACGGCAATGCGACGACGTGCTTCCCCGCGCGTCGATCTGTCGGCCGGCGACTAGGAGGAGCGCGGTGGAGGGCCTGCTGGTCGTCGTGCTGGTCGGGACCTGCCTGCTACTTGGCGGTGTCATCTCCACCCGGCTGCGCCTCGCGTCTCCGCTGGTGCTCCTCCTGCTCGGCGTGCTCGCCGGGGGCCTGCTCGGAGCGCTGCCTTCCGCCCGTACGGTCGTGCTGCCCCCACAGGTCGTGCTGCTGCTGTTCCTGCCGGCGTTGCTGTACTGGGAGTCGCTCACCACGAGCCTGCGCGAGATCGCGGCAGACCTGCGGGCGATCGTCCTGCTCTCCGTCGGGCTGGTCCTGCTCACCGCCGTTGCGGTCGCCGCGATCGGGCATTTCGTCGGGCTCCCGTGGCCAGTTGCCTTCGTCCTCGGCGCAGTCGTGGCACCTACAGACGCGACCGCGGTCGCCGCGGTCGCCGGTCGACTGCCGCGCCGCACGCTAACCACCCTGCGCGCCGAGTCGCTCATCAACGACGGCACCGCCCTGGTCGTCTACGCCCTCGCCATCCAGGCCGCCAGCGGTGTCCGCCACGTCGGGCTGGGCGAGATCGCCTGGCGGCTGCCGGTGTCGTACGCCGGCGGCCTGCTCCTCGGGGTGGCCACGGCGGTCGTCGTGCTCGTGGTGGTGCGGTGGCTGCCCGAGCCACATCTGAAGAACACGCTCAGCATCCTCATCCCGTACCTGGCCTACCTGCCCGCGGAGGAACTCGGCGTCTCCGGCGTCGTCGCCGTGGTGTCCTGTGGACTGCTGCTCTCACAGGCGACACCACGTGTCATCAGCGCGCACACCCGCGTCCAGGCAGAGGGCTTCTGGCAGCTGGCCACCTACGTCCTGAACGGAGCGCTGTTCGTGCTCGTGGGCCTGGAGCTGCGCCCGGTCCTGAGCAGCACCGACGTCACGCTGGGTCCCGGCCTGCGTGACGTCCTGCTCGTCACCCTGGTGGTCGTCGGCACCCGCCTGCTGTGGATGAACACCGTGCCCTACGCCGTCCGGGTCCTCGACCGCCGGCCCGCGCAGCGGCTGTGCCGCATCAGCGCACGCCAACGAGCCCCGGTCGCGTGGGCCGGCTTCCGCGGCGCGGTCTCGCTGGCGGCCGCGCTCGCCGTCCCCGAGGACGTGCCGGGCCGCGACCGCATCGTCCTGGTCACCTTCGGTGTCATCTTCTTGACCCTGCTGGTGCAGGGGCTCTCGATGCCCGCCGTCGTCCGGTGGGCACAGCTCCCGGAGGACCTCGACGTGCAGGACGAGCGGGCACTGCTGGAACGGGAGGCGACCACCGCCGCACTGGCAGCGGTCGACGGACGCGCCGCGCAGCTCCGCTCCCCCACCGATGTCGTCGACCGGGTACGGGCCGCCCACCAGGCGCACCTCACCCGACTGGACACGGAGGGCGAACAAGGCACAGAGGACGATGAGCAGGCCGAGGACCGGCTCCGGCTGGCCCTGCTCGCCGACAAACGAGCCGCCGTCGTCCGCCTACGAGACACCCGACGCATCGATGACACCGTCCTGCGCTGGGGACAGGCCCGCCTCGACGCCGAAGAGGTCCGCCTGGCAACACCCGACGGGTGTGAGTAGGCAACACCGGGGCTGTTGCAAGGACGGGGCGAACCCCGACAAGGCAGCCGGTCCAGCCAGCCAGCGCAGATTCCGCTGCCGCGGACTACAAGCAACGCAACGTCGTCGAACGGTTCTTCACCCGTATGAAGAACTGGCGCGGCCTGGCTAGCCGCTACGACAAGCACGCACTCGCCTACCGCGGCAGCATGGTTCTCCTCGCCGCCATTCTCGACTGGCTCCGATGACTACCGAGACACGCCCTAGCGGATCAGGCGCAGCAGGGTGCAGGCGTTGTCGTCGGCTTGCGCCCTTTCGGTGCCGGTTGCCGGGCCTTGCTGTCCCAGCCGCCGAAGTTGTTCCCCCCGACGAGGTGGGCTGGGTTGGTGACGGCGGCCTGCAGGTCTCTGGAGGCGGCCGAGTGCACGTGGGTGTCGAACCACAGCTGGGCGTAGGACTCGTCCAGCTCTTCCGGCGAGATGGGCGAGGCGGGTGTGGCGGCGAACGCCCGGAGCCTGCGGTAGAGGAAGGGCAGGGCGGCGCCGCCGTGGCTCACGCACAGGTCGAGCCGGGGGTGGCGCCGGGGCACGCCCCCCAGGAGCAGGCTGGTGACGGCGACGGTCTCCTCGATCGGGTACCCGATCGTGACCTGACCGAGCCAGCGCTGCAGCCGGGGGTCGCCCGCCGGGCCGTCGATGCCCGGAATCGTCGAGTGCAGGAACAGCGGGACGTCGAGGTCGACGCAGGCCTGGTAGAGCGGGTCCAGGGCCGGATCGTCCAGTGCGGGGCGGGCGTCGGTGCCCAGGTAGCCGCCGAGCAGGCCCAGCTCGGTCACGCCGCGGTTGAGTTCGACGACGGCCGCGGTCACGTCCTGTGCGGGCAGCTGGGCGAGGCCCTTGAGCCGGTCGGGTTGTGCGGAGCACCAGTCGGCGACGAGGTCGTTGGTGGCGCGTGCGAAGGCGACCGCGGTGTGAGCGGGGCCGTGGTGGAACAGCCACAACGGGGACACCGACACGACCTGCAGGGCGATACCGGCCTCGTCGATTTCCCGCAGGCGCTGTGCCGGGCCAGCCGTCAGCTGGTTCCGGGCAGTCCGCCGGCGTCGAGATCTAGCCCTCGAAGTAGTGGCCGGCTTCCATGTCAGCGAGCAGGGCCGGGTGGGAGGGCTGCCATCCGAGGAGCTCCTGCGTCGCTGAGGCGGACGTGGGGTTGTCCAGCGGTGCGAAGTAGGCGAGCCAGCCGAAGTGCTCGTTCACGTCCTCAACGGCCACGCTGGTGACCGGGACATCGAGGCGACGAGCGATCACTTCGGCGATGTCCTTGAGGGACACGCCCTCGTCACCGACCGCGTGCAGGCGGGCTCCCGCGGGCGCCTTCTCGAGCGCGAGCCGGAACAAGCGCGCCGCGTCGAGCCGGTGTACGGCGGGCCAGCGGTTCAAGCCGTCTCCGACGGTTGCCGACACTCCCTTTTCGCGGGCGATCTCGATCAGCCCGGGCACGAAGCCGTGCTTGTCTCCTTGACCATGCACCGACGGGGGAAGTCGCACAGCCGATGCCCGCACCCCCCGTCCCGCCAGTGCCAGCGCGGCCTCCTCGGACGCGATCCGTGGTGCGGACACTGCCGACTGGTCGGGGCCGTCCGCCTCCGTGCCCTGCCGGCCTGCCGGCAGCACGGTGGTCACCGAGGTGACGACGAAGGGCCTGCCGGACCCCTCGAGCGCGGCGCCGAGCGCCTCGACTGCCTGCACGTCGGCCCGGCCTGCGGCAGCGTAGTCGGAGAAGTCGTTGCGGAACGCGGTGTGGATGACACCGTCGGAGGTGGCCGCTGCGGCCCGCAGGCTGTCGAGGTCCTCCAGCCCTCCGCGATACACCTTCGCCCCCGCCGCCAGCAGCGCCGCCTCGTTGGCGTCAGAACGAGCGAGCCCGAGAACCTCGTGCCCGGCCTGCAGCAGATCGTCGACGACAGCCGACCCGATGTATCCGGTGGCGCCGGTTACGAGTACGCGCATGAATGTTCTCCCTTGAACAAGATGATGGGTCCGGAGAGAGGGCTCATCTCGAGCTCCTCTCAGGACTTGAGTGTTGCGGCAGTGGTGCGGAAGTTCCAAGGCGTGTTCGGCAGGTGCCCAGGTCGTTCGGGCATCACAGTTGTCGGACGACGGCCGGCCCAGGCGCCGCTCCGCGTGCGCGGAACGGGCGGTACCGGTGGATGCCACCGGTGCCGCCCGTCCTGCTTCGGGGAAGCGCTCAGGCGGCGACGGTCTCGGCGCCGGTCCGCCCCTGGGCGGTGGCACCCGGGTCGAGGTCCGGGGTCTCGCGTATCCGGTCGAGCTGCTGCTTGGAGGGGAACAGCAGCGCCCCGAGTACAGCGCCGGCGGCGAACGCACCGGCGCTGATGGCGAACGCGACGGTGTAGCCGTGGGTCGCCGCGAGCCCGTCGCCGAGGAAGCGGTGGCCGGTGGCGTAGCTGGTGGTCGCGGACGCGACGAGCGTGCTGAGCACGGCGGTGCCGACCGAGCCGCCGACCTGCTGCATCGTGTTGACCAGGGCGGACGCGACTGCGGCGTCCTGTGCTTCGACGCCGGTGGTCGCGGTGCTCATCGCGGGCGCGACGATCATGCCCATGGCCAGGCCCATCCCGAGCAGCGAGGGTAGGACACCGCCAGCGTAGCTGGAGTGCACGTCAAGTCGGCTCAGGTAGGCCAGCGACAGGCAGCCCACGGTCATCCCGGTGGTGATGACGACCCGCGGGCCGAAGCGCGGCAGGGTGATCGTGTTGGACACGTTCGCGCTGACGATGATGCATCCGACCATGGGGAGGAAGGCGAGGCCGGACCAGACGGGGCTGATGCCCTGCACGGTCTGCAAGTAGTAGGTCAGGAACAGGAACAGCCCGAACATCGCGAACGACGAGATGGACACGGCGCCGAAGGCTGCCGCGCGGAAGCGTTCTGAGACGACCCGCGGCGGCAGCAGCGGCACGCGGATGCGCTGCTCGACGACGGCGAAGGCGTTCAGCAGTACCACGCCCAGGACGAGGGAGGCGACGGTCACGCCAGACGTCCAGCCGGCGCTCTCGGCGTGCGAGAAGCCGAAGACCAGGGCGAACAGGCCGGCTGAGGCCAGCAGCCCGCCGGCCAGGTCGATGCGGGTCCGCAGGTCGCTGCGCTCGGTGGCCATGAACATGGTGGCGCCGACCAGCCCCGCGACGGCGAAGAACACGTTGATGTACATGGTCCAGCGCCACGACAGGTACTCGGTCAGCAGCCCGCCCAGACCAGGCCGACGGCGCTGCCGGCCACGGCCATGGTGGCGAAGATGCTCATGGCGCGGCTGCGCTCGCGGGGGTCGCTGAAGGTCGTGAGCAGGGTCGACAGCGCGGCGGGGGCTAGCAGCGCCGCGGCGATGCCCTGCAGGACGCGGGCGGTGACGAGCACCCCGAAGGACGGCGCGGCGCCACCGAGCGCGGAGGCGAGCCCGAAGGCGACGAGCGCG
>JAABUZ0100009360.1_pt1 | contig 11237 bp, 12 predicted proteins | sample 5562091 | NCBI WGS metagenome assembly JAABUZ01 (sample SAMN12813069, study PRJNA571459) | rock metagenome | isolation source: Antarctica rocks | place: Antarctica: Victoria Land, Linnaeus Terrace sud | collected 2015-12-21
GGCCGCCCCCCCCCCCCCCCGGGGGCGCCCCGCCGCGCCCCCCCCCCCCCCCACCCCGCCCCGCCCCCGCCGCGCGCCCCGGGGGGGGCCCGCCACGACCGCGAACAGGCCGAGTGCGTAGCCCACCTGCGTCAGCGTCGCGACCGGCGCGATCGCCGGGACCGTGACGCCGAAGTCGTGCGCCATGCGCGCGAGCAGCGGCTGGTTGTAGTACAGATTCGCGACGACGAGCCCGGCCGCGACGGCCAGAAGCAGTACGGGCGCCCTCGCAGGCGCCCGTACGTCGTCCACCGCGGTCGCGGCCGTCACACGGCCGCCAGCGCGCCCTCGAAGTCGAGCACCGGCTCCATCACCGGCGCCGCGCCCGCGCGGATGCTCGCCGCGAGCGCCTGCACCTGCGGCAGGAGCTTGGTCATGTAGAAGCGCGCCGTCTTGATCTTCGCGTCGTAGAACGCCGCGTCGCCCGCGCCCGTCGCCTGCTGCTCGAGCGCGACGCGCGCCATCTTGAGCCACATCCACCCCGTCGCGACCGCACCCATGAGGCGCAGGAAGTCGGCCGCCGCGGCGCCGGCCTCGTCGGGGTTCCGCATCGCGGCCTGCATCACGTGCATGACCGTCTCCTGCAGGGTGCGGACGGACTCGCCTAACGCCTTCGCGAGGTCGGCGGTGCGCCCGTCGGCCGCGGCGGTTTTCACGTCGTCCTGCACGAGCGTGAGCCAGCGGTGCATCATGCGCCCGTTCCCCTCGGGCACCTTGCGGCCGATGAGGTCCATCGCCTGCACGCCGTTGGTCCCCTCGTAGATCTGCGCGATGCGCGCGTCGCGGACGAACTGCTCCATCCCCCACTCGCGGATGTAGCCGTGGCCGCCGTAGACCTGCAGCCCGAGGTTGGTCACCTCGAAGCCGGTGTCGGTGAGGAACGCCTTGATGATCGGCGTCATGAGCGCGACGAGGTCGCCCGCCTCCTGCTTCTGCTCGGGGTCGGTCGACTTCTCCTCGACGTCGATCATCTTGCCGACCCAGTACGCGAGTGCGCGCTCGCCCTCGACGTACGCCTTCATCGTGAGCAGCATGCGCCGCACGTCCGGGTGCACGATGATCGGGTCGGCGTCGCCGGTCGGGTTCTTGGCGCCGGTGAGGGCGCGGCCCTGCACGCGGTCCTTGGCGTAGGCCAGCGCGTTCTGGTAGCTCACCTCGGCCAGCCCGAGGCCCTGCATCCCGACGCCTAACCGCGCGCCGTTCATCATCGTGAACATCGCGCGCATGCCCTTGTTCACCTCGCCGACGAGCCAGCCCTTCGCGTCGTCGAAGTTGATCACGCACGTCGCGTTCGCCTTGATCCCCATCTTGTGCTCGATGGAGCTGCACGAGACGTGGTTGAACGTGCCGGGCGTGCCCTCGTCGGTGGGCAGGTACTTCGGCACGAGGAACATCGAGATGCCGCGCGTGCCGGCGGGCGCGTCGGGCAGCTTGGCGAGGACGAGGTGGCAGACGTTCTCGGTGAGGTCGTGGTCGCCCGCCGAGATGAAGATCTTCTGTCCCGTGATCTGGTACGCGCCGTCGCCCGCCGGAACGGCCTTCGTGCGAATCATGCCGAGGTCCGTGCCCGCATGCGCCTCGGTGAGGCACATCGTCCCGCCCCACGTGCCGTCGGTCATCTTGGTCAGGAAGCGCCCCTTCAGTTCGTCGTCGCCCCACTTCTCGAGCGTCATCGCCGCGCCGTGCCCGAGCTCGGGGTACATCGAGAACGAGAGGTTGGCCGAGCAGAGGAACTCGTCGAAGATGAAGCGCGCGAGGTGCGGGAGGCCCTGGCCGCCGTAGGCCGGGTCGCCGGTCATCGCCGGCCAGCCGCCCTGGACGAATTCGGCGTACGCCTCCTTGAACCCCTTCGGCGTGCGCACCTGCCCGTCCTCGATCCGGCACCCCTCGGCGTCGCCGGTCTGGTTGATGGGCTGGAGGACCTCCTCGCAGAGCTTCCCGCCCTCCTCGAGCACGGCGAGCAGGAGGTCGGGCGTGGCCTCCTCGTAGCCGGGCAGCTGGCTCAGCTCGTCGACGGCGAGTACGTCGTTGAGCAGGAAGCGGACGTCGTCGAGTGGAGCCTTGTAGGTCGGCATGGGCGCGTGTTCTCCGAGCGGAGTAGGCGAGACGAACGTTGTTCGGTTCGGAGCGACAGAACGGTGTTCGGCAAAACTGGATGACGTACACGCAGCCGGCAAGAGGGCGCGTGTACGTCGAACCGAGGCGTCGCTTCAGGTCGGTTCCACACGAGGGCCCGCGTCGGCGGGATCGAGCACTCGCAGCCCCCCGCCGGCTGAGTAGGCGAGGATCTTCTCGTCGGCGGTGACCAAGCGCGCGTTCAGCCGCTGTGCGGTAGCGATCAAAAATCGATCGCCTGGGTCGTTCCCTTCACGTACCCAAATCCACACGTGGGTGTCGAGCAAGAGCGGGTCGTCACTCACCCTGCGACCCGCCTTCGGGGAACAGTGGCGCGGCGGTCGGGGGGGCGAAATCGGGGTCGGGGAACATCTCGTCCCACGGCACGCCGTCGAGTGTCCACCCCGCTGTGTCCATTGGGACGAGGACGTCGCCGATCACCGCGACGGTCCCGTGGGCCTACCCGAAATAGTTCGGTGTCGTCTCCGCCGGCTGCGGTGGGCCGACCCGTGCGACGGGTTTGCCGCGTTTCGTAACAACGACTTCCTCGCCCGTCTCTGCGACCTCCTCCATGACGCGCAAGCACTTCGCCTTGAACTCCGCGACCTTCATGTACCTCATCCCAACCTCCGCGATTGTGGTCACGTATTTGTAACCACAATCGGCGCCCACGCCACTCGGCGATTAGCTCACCGCCGCCCGCGCCCGCGCGTCGAACCCGAGCGCCGCGAGCAACCAGTCGAACGGCTCCGGCGGCAGGTGCCCGCCGCTCGCCTGGTCGTGGCCGTTGCCGAAGTCGGCGTTGCGCGCGCCGAGGTCGATCGCGCCGCGGAGCAGCGTCGGCAGGTTGAGGTCCGCGCGCGCGGTGCGGCAGGAGAACGCGACGACGCCCGGCAGGTACGCCGCGTTCGCGCCCATCACGGCGTGCTTCGGCAGTCGCCCGCGCCACTGCTGCGCGATGAGCGGATGGATCTGACACCCCGACGATACCGGGACCATCGCCCACGGACTCCCCCCGCCCGCGAACAGCGGCGCCCGCTTTCGCGCCCCGGCCAGCGCCGCCGCGACCTCCTCGCGGTACGCGCGCAGCCGGCCGGCGCCTAACGCGTCGTCCTCGCTCACCGCCCGCGGCCCGTCGGCCGTCATCAGGAGCTCGAGCGGCGTCGCGATGTCGAACGCCGTCGCCCGGCGCGCGGCGTTCACGAGCGCGACGGCCTCCTTGAGCCACTTCGCCGTGTACTGCTTGCGCACCGCGGGCAGCCGCTCCCACGGCGCCTTCTCCCCGAGGTCGCTGATCGTGCCGACGGCCGCGACCCACAAGAGATCGTCGATCGACTCGCCTGCGGCGTCGCCTAACGGTGCGAGCAGCTCCCACATCATCCACGCCGAGTTCGGCACCGGGTCCCACCCGTACCCCGACACGACGACGGACCCGTCGCGCGGCACGCCGTCGGGCTGGTGGTGATCGACGTAGAGCGTCGGCACGCCGGGGAGCACGCCCGCCGCCTTGACGCCGAGGTCGGTCACGACGAGCGCGTCCGGGCCTAACGCCGCGAGCCGTGCGCGCGCCCCGTCGCCGAACGCGCTCTCCCCGCGCCCGGACGGCACGACGCGCACGTCCGAGTAGCCGAGCCGGGCCAGCGCGCGCCCGGCCACCGCGCCCGCCGCGAGGCCGTCGGCGTCGAAGTGGCAGAACACGACGATCCGTGCGGCGCGCGGCAGGCCGTCGAAGAACGCCGCCGCGGCCGCACGCGCCGCGGGCATCGCGGCGTCGACCGGCTCCGCGGCCGGGCGCAGCGTGTCGGACGCGGCGTCGGAAGGTCCGAGGGTCACGCCCCGTCCCAGCGCGCGGCTTCGAACGCGGACCACAGGTGCATCACCCAGCCGAGCGTGCCGAACGACGCGAGCCAGATCACCCCCGCGAGGATGAAGTGCAGCAGCGCCTTCCCGCCGCGCCCCTGCACGAGTTGCCCGAGCCCGGGGATGAAGAACGAGCAGACCGCGGCGACGACGTTGCCGGACGATCCCTGCGCGGAGTAGCGGGTCGACATGGGAGAGGCGCGTGGAAGGTGGGCCGCGCGGGACGGTGTGAGGCCCGGCGGGTGCGACACCCTACGGAGCGAGCACGCCGCGAGTTCCCGGCCGGAGCGCCGGCGCTCCGCGGCTCCGGACCCACAGGCCCCGCCCGGTGTGGCGCGGACGCCTCACGTGGAAGCACCGCGTGGCCGACACTCCGGCAGAGCCATGCGCACCCGCCTTCATCGCAACCGCCGCCGCTCGCGCCGGCCGCCGCCGAGCACGCCGTCGTACGCGCCGAGCGGCGCCAGGCTCGGACGCGCGGTGCTCGGCTACCTCGTCGTGGTCGTCCTCGTCGTCACGCTCGCCCCGTTCGACTTCCGCGTGCCCGACGGCGTGCACCTCACGTACTGGACATTCGACAGCCGCTGGCACGGCGTGTTCGACCCGATCGCCAACATCGCGCTCTTCGCGCCACTCGGCTTCGTGTACGCGCTCACGCGCGCCGCGGTCGCCCCGGACGCGCCCGGAACGCTCACGCGCGCGTGGACCGGCGGGCTGCTGTTGAGCGTGTGCATCGAGAGCACGCAGCTTTTCGAGCCCGCGCGGTACGCGTCGCCGACCGACGTCGCGACGAACGCCCTCGGCGCGCTCTGCGGGGCCTGGCTGCACCGCAAACTCGCGCGCCGGCTGCGCGCGGACGCGCTCCTCGCCGGCGGGCTCGCGCTCGAGCTCCCGGTGATGGGACTGGTCTACGTCGCACTTCCGCTCGTCACCCTCGCGGCGCTCACGGCAGACCGCGGCCCGCACGACGACGTGGCGTTCCCGCCGCGGCCGGCGGGCGTCGTCGCGCTCGCGCTCTTCGGCGCGATGTTGCTCGGCACGGTGCAGCGGCGCCGGCGCGCGGCGCCGTCCGACGAGGCGTCGACGCTGCGCCGCGCGGGCGCGGCCGGTGGCGCCGCCGCGCTCTGGTTCGCCGTCGGTGGGCTGCCCGCGGTCGCGACCGCGCCGCGGACCTTCGCGGTCGGGCTCGCGGCCGCCGCGCTCGCCGCCGCGGTGGTGAGTACGCCGGTCGTGAGCAGTCGGCGCGACGAGCGGCGCTTCGAGAGCGAGGCGATCGGGCGCGCGGCGCCGTTCCTCGCGCTGTTCCTCGCGCTCTATCCCTTCGGCCACGACAGCGCCGGCCCCGACCTGAGCCAGGGCGACATCATCCGCACGCTCGAAGGGCTGTGCGGGTTCGCGGTCCTCGGCTACTTACTCGCCGAGGGCTGGGGTCGCCGCGAGCTACGCTACCGGCACTCGGTGCGGCGCGTCGTGCTCGCGGCCGGAACGGCGGCCGTCGCGCAGGCGCTGCTCGCGCACGGCGCGGACGCGGCGACGGCGCTCGTCGAAGTCGGCGCGCGCGCGCTCTGCGCCGCGTACGGCGGCTGGATCTACCACCTGCAACGCGCGCACGTGCGGGCGGTGGTCGAAGCGCGACGCGTCCACGGCACCGCGCGGCGCCGCGAATTCACGCCGGCGTGGGTGGCGCGCTCCACCGACGTGCGCGAGGTCGGCACGCCACGTCCCACCGCCTAACGTACCGACGAGGGCGCGCGGTCCGCGGACCGCGCGCCCTCGTGATCACGGAGCGCGCAGGACCACGACGTGGAAGTGCGCGGGGTGGTGCTCCTCGGTCGCGTCGATCGTGCCCGCGCCCTCCATGTCGAGCAGCGCGTCCCGCATCCAGCCGTGGCAGCCGTCGCGCGGGGCGCGCAGGTCGACCGCCATGCCGGTCGGGTGCACCGACTTCTGCACCGAGTTGCGCAGGTGCACCGACGTCGGCCGCATCGCGCTCGTCACGGTGAGCGGGCCTCCGCACTCGCGCGCGTAGCGGTCGGCGAAGCCGACGACGAAGTCGCGCGTCGCCGGCCGGACGTACGGCGAGCCGACGCCCTTGAGACGGTACGTCGCGGCCGAGCGGTCGAGCGCGACGTACTCGCCCTCGCCGGCGCGGCGCTCGAGCTCCGCGTTCGAGTGCACGAAGGGCAGCCCCTCGCGCACGGCCGCGTCGTACGCGCGGTCCACGGCAGCGTGCGAGCCGCGGAGCGACGCGCCGCCCGCGCGCTCCTCGGCCGCGTCGGCCGCGGCCACGGTCGCGAGCGCGTGCCGGTGTGCGTGGCGGCGGGCGTGCAGGCGGGCGTGCGTCTTCGTATGGAGGCGCGCGTGGAGCTTCGCGTGCGCCCTGCCGCGCGCCTTCGCGTGTGCGCGCGTCGTGCGGTGGACCCGGTGCCGAACGCCGCTCGCCTTCTCGGGCGAGGCCGCCGCCGCGTCGGCCGAGAAGGCGAGCGCGGCGGCGACCGTGAGCAGCGCGGCGACGGCGCGGACGCGCGGCGCGAACGACGGGTTGGCGAGGACGGGCATCGGCGGGAGACGGCGGCGACGGGGCGTGGGGGGCGGAATCTCTATCCTAGACGACGCACGCGCGCGGAGGAATCCCCGCCCCGCGGTTCTCAGCTCAGTGGACGGCCGCGAGGATCTGCCGCGCGAGCGCGGGATAGTCGCCGCCGAGGTGGTGGCCGCCCGGCATCGCGATCGCCCGCGCGCCGGCCTGCCGCGCGGCCGCGGGGCAGGCGCTGTCGTCCTCGCCGCTCCCATACAGACACAGCACGGGCACGGCGGGTGGGAGCGCCGCACGGAGGGCCGCGACCTCGGGCAGCGTCGGGCGTTCGTTCGACGCCCCGCCGCCGAGCCAGTCGCTGACGTGGAACTCGAAGGCGATCGACGGCTCGAGGCCGAGCAGCGCGACGCCGGCGACCCGCGCGCGGAGCTCGGCGGAGAGTCGGCGGGCCATGAACGGCAGCACGTCCGCGCCGCGCGAGTACCCGACGAGCACGACGCGGGCGCGGGCGGGACCGCCGCCCGGGGGCGCGCTGGTGGCCGAGGCAACGATGCGGGCGAGGTCCGCGCCCGCGCCGTCCGGCGTGCGCGGGGTCCAGAAATACTGCAGCGCGTTGAGCCCGACGACGGGCACGCCGCCGGCCGCGAGCGTCTCGCCCACCTCACGGTCGATGCTCGCCCAGCCGCCGTCGCCGGAGAGCACGACGGCGACGAGGTCAGACGGGCCGGCCGCGCCAGCCGTGGGTGCGATGCGCACGAGCGGTAGGTCCGCGACGCCCGCGGCCGTTCCGGACGGGGCGGCGCTGCCGGCCACTTGCTGGGCGGCAGCGGGCGCCGCGGGCGCGACGCGCTCCAGGGCGCGGGTGAACGCCGGCAGCCACTCGGGGCCGCCGAACAGGTGGCCGCCCGGGACGGTGACGAGCTCCGCGCCGGGCGTCGCGCGCGCGAAGCGTTGCAGGGGCGCGAGTGGACAATCGTCGTCTTCCGCGGCCGGGCGGAGGATCACGACGGGCAGCCCCAGCGCCGTGTCGGGGAGGAGGACGAAGCCGGTCCGCCCGCGCGCGCCTAACGGCGGCCGCCGCGACGCGCCACAGAACGGCTTCGCCGAGGTGAAGCCGCCGCACAGCCCGAGCGCGACCACGCCCGGGAACGTGCCGCGCGGGGCTTGTGCGAGGGTCGCGTAGACGAGCGCCGCGCCCGACGAGTGGCCGACGAGCACGGGCGGTGTGTACCGCGCGAGCCCGAGCCGGTGCTGGGCGTACTGGCTCAGCGCCTCGAAGTCGCCCGCCGGCAAGGCACAGCCGCGGCCCCCGGCCGTGCGCGCCAGGTAGACCTTGCTGTCGACGCCCAACACGAGCACGTCGCCCGAGCCGGCGAGCAGGCGCGCGATCTGCGCCGCGTTGGCGTCCCAGCCGCCGTCGCCCGACGCGAAGACGACCGTGTGGGCCGGCGCCGCGCCGGCGAGCGGTGCGGGGCCGGCGTGGAGCACGTGCACGAGACCGAACGCGCCGAAGCGGAAGGTCTGCTCGCCGACGGGCGCGTGACCGGCCGCCGACGACGGGGCCGGGAGCGCGCTCGCGGTCGCGACCGCCGCGCGCGGCGCGGGGGCGGAAGCCGCGTCGCGCACCGCGTCGCCGGGACGGGTCGCGGGCGGGCGGGCGTCGCACCCGCCGCAGAGCGCCGCGGCGAGCGCGGCCACGAGTGTCTGGCGCGGCGCGCGCGTCATTCCGCCAGCGTGTCCGCCGCCGCGCGCCGGCGGCGGCGGCGGCGCAGCAGCACGATCGCCCCGACCACCGCGGCGACCGCCGCGAGCACGTACGCGTACCGGTCGTACGAGCGCACGCGTTCGAGCGTGTGGATCGCGGCCTCGCCGAATTCGTATCCGACCAACACGAACACCGTCGACCACGCGGCCGACCCCGCGAGCGAGCCGACGAAGAACGTCGTCGGCCGCACGTGGGCGACGCCGCAGGCGAGCGGCAGCAGCCACCGCGCCCCGAACGCGAAGCGCACGACGAACGACGCGCGCCACGGCCGCTTGCACACCGCGCGCGTGAGCGTGTCGATCGCCCGTCCGGCCTGCGGGAAGCGCCGGCGTACCCACGGCCCGCGCCACGTGCCCAGGAGGTAGAACAGCGCGGTCCCGATCCACCCGCCGATCGTGACGGCGACGATCACGCGCACGAGCCCGAGCTGCCGCTGCGACGCCGCGACCCCGCCGAGGATGGGCGCGAGCTCCTCGGTGATGATCGGGGTCACCGTGAGCGTGAGGTACGCCGAGAGCTGCTGGAGCGGCGTGAGCGCGGTGGCGGCCAGCCCGGCGGGGGCTGGCGGGAGCCAAATCGGGATGCGGAACCTCGGGGTGAGGGACGCGCGCAATGTAGGCGCGCCCGCGACGGAGGTGTCAACGCGGCGCGCGGCAGGCAGCGCGGCAGGCAGCGCGTCAGGCGGCGCGTTCGACGGTGACCGTCGGGGTCGGATCGCCCGTCCACGTGAACCGGTACGTCACGTCGCGCCGCACGTCGGCCACGAGTGCCGGACGGAAGCAGGCGACGCACGTGCCACGCATGTGGCGCACACTTGGATAGACAACGCCCAGCGACCCCGCCGCGAGCAGCGACTCGGCGAGCAGCTGCGAGGCGACATAGCTGTCCGGCGCGAGGCAGGCCGCGAAGCGGCGGTCGCGGTCTGCGGCGGGACGCACGTCGTGGAAGAAACCGTGCAGGTCGCTCAGGTAATCGTCGTACGTGACGCTGTCCTCGAAGCGGTCGACCTCCGCCAAGGCGACGGCCTTCTGGAAGGCCACCTCGGCCTGCGACGTCTCGACGTCGAACGCGGCGTACCAGGCGCCGCGTTCGGGCCCGTTCCAGCGACTGCCGTTGGGGTGCGCGTGCGTGAACGTGGCGTTCACGACGCGGTAGTTGGGGACGCCGAAGACGAGTTCGTGCACGCCGATTCCGGGCAGCAGGTCGTGTTCGGCGACCAGTCGGTCGTTGGTCGCGTGGTCGAGCGCGAACAGGTCGTGCAGGTGCGTGGTGCTGTCGGCGATGAGCGAGAGCACGCTGTCCCGCCCCGGGCGGTAGTGTGACGAAATCAGCCGGTGCGTGTCGTCGCGCCGAACGAGCGTACAGAACGGCACGGCGTCGCGCGCATCCCGGACGTCCCCGCTCACAGCCCCGCGCGGCGCGCGTCGAGCAGGCGGCGGACGGTCTGCATGGCCGGAATGCCGCCGCACCGCATGAACTCGAGCGGGGTCTGCCCGCCGAACAAGCCGTTCGCGTTGGGCAAGCGGACCCACTCGTCGGCGAGCGCCTCGCCGTGCACGATGTGCAGCGCCTTGAAGATCCCGACGAGGTACGAGATGCGCTGGAGCGTGTCGTAGTCGAGCGTGCGGTCGGGGCGCCGCTTCCACTCGTAGTAGGGCCCGTTGGATACGCCGCCGAGCAGGGCGCGGGCGTCCTCGTCGCGCACCTGCCATCGTGCCATGATGTTGAAGAACCCGCGGAGCGCCGAGGGGCTCAGGCGTTCGCGCTCGTCGCGCGCGTTGAGGTCGACGAGCGGCGACGGGTTGTATCGCGTGGCGGGGTAGGCGAGGCGAGGGGCAGCCATGGCGCTCCGGGCGCGGGGAGTTGGGCTATGATACGCTCCGGATCCGGAGGGCGCAACATCCGGACCCGCAGGATCCGTCGACGCTCGAGTCGTCCACGCTCGATCCACGACGCGCCACTCGCGAACGAGGTGGCCGGTCGGTGGACCCGCGGACTGAAAGGCGTCCCGGGGAGGGCGCCGGTACTGCCGGGGGGGACGATGACGCCCCGGGTGCTTCGTCCCCCCGGCAGTACCGGCGCCCTCCCCGGATCGCCCCTCAGTCGCCCGCAACCGGCACCACCGCCCCCGTCACCGGAAACTCGCGCGTGCGCTGCGACGGCCGCCGGCCGAACCGCGCCCCCACCGCCTCTCGCATCCCGTCGAGCACCTCGTACACCGTGGGCACCACGAGCAGCGTGAGGAGCGTGCTCGTGAGCACCCCGCCGATCACCGCGACGCCTAACGACGCGCGGAACTGCGCCCCCTCCCCCGACCCCAGCGCGACGGGGATCATCCCCGCGATGAGCGCGAACGTCGTCATCAGAATCGGCCGCAGCCGGATCGCGCCGGCTTCGATGAGCGCCTCGCGGAGTCCGAGCCCCTGCCCCTCGCGCGCCGACTTGGCGAAGTCGACGAGCAGGATCGCGTTCTTCGCGACGATGCCGCAGAGCAGCATGACGCCGATCAGGCTCATGAGGTTGATCGTCTCGCCCGTGATCGAGAGCGCGAGCATGACGCCGACCAGCGAGAGCGGCAGCGAGAGCATGATCGCGACCGGGTCGAGGAAGGACCCGAACTGCAGCACGAGGATCAGGTACATCAGCAGCACGGCCGTCCCGAGTCCGAGGAAGATCTGGGCGAACACCTCGTTCTGGTCCTTGGTCTCGCCCCCGAGCGACACGCGCACGCCGGGCGGGAGGGCGAGTGCCTTGAGCCGCGCCTCGATGTCGGCCGACACGTCGCCGCTCGCGCGGCCGGCGGTGTTGGCCTCGACCGAGACGACGAGGTCGCGGTCGAGGTGGTCGATGACGGCGGGCCCGAGGCTCCGCGTCACGCGGGCGAGCTGGCCTAACGGCACGGTGGCGGGGCCGGTGGGGCCG
>JAABUZ0100009362.1_pt1 | contig 11235 bp, 8 predicted proteins | sample 5562091 | NCBI WGS metagenome assembly JAABUZ01 (sample SAMN12813069, study PRJNA571459) | rock metagenome | isolation source: Antarctica rocks | place: Antarctica: Victoria Land, Linnaeus Terrace sud | collected 2015-12-21
CGCCTGCGCCGAGCCCGACAAGTTTCGCCCATCACCAGACTCACTCACACCACCATGATACCGCCCACGCCACCAAACACAGTTAACACTGTGTTACACCGCACTATTTGCCGCGCGCCGTAATAGCGCGCGAGCAGCTCAGGCGCGGCAATCTCTATTGCGGCGTCTCAGTTTTGATTTGCTGGTTGGTTGAGAGAGCGACGCGCCCGCGGCGCACCTTTTCCAGGATCTGGTCGGTGGTCGCGGTCCACACGAACGGTGTGGGGCTCTCGTTGGTGGCGTTGAGGTATGCCTCGATCGCATCGATCAGGTCGGGGACGCTGTGGAACACGCCGCGGCGGATCGCTTTGTCGGTGAGCTTCCCGAACCACCGCTCGATCAGGTTCAGCCACGAGCTCGAGGTCGGCGTGAAGTGGAGGTGAAACCGGGGGTGTTTGCAAAGCCACTTCCGCACGTTCTCGTGCTTGTGGGTTGCGTAGTTGTCGAGGATCAAATGGATCTGTAGGCCGGCCGGGACTTGCTTGTCGATCGTCCGCAGGAACTTCACGAACTCGGCATGACGGTGCCGTGGTAGGCATTGACCGATCACCGACCCTGTGAGCACGTCGAGCGCTGCGAACAGAGTCGTCGTCCCGTTGCGCTTGTAGTCGTGGGTCATCGTGCCCGCGCGGCCGGGCTTCATCGGCAGCGACGCCTGCGTGCGGTCCAGCGCCTGGATCTGGGACTTCTCGTCCATCGACAGCACGATCGCGTGCTCGGGCGGGTTCAGATACAGCCCCACGACATCGACGAGCTTCTCCTCAAAGCGGGTGTCGTTGGACAGCTTGAATGTCTTCACGCGGTGCGGCTTCAGATCGCGGGCGGACCAGATCCGCTGCACCGTCGCAGGACTCACGCCCTGCGCCCTGGCCATCGACCGGCAACTCCAATGCGTCTCGCCCGGCGGCTTCTCGTGCAGCGTCGCGTGCACGATCGCCTCGACCTTGCCAGCCGGAATCACCGGCTTGCGTCCGCGGCCCGCACGAACCACCCCGAGGTCCCCCAAACCGGCCTTTCGAAACCGTGCCCGCCACGCGCGCACAGTCACAACGGTCACCCCAACCTGCTCAGCGATCCAAGAGTTCGCCTCACCCCCCGCGGCCAACAGCAACGCCTGCGCGCGTTGCACCTGCCGATGCGGCGCGGTGGTCGATCTCGCCAGCACTTCCAGGGTCGCACGCTGAGGCCTGGGCAACTCCAACGCAGCCGCGGCATGATTCACCCCACCATCGTACCACAACCAGATAGTCAAATAGGAGACGCTACTCTATGTCGGTGGAGGCGATCGCGACGTCGAAGCCGTCGCTGCTGCCCGGGTTGCGGATCAGGATCACCTTGACCGGACGGGTGCGAAACGGTCCGTACCACAGGCAGACGAACTCGTGCACGTGCTCGGTGCGGGTGCGACCGTCTGGTCCGGTGACGGTGATCTCGGTGAAGCTCGCGGTCTTGGCGATCTCAGCGAGGGTCGGCAGTTTTGCGCCCTTGAGCCGGGTTCGGCCCAGCTGGCCCGGCGTGCGCGACTGCGGGGCGAGCTCGTGCAGCGCCGCGTTGCCGCGCATTCTGGTGGTGACGGTGACGTGCTCGGGCAGGCCGCGCCAAGCCTTGCTGGCATACGCGCCGTCCATCACCAGCTCGATCGCGCGTGCCGGGAAGCGCTTGATCACCATGTCTGCCAGCAGCCGTCCCAGCTCGGGCTGCGAGAGCCGGTGGGGATGCTGATCATCCTTGGGCCGAAACAGCCCGAGCAAGACCGGCAGCCCGACCTGCCGGCCACCGGTGCACGGCAGCTCGACGACGAGCACGACTACCACCCAGCAGTTTCCCCAGCGGGTGCGGCGCCCCGACCCTTCGGGCTGGGCGCCGTCGTGCAGATAGTGCGCACCCCAGACCTTGCGTCCGGAACGCCCGAACAACGTGTCATCCAGAGCGAGACGCAGCGCGCCCTGCTTGACGAACACCCCCACCAGGAAGTCCAGCAGCCGCAGGCCAAGCTCGTCGGGCTCCCAGCGCCGGCACGCGAAGAAGTCGTGCGCCCGGCTGTGATGCCACACCCCGGCCAGCCCGGCGGCCTGCAGCATCCCGGTCACGGTGCAGTCGCGCACCCGCCCGGTAAACCCGACCACCAGCATGCAGAACGTCTGAAAGCTTGGTTGCGTGAACGCCGGCGCGAGCAGGGACAGCAGCCCAGCAAGCGAAGTGGGAACCTGAAGCACGGCGGCGACCCCCCGATGGGAAGGCCACGGGAACGCTCGCAACGCCCCGCGGCCAGTGCACTTGTCGCCCACCGGATTCGGGGTCGTCGCCAACCCTCCTCCGCGCAGCCCAGGCGCTCAGACCCCTCCCGGCTGCCTCACCCGCCTCAAACACCCTGAAAAGCCCGAAACTCGAGGACCGGTGCGGCGCGCATCAACCGCTTGCTCACCCGAGGTCCGATCGGCGGGGCCACGGCCGCGCGATTGTCGTCGGTAGCGCCATGGCCATTCGGTGCGTCCGCAGCGAAAGCAGCCAGTACACGCCGTACAAGGCGAACGGGTCGAGCCACAGGTAGGGCAGCTGGGTGGGCAGCTCGACGTAGAAGAGGAAGGCGAAGTTGGCCGCCAGGTAAGCGTACAGCCACCAGCTAAACGGCGACCGCGAACGACCGCTGTTCACGTAGACGAACTGCAGCAGGCCACCGAGCAGCAGGCCGAAGACGAGCGCCGGCAAGAGCCCCTGATCGAGGATCACGGGGCCGGCATAGGTGGAGGTGATCCACAGGCGCGAAAGCTCTAGCGCGTACTGCTGCGGGTCCTGGGCAGTAGCGATGAAGGAATGGGCAAAGTACACGCTCGTCGACGGATCGGGGACCGCGATGCGGGTGTGGCGGAACTCGTCGGCGACGCGGTAGCCCTCGCCGAGGTTGATCAGCGTGCCGTTCCAGACCGACCCGAGCAGCGAGCGGTGAGCGCCGGAGTCGGTCAGGAAGACTCGATTGGAGAGAGGATTGCTGCGCGGATCCTGGTGAAACCGAACGCCCAGTTGCGCCACCGAGAAGAAGGCGGCGAGCACCCCCCCCACCACGGCAACGCGCCGCAGCAGCTGGCGTGAGAGGAACGGCCGCGCCGAGATGACCGCGGCGATCGCCGGCGCGGCCGCGACGAAGCGGCCTCCCTGCAGGCTGAGGAACGCAGGGACAAAGAACACGATTGCCAGCAGCACGCGGCGCTCAATCACAGTGAACCGCTCAGGCCATCCGAAGCGCGCCCACGCCGCGATGATCGCCGCTAGGGTGAGCCCGTCGGAAAGCAGGTGCAGCGGGCCGGTGTGCTGTAGGTCGCTCCGTGACTGAGCGATGGTGGCGCTGAGCAGTGGGATCGCTCCGTAGCGGGCAAACTCGACAAGTTGCACGAGAACGCCGAGCACGGTCAGGCCGACGCATAGCCGCACGAGCAGCCGAGGATCCGGTGGCCACATCGCGAGCCCGGGGCGCGCGCGGGGAAAGGCGCTCCCGCGGCTCACCGCGGCGATGAGCAGCATTCCCACTAGCGGGGCGAGGGCGATCCCACAGGCACCACTTACCGATTCGGCGGTCCAACTCCAGTGCGTCTCGGTAACGGGGGCCATCGAGGCCGCGAGGCCTACGAGCAGCGGGATCCCCATCACCACCGGTGGCGAGAGCAGCTGAGAGCTGCGGCTCGCCCAACACAGGATCCAGATGGTCGCGGCGATTGCACTCGCGGCGACCCCGGGAACGAGCAGATCCCCGGACAGGTGTGTAATGGCCCAGCCGAGCGCGAGCGCGGCGGGAATCGCCGCCACGGTCATTGCAGCTGCAGGGCTGGGTGACCGCGAACGGGGCAATACAGACCAAGCCCGTTGCACGAGCGCACGTGCCGACCGACCGCGAGAGCCATCCCGGCCCAGAACCCGGGTCACGGCGAGCGCGAGCGCGACGACCGCGAGCAACGCCTCAACACCGCCAGACGCGGGTGCCCAACGAAGCGCGAGCAGCGCAGGCCCCACTAGCACCGCGGTGATGGTCGCCCCGGCAAATCCCAGCCACGCTCCGCGGCGCTCCCCTGGGGGCAGTGAGCGGGCCGCGACCAGCAGCGGCGGGCTGGACCCCAGCTGACCGACGAGGAGGGCGGCGGCCATCCATGTCGCGGCGTGTGCCGGTCGCAGGAGCAGCACGGTGCCGCCGAGTCCCACGGTGAGCAGCGCACCGAGCAGCGAGCCCAGGAACACCTCGCGCTCGCGGTGACGCGCGATGAGCAGCGACCCGAGGTTGAGCACCCAGCCCACCATCCCGCAGGCCGCGAGCACGGCGATCAGCGCCGCCTCGTCGTACGTCCGGTCCGCCCCGAGGATCGCCCGCGTCAGCGCGTGGTGAAAAAGACACGCGGCCGCGGCGCTCGCAGCCCCGAGCCCCACAATGGCCAACTGCGCCGAGCCCACGAGCCGGCCGGCGCCGTCGCGCCCAGGCGCACGACCGACGTTCGCAAGGCGCGGGAACAGCGCCGCAGTGAGCACGTTGGCGCCGTTGGCGACCCCGCCGAGTAGTCGCACCGCCATGCCCACCACCGCCGCGGCGGCCGCGAGTCCGGCGGCATTGAGCAGGATCACTCCGGAGGCAAAGGCGAGCTGGGTGAGCACAGCCGGCATGCCCATGAGCGCGGTGCTGCGCCAGGGGCCCCGCTCTGCACCCAGCGCATTGCGTGCGTGGTGCGTCAGCCCGAGGCGGAACGATGTAGCGACGAGCACGACGACAACGCCCTCGATGAGACCCGGCGACCAGAGCGGCAGGCGCGCTCCGGCGATCCGCACGCCGCCGGCGAGCCCGACCAGGCCCAGGCCGCGCGCGCCGATCCAGAACGCTATCGGCCTGGAATCGCCCTCACCCCACCGCTCCCATGTATTGAGTACCCCGATCAGCGAGAGCGCGAGCGCGTACGGCGCGAACGCGAGCGCGGTGGGGCTGCCGCCCGAGAGCGCAAGAGCGGTCCCGATGAGCGCCCCCCCGGCGGCGAGCTGGACACGCAACCGGATCAGCGACGCCCTCATCCTGCCGTCCAGCTCTCCGCGGGCGGCCAGGCGGGCGCCGTGGTAGGTGGAGCCATTATCGACCACCAGGAAGCTAACGGCGAAGATCGCCTGGGCGGTGAGGATGGCGGCGAACTCGCGCGTGCTCGTCTCCCGGCTGGCGAGCAGAATCCAGGCGACCTGCGCGAGCGAATAGATAACCAGCGCACCGCCAAGGGTGAGCAGCGAGCGCGCCGTGCCGAAGCGCAACGCCGAGCGCGGACGGGGAGCGTTCACGCCCGTCGCGCCAGTCCGGCGGCGTAGCCAGCCGCGGTGTGACGAGCGCCGAGCACGCGCGCGACGAGGTCGCGCCCGCGCGGACGGCGCTTGTTCGAGCCGGTGCTCTCGATCAGCTCGAGCAGGGGGATTACCATGCGCGGCCATGCGAACCGACAGGCGGCATCGTCGAGGGCCTGGCGGTAGGCCTCGGGCCCGCGAGCGACGATCCGCTCGGCCGCCGCTGCGAACGCCAGCGCGTCCCCTGGGGCGATCACCTCGCCCCAGCCGTGTCGCAGCATGTCCTCGGCGAGCGGGTCGCCCCTCGTGCACACCACCGGCAGACGCGCCCAGACGAAGTCGAGCAGGCGGTTACGGAAGGCGAAGCGGGCCTCGAGCGTGGGCGGATGGGCGCAGACCCCGACGTCGGCCTCGGCGAGCATCTCACCGCGCTGGGCCAACGGGGTCCAGCCCTCGTTGACGTGTACGGTTTGGGCGTCGAATGCGTAGCGCTCGATCAGGGCTCGGACCTCCTCGGCGGCGGTCGAGTGCACGCGCGTCCCTGGTGGTATCGAGACGCCGCCCTGGAAAACGAGGGCCCAGCGTCTGTCGCGCTCGCGCAGCACCGCCAAGGCGTGGATCACCATCGCCGGGTCGAGCCAGCCCCACACGCCACCGTTCCACAACAGCACCCGCGCGTCGGGCACGAGCACACATCCGCGCAGGACGGGCTCGGGCGCGGGCGCCGCGATGTCCGCGGGAACCCCCGACGGGACCACGACGATCAGCGAGCGCAGGTCTCGGTTGGGGTCGCCGTCGGGCCGCTCGAGTCGCCGGCAGGCTGCCAGGAACCCGAGCCACATGTCGCGCTGGCGCTCGCTCGCGCAAATGAACGCGTCCGCCAGTGCGATCGCGTAGGTGAGGCGATCGATGCGCACCATCTCGAGCGCCCGTCGAATCGGCCCCGAGCGGTGACGATGCTGCTCCAGGCCCTCGAACGGCTCGGGGTTAAGCAGGTCGACGATCCAACGCCGGCGACGCGCCGCGGCGTGCTGGATCAGGCGCGGCGCGAGGGGCTGGGAGACTACGATGTCGGCCCGCTCGATCAGCGTGCGCAGCGAAGCTGGACGCTGCGGGTCGTAGAGCGCGAGCCCCGGGGCGTATTCGGGAGAGCTGCCCAGCGGGGCCGCGAGCGTCACCTCGTGGAAGTCCGCGAGGAAGTGGGCGAGCTCGCGGTAGCGGATCCCGGCGGCGGCCATGCGCTCTCCGATGGTGGCGTGGCACACGAGCACCACGCGGGTCATCGGCGCGCTCCGCAACGGCGGTCCGAGGGAAACGGGCTTCGCCGCGCGGCGAGCGCGCCTGCGCCGGCTGCGGGAGAGCAAGGGTCCGTCGCGCGGGCAAGGCAAACGACGTGGAACGGGCGCCGCGCGAGCACGCGCTCGACTGCAAACCCCGCCGCGTCGCAGACGAACACGACGGTCTCCGACACGAACACATGGTGATGCAGCGACCGGAGGGACGCGTTGCGCCTCGCGCGCTCGGCGAACTGTGCACGAGAGGAGACGCCGGGATCGCGGTCGAGGTCATGTAGCGAGAGGACCTCCTGGAGATGGCTCAGGTCCTCTTCAGGAGTGGCGGCCTCGGCGTCTGCGAGCAGGTGCTCATGGCTGCTCACGGGGCGCCGGTGGTCGAAGGTACCATCACGGTGGGGCACCACGAGCAGCAGGTGGCCGCCCGATCGCAGGATGCTTCGCCATCGGCGCAACGTGCCGATCGGGTCAGCAAGGTGCTCGATCACGTGCGAAGCGAGCACGGCGTCGTAGCTCTCCGGCGCGACGGGCGGGGCGCTCGCCTCGCTTACGAGCGTGCGCCTAGGTTTCAGCGCGGCCTCCGTCGCCCCCGACCACAGCGTCTGCTCGGCGAAGTCACAACTGTCGAGCACGCCGAGTCGCTCGTAGAGCGCCATCCCGCGGTCGCGGCCGAACATCGCGCTCGGGCCGCCGATCTCGAGGGCCTCGGCGCCACGGAGGGGCTCGCCAACCGTGCGCAGCTCTTCGTCGCGCCGCACCGCACGCCCCCGCGCTAGGGCACGGTTGCCGAGGTACCACGTCCGCGAGGTCAACAACGCCTCACGCCAGCTGAGGAGGTGCGCCATGCCGACCGGCGGCTGAGTGCCGCGCGCAGCCCACGCGGGGGCGAGAGGTGCTCCGCGCCGCGCATTGACGCGTCGCCCCGGTAGAGGCGCCACTCCCGTAAGCCCGCCCAGCGACCACGTAGGGGCGCCAGCGAGCGCTCGCGAGCAGCGACGAACAGGACGTAAGCGGCGTCGTAGGCCAAGATCAGCGGGCCGTACCGAAGCAGGTGCGCGGTGGGCGCGTTCTTGGCCAATAGCCGTATCCGGTTGCGCCCCACGTGCTCGTACTTGAACGCTGAACCGTGGCCAGAGCTCACAGAGTGGTGGTGATAGACCAACGCATCAGGCACGAGTACGCAACGCCAGTCGCGTGTGCGCGCACGCCAGGCGACATCGACATCCTCAAGGTAGAGGAAGAAGCGTGGGTCGAAGCCGCCGATGTCCTCGAGCATGCGGCGGCGCAGCAGCGCGCCGGCGGCCGACGCCCCGAACACCTCGGATGGGTCACCCGCTGCTGCGGCGGCGGGTTTGCCCAGAAGCCGATCGAAGGCGACCCCGACCCGGTCGACGTCGATGCCGGCCGAGTTGATTCGGCCCCCACCATCGGCGAACAGGACGAGCGCTGCAATGCTGCCCACGGTGGCCTCCCGCTCGCCGACGTCGAGCATGCGCCGCACGGCGTCCGTGGCGATCGTCGCATCGTTGTTGAGCATGAAAATCCAGGTCCCACTCGCATTGGTGAGCGCTTGGCAGATCGCGGTCGCGAAGCCGACGTTGCGCTGCGCTCGCTGCAGTCGCACCTGAGGAAACTCCCGCGCCACCATTTCTGCTGAGCCGTCACTGGACGCGTTGTCGACGAGCAGGACCTCCGTGGCGCCGTCGACCTGCGCGAGCGCGTGGAACACGGAGGTCAGGCAATGACGCAGGTGCTCGCGCTGATTGAAGTTGACGATGATGGCCGACACCCGCACGCCCGACCGCTCCGGGGCCGGCACACCATCTGGTGAGTCGCCGGAAAGCGGCGTGGGAACTCCACATGGCGCCTCTCCGGACAACCCGATACTCTGCCGCGTCGCACGAGGCACCGTGGTGAGAGGCGACCAAGCCGCGCTCGCACACAACTCCCTGGTGCTGCTGAAGTCGGTGCTCATCCAAGGTTTCTACTCTACGCTGGGGTCGACGGCGGCGCGCAGTCTACTCTGGGTCAGGCAGCTGCCCAGCGTCCGACCGGACCTGGGCCATGCGAGTCGACGGGGACATGCACGAGTCCACAAGTCGATGCCTTCCCGAACATGGCCCCGGCGGCTTCCTCGAAGAACGCGATCGACAGCTCGCGATCGACAGTCGTCGCGCAGCGATCAATGACTTTCGTGTCCAGCAGGGATCGACGAGGAACTGCACCATGCCGGCTGCTCAAGTAGCCTGGTGGACGGCGGGGACGTCGCTGAGGCCCCCGAGGCCGAGGGCCAAGCTCGCGGTCTCGCTCAGCCGCAACGCGATGGGGCGGCTGCTCCGTGCGCGGGCCGCCGCCTCTCCCATGGCCCCAATGCCAGCGTACACGAGCACGTCAAGCCACGGGCGCTGTCCGGCGTAGTGGCGGCGGTAGAAGCGGCCCATGCCGCGGTGGAAGTGGACGTTCTGACGCATCCGGCGGAGGTGTCCGCTGCTGGCGCCCTTGACGTGCACCACGACAGTCTTCCCGTCGTAGAGGACAGTCCAGCCGTGCTGCCCGAGATGGCGTGAGCTGGCGTTGGCGCGCGTGGAGGCGCCTCCTCTGCTCAAGCCCGGATGACGCGCTGGGGGACTAGTTCGACCGGTGTGGGATATCCACGTAAGCGGATCCGGCGCCGCGACCCGCCGTTACAGTGGTGCGCCCGTGTTGCAGGTCGCCCAGAGAAGGGCCTCGGGCCTCTCCGGGTCCCCAAACGTCATGGGTGCGACGAAAAGGCGCGGGCCGACTCATACCCGCTCGCGACGCGTGCCTCGGCCGCTACTCCAGCTAAAATGGGCAACCACAAAGACCGGTTGTTGCAAGAGCTTGCCGCGGCGCATCCGAACCCTCCCAGACCTCGTCGGCCGGCGCAATGCCTACGGCCAGTCTCCGCCTTCGCGCGCGGCGTTCTGCTGCGACTGCAAAGGTCGGTGCGCCGCTTGGCGGCTGAGCGTGCCTGTCTGGGTCGCATGGGAGCGCAAGTTCACCCTCGCCGACCGCCGCCGAGGGCCCCGCGTAGTGGCCAAGTACCGTCCTCATGGGTGCGACCGCTAGTGGTCGTCGTCGACCAGCGGACCGCGCACGAGGACGCCCGCTGCCCGGTTTGCAAGTATCTGTCGGTCGCTGAGGACGGCTTCGCGCCGGTTGCCCTGCGCCGCTGCGGCGGGTGCGGGCTGGTCTTTCGTGGGCGAATCGAATCGGCCGAAATCACCGATCTCTATCGCGAGAACGCTTACGCCGCCGAGCGCATGGCGGCGCATACTGCCAACCGGCATTGGGACACCACGCGACGTCTGCGTTGGGTGACCGCTCACGCCCACGGCCGTGAGCTGCTCGATGTGGGCGCCGGTACCGGCTCGTTTGTCTCGGCGGCGACGGCGGGCGGCTACAACGCGGTCGGAGTCGAGCCCTCTGAGCTTGCTGCCAGCTACGGCCGAGAGCATTTCGGCGCGCAAGTCCTGACCGGCTTCCTGCACACCGCCGGGCTCGGCGAAGCCACCTACGATGTGGTGTGTGCGTGGCACGTGCTGGAGCATGCACCCGATCCGCTTGAGCTGCTGGAGCAGATGCGCGAGCGGCTACGACGCGGGGGACAACTGTTCCTTGAGGTCCCCAACATCCAGAGCACCGGCGCCGAATTGCGGTGCGGCCGCTGGGCACACCTGGACCCCGGCGCCCATGTCACCCACTTCTCGCCCCACTCGCTACGCGCGGCATTCGCCGCATGCTCACTGAAGATCCTCGAGCTGCGGACCCTCGTAGAAGGCTACTACGACTCGCCGGCGCAGCGGGTGCGGCCGCGACGCATCGCAGGCAGAGTGGCGCGCGCGGCCCGCCTGCGCAGCCTGCGTCTCACGCACCCTAGTCGCGGGGAGATGCTGCAGGTCGTCGCGACGCACGGCATTCGGCCGGTTTAGTTCCTGCCCACGATTGCTGGCGGGGCGGCCTCGATTGGGTATGCGGCGCGCGGCACCTGCGTGCTCGACAAAGAAACTCCGGGAGATCCACGCCGAGTGGCTTGAGGCGCGCGACGTCGCCTGCTAGATGCGGGTGACAAGCCTGGGCACCGTGCGGGCGCCGTGAAGTTCCAGGCCGAATTGTTTGCAGGCCAGAACGCCTCCGAGGTCCCGAGGTCGGTGTAGAGCATTGGAGGCCCTTCGACCGGTGGGCAGGGACGCATACACGCGGCAGGAGCATCGCGACCTGGGCGCGGAGCGTATTGAGGGTGGAGCAGGAAGCCGAATGTCTCGGCAGCGAAGGGCAACCAGATCGTGATTGCGACTACCCCGACCAGGCCGCCAGGCGAGACGCATTGGAGCTGCCGCAGTATGGCCGAGGCCAAGGGCCAGGTAGCTGTTGGAGCGCCACCCTGCGGCGTTGACAGTTCAGGCCACGGTTGTTTGTGGTGGTAACAACCAGTCCGCGAGGTCTGGCAGATAGGAGCGTAGTGGGGTATCCATTTAGGCGGCCTGTTCGGCTCTCCACGGCCGGTTCGCTGGGGGTCGGTCGAGGCTGGCGGGCTTGCCGCGGGTGCCGGGCGGCGTCCGGGGGGTGCGGCCGGGTCGTGGGT
>JAABUZ0100009365.1_pt1 | contig 11234 bp, 9 predicted proteins | sample 5562091 | NCBI WGS metagenome assembly JAABUZ01 (sample SAMN12813069, study PRJNA571459) | rock metagenome | isolation source: Antarctica rocks | place: Antarctica: Victoria Land, Linnaeus Terrace sud | collected 2015-12-21
CGATCAAACAAAGACGCTTGCCCAGAGCGCCAGTGAAGCCCACGCCAGGCTCTCCGCCATACAGCCGTTCGTTCCTGCCGACAAGCAGGCGAAGGCTCAGGACGCCGGTCAGAAGGCGGTCAATCGAATCAGCCTCGTAGCTACGGCGTGGCTACCGCGCCCGGGCCCATGGATCGTCGCCATTGCGCTCGCGGGCCGGGCGGGGTCCGAACGACGAAAGCAGTCGCCCGGCAGCCGCCGCGGAACGCGCTTTTCGCCGAGATCGGGTTTCGTCTCCGGCGTGCAGAAGTCCGTGCTGTACACGTAGTTACAGCCTCGTCGCACCGACCTCGCGTGGCTTCGGGAGTCGGAGCCATACGGTTCGGTCGTCACCCTGGAGTTCCGAGCAAAGAGTCGTCGACGGTGCTGCTCCGATCCGCGCACCTAGCGGCGACGCTACCGAGGACGATCACCCCAAAAAGCGAGGCCCGAGCGCGGAGCGCATCGGGCCTCAAACTCAGGGGCATAGAGGTTCCGAAGAACGTCTAGCCCCTTTTAGATCGCGGTCGGGCAACCGACCTGCAGCTATCTTAGCACCGTGGCTGGCGCCGATCCATTCACCAGAGACGTACTGGCACGGATGGGAGATTTCGTCGGAGAGAGCGTCCAATGGCAGCGGCGACTCTGGGAAGTCGGTACGGTCGTAACGCTACGCGAGCTACGGGAGGCGAGCGTCGGAATTCGCCTGAGCGCTCTCAGCCTCAAGGCGGTCAAGTGGCTCGCTGACAAGACTGCCTCGCGGATCCGCGACGACCCAGGCGTCGGCGATGAGCAGCAACGCCGTGCGGTAGCACGCGTCGTTGGAGCGGATCTGACAGCATCCGGCTTTCACGATCTCGAGCTAAGCCTTTGGATCGCGGATGTCGAAGAGCACTACCTGCATAGGTGGAAGACCGCATGCGCTGGCAGCGGTGTCTCCCGGGAACAGGTTGCTCGCATGCTGATCTCGTTCCTGTTGGGCGAGGGGTGCTCACGCGAGGCGCTCAGGACCTGGGTGCGGGATCTTGACCGGGACACAAACACAATCGCGATTGTCGAACTGATTGAACTGGCCGAGGCACGTATGGCGGCAGGATCGGTCACCTTCGAGGTTGCGCTGCTGTTCAGCAAGCCGCCGGGCCGGCACCTAAATCGACCGCTGTACTGGCGAAGCCCGAGCCAGGTGAGCGACTGGCTGAAGGTCGCAGGCTTGCGGACGATTCGCCAGTACGGCGGCTTGCTGTTGGAGATCGATGCTCGCGACGGATACGCGGCAGCACAGGCTGCAGCGGAGATCGCGAGTCGGCTGACGGCGCGCGGAGCTGTCGGAACACGGCGGGGGTTCGCATTCTCCCCAGAAGTGTTCGTTCACGGCATCCCCAAGGCGATTCCGGTGAACCCATCTCGCCGTGCCGACGTTCGCGCGCTCGAACGTGAGGGACGACTGCTCGACGTGGATGCCGCTGGGCCGATCGACGCGGCGCTGGAACTTCTCTCCCATGTCAACCGCTCCCCCGACGCGGTTGCGGCTGCCGCCGGCTGGTCTGCCGTTGAGTCACTGCTTTCAGGCCCGGGCGACGTTGACAAGGTCGTCACGGCGGACCGATTGGCGACGCTTGTTGCTTGCTCCTGGCCACGGGCCGAACTCACCACCATCGCGTGGGCGCGCGTCTACCAGACAGGGAAGAGCCCGGACCCGCTGGCACAAGAGCTCAAGAATTACCCGACCAATCGAGAGCGGGCTGAACGCATTCTGCGCGCAATCCAAGACGACGAAGATCTCCAGCTCGACTGGAGCGCAGAGCGCCTCGCGCTGAAACGTATGAAGAGTCTCGTCGACCGCCCCCACGACGAGCTCAACCGGGTGCAACGTCGCGCCACCGAAACGCTCCGTCGGTTTTACCGCCAACGTAACCTTGTCGTACACGGCGGCCAGACTGCCGGCCAGACGCTGTCCCTGGCCTTGAGCGCTGGTGCCCCGCTCATTGGGGCCGGCCTCGACCGGATCACCCACGCCGCGCTCGTATCAGGCACAGAGCCGCTCGCGATCGCGGCGCAGGCTCAACTCGAGATTGATCGCGCAGGTACCCCGAACGCTCCAGCGCTGACACGCCTCCTCGAATAGCCGCGCCCGCCGCACCTCCCGCATCCTGCGACTTATCTCCGAGAGCTACGAGCGGCAAGGCCGGGTTCACGACCCACACGCGAGCATCACGGGTGACACGGAGTAGCTGATCGCCGCCCGAGGGTCAGCGCTTTATGCCCTGCGAATGACGGCGGCAATCTCCGCGAGCAGCACCTTCGCCATGCTGATCGCGAAGAGCGCCTCGCGGTGGTTGACCGGGAAGTCGCCTTCCTGGGCGCCCTCCTTCGCAAGATGGCGGCCGTGGTCGTAGTAGCGCTTAGCAGAGAGCGTCAGCTCGTTGAGCCGTTCGCGTTTGTTCGCCTCGGCTATGCCAGCGAAGATCTCCTTCGGCCATCCCGGCAGCGCCTCGATCATGGCCCGGCAGTACTGGAACACCGCCGGGTCGTTGCCCTCGGCGAAGTGTCGCTCGGCTTCGCGGATATGGGCCAGCGACCGCTGGAGACCAGCGCTGGCGGTTCCCTTGAGGATCGGCACTTCCGTGAGCACGTACTCGTAGCTGCCGAGAGGCTCGAGAACCCGCTTGAACCACTCGCCTCTTGCGAGCTGGAGATTGATGTCGGCCATGCCCATGACGCCGAAGCTGGTGAACGTCCAGTCGGCCGGGCGCTCGCCGGTGTCCCCCTGCGGCTCGTGTCGGATCCGCATCCAGCCTTGGAGCGAGAGAGTCAGATCAAGCCGGTCGGCCTGGAGGTTCTCGTTGACGAACGCGAGCGCGCTCCGGCTGATTGGGACCTCAATGTGCATCCGTCGGTCGTTGGTGTCCACGTACTCGCCTCCGGAGGTGCCATCGCCGAGCACTTCGTTGGCGAACTTGATGCGCAGTCGCAGGTGATGGATCTCGGCCTGGACGCGCTCGTTTGGTGTGCGCAGGCGCAGCTCGAACTGGACTCTCGGGAACACCTGCCCGATCGCCTGGATCTGCTCAGTCGCCTCGACAATCACGAACGCCGAGCGGTCGTGGCCCAGGGTGGTCGTCGAGCTAGGCATGAGTGCGCAGGCTATAGGAGCCTGCGCGTCTTCCTTGGGATGGAGTCGTTGCCATGACCCACTGTCCGCGTCGACCACCAGACTCGAGCGAATGCCGAACCAGCCTCCCGCTCGGTGCATGTTTTGCGACGCCGCCGGCGTCACCAAGGCCCACGTCTTCGCTAAGTCATGGACGACCCTGTTCGACGAGCCGAATGATGCCCGAGAGCACGAGGTCGTTCACCGGTACGTCGACCCATCGACTGGAAAGCAGCGGGAGATAAAGCGCGCCAAAACGTTTGCGATCATTACCCACGGAAACGTCAGGAGACCCCCAAAGGTCGCCGCGATGCTCGAGCAGGCAGAGGAGGACATCCTCGCGTTCTACGCGTTCCCCACAGAGCACTGGGCAAAGCTGCGCAGCACCAACCCAACCCGCTGGAGCGCTTCAACCGCGAGATCGGGCGGCGCACTGACGTCGTCGGGATCTTCCCTGATGACAACAGCCTGATCCGGCTGACCTCGATGCTCGCGATCGAAGCGAACGATGAATGGCTCGTCGGACGGGGGTACATGGCCCGGCACACGATGGGGTCGCTCCTGCAGGAGCGACCCCATCGTGAAGACCAACCCGAGGAGGTGCTCGAACTCCAAGCGGCCTGAGACGCCGACTACTTCACCGACGAGAACAGCGTCACGCTCTTACACCACGTCCCGGGACTTGACTTGCCCTAACGTACGGAACGGACATGAGATACCCGGCATCGCTACTCCTGCCTGAGGCGATCAAGGACTTAGCGCTCCACTGCAGCAAGGTCAACGGCTTTGGCGGCGACCGGAAAGTGCCCGCCATCCGCATTCTGCTCGTATTGGAGCGCCACACGGAAGGCGGTTACCGATGGGCCGACCTTGAAGCGATGGTGGTTGACGCAGGGTGGTCGGCCAGACAGGCCGCTCAACTTCGCGAGCTTGCTGAGGCTGTATCCCAAGGTCGGTCATTCCGCCCGCCCGTCCATCTGAGCAATGAGGACAGTGAGCGCGTCGCTCGCGCTTATTGGGAGGCCGCACAAGCCGCCGGCGAGAAAGCCTAGGAATGCCTTCGTAATCTGCCGCTGCATCAAGCGCTCGCACCACTCGGTCGCCCACGAGGTTCGCCATCAGCTATGAGCGACGGAGCCTGCCCAATGGCCCGTAGGGGAACGCCGCCGTGGTGGACGCTTGAGCTTGGCTAAGAGCAGAGACGTGTCGAGCACGGTTGGGCCGACACGGACGAAGCGGACGGGACCGCTGGCGCGCGGACCAAGCCGGGGTGTCCGACCGCTTCGCTGCTAGGTCCCGAGAGTACCGTCCCGCAGGTGCGTGCCTGGCAGCCCAGCTTCCCGACGATCCCATTCCCGCCTGTGCTGCCTCGCGTCGCGTGATTCCTTCGGGCGAAGATCCACCAGCGTGGAGGCGGTCGCACGCGTGCATTCCGCTCTGGGCCGCGTAGGACCGCGCGATCGCTTCGGCGACCTTCCGATCGTGCGGCTCGGACGCCACGCCGAGTCAGACGACACAAAGTGTCCGACAACGATCGTTCACGAGACACCCGCCGCCGCTAGGAGGGATTGGCGAAACTCGCGGGCCTCGGAAGCGCCTGCAAACGGGCCACTTTTCTAGCGAGTGCCGCGCGCATCCTGCGAGCTTACCCCACGCTGGAATGGGGCGCGTATCGTGCGGCCGATGGACACGACCGCGGATAGCTCGGCCCGCTGGGCTCTCACCACGCTACGCAAGTCGGCCAACGGCTTCGCGTTGGGGTCGGTCGTGTTAGGCGTTCTGACGGCTATTGCGTCGGCAGCGATTACGACTCCCGCTCACCCGGACTTCGCTGATCGCGCGTTCGCGGGGCTAGCCGGTTTCGTGGCGGCTGCCGTAGCAACGCTTGTACTCGGGTTCGCCGCGCTGTGCCTCTACGCTCCGTACTCCCAACGGAAGGAACTACGCAGGAGGGTTGCTGCGCTGGGGCCGAGAGCAGACGCCTCGCAGTCCCCTTGAGGCCAAAGTGCTTGCGGCCTGCCTAAACCTTCGGATGGTTGCCGCCGGCCACGTCTCGCCCTCCGATTTTGGAGGCGAAGCTCTCTGGGATTTCGTCTACCACAACTACGTGGGCAACATCCACCGCGATCTGCAGGAGTGGGGTCCGATTGGCCTGGAGCAGGAACTGAATCTCAGCGACAGACTCTCCCCTGGCAGTGAGGACGACACGGAAGCGCTCCAAGCGTACATATCCGCGCGCCTCGCGGAGCTTGAGGGTCCGATCCTGAAGCGTCTACGCGAGGGCGGGTGAGGCGTGCCGGACCTTCGCCAGCGCACAACCGAGCTGGGCGAGAATCGTCAGATCGGCGTGCAGCCGTACGCGATCCAGCCCGCGTACGCGGAGCGGCAGGAGCGCCCATTCGTGCTTGAGCCGTCCGAACTCGCGCTCGACGGCGCCACGGCTCTTGTAGAGCTTCGCGGACCGATCCGTGTGGCGCGGGATCAGCGGGTGCAGGCGGTCAGCCTTGACCCACCGCGACTTGGGCTGGCACTCGCCGCTCGGGCAGCGCCAATTCGTGGCCTTGCGCTTATAGTCGGCTCCGGCGAACGTCCACTTGCCGTGCTCGCAGGACGGAGGCTTGTGATCGCCACGTTTGACGGCGGGCGTCTCGCGCAGCTGCGTGACCGGGCAGATGCCGTGGTCCATGCAGCCGTCGTGGAGCGGCCCGTTGTCATAGCCCTTGTCCATGATGGCCGTCTGAGGATCGAACCCGCGAGCCTTCGTGGCGTCGATAAGGCCGAGTGCGAACGTCGTCTCGGCTGCGCTGGCGGTCTCGGTAGTCCATGCCAGTGGCAGCCCGGTTGCGGTGCAGACGGCCGCGTGGACCTTGTAGCCGTAGTACCCGCCACCCTTGCGCGTGGAGACGGCCGAGCGATGTCCCCACGACGCGTCCGGATCGGCGTACGTCTTGCGCTCCGGGCCGTTCTTCGCCGGGCTGCTTGAGCGCGTAGTGCCACGCGACGAGGACGTCCGCGGTGCGCTGATTGACCTCGAGAACGGGTCGAATGTCGCAGCCAACGCCCCACGGACCCGTTCGCACTCTCACCACCGGCGAGTTCAGCGCGGCGGCGGCGATCGCGCTCCACAGCCTGCCGGTGTCCAGCTCGGCGAAACCAAACACCCGCTGCCATTGCGGCCCATGCCCACCGGAGCCGAGGATCCAGGACCACTTGAGCGCATCGGCGTAGGCGTCAGCGGCCCGGGGAAGCGAGTTCTCGATCGTAGGCCACAAGGCGCAGCACGCAGACTATCGGCGAGCCGAGCCATGTCCGCCCATCAAGCGCCAATCAACCTCCCTGGGCCGGCGGTGGCGTTGCCGATCAGCGTCCCACCCGCGGGCTGCAGTGGAGAGTCAGTCACCGCGGGTATCATTTGCCGTTCCCTCCGTGTGGCGGGGTTGCGAGGCCGCGACTCGGTGAGACGAAGGCAGTGAAAGATGCCGGCCACATCGCGGAGGCTATAGGCGCCGCCCGGCGGTTCGCTTAGCCGGGGGTCATCGCGAAACTATGCGGACGGGCTATCTGCGACGCTCGGCGTGCCGTGATCCCGGACGATTGCGTTCTCTTCAGAAGTCGGCCAGGCCCGTTCGGTGAGCGATCCTCAAACGGACAGGCGCGAGAGGCGACTAATCCGCTCCTCTCGCTTCGCCTACGCGCGCAGCTGCGCCGCGGGATGCCTCGCTCTTGCCTGACGCGGACGTCATCAGCCCCGGGACAGCCACTTGCCTCGCCGCATCACGCGGACGACATGTCCGTCATCGTCGAGCAGCACGAGGTCGGCCGGGGTGCCGCGCTCGAGGGGTTCCAGTAGCAACGGCGCGTGGAAGCGAGTCGGTTGAGACTGCCGCTCACGGCCGGGAGCAGGAGCATCGAGCACAGGCCATGACGCCGGCGAGACTGCTCCGTGTTCGTGAAAGCGGGTCTGTGGCGGCGCTTGCTCAGCCGGCTCCGCCGGAGTCGCCCCGTACCTCCTCCTGGCGAAAGGGGGGCGGGCGCCCGACACCGTCGAGAGCCCCAGATTTGTCGAAAGCGGGTGCGCGGAGAACGCTGGCGACAGCTGTCCGAGATCCTCAGACGGGGAAGTCAGCTCGACTGTTCCCGATTGCGCTGCAATGCAGAGCGATGCGATCATCCGTACCGTCTCGCGGGTGCCGGACTCGTGTGGTCCGAAGGCCTCGCATCACGTGCGGCGCACCACCCAATTCCGCGGGCGCAGGGCACCTGCCCACCGCGTCCGGCGGCGAAGAGGGACCCAGCTGCAGGCCCCGCTCCGCCGTCGTAGGACGCGCTAGTGGACCCGCACGCTGCGGGTCGCGCTCCTGCCAGTGATGTGGTCCGCGTCTCTCGGGTTCACCAGCACCCGGTAGGTTGCGTTGTGGCTGATACGCAGCTGCTTGGAGAACTTCGAACGGGCGATGCCGTTGACCGGAGTCGCCGCGACGAGCGTCGCTCTGCTCACCGTCGTCCACGCGCCCGTGCTAGTGCGCTTTTGGATCTGGGCCACCTTGCCGTTGTGCGCCGGCGTCACCGTGCCGGAGAATCTGACCAGCTGCCCAATCGCGGGCGTTAGGGTGCTCAGTCTGAGCGTGACCTTGACGCGCACCAGTACAGCGGCCTGCGGGCTCGTGCCCGTGGCGTGGTCCCCGTCTGCCGGGTTCACTCGTACCCGGTAGGTCGCGTTGCGGCTGAGACGCAGCTGCTTGGAGTACGCCGAGACGGCGATGCCATTGACCGGAGTCGCCGCGACGAGCGTCGCGCTGCCCACCGTCGTCCACGCGCCCGTGCTAGTGCGCTTTTGGATCTGGGCCACCTTGCCGTTGTGCGCCGGCGTCACCGTGCCGGAGAACCTGACCAGCTGCCCAAACACGGGCCTCCGGGTGCTCAGCCGGAGGCTGACCTTGACGCGCACCGTCACCGCGGTCTGCGGGCTCATGACCGGCGGCTTGGTCTTCACGGTGACCCGGTAGTGAGTGCTGACGCTCGGCGACACGGCGAGCGAGTAGGCGCCCGTCGCGGTCGTCGTCGTCATCAGCGAGGTGGGCTTGAACGCGGCGGTGTACGGGTACGGACTCTGCTCGAGCGTGACCTTCACGCCCGCGTTATTCGGTCCGCTGAGCTGACCGGCGATCGTGGTCACGCCGCCGAACGTCACCGAGGCAGGCCTCGTGGTGATCGTCACGGCGTTCTTGCCCGGCGGCACACCGGGTGCCGCCGTCGTGAACGTCACGTAGGAGCCATTGGTGGGGGTGCCCCCCGCGCTCGTCGCGACGACGCGGAACTGATAGGTCGTGCTGGCACCCAACCCGGTCACGTTCGCGCTGACGCTCGTGCCGTGATTGCCGTTCACCGGGCCCTGTGGCGCTGTCTGGGTAACGGAGCCCATGGGCGTGCGGTATTGGAAGTAAAACGTCGTGGCGTTGGCGACGTTCCCGTTGAGCGTGGCCGAGGTGCTCGTGATGTTGGTGGCGGGGCTGGTCGTCGCCACCGGCGTCGCGGGCGGCTTTGCCGCCACCGAGACGTCCACGCCTGCCACCGAGATGGCCATCGCGGCGAGCAGCGCGAAGACCACCGCGGGCACCGGTGTCCGCCGCCGCGCAGGTTGGCGCCGAGACCCTCTGTTGACGCTTCTCATGTAGTCCTCCCGTTCGAGCGCCCCCTTAGGGCACAGTCGTCCGAATGATGCGGCCCCACCGCGGCGAGAGGAACGAACGCCACCCCCTGTGGGCGACTCGCTCCAGGAGCAGCGATGGCCCGTGTATAGACATCAACCCCCACGGGCCCCGGTCGGAGCGGTAAACCGAGACCCAGCTTTGCTAGCGCGCGGCCCCCTACTCGGTTGACCGGTCCGTCTGTCGCTGCGCTTCGAGGTGGCTTCTGGTTTGTCGCCACAGCGGGTCTGCGACCGCGGCTTCCGCTTCGGCGGACGCCAGCGCGGAAGCAGGAGCGGACTGATCGCCAGCCGCGCCTAATACTGATTAGACGCGGTGACGGGCGTCCTCCACCGCGTCTGAGATGGACGCCGATGTCAAGTGATCGGTCGAAATTTTGTTGTTGGTTGGTCATGGTGGGTGTGGTTGCTGGGGTCGGGCGACCGGCGTGAGGGGTTCCAGTAGCAACGGCGCGTGGAAAGCGAGTCGGTTGAGACTGCCGCTCACGGCCGGGAGCAGGAGCATCGAGCACAGGCCATGACGCCGGCGAGACTGCCCCGTGTTCGTGAAACCAGAAGCCAGGGGCGCGGGCCTAGCGCTCCCCACGCACCCGGTACTTGGCCCAATGCGATTGTCCACCGCAGCATGGGACGAGCACGGTCCGGACGAGCGGAACGTCGGAGGGGTCCGATCGGCTCCTGCGAGCTTGGTTCGGCCGCCGGTTTGCGAGTGCGCGATTTGGGGACCAAGAAACATCTCGACCTTGAGTCCCCTGTACGGTGCTTGCTGGGCTGCTGGGACCCTTTCCGGCCTTTGCGCTTAGGACGTTCGTGAGCGGACCTTTGAAGATTGAAGGCTCTCTCGCCGCAAGTTTTGATCAGATCCTCGCCATGGTTGCCAAGACACCCAGCCCACCGCTGTCCTTCAAAGCCCGAGCTCGAGGCGTAAGGCTCAGGGTTCCGGCCGGGGCGTGGCGGGCAGGGCTGCTTGCCCTCAGCGCGTGGCTGATGGTGGGGCTCCCCGCGGGTGAGGTGTCCGCGGCGCAGCTGCCGGTCCACCCAGCCCGGGTCGATTGTCGGTTGGGCAGGGTGCCGGCACCTGTGCCCGTCCCGCCGATCACCGCACCTCCGAGAACACCCGCGTGGCACTATCAGTACGCGGTCGCTGAGCGGATCATGTTCGGCCTCCCCGCCACCCGGCGGGCGATCGAGGCGGCGGCGGCTGACCCGTTCTCGACCGATACTGACCTGGGCACGCCGTTGACGCCCGCCGAGCATCGCCAGCTGCTCGCCGCCGAGCGGTTCGGGCTACATGTCGAGGCGGTCTCACGCGCGGCGCAGAGCGCTCTGCCGGGCGCCTTCGCCGGCGCGTGGTTTGAGTACCCGGGTGGCGGGACGATCTACGTCGCTTTCACCTCCCATGCCTGCCCAAGTCAGCGGTTGCGCTCGCGACTGGCTCGGATCGCTGGCGGAAGCACCGTTGCCGTCCCCGCGGCCAGGGACGCGACCGTGACGCGGCTAAACGCCCTGGCCCGCGCGGTCAACCGGGACATCGCCCGGCTGCGCCACCGCGGCGTGATCATCAACCGGACTGAGATCGACACGCCGGGTGACCGGTTCCTCGTGACCCTGGACCCCTCGAGCGTCCCACGCGCCCGGGCGATCATCACGGCGCGCTACGGCTCGCGGGGGCTTGCCTTCACGCGACCCGCTCCGCCAGCCCGGGCAGCCAACGCGAGCAACGACACCGCCCACACGCGAAGCCACACGCCGCGCGCGAGGGTGCACGCGTCGCCGAGCCCGGCTGCGGCTGCGGCTGCGGCTGCTCCGTTTCTGATCCAGGCGCATGCGCTAGCGCGAGGCGACCTCGTCCTCGCGTGCGCCCAGTTCGCCAACGTCTTTTTGCGTCGCGACGCCCCGGGGCGCAGCCTCGCACGGGCACGTCGGGTGTGCGTCAGGGCGCTGCGATCTGAGCGTCAGGACGACGGCGGGGCGGCGTTTGGTCGCGTGGCCAGCACCCGGATCATCGCCGTCCGCGTCGACGTCAAGCCCGGCCGGGCGCGGGTAACGGTTCAGTTCACTCTCTACGGCGTTCAGCCGCTCGCGACCGGCACCGCGGTCCGGGAGGGCGGCCGCTGGAAGATCCTCGAGCCGGCCTCGGGCGATCACGTCGGTACCTCGCTGCTGTTGACGATCGGGTCCGGGAGCATGATTCCGACCCTGCGCCCGGATGACACGATCCTCGTCGATCGGGACGCCTACCTCCACGCCGCGCCGGCGATCGGGGACATCGTCGTCTTTCATCCACCTGCGGGGGCGGACACCGGGACGGGATGCGCGACGCGGCCCCCGGCGGGCCAGGCGTGCGCCACCGCGGAT
>JAABUZ0100009366.1_pt1 | contig 11234 bp, 13 predicted proteins | sample 5562091 | NCBI WGS metagenome assembly JAABUZ01 (sample SAMN12813069, study PRJNA571459) | rock metagenome | isolation source: Antarctica rocks | place: Antarctica: Victoria Land, Linnaeus Terrace sud | collected 2015-12-21
CCTGCGGCAGCGTGTGCCCTGGGCTGGGCCCCAGCGCGGGCGGGCGGGTGGCGCCCGAGCCGCCGCCGGGCGCGTACGCCGGCGGCCGCGGCGCACCCGGCCCCTTCCGCCTGCTGCGCGCGCAGCCCAGGGGCGCAGATCAGAGCAGAGCGCGCGGGCACTGCCCCGGGCGACCAGCTGACCGCAGGGGGCGCCGCGCGCGGAGCGGGGCGCCCGTTCATGCGACGTGGCCGTGCGTCGCCCGACGACAGTGCGCCGCCGGCAAGCACGGGCAGCCAGGGCAGCCAGGCAGAGGCCGGGCCCTTGGCTTGCTGCGCACGTCGGGCGTCTGCAGCGCCGCGGCGCGCGCCAGGCGGCCAGAGCCGGGCCGGGGCTGCGAGGGGCGGGGGCGGCGCCGCGCGGGCACGCACTTGTTGATGTAGACGAACGTGTCGCTCGCCTTGCCGGGCTGCCCCGGCGGCGCAAACGTGTTGACCCAGAAGAAGTCGTTGTGCGCCAGGTACGTGCTCAGATTCTTGCATTGGAAGAATGTCCCGAACGTCTCGCCTGCCGCCGCGGCCGCGGCCGCGTGTTCGGGCGCCCCGCCGGTGCCTTGGGGGGCGCCGCCCGGCAGCATGGCAAAGAGCGAATGTGGCCTCGGGCGCGGCGCGGGGCGCGCACCGACGGGTATCAGGTCGGCCAGGTGCGACGCGAGGTCGGTGAGCCGGATGCGGTGGCCGGTCTTCAGGATGATGTCCGCGCTGCGCCGCGGCACCGGGGCGGGCGCCGCGTCAGCTCGGGCGGCGGCAGCGAGGCAGCATAGGCAGCGCAGGGGCGGTATGCGAGGCCACTGCCTTCCCAGGCGGGAAGGCAGCGGCCACATTGGAAGGCAGCGGCCACATCAGGCTTGGCAGCAGCAGAGCCGGCGCACATTATGTCCTGGGCGTCCAGGTGCTTCCTGTGCGCGGCGCTCATTGCTGCGGCCCCAAAGATAGGCACCGCCATGGGCCGCGGCCTCGCAGGCAGCGCAGGTCCGCTCAAGCCTTCATCCAGCCCACCACTGGACACCAGGCAGCAACCTGTGCCAGCGCAGCAGCACTAGGCCTCAAGCCCTGGTGCGATTGGGCTGAACTCGTGCGCGCACGCGCGCAGGTGCTTGCCTGTGGAGTCCTCTGCATGCAGTGCCTCCTAGCGAATTGAGCTAGGGTCCATGGCATGCATCATTGGATCATCATGCATGTCGATGCTGATCAATTTTTGCAGTGCATAGGTGCTCGTCTCTTCCGCAGAGCAGCGTGCTCACGTGCACGCAAGGCAGCTGACTCGGCCTCTGAGCCAACGTGCCTGCTCCCTTCGCATCACCAGCAGCAATGCGCGCCGCGTCCGCTCTGGGGCAGAGCACCCAGCCCTGGGTCTGTGCGCCTGCCTGCACAGCGCAGGTGCGCTGCGGCGCGAGCGCCGGCGCCCCGGCGCAGCCCGCGCTGTCAAGCGCGGGCGGCGCCTGGCCGCCAGCCGCGCAGCGCCTGGTCGTGAGGCAGCCGCAGGCCGCAGCATACCTGGCGGGCACGCTGGTCAGCTGCACGCCGGTGCTGAGCCCCCTGGTACGCGCTCCACGCCGAAATGCGCTCGCCCGCCTGCGTTGTGATGCGGCTCCGCAGCCGCAGCCAGGCTGTGACCGGACACGCGCCACGCGCGTAGGCCTGGCTGGCGCTGGTGCAGCTGCTGGCTGGCAGCAGCGACGCGCCCGCGCGGGGAGCGGGCCACTTGGCTGCGGTCTCCTGCGCGGCGCTCGCGCTGCAGCACGTCTGGCTGCAGGGCAGGTAGGATCCCAATGAGCCGGGGACCTCTGCACGGTTGCACTCCATTTTGAGCTTGCCAGCTGCAGCCATGCCCGGGCTGACGTCTGCACAGCCTTCCCGCTGCCCGTCCCTGAACAGCGCTCGCGCCGAGGCCTGCGCCAAGCGAGGCAGACCGCACCCGGCGCTCCGGCGTCGGCACCAGAAGCCCGTGCCACAATGTGCATCCAGTGCGGCCGGCGGCGCCGACGCGACCGCCGGACCTGCCCCGCGCTGCAGGCTGCTCCTGGATGGGGACTCCGTCGGCTTCTGGGCCAGCTGGCTGGCGGGCGCCGCGCTGTTCCAGTGGGGCTGGCGCGCGCGCGGCGCGCCGGCGGCCGCACCCGCGGTCGCGCGCGCGTATGCTGACGAATTGGACAGCGGCGCCGACGGCGAGGACGACGCGGCGGCGCTGCGCGCCTGGGACCGACGCTTTGCGCTGCGCCGCAGCTCCGTGCCCCAGCTGCAGGCGCTGGCCAGGTGCGCGCATGTACACGTAGCCTGCCAGCCAGGCTTTTGTTGAGAGACCAGTGGCTGCACTCGGCACACTGCACTGCACGCACGCTTTTCTTTGTTTTTTTCCCGGGGATGATGGACAACACCTCCCTGTTGGCACCATGCTATGAGCTGCGCCTCTGTCATCAGCACGCGGTGAGTTTGTGTACGCGTCGTGCAGCCCCCACTCACGAGCTACGCGGTGCTGCTTGCGAGGCCGGCAGCCAATGCTCAGCCTGTGAGCGCTCGCTAGGCTTTCTGTCTGCTGTGTGGGTAAACTTGTTGCGGCTCAGTTGACATGGGACAAGATCGAGCGCTTGAGAACACTGTGTGAGCATGGCTCTGGCTGCTCCCCAGGACTGTGCGGCTGCCCGGCCGCTCGAGCATGCGGAGGACGGAGCTGCTGGCGGCGCTCGAGCGCCAGGGCGCCGACGCGCACATCGACGCCCATCAGCACAGCTTGCGCAGCGGCGTGCAACGGCTGTGAGGCTGAGGAGCGCCGCAAGCTGTGCTGTTGCGCGGCATGTAAGTCAGTTTGCTCTGTGTGCGAGTGTTGTAGCGTTCTGTAAATGTACACGTAGGCTATTGTACATGTATTAATTCCAAGTGGACTGTACAGAACAGGGTTTCTCTTCATGACGCGGCGCATGGACGCTGAGGACATCTTTGCATGACGTGCGCACTTGTGCTGTAAACGTTTTACCAAGGAGCGCATGTGGGCACGGTTTACACAATTTACACCCTGCACACCTGCATCATGCCCTGTAAAGCAGAGAAGGCAGAGCCTCATTGCGGGCATGCCCTGCTACTTCAAGGCACAGACAGCGCGCAGTCCCGCGCCGGCCGCTTACAGACATACATCGGACCAGACTACATCGGACCAGCGGGGCAGGCACGCATGGGGCCTCCAGCGGCTGGCAACTTACAATCTTCACCTCTGCCCAGCTGCCACTGGATCGGGTGCGCAGGCACGCGCGTACTCTGCAGCTGCGGCCAACACAGAGCACACGCCCTAGCCGGCCGCGCTAGCTCAACACTGGCGGCGGCGGCCGCCCCAGCTCCTCCTCGTCCGCGTCCAGCCCAAAGTCGCCGCCGGCCAGCGGCTGGAAGAACGCCTCCGCCGCGTCTGCGCGGCGCTGGCGCCCTGCAGCGCGCGCGCGCCGCTTCAGCGCGTCGCTGCGTCGAGCGCGTGCCAGCTGGGGCACCCTGCACATGTCCGCGTATCACGAAAGCGCGGGCGGCCTTTGTGGCCGGTACCCCGCAACCTCCGCGCCTTGCTCCAGTGTCGCTGGCGTCTCGGCTGGCACGACCGGCGTGTGCGCCCGGCGGCGCTCGCTTGCCCACCCATCTGCACCAATGCCCACCCGTCTGCACGCCCCGCTGCTCTTCGAGGCACGCCGGGCCATGGGGGTTGGGGTTGGGTGAGCATCCGGGGCGCACCCGTCACGCGCGCGACCAGCGCCTGCACGCCGTCCCTGGCCCAGGTGGCGGCGCTGAGCGCGAGCCCGAGCGCGGGCGCGGTGGTCTCCTCAATCGTTGCCTTGGCACCCTCGCTGGCCCAGAACATCCACCACGCGTAGAACGCGCCGCCCGCGCCGCCCAGCACCTGCCGCGCGCGCCGCGCGCCGCTCATTTGTTTGCCTGGCGCGCGGGCGCCTGTAACAGGGGCGCAACGCGTCTGTGCGGGCCTACTAACTTGGCGGCGCACTCGACACAGCTCGCCTGACAGGCCGCGCAGCTCCAAAGCCTCCCTGCTGCACAGCTGCAGCACACTGCAATCGGCCATCCAGGAGCCAGCAGTCCCTCGCACTAGCACATGCACTTCTCAGCGGCGCTTGTGCTGCAGAGCATGCTCCCCACACGCGCAGCCCCAACACAATGAAGCAGAAGAAGGAATGAAGCACGTTTGAGGCTTGTGCAGGAATAGGGCGAATGCGTGGAGAGGTGCGCGCCAGCATCAGCACGAAGAAGGTCGCCCAGCCGTGGCCGCGGCCCGCGGCGGCCGCCGGCGGCGCGCCGGGCGCGTGCCCGCGGCCGTCGGTGTCCGGGATGACGAGCGCGACGTCCGCGCACGCATCGCCGGCCACCAGGCGCCGGTGCGTCTCCGACATCTGGTAGCCCGCCAGCGCGGCGCACTGCGCCGTGTCAATGCCGACGATGGGCCGGCAGTCGTGGCCCGCAAACTCGTAGCCGTACTCGCACGCCACGTCCTCCTGCGGCGCGCAAAGCGTCAGGGCGAGGGGCGGCGCCGCGTCGGGCGCGGGCAGGCCGCGTGCGCTGCTGCGCGGCGCCTCATCTCCGCCGCGCGACACTGCCGCGTGACACTTGCTGAGAGACGCCTTCCCGCCACAACTGGCTTTTCGCTCGCTCAGACCATCTGTGCAGCCTGCAAGCACGCCCTCCCAGTGCAGCTTGCATCTGTGAGCGCCGCTTGCACGCTGACGCTCACGCTTGCTCCCGCGCATCAGCAGCGCAACGAGCCACGACAGCCGCAGAGACCAGGAGCTCGACGCACGGCGATGCGCGAGGCGGGCGCCGGCGCACCACTGAGCATGGGCACGCGCTGGCGGCGGGCTCGGGCCGCTTGTAGCTGCGGCCGCTGAAGCACTCGCTCGCGCGCTGCCGCCGCCACAGCGTGTAGTTGCGCCCCAGCAGGCACGGCCCGTTGCCCCAGGGCTCGTAGTCCCTGTCCTCGCAGTCCTGCGCGCCGAACGGACCCGTGAGGCCACATCCGCCAGGGTTTGCAACGGCGACTGTCGGCCCGCCTGCAGCCAAGCCAGAGCGAAGACAAGATAGAAGAGTGCTGCTGTAGCAGATGGGCGCATGCAGCATTCGGTGCCCACAAGCGGCAGCAGATCCATTCAGCACCTCGCCGGCTGGGTCAGGAGGCACCCCTGAGGCTGCCCAAAACCCAAAACCTCAGAATGCAACTGTAGCTCAGGACCGCGACAAATTGCCGGCGCCCGCGCGTTGCCGACAGCCCACAGTGCACATCCGGCCGGCCGGGTTGGCGCCGTACGCCACATGCGAGCACGTGCAGCAGAGCAACGCGAGCGCTGCTGGGGCCGGGGCCGCGCGCCCGCCAGTCGGTGCCCATGAGCGGCCGGAAGTCCACGATGTACATCTTGCCGACCGGGTCGGCGCCGTGGCGCGCGTGCGAGCAGGTGCGCGCCTCGGGCCGCTTCTCGCACGCCTTGCCGTGCACCACGAACATGTGGCTGGCGGCCATGGGCTCCACCCTGCCGCAGCGCCGCGCATTTCTTGCTGGCATTTTTTGCAAGTGATGAGTGGCTGCCTGGCTTGCGGTGCTACGAGGCGTGCAGGGGGCAGGAAGCGCGCTCATCTGGCAGGCAGGCAGCTCCGTGCCACCGCAGCGGGGCAGGGCTCGCGCTCTCAAGCAAGCGGCCGCGCGCACGCGGGCCCCGGCGGCGGCGGGCGCAGCCCCGCTAGCGGGCGGGAAGGCAGGAGCAGGGGCGCGGAGCGCGCGCACACGGCGGGTGCGGGGCGGGCGCCGCGGGAGGCAGCGGGCGCGCGCGCCTGATGTTGCCCACGTCGATCGCCTCCTCCAGGCCCACCTCGTGCCAGCAGGTGCCCTGGTCGATGCTGAACAGCAGCGTGTCGGCCGGGCCCTCCGTCTCATGCTTGGCCATGATCAGCAGGCCGCCGTGGTCGCCGTACCTGGCCCGCAGTCATTCAGTAAGCGGGCGTCTTCATGCACATGCACATTTGCAATTGTGCGCTGCGTGCAGGTGCGCAGGGTGCCGGGTGCTGAGTTGGGCAGGGTAGTAACCCTATAGTCGTCAGCAAGTACACATGTAAAAGGGTTGCTTTGACAGGTCGTGCGAATGCAGCCATGCGTTTGAGCAGCACAGAGCTGGACGCTTCAACACTGATGCCCCGCTGCGCCGTCGTGGCCGGCTGTGGCTCTGCCTGAATAGACGCGGGCGCCGCTCCGGTGCTCGCTGCTCTGGTGCTGAACACCAGCATATGCACGGCAGGGGTTAGCCCACAAACAAGGCCCAGGCGCCCAAGCGGGTCACGGTGCAAGCAGAAGCATCAACGCCGCCTCGACAGCCACGTAGCGCGGGCCGCGGCGGCGCGCACTCGTAGATGCTGGCGTAGGGCGCCACGTCCTCCCAGCTGAGCCCGCCGTCGCGGGAGAGCCAGGTGCACATGTCGTCGGCCGCCTGCTCCAGGAACGCGCCCGTGTTGCCGACCGCCATGATCACGCCCGGCGCGTTCTCATGCGAGTAGACGCTGGGGCGGCCGTCTGGCGCGCGCGCGCGCGCCGGCCCGTGTCAGCGCCCCCGCCGCCTCCGCATGCAGGGTCGCTCAGCGAGGCCCGTGTGCGCCACGCCCGGTGCGCTGGCGTGCAGGAAAGAACGCTCGGCGAGCTGTTTGGGGTGCAATACGGGTCATAAGCACATGGACTTGCCTAGTTCACTTCATCGTTCAAGTCATAGTTCAAGCTCGCTCATGCAAACACTGTCCCGTGAGCATGGGTGTGGCAAAACCTCTTCAGTAGCATTTGTGAACAGGCCTACAAGCAGCCATCTGGCTGCCTCAGGCTGCGACGTGTGCTAGGCTCGTGCGCGCATACCCCGCGCCCTGCCGCGCCGGCAGCGCCCCAGCCCCCATCACCCCGACCGCCCCCGAGCGCGGGCGCGCCGCACCCACGCCGTCGTGCCAGGAGGAGGGGCCGTGCAGGTGCAGCTGGCAGCGCGGGTCGCGCGAGCCGGCGCAGCGGTTGCACTCGGGGAAGCGGAAGTGCTCCGGCTGGTTCAGGTCCTGCCAGCGCGCGCCGCCGTTGTAGGTCACCTGCGCGCGGCGCGCTCAGTGAGCGCACGCCGCCGCTGTAGGTTACCTGCGCGTGCCGCGCTCCGTCGGCGCGCCCGGCCGCGCTCAGCCCGCGCAGGAGCTTCGCATACGCTGCACCCTTGCCGCCGGCCTCCCATGTTGAGCTCGCCTGCTTGCCGCCGCCGCACGCGAGCGCATGAGCGCATGATTTTGCAGCGTGTCGACCATTCTGGGACCACGGAGCTATGCATGTTGATACCCCAGGGCCCCACAGCCTGCCACTGGGAGTGTGCTTGCTAGCGCCCGCCACCAGGATGTCAGATGTCGCCGCGTGTCGGCTACAGGCAGCGGCCAGCACGTGCACCAGCACGTCAGGGGTGACATCCTAACCGTCACCCTGCTCTGCGCCAGCCAGGAGCGCTGCATCAAGGCGCGCGGGGCGACGCGGGCGGGCGCGGCGGCTCGCGCGCGCCTTGGTCTGGATGTATTTGGTGTAGTCCAGCCGCGGCTCGCTCAGCACGCGCTTGTCCAGCTGGTTGGCCAGGTACACGCCCGGCAGGCCCTCCACCCGCCCGAAATCTGTTGCAGGAGGCATATCCATGCGTCAGGCCGTGGGGCCGCGGGGACCTGCGGCACGCGCCCGGCAGGCCACCACCGCGCGGAGCCTGACGCAGATGATTCCAGCCGCGCGGCAGGAGGGTACAGGCGTGGGGGCTCCCGCGCGCAACTGAGGCCGGGACGCAGCGGGGCCGTGGAGTACCTGGCTTGGCTTCTTCAGTCAAGGCAGGCAGGAGCACCCTTGGTGGCAGACATGAACAACGGTGTGCCACCCAGCCTCGCCCGCACATGCAGCAGCTTGCTGCCAACGCTCATGGCCAGAGCCAGGGCACCTCGCCAGTGTCAGCGCTTGACAACAAACCCTTCGAAGTCTGTGCCTCCCGCCTACAAGCTGGCGGTGGCGGCCCGCGCAGGCGCGACAGGGGCCCGCGGGCCGCGGGCGGGCGGCGCGCCTGTGATGAAGCTGCGCCGGTAGTTCCGCGTCATGCTCAGCGTGTACAGCGTGTTGTTGTAGCCTGCGCGCGCGGCCCGGGCCCCACGTCAGCTGCAGCACCAGCGGCTGCCGGTGCGCGCGGCCCGCACGGCGCCTGTCGGCCATGCGCCGTGACAGGCAGCACGCGAGCGCGCCCGCCGTACCCACCCACGTGATGCCAACCATGGACATAGACTTCGCACAGCGGGCGCGCTGCCGCGCGCCAGCTCCAGCCTCGAGCGGTGCACCCAGCGCCTTCACAGCACACGAAAAGGAAGCATGCGGCAGGCAGAGCCGGCGGGCGGGGCGCGCCGGGCGCGTAGATGTTGCCGATCGGCGCGCGCGCGGAGAGCAGGTCCTCCTCATCGTGGTCCACGACCAGGAAGGCGCTGGCGCCGTCGTGCGTCTTGACCAGGTTGTAGCCCAGGTCCAGGTCGCGCACGGGCAGGCACACCTGGCGCCGCGCGGGTACACGGTCAGGGTCAGGGTCAGGGTCAGGGTCAGGGTCAGACGGGCTGCCGCCGCTGCGGCCGCCGGCTGTCACGCTGCTGGGCGACGCGTCTCACTCGCGCGTCGCCGGCCGGCTGCGACCCGGACGCTGGGCGCGCCTGGGCGGCCCCGCTGCAGGGCATGGGGCTTGCTGGGCTGCCGCCGGGCGGGCCTGCCAGGCTTGCCTGCCGCCGCCCGGGCAAAGCGGCGCGACTCCGCACGGCTGCGCGGGCAACTCGGGTGCCGCATCGCGCCGGCGCTGCGCACTGCTGCAGGCCACTGCCGGGTAGAACATGCAAGCGGACAGAGACGCAGGTGGCAACTGCAGCCCCAGGGACTGCAGCAATCGCCGGCACGGCCGGCGCGGCACCCAGACGCAGCTGCAGCGCCTCTCACCGCGCACCAAAAGGCGCTCAAAATGACAACGCTCAGAATGACACCGCCGCCAGCGGAGCGCAGAGAGTTTGTCAGTCCTGCGAGCGCGCGCGCGCCCGCTGGAAGTCCTTGCCCCCGTCATCGGACGAGCACAGGACGACCAAGACCAGGGTGAGGGTTAGGGTCCTGCAAGCGAGCGCGCGCGCCTGCTGGAAGTCCTTGCCCTCGTTGTCGGACGAGTACAGGACGACCGAGGCGCTGCTCGCGCCCGACGGCACGTCGCGCTGGCTGCCGTCCGGGTGCGTGGGGCAGTCGCTCGGCATCGCTACAAACACCTGGCGCCCGGCGCCGGCGCAGCTGGGCGCCGCCGCATGACCCGGAGCACGCGTCGCCCGCCTCGCGGTGTGCAGCTGGGCACGAACAGGCCGTCTACCTGCGGGAGATGAGACAGGCGCGCGCACAATACAATAACCAAGAGCTGCGGCCGCGTGCAGTGCAGCTGGATGCGCCGGAACGGCAGAGACAGCCACCGCTGCTCAGCCAGGGCGCGGCATCTGCACCGCGCCCCGGCGCGCGCCGCTCGGGGTGGCGCGCGCGCCTGCGCGCCGATTAGCTCGAACTGGTTGCCGCAGGAGACCAGCTTGCTGTGCGCGGAGCGGAAGAAGTCGGCGCTGCGCACAAAGTGCATGTCCTTGTCCCAGCCCGGCCGCGGGCCCTTCATGGCGGCCGCGCTCTCTGCGCGGCGCCCCCGCGCGCGCCGGCCGGGTCAGCGCCGCCCGCCCTGACGCGCCGCGCCGCGCCCGCGGCCTGTGGCCGTTGCTAGGCAGCGCGCCGTGCAGGAGCCACTCTTGCCAGGTAAACTGCCACCTAAAACCAAGAGGAACGAACGCCGACGCCGGCGGGCCCCGCGCGCGCCGCCCCGGCAGGGTACAGGGTCCGGATAGGGCCCCGCGGCCCGCACCGTACGCCGTCGCGAAGATGGTCTCGTCCGGGAAGCCGCCGCCGGACGCGCCGCGCTCGAGCGCGGCGCCCCAGTCAAAGTCCCAGAACGAGGTCACCGCGCCCTCCGAGTTGGCCGTCAGGTTGGTCCAGCTGCGCGCAAAGTCCTGCCGCCCGGACGGCAAGCGCCGCGTCGGCGCGGCCCGCGCGTGCACAGGCTTGTGCAGTGCCGGATCAATGCCAGGTACCACAACGCGTCAGTCGAGCAAACATGCATACACAGTCTTCGGGCGAGCGTCTCAAAGAGTGAGCAGGCGCAATCAGTGCATGGAGCCTGCGGCTAGAGGCGCGGGCGGGTTGAAGTTAGGGGCGCGAAATAGAGAAGCGCGGGCGGGGGGCGGGCCGGGGCCGCGCGCCTGGGAGACGAACAGGTCGTACGCGCACCAGGGGTTGGTCGCCGCGTCCGCCTCCTCGCACGCCCGGCGCCGCACCTTGGCCAGCAGCCAGTCCGGCTGGCGCGGGTGCGCCTTGACCTTCATCCACACGCCCAGCGTGCGCCCGGGCGTCTCCACCTGGCGCGCGGACAGGCGCGCGCGCGGTCAGGCCGCCGCGCCCGCCCCGCGTGCTGGCCGCGCCTACAGGCAATAGCTGCCTTTGTCCACGCGCCCAGCGCGCGCCCGGGCACCTCCATCTGGCGCAGAAACACACGCGCGGCAGCGCAGAACGGCTGACCCATGTGCCTGTCGCGCCCACGCACAGGAGCTGCCCGGCCTTCACCCACGCGCCTGGCGGGAGCGCCGGGCCCTCCACTCCGCTCGCGCGTGCAGAGTGCTGCTGCTGCTCTTTGGTCTACCCAACCTCACATGTATGCTTGCCGCGCCCGCACACCAGCGAGCTGTCACAACGCTGCTGCCAGAACTCGCTCTGTCTCACGCGGCTGCACCGCGTCACGCAAGTCCGGCTTAGCTCGTGCGCGACCGCGCATGATTGTGCCGCACGTTGCAGCTGCGCGAGCCGCTGCGGGCCTGCTGCAGCCTCTCGGCACGCCCATAGCTTCACGCTGCTGCCTGAGCAGCGCGGCGGCCCCCTGAGCCTTCGCACCCTAGGCTGGCTGCACACCAATCACTGGCCGCTGCGCTTGCAGCCCGTACCAAAGCCCTCAAAAACACAACCCTGGAGGCGCCGCGCGGGTCGCCGCACCTTGTTCAGGGACATGCCGTAGTCGGTGGAGATCCACATGTGGAATGCAGCGCCCAGCAGCAGGATCCGGTCCGGGTGCGCCTCGTTGTACACGA
>JAABUZ0100009367.1_pt1 | contig 11234 bp, 13 predicted proteins | sample 5562091 | NCBI WGS metagenome assembly JAABUZ01 (sample SAMN12813069, study PRJNA571459) | rock metagenome | isolation source: Antarctica rocks | place: Antarctica: Victoria Land, Linnaeus Terrace sud | collected 2015-12-21
CATTGATGTTGACCGTGACGACGAGATCGTGAGAAAGTGACAGGAGATCAAGAAGGTGGAAGAGCGAGAAAGAGGAGGAGAGCGAAACAAAGAGGATCAAAGGGAAGAAGATGCTTCGTTCAGATCCTACGACGCCGCGGAGAGTCTCGCACGTTGAATTGGATGGCATCCATGAATTTCGCCACGGCGTCAGCCCGGCGCAGCTCTACGCCACCGAGTCCGGGAGGCTCTACCACGCCGGCAGGATCCTCATCTGTATGGTCGGCCCACCCGCTCGGGGCAAGACCCATCTCGCTGTGTCGCTTACCCGCTACCTCCGCTGGCTGGGCGTCAACATCCACACCTTCCATCTCGGCGACTACCGCCGGGGCCATTTGGACGAAAAGGGCCTGCCGGAGGATTATTTCTACGTCAACGCGTCCGCCAGCACGGTCAAACTGCGGCAGCGACTCATGGCGGCGTGCAAGGCGGACATCCTCAACTTCTACGAACGGGAACACGGGCAGATCGCAATCTACGATGCGGTCAATCCGACAGCTGCCGGTAGGCGCTCCTTGTCCAAGGACTTTGCACGGCAGAATGTCAAGGTGCTCTTCATCGAGAGCTACTGCGACAACACCCGCATCATCGAGGCCAATGTCCGCAGCGTAAAGATATCCTCGCCAGATTATATTGGCTGGAAGCAGGAGGATGCAGTGCGGGACTACCTTCGCCGCATCAACGACCGCATCCCCCACTTTGAGACGGTCGAGGAGGCTGACCTGGCCTACATCAAGATGATCAACATCAACGAGCGGATCGAGGCCAACACGTCTGGCTTTGGATACATGGCCAATCGCATTGTCTTTTACCTCATGAACCTACACACCCACGCCCGCTGCCTCTACTTTGCCCGCGCAGGCCACTCCGAGGAGGAAACGTCCTACAAGGCGGATGCGCCCCTATCCCTCAAGGGGAGGGAGTTCGCCGTGGATCTGGCAGACGCCATTATCGCCCACCGCAGGAGAGAGCACGACGCGGCTGTGCTGAATGGAGAGCACGCGGCGGCGCGGCCCCTGCTGGTATGGAGCTCGACACGCCTTCGGACGGTGGAGACCGCCAACGAATTTCGCCGGCGCGGGATCACGGTGATGGAGCGCACGTCGCTGCGCCAGCTGAACCCGGGCGTGTGCGAGAAGCTGACGCCGCAGCAAGTCCTCCACCTCTACCCGCAGGAAGTCACCGAGCACAAGGCGGACCCCTACCACCACCGCTTCCCCCGCGCCGAGTCCTACCACGACCTGGCCGTGCGGCTGGAGCCTGTGATCCTGGAGCTGGAGCGCCAGACCAACGACGTGCTCATCATCGCCCACGAGTCCATCCTGCGCGTCCTCTACGCCTACTTCATGGCCAGCAGCACGGCCGACATACCTACGCTCGCCTTCCCACGCTCCGAGGTCATTGAAATCATCCCCAGCGCCTACCACAACAAGATTGCACACATCCAGATCTACTAGTCTGTCTTTACTCTTTGTACATAGATGAGGAACCATGCCATGTTACTGATAAGTGATGACTGACTGATGACTGACTAATGACTGACTAATGACTGACTGATGACTGACTGATGACTGATGAGATGACCGATGAAAAATGACGCAGGAGGACCGAGCTGAGCTCACGGCCGTGTCGACCTCGGTGCGACAAATCTACACCCTGCTGCGGCCCATTGGATTTGCCAACGTAAGCATGCAAGCTCATGACCTGACCGGAGCGCGCCAACGTACGCATCTCGCGCGAGGGAATAACCGTCTCCGTAGAGGACTGTCGCATTGCCCAGGCGCACGTCCAGCTAGACCGCGCGCTCTTCTCGCTCTACACCTACACCAGCGACGCAGCGTGCGAGTTTGGCATCTCGCTCACGGCGCTGCTAGAATGCCTGCAAATCTTTGTCGGCGAGCAGCGTGAGCGCGCGTGGACGCCTGCTTCTGGACGTCCTGCGCGCGACACACAGCCCGTCCTGCAGATTGGAGCTACGTGTCGACTGCGCTACGAAGGGGCGGGCAGTCCGCTGACCATCGTCCTTGACGAGGGCGGCGACATGACTACGAGGTGTGAGCTGACTACGTACGAGGCAGACGAGCATGCAGACATCTCCTTCGCCACGGACGCGCTCCTGCAGCGCATCATCATGAAGGTAGGCGTTGACACACGCGGCAGTTAACCCAGTCGGAATGGCTCCACGATGCAATGCAGGAGATGGACGCCTTCCACGCCGAGACGCTCACATTCTACACCTCTCCCCGCAGACCCTACTTCCGCCTCTCCTCCTCTGGGCCCATGGGCAGCACAGAGCTGGAGTACCCCAATGACCGCAAGGTCTTGGAGACTTTTGTGTGCAATACCGTCTCCACGAATCTGTATGAGTGATGGCTTTGGGCGAGACTGATTGCAGATATCGCTTTGCGGTGGTGAAGCATGCATTACGAGCCATGGCCGTTGCGAACAAGGTCAGCCTGCGGTGCGATGAGACCGGGGTGCTGAGTCTTCAATTCATGGTGTCGCTGGAGGAAGACAAGAAGAGCTTCATTGACTTTCGCCTCCTGTCTCTAGACGAGCAAGTATCTAATGAAACTGATCTCTCATAATCCAAGTCGTCTCCAATCCAATTTGACTTTGTCCATCTCGTCATCGTGAAATCTCCAACCAGATGCAGGCAGCATGGCAAACAGGGGTGGCTCCGGCCGCTTCAACTGGCAAGACGTCATCGACCAAGACCGGCATCGTGAAAACTACCTCGGAAACTCCGTCAAAGCCCCAGCCGGGCGATGGGCCAAAGGGCGTGATCTGACATGGTACGCCAAGGAGGGCGCATCCTCGGCCAATCCCGCGCGAGCAGAGATTGCGCAGATCCAGCAGCGGGAGGCAGAAGCTATGGCGGAAGCATTGGGGGTCAAGGTGCCCTCGGAGCAGGAGGCAGCGTATGCGAAGCGCCATGTGCATCGGCATCGACATGGCCGCGAACATAGAGCTAGAAGGAGTCGCACTCCCGAAGGGCAGCTGCAGATCAAAGCCAAACAGAGGAGCCCAAGTTTAGAGAATGTAGATGGAAGACGGAGTCGGGAAAGGCGCAGGGAGCGGAGCTTAGAGAGGGATGCTCCCGACCAGTATAAACAGCGCCAAAGCGTGGAGGAGCACGGTCAGGATGGGGAAAGAATGCATCCAGACAGAGCCACGCGTATACAGAAGCCACAAGACTATCAGACCACGGCAGCATGAAAGACAGAGTGCACATCAGTCCAGCAGACGGCGGAGTCCAAGCCCACGACGGCTGCATGGGCAACGGAAATATGAGAGATGACAATATACATATCTACACGAATTCAGGCATGCTGGCCATGAGGACGACAAGGCTCGTCCAGCCGAGAAAATGCTGCACACCTTTTGCCTCGCCACTTTCCTGCTCGTATTGCTCCCACGCGAACCCTGTCCGCTCCCACTCCTTGTACACATTCCCCACCACGTCCTTGCGAAGTTCCTTGTACATGCTGGCGGCCTTGAGTCGATAGGGTCCGGCCGTGCGCGCATAGTACTGCAGACTCTGCAGAGCTAGGAAATTCATATTCACCCACACCGGACCGCGCCAGTAGTTTTCATCCTTGCCGTAGAATTCATCCTGCTTGGAGAGACTGCGAATGCCGTAGCCTGACCATAATTGCTCTGGGTCGTGGACGACGTCGAGTATTGCGCCAAGGCGCGGGGAGTCCGCGGGAAGAAGACGCAAGAGGAATGGGAAGATGGTGATGTAGCCCGTATGGCATACATGGAAACTCTCCTCTGATAATTAGCAAAATCTCAAAGGGACAAACCGTATTCGTCAATACTGGCGTCACAGTAGCTTTGCTTATCCTCGCTCCAATGCAAATCATCGATATTGGATAGGATGGCATGTTCAATTCGCTCATACTTTGCGATATCTCCATCTCGCTTGAGATGAGTGGCCACACGCTTCATCGTCCTTGTCATGCTCGCCATCCAACTAATCAGGTCGAGGTGCAACTCTCCCGGATGCGGTGGCTGCGCCCGAGGATAGTCATCGAGTCCACTTGCCAGGCAATGACTGGGACTTCTTCCACGCCACCGGTAAGCCTCTTTGGAAGATGTTGCCTCTCGGTCCCATTCACGGATCTCGCCAAGCTGCGTCTTGCGAAACCATTGAAAGTAAATTTCCAGACGGGGATACAGATTGTCGAGAAATTCATTCAAGAGTCCGGGCTCTTGGAGAGGGGATTGGGCAATCACATTCGAGTCAAAGGACGAGGAAGCACGCAGTACGGTCTCCGCATCCATGGAGCCTATGCTGTCGTTATGCTCGAAACGGTCCAGAATGCGATCCAGAGTGAGCATGAGTGCTGGCGGATTTGCATGGTGCGGGTATTGCTTTTGAAATTCTGGTGGAACGCGGCTTCTCGCTTCGTCGCCAAGAATCTGCTCCCTGGCAATCCATCCATCTTTGTCCATAAGCGAGAACCATCCCGAGATAATGTCTAATGCGAGCCGTGGATCCCAATCGACAATAGGCAGCAGATGGAAGCCTTCATCCCATAAGAAGCCCCGGGGAAAGAAGGGTCGGCTGGGGATAGCTGAGAATAGCGTCGTCGGGGCCTGTCTCTCGCCTTGGGTTGTCCTCGCAGGATCTGCATTCACCCAAAACCCCTCTTCATCCTCATCAAAAAGGTCCAAGTCACTACGTTGCACAATGGAGTCCCCATGAAAGTACCCGATACCACCAAGGAGATTTGATAGCATCTCTTGTCCAAACCTAATATACTCTGCCACATCAAAAGGTTTCTTGAACTCAAACACGTTGAGAAATCGCTTGCGAAAGGCGCGTTTCGTATCCCCGGAAAGACTTTCTGCCACACCTTCTTCCACCCGTGCTGCGCTCGTCGTCAATGAATTGTACAAAACTTCAAACTCAAAGGCTCCTTGAAAAGTCCTCTGCACAAAATGCAGATTGCTTGCCTCTTGTGATGCCTCCTCATCCACTGCAAAGACGTGCGAGGCTGGAGGACGGGCCTCTGTACCAGCCTTCTCAGCAAAGGCCTGGATGACCTGCTGTAAATGCTGCAAGAAGTACAGCTTAGCCTGCCATAATGACTCCGGCGGCACCCTTACAGATGTGTGCAGTGTGTTACCGAGATGCGGCCCTAGAGGAGAGGAAGGAGGAGAATCATTTGTGTCGGGCCCTCTTGTGACATTAATCTGGAACTGGCCCAGTGAGGGGTGTGACCCTTCGAGAGCAAAGCCTGAATCGTGTCCATCACGATCAACCTCGTGTGCACTTTGAAGTTGGCCTTCTGAGCCCATTCCGGCATAGAAAATGACGGTCGTGTGGACATCGTCAGGAATTCCCTCCCTCGGCTGGCCCTTGACTCGCAGAACCCAATTACCACCATTAGACCCAGGCATCTTGAAGAACTCCGTCGTGATGTCAACGCCGTGCTGTTGATCGCGAATGATTTGTCTTCCACCTGTTCTTGTGTCGTATTCTTCCCATCCATATCCACTCATATCATCCCCCTGCTCACAGGTATGCCTCAATGATTGCATAGGTGCATAGTCATCGACATTGGCCCACATGAGGCCCGCCAACAATGACGGAGGCCCTCGAGGTCGAATGCCGAGATACAAGTTTGGACGGTAAGGGCCCCAAAACAATGATTCATTGGATGCCCTAGCAAGGATTGTAGACATTTCTTCACTCAATGCAAATACATACTCCAACAATGTGAACAGAAAGACGACTTGCAAGAGAGTGTCATGTCTCGTAGTGCTGTATTTCATTCGTCTCGTGTCGTTTACATGTCACGCGCGCTCTAGCTTCTGATTTCTAACTTAGAAGCCAGATATTACGACTCTCAAGCAATGGACATATGGAGAGGCACAAGAGATCAGAGAGACTACGTCCCCTGAATAGAGGGAGAAAAGACCTTCGAAAATCTGAACCCGTAAATTTATTGAAGTATAGGAAAATACTATCATATCACTGTCGGACATCTTGGTAGAGCAGCTAGGATTCGCGCTTGCAAATCCCCCTGTGTGGTTTCTGGGACGCCGTTTAAACGACTGAAACGGTTCATAGTTGCATGCCGCGAATGAAATTTGCCAGAGATCTAAATGGCCCTCAAACACATCAATTCTATGTCGAGCACTCAGAAGAAGTGCTGGCGTGATGAGCGTATTCAACTTCCCATACTCCTACTAATTAGTTTGGTTGTAGTCTGTTTGTTGATTCTCAGCCATAGTAATAGTAAATCGGGCGAATGGTGTCAGACACGGAGCAATAAGAACCCTCCCAGCGTGTAGAAGGCCGGGAAAGCACCTCTTTCAAGAGCAGAAATAATGAGGCAAGAATCAGATTGGAAGAGAACTTTGGTGAAGTTAACGTTGGAGAGAAGTTCACGTGTTCCGGATCTAAATTCGGGCTCATTAAAGCACGCTATTACTCCGACAGTCAGCCAGCCAAGCTGCGCGTTGAATGACGGCGTATGGGTCGGCGAGTAGAAGTATAAGCGGCGAAGAGCACGAACGAGCCTCTGTAAGCTCAAGTATTCCCATTCCGGACCGGCAAGGGCAATCTTCGCTCGCAAAAAGGATAAATAGTCTCGGTTCACTTGGAGGCCACAACTCATTCAGCAGCTTCTCGAACTCCTATCAACGTGCGCAGGGTTTCATACGAATCGAGAATTCGAAGAATCAGAATGGGTTGCTTCCTGCCGTAGATGATCACGAATCCAGCCTTCGGGATGTCATGTCTCAACGACACATATCCAATGGCTTCGGCAGTGGTTTTCCGAAATTGGGCCACGAGCGAAATCATACGAATGGGAACCAGAACGAGTCTGCCCCGCTGCTCGTCAAGAGAGTTCAGCATGAAGGTAGAGCTATACATGTTGTTGTTGGGCAATCAACCCTGCCGCAGACCATATTGAACTCCATCAATACGATTGTCGGTGTCGGTCTTCTGAGTCTCCCGCTTGCATTTTTATATGCCGGCTGGCTTGTCGGAGGGATTTTGCTGCTCTGCATTGCATTGACAACCCGGTACACGGCTCACATTCTAGCCCGATGTCTAGACACAAATCCCTCACTGGTTACTTTTGGCGATCTTGCTTTTGCTGCGTATGGACAAAACGCTCGACTGGTAATATCTGCCTTATTCTCTGTCGAATTAACGGCTGCACTGGTCGCATTTGTGGTCGTCTTTGCCGACTCTCTAAATGCCCTCTTTCCTACGCAATCCACCCTCACATTCAAATTAATTGCCTTCTTTGTACTCACGCCTCTTTCATTTGCGCCACTTCACTACCTCTCCTTCACATCCATTCTCGGAATAATTGCAACCCTGACTATGATTGGCATTGTCTTTGCTGACGGTTTTATAAAGTCGAGTGCACCAGGTTCCTTACGATCACCTATGCCCGTCTTTCTCGCACCCGAAAAGTGGCTCTCCATACCATTATCTCTTGGGCTACTTCTTGCCCCGTTTGGCGGGCATGCTGTATTTCCCAATATCTACCGCGACATGCGCCATCCCAACAACTATGGACGAGGACTCATCGTTGTCTCACTTTTTCATTTCTCTTATTTTTTTCAACGGGCGTTGTAGGAGTGCTCATGTTTGGGAAAATCACAGCAAAGGAGATAACTTCAAATATAGTGAGGCTGGAATCTGCGTATCCACCGGCTTTAACTTACATCATGGTGCTTTGTTTAGCAATCATTGCTATCACCAAATCGCCGCTGACCTCGCGGCCAATTATATCAACCGTGGAGGTCATTACGGGGCTGGACGAACGCTTCCTCCCTGAAGCCGGCGGTGAGCATTTAACCGGACTTTCACTTGCAACGCGCGGCATTCTACGCTTTGGTCTTCGGATAGTCGTGAACATCGTCATTGTCTCTCTAGCTATTGCCATCCCGGACTTTGATCGCATCATGGGGTTTCTAGGGTCCGCTTTGGGGTTCAACGTTTGCATTACTCTGCCGATAACATTCTACGTGCGCATTTGCCGGCAACGAATTTCATGGATAAGTTATTTCTTCCACTTGGCACTCATGGCGTTATCGATTGTCCTATCAATATTTGGGACTGTAGTTATATTCTTGCCCAGGCGGCTGGTAGTGGGCGACGGAAGGTTAGGAGAGCTTGGAGAAGGACGGATATCTGTACAATAATTTTGCTGCTTAAATGAACCCTATCTTATTGGCTACATCCAAAGCATCGACGTCTTTCGTCAGCCTGACGTAAGCCTTCTTCTTTCCATCCGGCCTGATGAGTGTGCTGACCTTGAGGGTGTCCACATCATACAACTTCTTGATGGATTGCTTGATCTGATTCTTATTCGACTTCAAGTCTACAATGAAGACCAGCGTATTGTTCTCCTCGATTTTCTTCATGGCGCTCTCTGTATTCAGAGGGTGCTTGATGACCTGGTATTGGTCAAGCCGGGGGACATGGGGGACAGACTTCCGTGGGTACCGTGGGTGTCGACTCAGTCGGAGCGTCTTTGGTCGATGAAAGGTAGCGCTCGTTCGCACCTTCCGGACCTTCTGTCCATGCACACCTTTCGCCACAGCCTTCTTTGCCTGGGTGGCCTTCTTTTGCGAAGAAGTGCCTCCCGCCTTCCCTTTGGTTGCAGGTGCCATCTTGGTGTGAATCTCGTTTACGAAATTTATCAGTCACAAATTGGACCTTTGTTGAATTAGGGCCGCGGACCTTATCTGATCTAATCTAATGATATCCACCAACGACACGCGACCATGTGGCATGCGAGGTGGGTGAGGATGAAGCATTTATGCTGAAGGGAGCAAATGACCTGAGCGCTACGATCCTATGGAATGATGGAAAGTGCTTTTGCACGCTTGTTGGCAGTGAAAAATGGGGCCCAGAAAGTATGGGCGATCTCGCGCTACTTGCATATGTAGATGGACGAAGAATCCCTCTATGGATGGTAGATGGTGAAGCAAGGCGCCTCTACACAGAAAATACACAGCTGGCAAGTCTTCTGGAAGGGCTGGCACAAACAGACCTCGGCTTACTCTGCTCAAACAATGAGGGCTTTCAGATATTCATCTATGTCTACGAGGAGTATGTGTATGCGGTTCCCTTAAGCTTTCACAAGGGCCTCGGTAGTCATATAGCGATGAAACCTGATCCAGATGAAACGCTTGTGTTTCTCTCACCTCTAGATGAAAGCATTTCCCTCTCGGCGAAAGAACGGCATGCCGAGGCTCTCGATAGAGCATTACAAAGACCCCGCAGCAAGATTGGGTTTGTGATGCCGCGGCTGAAACGCGCCGCAACAGCAAGTTTTCCGCTATTTCAGCGCGAAAGATCGGCGAGTGCGACTTCTGGTGTGGCCAAAGACTCTCCTGCCCCAACAGATCCACCATCCGCCCCTATCGACGCACGCGATGCAGCGAGAAAAGAAGCGGTTGGTAGAGTCGTCATGTCTGGGTTGAGACTACGTGGCCTGACGAGCAAAGACGAAGATTACAAACTCCTCTACCAGCATACTACGCGAGCTGCTCTTTTCGCCCTTCGGAAGGAAGCCGTAGACCATGCTCCAGCAATGACAGAGATGCAAGAGATTGTGGAACGCTTGCTCTCGGTGTTTATGTGATTGGGACTAGCTGTCGGACCACCGACACACAACAATTGGAGTCGTGCGAGTCGGAAAGCAAATAGCACAGGGTTGTGTAGATAGTACTAGAATGGAAGAATGGAAGCATCGTCCTGGGTTCATGTATGTCCATGTATGTTGCTCGCATTCACGTTGACGTAGACAATGACACGCGAAGTCAGGTCCGTGTGCGTGTACTGTGGCGCACAGCCAGGCAACCGGCCGGTCTTTATGGAAGCAGCACGGGAGCTAGCAGCCGAGCTGCGTTCGCGAGGATGGAGCATGAGTACGTAATTCGTCTTGGTCGCATGCTAATGACGAAAAGCCTTTGGTGGTGGATCCACCGGCATGATGGGAGCCTGTGCGCGAGAACTAGTGAACCTGGGCGGACAAGTGCACGGAATCATTCCCAAAGCCCTTCTGGAACGCGAATGCGATGGCAAAGCCCCTGATTTCAAGGGATACGGAAAGACCACCGTGGTGGGCGACATGCATACGCGAAAACGCATGATGGCTCAGCTCTCTCAGGCATTTGTAGCGCTGCCTGGTGGCTTTGGCACCTGCGAGGAGATCTTTGAGGTCATTACCTGGTCGTATCTCGGGATCCATACCTGTCCCATCGTCATCTTCAATGTGGATGGCTTCTTTGATCCGCTACTACAGTTCATCCAATCAGCAGTCAAGAGCGGATTCATTGCTCCACAGAATGAGCATATTGTGGTGGAGGCAAAGTCTGCAAAGGAGGTTGGTGAGGCTATCTTGAACTACAGGCTCTCGGATGGCCGCCTTGGGCTCACATGGGACGACCAAACACCTCTCACCTCGCCCTCGTTAGAGAATGGTCCCAACAGTGTGAAGACGGGAATGTAAATATGGAAACTGTACATCTGCATTACTCTATGTCCATGTGGTCGTCCCCGGGGGTCTGGGGCGGAGGCTGGGCTTGCGGCTCAGGCTGGGCATCGCCTCCACTGCCTTGCTCCGCAGCCGCCTCCACAGCAGTCGCTGCAGTCCCTGTAGTCTCCGCTTCGGCCCTTCTCGTCCGCGTACTACCTACATCGCCCAACTTCTCCAGCCATTCCTTGGCATCTTCGTTCTCTATAATCTTGAACTCCTGGCCCTCCCCCACAAGGGCAATACTCGTATTCTCAATCGTCAGCTCCTTGTCCTGGGCCAGGGAGTCGCGAAGAGCTCTCAGGCCATGGAGAATGAGCTCCTCCCGTGAGGCGCTCGGGAAGTCTTCAAACTCACGTTCGAGATAGGTGCGCGCAGACTGCGATCGTGCTCCAATGGCTGCCCCCACATACTCCAGCACGGATCCGGAAGGCTGGAATTCCCATAGATGCGGTCCTGTCTCGTCGTGGCCAATGACAAGCAAGCCCACTCCATACGGCCGTTTTCCATACTGCTGCGTGTTGGTCTGGGCTTTGTCAGCAATGGCGTTGATGACTCTGGCCACGGGGATGGGGCGGTTGTAGACCATTCTCGACGACATGGCCTGCTGTCTCATGAAATTCGACAACACCCTTGCGTCCGGAGACAGCCCAGCAAGCGCCAGCCCAAGGT
>JAABUZ0100009369.1_pt1 | contig 11233 bp, 13 predicted proteins | sample 5562091 | NCBI WGS metagenome assembly JAABUZ01 (sample SAMN12813069, study PRJNA571459) | rock metagenome | isolation source: Antarctica rocks | place: Antarctica: Victoria Land, Linnaeus Terrace sud | collected 2015-12-21
TGGCCGACGCCCTCGCCGAGCAGGTCTCCGCCGGGCGCCTGAGCGCGCAGGCGGACACGACGGCCGCGGTGGCCGAGGGACCCGACCTCGTGCTCGCCGTCCCGCCGCTCCTCGTGGACGCCGACGCCCGGCCGGACTGGCGAGCGCTCGACGCGGTGACCGACGCCATCGGCCGCGGGCTGAGGCCGGGGACGACGGTGAGCGTCGAGACGACCGTGCCGGTGGGCACGACGCGGCGGCGCGTGGCGAGGAGGATCGAGGCGGCGAGCGGCCTGCGCGCGGAGGAGGACTTCTTCCTCGCCTTTTCCCCCGAGCGGGTCTACGCAGGCCGGGTCTTCTCGGACCTGGCCACATACCCCAAGCTCGTCGGCGGCCTGGGCGCGGCCGGCGAGCAGCGTGCCGCCGAGCTCTACGAGACCTTCATCGACGCCGAGGTGCGGCGCATGGGCTCGGCGGAGGCGGCCGAGATGACCAAGCTCGTGGAGACGACCTACCGCGACGTGAACATCGCGCTCGCCAACGAGTTCGCCCGCTTCGCGGATGGGGCCGGGATCGACGTCGAGCGGGTGATCGACGCGGCGAACTCCCAGCCGTTCAGCCACGTGCATCGGCCCGGGGTGGCCGTCGGCGGCCACTGCATCCCGGTCTATCCGCGCTTCTACCTCGCCGAGGACCAAGCCGCCCGGCTTCCCGCGGTCGCGCGCGAGGTCAACGACGGCGCCCCCGCCTACGCAGTTTCCCTCCTCGCCGAGTCCTACGGGGCGCCGCTCGCCGGCGAGCACGTGGTGATCCTGGGCGTCACCTACCGCGGCGGGGTCAAGGAGACCGCGTTCTCGGGCGCCTACGGTCTGCGCGACGAGCTGCGCCGCCGAGGTGCGGCGCCGCTGGCCGCCGACCCCCTCTACACGGACGCCGAGCTCGTCGCCCTGGGCTTCGAGCCCTGGGACGGCGTTACGCCGGTGGGCGCCGCGATCCTCCAGGCCGACCACGCGGAGTACGCCGCGCTCGCGCCGGCCGAGCTCCCCGGCGTGCGCGTGGTGCTCGACGGTCGCGGCTCGCTCGATCCGGCCGCCTTCGCGGCGGCCGGAGTGCGGCTGCGCCGCATCGGCCGGCCCTACGAGGCGGCGGAAGGAGCGAGTGACCCGAGCGCCACCACCACGCGCTCCCCGGCCCGCCCGTCGCCGTAGAGCGCTGGGCGCTCGACCGGCGGCTCTCGCTTCAGCGCGGCGAGCGCCGCGCCGGCGTCGAGGTCGACGAGCGCGTTCCAGCCCGCCTCGACCGTCTCCACCCACTCGGTGCTCGGCCGTAGCGTCACGCACGGCACCCCGGCGAGATAGGCCTCCTTCTGGACGCCCCCCGAGTCGGTGAGCACCGCCCGGGCGTGGCAGAGCAGCGCGGTGAAGTCGAGATAGCCGAGGGGCGGAGCCAGGCGGAGGTGCTCGGCGCGGGCGAGCACGTCGAGCAGGCTGGCCGCTTCGAGCCGCGCCCGGGTGCGGGGATGGAGCGGGAGCACGGCGGGCTCGGGCAGCGCCACGAGGAGCTCGACCAGCGCGCGCAGCCGTACCGGGTCGTCGACGTTGCCGGCGCGGTGCGCGGTGACCATGACGAACTCCCCCGGGCGCACGCCGTGGTCCTCGAGCGCGCTCGTGCGCTCCCGCGCCCGGGGCTGGAGGAGGAGGGCGAGGTCCACCATCACGTCGCCGACGAGCTCGCTGCGGCCGGCGGCGTGCTCGCGGCGCAGGTTCTCCCTCGCCACCTCCGAGGAGCACAACAGCAGCGTGGCGAGGTGATCGGTGAGCACCCGGTTGAGCTCCTCGGGCATCGAGCGGTCCCACGAGCGCATGCCGGCCTCGACGTGGGCCACCGGAACGCCGGCCTGTGCCGCAGCCAGGCCGCCGGCCAGGGTGGTGTTCGTGTCTCCGTAGACCAGCACCGCGTCCGGGCGCGACTCGCCGATGAGCGGCGCGAGCGCCTGGAGCATCCGCCCCGTCTGCGCCGTGTTGCTCCCGCCGCCGAGATCGAGCCGGTGCTCGGGCGCCGGGAGACCGAGCTCGTCGAAGAAGACCCGCGAGAGCTCGTCGTCGTGGTGCTGGCCGGTGTGCACCGTGATCTCCTCGTGCGCCTCGCGCAGCCGGGTGGAGACGGCCGCGGCCTTGATGAACTGGGGGCGGTTCCCGATGACGGTGAGGACGCGCACTCAGCGCGGGGAGGCGGAGACGGGCGCACCGAGCTCGGCCTCGATCCGCGCGCGCATCGCAGCGGCGGCGCCCGCGGTGACCGGTCCCGGCGCGACCGGCAGCTCGATGTCGTCCACCGCGGCGATCGGCTGCACCTCGCGGGTCGTCGAGGCCAGGAACGCCTCCTCGGCCGCGCGGACCTCGTCGAGGGTGCACTCCTCCTCCCGCGCGCCGCTTTCCTCGATCACCCGGGCCCGGGTGATCGACGCGAGGATGTGCTCAGACAGCGGTGGGGTGAGGAGCTCGCCGCCACGCACCCAGAAGAACGAGGAGGTCGGCGCCTCGAGCACCCGCCCGTGCGGGGTGACGAGGAGCGCCTCCCCGGCGCCGCGCTCGCGGGCGAGGCGAGAGGCGAGCATGTTGCCCGCGTAGGAGAGCGACTTGACCTGGTCGAGGATGCGCGTCGGCGCGTAAGTGATCGCGGCGAGGCGGATGGACGGTGCCGCAGCGGGGAGCGGCTCGGTGAGCAGCAACCGCCGGCCGCCGCGCGTGACCACGACGCGCAGGCATCCGTCGCGGATCTCGGCCGAAGCGGCGTCGAGGATGCTCGCCACGTCGGCGCGCACCGCCTCGAGATCGACCGGCAGGCGCAGGTTCTCGGCCGAGCGTCCGAGCCGCGCCAGATGGTCCCCGAGGGCGAACGGCCGGCCGCCGTAGAGCCGCATGACCTCGAAGGCACCGTCACCCCGCAGCAGGCCGTCGTCGGTGACGGCGATCGTCGCCTCGGCGGCAGGACCGACGTGGCCGTCGAGGCAGGCGAGTTGCATGGGGCAGAGCGTAGTGAAGATGCCACCGTCCTCGACGGTAGCGGCATGGCCGCGCCGCGATCGGGGAACCTGAGCCGACGGGACGACCCATCGGACCCCTGAGCGCGCGGCGCGCGGCGTCAGGCGATCGCAGCTCGCGTCATCGTGCAGACGCCTGCAGACGCGCCGTCTCGTAGAGCGGCTCGGGCGCCATGTCGACCCCGTTCGGCCACACGATCGTGCCCGACTCCGGGTCGACGGCGACACGCGCGAAGAACGCGGGATCGCGTAGCGGCTCGAACACTCCGCGCCACTCGCGTTCGCCGAAGCCGGCGTCACCGACCGTGCCGTCCTCGAACGTCAACCGCAGACAGTGATCTCGAATCACCTGAACACACGTGATGTCGACCAGCTTCTCCACGGAGCGAATGCTACGGGAGCGGATCGATCGCTTCCAACGCTTCGTCGCGGCGAGCCCGTTGCCAGTTTGCCGAGAGCTCCCCGCGGTGGAGCCGCGCCCACTCAGCAACAAGCGCGCGAGCGCGTCGGGGCAGAGAACCGCGATCAGTTCGCCGTCGAAGTCGACCGACGCTACCTCGGTGCCTAGGCGCCGGTGCTCCTACTCGCGACAATCTAGGCGCCGCAGTCCGGATTCCGGAAAGCCGCTCAACCGATCGGCTTCCGAGGTGCCGATGGGCCGTGGAGGAATCGAACCTCCAACCTTGGGATTAAGAGTCCCCTGCTCTGCCAGTTGAGCTAACGGCCCGCGCTCGGCGCGCCGGAGGCGCGACGGCCGGGGGATTCTAGAGCCTGCGGATCGAGGTGCTCAGGGCCCCGCGCCGGGCTGGACCGTCCCGCCGCCGCCCGACGGAGCCGCCGCGCCCCCGCCGGGCACGAGCGCCTGGGCCTTGGCCTGGGCGAGCCGGCTCTTGACGAGCTTGCGCGTGTTGGCCGGCGACAAGGCCACAGCCCGCTGGGCGGCGAGATCCCCCTTGCGGGTCTGCTTGGCCGCGTAGGCAGCCTCGGCCAGGTTGGCGTAGGCCAGCGGGTTCTTCGGGTCGGCCGCGGCGAGGGCCTCGTAGGCGCCCGTCACCTTGCTCGGGTCGTTCAGTCCGCTCGGCCCGTACGCGTTGGCCATCTGCGTCGCGAGGCTTGCGTCGACGTTCGGCGGGTTCAGCGCCAGATATCGCTGCCAGGCCTGATCCACCCGGCTGAGCTCGGCCTTGCCCGCAGGCGTCCACGCCCGCCGGTTCGGGGCGTAGTTCTTGCCGTCGTTGGCGAGCAGGAGTCGCTGACGGACGACGCTCGCGAGAGCCGCCGGATCGTTCGGCCTGGCCTGCGCGAGCTTCTCGGCGGCCAGCACGTCCTTGGCGTTCGCTCCACTGCTCGCGCTGCCGGAACCGCCGCCGTTGTCGTTGCCGAACAGGCCGACGCCCGTGCCGCCCACCCCGAAGAGCACCAGACCCCCGCCCATGAGCAATGCGAGCGCGAGGTAGATCCCCTGAACGGTGCGGCGGCGGCCGCGGCCTCTGAGGTCGAAGAGCAGGGGTCAGTCCTCGGGACGGTGGGTCGGGTGCTCGGAGGGGTCGTCGGTGGGCTCGTCGAAGGCGAAGCGCTCCTCCTCCTCGTCCTCCGCTTCGTCGTCGGGCTGCCCAGCGTTCCCGGTGCGCTCGGCGAGGCCCATGAGCAGGATACTCAGCCCGTAGAGCAGCAGCAGCGGCACCATCTCGAGCAGGGTGGTCACCGGGTCCACCCCCGGCAGGGCCGCGGCGATCACGGCGATCAGCACGATCGCATAGCGCCAGTTCGAGGTCAGCGTGCGGCGGGAGATGATCCCCACGCGCTGCATGGCCAGGAGGCCGACCGGGAGCTGGAACATGAGTCCGAGCGCGAGCAGGGTGAATATCTCGAACGTGTAGTACGGCTTGGCCTGAATGAGGACGTCGAAGGACTGGTTGTTGAAGTTCTGCAAAAAGGCGATCGCGGGCGGGAGCACCAGGAAGTAGCCGAAGGCTGCGCCGCCGATGAACAGGAACGGCACCATGAGCATCAACGGGAGCGCCGCGCGCCGCTCCCGCGGGCTGAAGGCGGGCAGGATGAAGGCGTAGAACTGGTAGAGCAGGACCGGGAGCGCGAAGAGCAGCGCGAAGTAGAGCGCGACCGTGAAAGTCGTCGTGAAGGGCTCGCCGACACCCGTCGTGATCGGCTCGCGCTTGGGGATCGTCTTCGGCAGGGCCGCCGCCTGGCGAGCAAGGCCGCGGGCCGCGAGCGCGTAGGAGGCGCGATCGGCGGCCGGGACCGTGCGCGAGCGCGAGAGCTGCTCCATCGCCTGCTGCTCCTGGATGATGCCTCCCCGCTGCTCGGCCTGGGCGGCCGCCGCCCCGGCCAGCCGGCCGTTCCCCACGTGGTTGAACGCCGTGGGCGTCGAGTTCTCGAGCGGCTTGTTGAGCAGTCCGAGCAGCGCGTGGTTCTGCCAGAAGCACGCCGCGAAGGCGATCGCGAGCGCTATCGCGCAGATGACCAGGCGGGACCGGAGCTCGTCGAGGTGGTCGACGATGCTCAGCCGGTCTTGGTGGCCGATCGGCCGGAGCTTCGTTGCCATGCGAGGAGAGCCCCGGGCGTTCAGCCGCGGGAGTCGCGCGCCGCCCCGGCGCCGGGCGTCTCGGAGGCGCCGTGTGCGCGAGTCGGCTGCGCCGGGGCCTCGGCCAGCTCGGCGCGGTGCTCGTGCGCCGCGCCGTCGTCGTGCTCGTCCTTGGAGTCGCCGCCGATCGACTGCTTGAACTCGCGCATGCCCTTTCCGAGCTGCTTGCCCAGGCCGGGCAGGCGCTTGGGACCGAAGATCACCAGCACGACGATGAGAACGACTATGAGCTCGAGGGGACCGACGTTGGGCATGAGAAGACCTCTGGCGAAGGGGCTGTCAAGGGTAACGCGTCGCCGGGTCGGTCCGGATCACCGTCCAGTCCCTCTCAAGTCCCTCCGGAAGCAGGCCGATCTAGGGCCCATCGAGGTCTTCTCATGAGCGCCCATTCCGATCGACACTCCGTCCGCCGCGTCGTGCTCCCCAGCGGGAAGACGATCGAGGTCGTCTACTTCGAGGACCGCCCGGCTCCGTCGGCGCGCGAGTCCGCACCGCGGGCGACTCCGAGCCCCGACCCCGCCGGCCTGCATGTCTGCCCCCGGTGCGCCTCCGAGCTCGTGCAGCCGCTGGACTGGGCCGAGGCCGGCTCCGCTCACTGGGAGATGACGCTCGGGTGCCCCGACTGCGAGTGGAGGGCCGATGGCGTGTTCACGCAGGAGCTCATCGACTCCTTCGAGGAGGAGCTCGACCGGGGCGCCCAGGCCCTCGCTCGCGACTTCAAGCGCCTCTCCCACGCGAACATGGAGGACGGCATCGACCGCTTCGTGCACGCGCTGCAGGACGATCACGTCCTGCCGATGGACTTCTAGCCCTCAGCTGTAGCGCTCGACCACACTGTCGGCGACGAGTCCGAGGACGACTCGCTGTCGCGCGGGTAGCGCCACCAGCTCGGCCTTCGCCTCGGCCACGATGGCCAGGGCTCGCTCGCGGGCCGCGACGAGCGCGTCGGTGGCCTCTATCCGGTCGCACACCGCCTCGGCCTCCGCCGCCGTACGGACCTGGCGCAGATCGGTCCCGCCGAGCTCGGGATCGCGCTCGCGGGCCAGGATCAGCGGGAGGGTGACGGTGCCGTCGAGCAGATCGGCTCCGCGCGGCTTGCCCGTCCGCTCCGCGGGACCGGCCACGTCGAGCACGTCGTCCAGGATCTGGAAGGCCAGGCCGATGGAGCGGCCGAAGCTTCCGAGCGTCTCGGCGCGACCGCCGCCCTCGAGCGCCCCGAGCCGGCAGGCCGCCTCGAAGAGGCGGGCCGTCTTCAGCTCGCAGCGCCGGAGGTAGCGCTCGAGCGGCACCTCTGCGTTCCAGGCGTCGGCGCGCTGAAGCAGCTCGCCGCGGGCCAGGGCGGCGCCCGCGTCGGTGAGCACGACGACTTCGTCGACGCGCCCGTTCCGGGCGAGCTCGGCGAACGCTCGCGAGAAGAGCAGGTCGCCGGTGGCGGTGGCGGCCGCCCGCCCGGCCTGCGCCACGACCGTGGGGCGGCCGCGGCGCAGCGGCGAGGCGTCGAGCACGTCGTCGTGCACGAGCGTGGCGGAGTGCATGAGCTCGACGGCCACCGCCGCCCGGACCGCTCCGCACGTGTCGGCGCCCTCCTCGGCGGGCAACTCCCCCGCAGCGAGGAGGACGAGCAGTGGGCGCAGCCGCTTGCCTCCCGCGGCGATGGTCTCCCCCGCGTGGCGCGCGAGCTCCGCGCCATGCTCGGTGACGAGCTCCGAGAGCCGCTCCTCGATTCGACCCATCAGCTCCGGCAGGTGCGGTCCCCCCGCGCGAAGCACCGCCTCGACGGAGGTCACCGCCGACATCAGGCGACCTCGCCGACGTGCAGCGCGATGATCCCCCCCGCGGTGAGGATCCAGCGGATCCGCCGCAGGCCGGCGCGCTCCATGGCCGCGGCGAGCCCTTCGGGACCGGGAAAGCGCTTGACCGAGCTCGGCAGGTAGGCGTAGGCGTCGGAGTCTCCGGCCAGGCGCCCGACCGCGGGCACGATCCGGTCGAACCAGAGCGAGTAGAAGGTGGAGAGCGGCGGGCGGCGGGGGGTCGTGATCTCGAGGACGACCACGCGGCCGCCGGGCCGCACGACGCGCGCCATCTCGGACAGGCCACGGTCGAGGTCAGCGAAGTTGCGGGCGCCGAACCCGACGGTGGCGGCGTCGAAGTCGGCGTCCGCGTAGGGCAGCTCGAGCGCGTTGCCGGCTTCGAAGCGGGCGCGGTCGCCTCCCTTGGCCCGCGCCCGCGTGAGCATCTCCTCGGAGAAGTCGCAGGCGACCACCTCGCCACCCGGCGCCACGCGGCGGCTGAGCTCGATGGCGAGATCGCCGGTGCCCGTGGCCACGTCGAGCGCGCGGGCGCCGGGCCCGACCCCCGCGAGATCGGCGGCGCGGCGCCGCCAGGCGTGATGCAGCCCGGCGGTCATCACCGAGTTCATCCGGTCGTAGACGCCGGCGATGCGATCGAACATCGCCCGCACCTGCGGCTCCTCCAGAGACCCCGGCGCGGGCACCGGGCCGGCGTTCACGCCCTTACTTCAACTGGCCGAGGAAGGCCACCATCGCCTGAAACTTCTGCGGGGACGTCGTGGCCAGATCCTTGAACGAGGGCATAGGGGCCGTGGGATTGCGCAGCGTCTGGGCGATACCGTCGGCAGGCAGTTTGCTGGCGACGTGTGTGAGCTGCGGCCCCGGCCCGTCGTTGCCGTTCTCCCCGATCTTGTGGCAGGCCAGGCACCCCGACTGGCCGACGACCTCCTTGCCCTGGTTGAAGGCCACGAGCTGCGCGCCGGCCAGGCCGGAGGGCGGCTTCATGTCGACCTCGTTGGGCGAGCCCGCGCTGGCACCCAGATAGGTCAGGTAGGCCATCGCGCAGATGGTCAGGATGCCCGCGGTGGTGGCGATGGGCCGCCGCTCCGGCCGCCGCTCGGGGCTGCGGTCGAAGAACGGCAGCATGATCAGCAGGACCATGGAGATGGTCGGCACTCCGATCGTCGCGAGCGGCACGAGGATCGGCGGCTTGATGACCCGCAGGAGCTCGAAGAGGAAGAAGAAGTACCACTCCGGTCGCGGGACGTAGGTGGTGGTGGTCGGATCGGCCTTCGGACCGAGCTCGGCCCCGAGCACGAGCGACATGGCGATGATCACGAGCATCACCACGCAGGCCATGGCGCTGTCCTTGGCCACCGCGTAGGGGAAGAAGGGCTTGCCCTCCGCCTTCAGCATGTTGTACTCGCGGAGGTAGACCTCCTTCTCGCGCTGGTTCATGAGGAGAGGGAGCTAGACCTCGGCCCGGGTCAGCTCGGGTGAGCGCTCCGCCTTGAGCCACGGCGGCGCGGTGGTGCCGAGGCGGGCCACGAGGTAGAGGTGGGCGCCGATCAGGGCGGCGATCGCTCCGGGCACCAGCAGCATGTGGATCGCGTAGAAGCGCGAGAGCGTCGTCACTCCGAACTCGGGGCCGCCGCGCAGGAAGTCGGAGAGGAACGGCCCGATGAACGGGCCGGTCCCGTTGATGTTCACGCCGACGATGGTCGCCCAGTAGGCACGGTCGTCGAACGGCAGGAGGTACCCCGTGAACGACATCACCATCGTGAGGATGAGCAGCACGACCCCGATGATCCAGTTGAGCTCGCGGGGATACTTGTAGGCGCCGAAGAAGAAGGTGCGCGCCATGTGCAGGAAGACGAGGATCACCATCACCGAGGAGCCCCACTTGTGCATACCGCGCACGAAGGCGCCGAGGAAGACGTCCGTGGAGACGTAGCGGATCGACTCGTACGCTCCGCCCGCCGCGTCGGGGCGGTAGTACATGGCCAGGAAGACGCCGGTGACGGCCTGGGAGAGGAACGCGAACATCGTCGCCGAGCCCAGCGTGTAGAACCAGTTCGTCCCCTTGGGAACCTTGCGGAAGAGCAACCAGCGCACGCCCCCGGACAGCGAGGTGCGCTCGTCGATCCAGTCGACCGCGGTGATGCCGGCCTCCTGGGCGATGTCGATCGGAGTGACCTTCTCGGCGGTGCCCGGACGCTTGGGCTTGGGCTGCAGCGCGGAGGGGATCGGAGGGAGGGGGGGCTTCAGCTTCACGCGGATCAGCCTACTTCCTCGGAGTGGAGAACCGGCCTGGGTACACGTACGGTCCGATGCCGTCGGTGAACTCGGCGGGATCGCGGGGGGAGGGGAAGCGCTTGAGCTGGGAGTTCACGCTGTAGCGCGGGCCGATGAACACCTCGCCGTTCTCCGCCCGCGTGTAGAAGCGGTCGAGCGGACGCACGGGCGGGCCGCCGTTGCGCTTGCCCTGGAAGTCGTAGACCCCGCCGTGGCAGGGGCAGATGAAGCGAGCGGCGGCCTCGACGAAGCGCACGGGGCAACCGAGGTGCGCGCAACGGGTGGAGATCGCGACCACGGGGTTGTCGTTGTTGTACTTGTCGGTGTCGTACTTCGGGTTGTGCAGGCGGAGGTAGATCGTCGTCTTGCCGGCCTCGCCCATTCCCGGCACGACGGTGATCACCCGGGGGTAGTAGGTGTCCTTGGAGAAGTCCGAGAGCTTGCCCACGGACTGCCAGGTCCACTTCTGGCGGGTGAAGATCGGTGCCGCGGCGAACCCGAGCGCCGGAAGGGTGAAGGCGGCGGCGGCCAATCCGCCCATTCCGTGGGCCGAGCCGGTCATGAACCGCCGGCGCGTGACGGTCTCGCCCTCGAAGGCGCCCGGCACTTTGCGGTCGGCGGTGTAGGGAGACGGCTTGGGCTTGCGACGGTCGGGCACGAGGGGAGCCTTCGACGGGGGTGAAGACGGAGTAAACCGCGTCCGCCACCATATCGTCAACATGGCGACGGGCGTCACAAACCCCGTGAGGACGGGGAATCAGCGGGGTCGCGCCAAGTTCGTCCGCGCCGCGGGCGGCGGCCGACTACCTCCCGGCGCGCGCGCCGGCGCGCAACCGCTCGGCGGCGTCGGGGGCGCCGCCGCGGGCGGCGGCCTTGGCGCTCTCGTGCGCGGCGTCAGCGCCCCAGCCGATGGCGCGGGCGCCGGCGCTCCATACCGCCTCGGCCAGGGCGGAGTCGCCCGCCGCGTGCGCCTGCGCGCACAGCGAGATGACGTCGGCGAGCTCGCGGACCGCCTCGAGGTCGCCGAGACGCGCGAGGCGCAGGAGCCCGAGGGCGTAGAGCTGATCGCCGGCCAGGAGGCGGAGGTCGAGATCCTCCGAGGCCACGACGCGCCCCTCGCCGTAGTGCAGGAGGTAGCCCTCGCGGATGAGCTCGACGAGCAGCGCGTACTCCTGCTCGCGCCCCGCGGCGCGGGGCCCGGCGGCGGCGAGCGCGCCGAGGCCGGGATCGTGCGAGCCGTCGGCCCCGGCGCGCTCGGAGCCGGGCGGGCGCACGGCACGGCCCAGAAGTCCCCCCTGCGCCCGGAGAACCCGCTCGAGCGCGGCGAGGTCGGCCTCGCCGGCGCCCGCGGTCATCCGATCGCCCGGAACGCGGCGGCGGCGGCCTCGAGCGTGCGCTCGAGGTGGCCCTCGTCGTGGGCGAGCGAGGGAAACCACGCCTCGAACTGCGACGGCGGCGGATAGACGCCGCGCTCGAGCAGCGCGCGGCACCAGGCGGCGTGGGCCTCGTGGTCGCACGCGGCCG
>JAABUZ0100009372.1_pt1 | contig 11230 bp, 9 predicted proteins | sample 5562091 | NCBI WGS metagenome assembly JAABUZ01 (sample SAMN12813069, study PRJNA571459) | rock metagenome | isolation source: Antarctica rocks | place: Antarctica: Victoria Land, Linnaeus Terrace sud | collected 2015-12-21
CGTCGCGTCACCCACGGTGAGGGCGACCCCGGCCAGCGCCGTGAGGCGGTGCGCCAAAGGCTGGCGCAGGGCCTTGAGGAGATGGGCCATCGGCGCGTACCCCAGACGGCGCAGCAAGGCCAGCTGGCGCAACACCCGCCCCACGACGCCGAGGCCGGCGAGCGCGAGGAGCAGATACAGCAGGTCGCGCACCAGCAGCGTCGGCCTGATGCCGGAGGTCAGCGACCCGCGCGGGACGACGAACGGGCCGGCGCCCGTGTCGACGGACCAGGCGGCCGCCACCACAAGAACGAGCACGAGGAGCGAGAGGGTAGCCTCACGCGCGAACACACGTATCATCGACTCTCCTTCCTGGCGCATAGCGCCCATCGTCGCGGGGCGGTTCCCGCACTGTACCCACGGGCGTTCCTGGTCCGTTCCGATCCATTCCTGGTGTCGCGCCGGTCAGCGCGGCCACCGGCGCTCGTTCCCGACCTTGTCCATCGACGCCCCGGTCCCGCGCCCTGTTCCCGCCTCTGTTCCTCGCGCCGTTCCCGGTTGCTCCACCACGGCCTCCTCTGAGCCGCACCCGCTATGCGCCCTCTATCCTCTATTAAGGAAAGGCGGACCGGCATGGACCGCGGACGGTCATCCCTAACCGGCCCCCGACCCCGGTCCTATCGCGCGCCAGACGCGCGCGGCGCCATCGCGTAGCGCGCGTGACGCCGGGTTCCCGGGCCGCGCCCCCGTCACGGGGAGCCCCTTCTCCTCGGCCGCCCAAAGCGCCTCGTCGTCGGTCGGGACGTAGGCGGCGACGGGCAGGCCCAGTTCGCGCTCGACCCGCCGCGTGTACGCCTCCAGGCGCTTGCCGCCCTGGCCTCGGTTCAGGATGGCCCAAATCGGGCGTGGCCACGGCGGGTTGGCCGTGGGGTCAAATCCGGCCAGCACGCCCAATGGCCCGATCTGCAAGAATAGGTCGGACATCCCCAGCCGCGTCGCCGCCGCCACCACCACGACGCCGTCCGCGCGGCCGAGTGCGGCGCGGTGTCCCCGTCCGGCCGCATCGTCCGGGGCCAGCGTCGAGCCCACGTCGACCACGACCAGGTCGAACGCGACGGCCAGACGATCGAGCAGAGCCACAAGCTCCGCCGCGTCGACCACGACCCCCTGCGCCGGCCCGGGGACGCCGGGCAGGAGCGCGAAGCCGCCGCGGTGACGCTCCAGGTGATCATGGGGGCAGGGCGCGCCGGCCGGGGCCGGGAAGCGGCTGGCCGAGGCGATGTTCCCGCCCACGTCGGCCCGCAACAGCACCCGCAGCGCCCCCCGATAGAGGTCGGCGTCGACGAGGACCACGCGGCACGCGTCCGCCCAGGCGCCGGCGAACGCGGCCGCGACCGTGCTCGTGCCGGCGCCGGCCGGACCCCAGGCCGCGAGGATGCGCCCCGTCATGGCGCCACCGCATGCAGCACCGCGTGGAGCGCGGGGTAGAGGACCGTCGTGCCGATGACGGGCAGGCCACAGAGGGTGCCGTACGCCGTCGCCCGCAGCATGGTCTGGGCCAGTTCGGCCCGGCGGCGGGCGCGGATGCGCGCGCGCACACTCTCGGCCAGGGCGCGCAGCATCCCCGGCACACGATCGAGCGCCACCGCGTCGCCGCGCGCCGCGATGATCAGGCTGATCGCCTCCCGCATCTCCTCGCCGCCACACCGCGCCGCCACGACGCGCAGCGACGCGTTCATGTCCATCCCGCGCGCCTGGCGCTGGCGGGCCAAGAACAGCTCGCGCGCCAGTTCGCCCGGCCGCACCGCCAGGCGGTCGAGCGCGCGGTCGATGGGCCGCCCCGCCGCCACGAAGATGGCCAGCCCGTAGAGCGTGCGCACGAGTTCGACGCGCAGGCGATCCTGGCGCCGCGCGGTCAGGCGCCGCAGCATCTCCAGCGAGAGCAGGTAGCCCAGGACGGCGCAGGCGGGGGAGAGGGGCACGAGCCAAGAGAGCGGCAGACGCAGCGCTAGGAGCACGGCGGCTGCCATCAGGACGAACGCGGCGACCGCCTCGGCCTGCCGCAGGCGAAACCAGGGCACGCCGTGCGCCCCGGCCAGGCCCGCGTGCAGCAGGCGCCAGCGCAGGCCCGGGAGCCCCCGCGTCGCGACCTGCTCCGTCGTGAGCGTCGGTCCGCACGGCGCGCGCCCCTCGTCGAGCCCGAGCGCACGCCCGACGCGGACGAGCGGCGCCGGCAAGAGCCCGCCGAGGCCATGGCGCGCCTGCGGCAGCCATACCGTGCGCGAACGCCCGTGCCCGGCGCCCACGCGCAGCCCGGTCGCGCCGGTGTGCGTGAGCACCCAGGCCAGCGCGACGACCAGCAGGCCCAGCGCGACGGCCAGGGCCAGATTGCTCAGGTGGGTCATGAGCGTGGTCATGGCATTGTTCCTCCCCCGGCTCCTTTGGCTTCCCCAACTCCCTCGACGACCGGGTCCACCGGCCCCGTCGCCGCCCGCGCCGCGCGCCGTTCGCTCGCGGTCATGAGGCGGTACGAGCCCAGGCAGACGGCCGCGATCAGGCCAACGATGATCCAGCCCGCCGGGTCGTCGTAGGCCGCCCCGACGACCGCTGGCGCGACCAGGCGGTAGAGGAGGGTGAACAGGACAGGGAAGGCGAAGACGGTGAGCGCGGTGCCGCGGATCAGGGTGAAGCTGGCGTGGACCTCGTCGGCGAAGGCCAGATCCTCGCGCGCCAGCGTCGCGATCGTCTCCAACGGCCCGGCGAGGTCCACCCCTTCGGCCAGCGTGTCCTCGATGGCCAGACGCGCCAGGCCGAAGGCGTCGGAGCCGAGCCGCCGATCAAAGTCGACCATGACGTCGGCGAACGAGATGGTCGCGATCCCGCGCGCGGGGTCGAGCGGTGTCAGCGCTCGCGCGAGGACGTCCGCGAGGGGCGGCTCGAGCGCCGCCGGCAGCACCTCGGTCACGATGCGCTCGGGCGGGATCGCGGCACCGGCCGCCCCCGCGATGACGGAGAGCATGTGTGCAACCTGCCGCGCCTGGCGCGCGCCGCGTCGCTCGGCCCGCCGGCCCAGCAGCAGCCACGGCGCGGCGCCGCCCACGAGGACACCGGCGACGCTGAACGGCGCGGCGCCGAGCAGGGCGAGGGCGAGGGCGCCCGCGGCGAGCGCGGCGGCCAGGGACAGGAGAACAAGGTGCGCGAGCGGCCAGCCGTCGAGCCCCGCCGCGTCGAGGCGCCGCCGCGCGATCCGGCGCAGGCGCGCGGGGAGCGGTGTCCGGCGCGGGGCGCGCCCGAACAGGAGTTGGGCCTCCGCCTCGCGCAGGAGCCGCACCGTGTCCACCGGCTCCCGGCGCGGCCCGCACAAGAGCAGGACTAGCAGGCCGCAGCCGGCGGCGGCAAGCGCCGCGAGGGTCGTCCGCGCGTCCGGGAATCCGGCGAGGGTGGCGGGATCAAGGACGTTCATGCGGGCCTCCGGGGCGACGCGCCGCGGGCAACGTCCGCCGCATCTCGCGGACGAGGGCGACCAGGTCCACACCGGCCGCGCCTGCGGCGCGCGCCGTCGCCGGGCTCACCTCCTCGCCGGTGACGCATAACCGCCCGTCCTCCCACACGAGGATCTCCTGGACGACGAAGGAGGCCCCGACGAGGCCCGTCACCTCGCCCACGGCCGTCACGCGCCGGCCCGCCGATGTTTCGCCCACCACGACGACGACCGGCGCGGTCTGACGGATGAGCTCGCGCAGCCGCTCGGGCGGGATGTGCGGCGGGGCCAGGGCGGCCAGGAACTCGACGCGACCCAGGATCTCCGCGAACTCACGCCCATGCACCGTGGTGATGCTGCCCTCATGCCCCAAGTTCATGGCCATGAGCATGTCGAATGCCTCGGCGCCGCGGCACTCCCCAATGACCACGCGCTCGGCCCCGTGGCGCAGGGCCTCGGTGACGAGTTCGCGCATCGTAACCTCGCCGCGCCGCTCGGGGTCGCCCGGCTGCGGCGGGTGGCCCTCCAACTGGATGGCGTGGCCCGCGAGCTCAAGCTCGCGGATGTCCTCGATCACGAGCACGCGCGTCTCCTCGTCCAGCGCCCGCAGGAGCGCCTGCGCCAGCGTCGTCTTGCCGCTACCCATGGCGCCGCCCACGAAGACATTGCGCCGGGCGCGCACGAAGAGCGCGACGAGGACGCGCGCCACGACCTCGGGCAACATCCCCCGCGCGACGAGGGCGGGCAGGTCGAGTGGAGCCGGTGGGCGCAGGCGGATGCTCACGATGGGGCCGCCAGGGCCAACGTGCTCGTGCAGGGCGCTGATGCGCGCCCGCGGGTCGCGCACGGACACGCGCCAGTTGACGGGGGTGAGGGTGTGGCTCGCCCCGGCCTGCCAGCGGTCGACGTAGCCCATGATCTCCTCGCGCGTGAGCGGGATGTCATGCCGCTCCAGCCGGCCGTGGCGTTTGACCCAGACCGGCTTGCCGGGACCGTTGATATAGATGTCGGTGACCCCCTCGTCCTCGAAGAAGGCGGCCAGGACGCCGTGCACGCGGCGCAGGCGGCTGAAGATGTCGCGCTCGGCCGCCGCGACGGGCAGGAGCGGCTCCTCGCGCCCCTCGGCCCGCGCGTTGTACGCGGCGACGGACGGAATCACGTACGCGGCGCGGATCGCGCGGTCGCGCTCCTCGGGATCACCGTCGGCCGTCGCGTCGAGGAAGGCCCGCACCCGCTCGACGAGCGCCGCGACCTCGGACGCGACGGCCGCGTAGTAGGCTGTCCCCTCCAGCAGCACACGACCATCGATCGACGGCAGCGCCGTCACGGGTCGGCCGCCGCGCAGTAAGGCCTCGCCGCCGAACAGGGGATCGACCGCCCTAGCCTTCTCCACGGCGCACCTCCGTCGGGCGTTCCAGCCCGCGCGCCAGGCCACGCAGCGTCGTCCCCAGCCGCGTCGCCACCTCCTCGATCGGACCGGGGCGCGTCGGCAACGCGCCCGGCCGCACATGATTGGCAAGGTCCTCCACCCCTCGCACGAAGCCGCTGCGCCGGGCCAGGCGGTCAGGCAAGAGGATGGGCAGGAGCGGGTGCTCCGGGTCGGCCAGGCGCGCCCGCCCCACCAGGTCGGGGTCGGAGGGGATCAACCCCGCCGGCGCGATCCCGCCGGCCTCGGCGAAATAGGCCACGGCGTCAAGGGGCTGCACGAACGAGGACAGATCGGCGCCGACGTGGTTGAGCACGAGGCGACAGCGCGCGGGCGCGAGCCCCGTGGCGCGGACGAGGCGCGCGTGGCCGGCCGCCGCGGCGGCCAGCGCGTCGGGCGTGGCCCACGAGACGACCAGGACGAGGTCGGCGCGGGCGGCCAACTCCTCGTGGACGAGGCTGCGCCCCGCGCTGCCGAGGTCGAGCACGACGTCGTCGTAGCGGGCGACGAGCAGCCGGACCAGCGCGTGGAGCGTCGCCGTGTCCCCGGCCACGCGCTGCGCCGCGTCGAGGCTCGTCACGCCGGGGAGCACGTCGCAGGCGCGCGGCGCGCCGGGCGGATACGCCTGCATGAAGGGACCGAGGTCGAGGCCGCCGAGCGCGGTATCGGCCGCGGCCCGCGCCAGCGGGTCGTCCTGTCCGGCGGGGAGGTCCGGCTGGCCCTCCGTGGCCGCGCGCACGGCCGCCCCGACCAGGGGCGCGGCCACGGCGTGCAGGGCGTCGAGGCCGCGGCGCGGGTCGTCCGGCAGGCCGAGGTGCGGCCCCAGCCGCGGGCTGCCGAGCAAATCGGCCTCGACCAGGGCAACGCGCCGCCCGGCCAGGACGGCCAGGGCGGCGGCGAGGTTGGCCGCCAGCGCCGTCTTGCCCGCGCCGCCGGGCTCCCCGCGCAGCGCGATCGTCCCGCCCGTCGGGCCGGTGCGGGGCGCGACCGAGGTCCCGGCGGCAAGCAAGGCCCGCGCACGTTCGGCCGCCTGCGCCACCAGTAACCCGAGCTCGCCCGGCACGGGTGGCCAGGCGCCCAGAAAGACGCAGCCGAGCCGCTCCATCTGCGCCAAGTCGGCGGCCGCGTAGGGCGAGAGGCTGGCCAGGAGGTCATCGGACCCCCGACGGCTCCGGTCGATGAGCAGGATGCAGGGCGCGCCGGAGGCCGCGCAGTCGGCGACCAGCGCGCGGTTGGCGTTGGGCAGGGCGGCGTGCAGGAGCGCGACGGCGGGGTGGTGCGCCCCCACGGCGTGGCGCAGCTCGAGCGCCGTCGCCGCCACGGCGAGGACGCGTACGCCCTCCGCCTCCAGGGTGGCTAGATCCGCCGCCCCACCCGTCCCGTTGGGCGTGTCGAGGGTGCCGGGCACGCCCACGACAACACGCACGCTCGCCGTGCTACCTGGCGTCGACATGGCGATCCTCCTGGTAGATGCGCGGCGTCACGGGGCGACGCTCCACCCCACCCCGCGTGTCGGTGACACCGACGAGCCCGTAGCTGAAGGTGGCCCCGCGCAGCTTGAGCCAGGCCAGCGCGGCCAGGTCGGCACGCGGCACGACAATGGTGACGAGCCGCCCGTCGCCCGAGACGCCTGCGACGAGCACATGGGCCTCGACCGTTTCGGCGTGGGCCGGGCTGGCGCCGACGGGATCGGCCGGGACCGCGGCCTCGACCTGCACGTAGGCGCCGGCGCGGAGCCCGCCACCAGGTTGGTCGGCCGGCGTCGCGGGCAGCGCGTACTGAGCCATGCCGCGCGTCAGATAGGGGCCTGCCCCGCTCGCGCTACTCAGCCAGCCCCAGGCCAGCGGGCGCCCGCGCGCGATGGGCACGACGGCCACGCGCCCCAGCGCGCCCGGCTCCGAGGCGGCCAGAACCGGGTCGGCGCCGAGCACGGCGTCGGACGGCTCGTCGACCCGCGCCACCATCCCCGCCGTGAGCGCCTCTCCCAGCCCAATGTCGCGGTTGGCGACCAGGACAGGGACGCGGCTCGCGGCGCTCCCGGGGACGCGGTGTTCCAGGGCCACGAGCGCGATCACGGCCACGGCCACGGCCGCGGCCCAGACCCGCGCATCGCGTCCCCGCAAGACTTTGCCAAACATGGGTGTCTCCTCCTCCGTTAGCGATAGGCCATGTCGTCCGACACGTCGATGTGGTAGCGCAGGCCGGCGCCGTCGCTCTCTACGAGGCCGATATAGATGTCGGTCGCCAGATAGATGGTCGGGTAGTGCAACGGGCGCCGCGCCCCCTCCGGCTCGTGGTCGCCGGTCCCGAGACCCCACACCCGCGTATGCGCGAGCGCGTCGGCGGGATCGACCCGCGCATGCGCGCCGGGATAGGCGCGTCCCAGGAGCGCGGCGAACGCGCGGCACGCCTGCCCGACGGCGGTCGTCCCGGTCGGATCGGCGGCCATGATCCGTGGGCACGGCGCTCCGTCGCACGGCGCCGCGCCGCACGCGACGGCGGGAGGACCTCCCGCAAGGCTGCGATCGGACAGCACGAGGCTCCCGTCATGGGCGGCCGTTGCGGCCAGGCGCGTGACGAGCGCGTAGTCGGCGTGCTGCCGCAGCCCGACCCACAGGCCGACGGCGAAGAGGACGACGATCCAGAGGGCCAGGGCCATGATCGGGAGCGCCTGGCCCCGCGCGGCGCGATAGCGTTTCATGGCGGCAGCGTCCCCACGCCGCCGGTGCTCCCCTCCGAGGAGGAGGCCTGGAGCCCCCACGTCGTGACGCCCGGCAGCGGGACGAGCGGGGCCAGGGTGTAGGTGAGGCGCACCGTGACGGAGCCCCCGTACCCCGTGGCCAGCGGCGCGGCGCCCGCGCTGCCCGTGGCGTCGGCTCCATGCGCCATCCCCTGACCCTGGTCCGTGTCGTACGCGACGGTGGTCTGGGCCGGATCGAGGCCGTTACGGCGTAACAGGGTCGCGAGCGCGTCGTCGACGGCAGAGGTCTCACCGCCCAGCGCCGCGGCCTGGCGGCACGAGGCGTCGGCCACGGCCTGCAGGCGCATGTCGTCGAGCACGACGATCCCGGCCTGCAGGATGGTGAGCAGGAGCAGCGCCAACGTGGGCAGCACGAGGGCGAACTCGATCAGCGCCTGCCCGCGCGGCGCGCGACGCGGGGTCATGGCGCCACCTCGCGCGGTACCAGCAGATGCACGCGCAACGCGAGGTCACGCGTGACGTTTATCGCGATCGTCAAGACCGTGGGCGCCGAGGTCGTCGCCGTCACGGACGCGATGCGCATATCCGGGTTGGAGACCGTGAAGGCGCGCGCCGCGCTCGTCACGGCGTCGCGCGCGGCGGCCAGCCCCACCCCTCCTCCGGAGCAGACCCCGCGCACGACGGGGCCGGGCGTGGCGAAGGCCGGAGCAGGGGCCGGCACGTCCGGCTCGTGGGAGACAGGCACCGCGGGCGCATTGGGGCCGAGGTTGCCGGTACAGTCCGCGCTCGTGCCCGCCAGCGCCGCGGATGGCGGGTCGGGGAACCACGCCGTGAAGACAAGGCGCTCCGTCACGCGGTAGCGCACCTGGAGGGGGACGCCGGCGTGGAGCGCCGCCGCGAGATCACAGCGCGTTGTGCCCGCTGCCGGACGCCCGGCCGCGCCCGCCGGGCTCCATGTGACGGCCACGCGCGGCGAGAACGGCGAGACCTCGCCGGGATAGTGTGAGTCCTGGTCGTACGCGCGCATCCCTCCGGACGCCGGCCCGCACCCCTGGCCGCCGGCGGCGCCAAGCTCGTCGACGGTGTAGCCCGTCGCCTGCACGCTCGTCGGAAGCAAGGTCGCCACGGCGCCGTTGCCCTGGTCGGTCAGGATGAGGCGCGTGTCGAGTGTGTGAGTATCGAGAGCGGGAAGGAGGTGTAGCGGGCGTCCCACGGGCCAGTACACGTCGGTCGGGGTGGCGTTCCAGGTCGTGGCGTAGAGGCCGTCGGAGGCCATCGTGTCCTCAGCGTGCGCCGCGCGCACCCAGGCGTAGGGGTGCGCGTCCTGCGCGAGGACGGCGACGGCGCGGGCAGGCGTCGGGGTCGCGGTCGGTGGAAGAGAAGTCGCGGTCGGCGCAACGGGTGTGGGGGTGTTGGTGGACTGAGGCGGCGTGGGCGTCGGCGTGAGAGCCGCGCTGCTCGCCGGCGGCAAGGGGCCTGACATCCGCTCGCTGTCAATCTCGTAGGTCCCGTTCATGAAAATCGCCTGCACCGTCGCCGTGTACACATCCCCGGGCTCGGCCAGTCCGCTGTCAGAGGGATTGCCCAGCGCCGTGTGGTGTTCGCACGGGTCGACGGGGGCCGGCGACGGGGGTGGGCAGACGTCCAGGTTGTAGGTCAGCGTCGTATGGGTGTCGTACGTACTCGGGTCGACGGGCGCCCAATGCACATTGACGAGGGTGGGGGCGCGCGGGTCGCGGTCGCCGCCCGGGATGCCCGGGTTGGCATAGAACAGGAAGCCCTGTCCCTCGCCCACATTGGCGCCGTATCCGTAGCCCTCGGCATAGCCGTTGAACGCGTTGTCGACCACGTAGGAACCGGCGTAGACGAACGAGGTCGCGGGGGAGCCGGCGCGCAGCACGACGGGCTCGGTCACGACGACGCGGTACTTGTAGGAATGGCCACCGACAGCGCAGGGGACGATGGCGCCGACACAGGCGTCGACCGACACGGCCACGTCCTGAGAGGGTCCTCCCTGTTCGGCGCTGTATTGGACGGGGTCGCGGCTGTTGTCGCTGTGCGCCTGACCGGGCGCGAGGTAGGGCACGTAGACGGTCTTGGGCAGGATATGAAAGATGTTGTTCGTGCCCTGTTCCCGCTGGTTGACCATGCCGCCGTCGATGTAGCTGGTCGAGCGCGGGCTGCCGGGGCTCAAGCGCGTGGCGGCGGGATTGCCGTCGAAGTAGAAGACGGTCTGGGCCGTGATCGTGTTATCGCTGATGTGCGGGTCGAGCAGGTTATAGCCATTGTTATCGAGATTCTGCGCGCCCATGCCCGTCAGCGTCGTCTGCCAATGCCAGAGCCCCGTGAGTGTCTGGGGCGCCGCATCCACCGTTTCGTTCACGTAATAGCCCAGGACCGTGAAGTTCTGGAAGTGGAAAGTGAGGGCGAGGTAGTACGCTCCGATCGCGCTCGGCACCGTCCATCTCGCGGTGTAGCAGTACAGGGTCGACAGCTGGCCGCGCACAACTTGAGTCGGCGTGGGGTCGATGGACCACGACCCGCCATCAAGGGGAGACACTAACCGATCCCCGAAGAGTACCCTCTCATCCGTGATCATGGGTGCCTCTGTATCATGACTAGGCGCATAGGCTGCAATATGGATGACCACGGGGTTAGGGTTTCGCGGCACCCAATCGGCCTGCGGCGAGAAGTAGTCGGCTGTGTAAGGGCCCTGTTGATCGGGTGATGCCAAATAGGCACTACACTCACTAGGAGTGGGAGCAGGAGGGACACGCGTAGCCGTTGAAGCAGCAAAGATGGCCGAAGGCACTCCGAGCCCAAGTAGCACCAGCGCTAGCATCGTTCGACGAACGCCTTTCACAACGCGCTGCTCCATCGGTAGAGTCCACCGATCTGCGGTGTCGTGAACACGATGCGGTCAGAGTGATCCTCCCACATCCGACTATCACCCGCACCGAAAGCCTGCAAATCGAGCGACCCGTAGTAGCGCAACCCACGCTCATTGGTCGCGGCTCCCACCCGCCATGGCCCCCCATCCCGCTCTACATACACCCCTTCCGGCTGCGTGTTCGACGTGGGTATGAAAGCCAAAATCCAGCCGACGGTACCGCGTATGCTGGTTCCCACAACTCCCGCAGTCGGTGGCCTAATGGCAAGGGTCCAGTGTGCGCCACCGTCTATACTCTTATAAATTCCGGTTCGGCCAGTCATGAATAGCGCGTGTGCAACCGGAGTCAACTCCGACAACACGAGTATGTTCTGATTGTTCTGAGCAAATGCCGAACGTACTCCCCAAGACGCCCCCCCGTTGTCTGTGCGATACAGCACCCTGTTCTGACGGTCGAGGCTGTAGATTATCTTGGCGTTGGACGGATCGATCAACAGCTCACAGCGCCCACTTAACGAAAGGGGTTGAGGCGCGTAGCGCCAGGAGTGCGTTCCGTCGTCGCTGCGCAACATGCCAAGGCCCGAGATGCAAGCGTAGACGCGCTTCCCGTTATGCGGGTCGACGCTCACGTCATAGCCCTGTGTTGGCGTCGTGCCCCCACGCCGCAATACCTGTTGCAGCAGTGGGGTCACAACGATGTTGCCGTGCAGCCTCGGGAAGCGACCGAACACCAGAGCGTCTTGCCATGTCCTA
>JAABUZ0100009374.1_pt1 | contig 11225 bp, 6 predicted proteins | sample 5562091 | NCBI WGS metagenome assembly JAABUZ01 (sample SAMN12813069, study PRJNA571459) | rock metagenome | isolation source: Antarctica rocks | place: Antarctica: Victoria Land, Linnaeus Terrace sud | collected 2015-12-21
TCGGCCATCGTCGTGCTCCTTCTCCTGTAACTCTCAACCTTTACACGAGAACCACACGATGGCCGTTTCCGTCCACCTCCTTTCCACTTTTACCCACTATACGGGACGTGACCATTTCAAGCTAGAGCTCACCCCATTTCAGGTTATCATCGGACCTAACGGGGTTGGCAAAAGCAACCTATTTGATGCGATGCGCCTGCTCTCACGGCTGGCCGATGCCGATCTTCGCTCAGCCTTCGGTGAGTTGCGGGGAGAAGCGGGCGAGTTATTCACCATGATGCCTGACGGGCTTCCTGTGCCCTGCGTACGTCTGGCGGTGGAGATGTTGGTGGAACCCACTGCTCAGGACAGTTGGGGCGCTGAGGCAACCATCAGGTTCACCCGACTACGGTACGAACTGGAGATTTATAGACGCGCGGACGAGCAAGGGTTGGAGCGTCTGTACGTGACGAAAGAGTCGCTCATGCCGATCAAGCGTCGTGACGACGGCTGGTTGAAGCGACATAGTAGACAGGCTGGAGACAGACGGCAGCAGCCGTTAAAAGCGGGTCGGAGCAAGCCTTTCATCTCAACTGAGCGGGAAGGGAATGTCACCACCATTTATCAACATCAGGATGGACACGGTGGACGTAAAGCAAGCAGGGCGGATCGTATCGAGCGGACAATGCTCAATGGTGTCGCCAACACCGAGTTTCCGCATGTGTTTGCCGCACGCGAGGAGATGCGTCATTGGAGGTTTCTGCATCTCAATCCCGAGGTCTTGCGTCAGCCAAGCCCTATGCTGGCCAATCAGTTTGTCTCGCCGGATGGCAGCAATCTCCCCAGCGCACTCGCCCGCATGGAGGGGGAAGACCCCTTGTTGCTCGACGATGTGGTGCGTGACCTCTCCAACCTAGTACCCGGCATTATTGAGGTTGGCGTGGAGAAGGACATACCGGGTAATCGGTACGTGGTCTGGGCCAAGACTCAGGACGGCCGCACCTTCTCGTCGCGGGTGCTCTCCGATGGAACGCTCCGCCTGCTCGCGCTCGCTACCTTGCGCAATGATCCCGAGCATCGGGGCGTGATGTGCTTCGAGGAACCTGAGAACGGGCTGCATCCTTTCCGCCTCGAGAAGATGGTCCACTTATTGCGTGGCCTGACCACCGATTTCTCCGATCCCGATCAAGAGTCGCTGCCACTACGCCAATTGCTGGTTAACACGCACTCACCGTTGTTGGTGAGCCAACCGGACGTGATGAAAGACGTCCTGGTCGCCTACGTGGCGACGCGCGTCGTGCCGGGGCAAACGCCGCCCATGCGGGTGACAAGGATCGTCCCGATGAGCCTCGATCCGCAGTTGAAAATGCCTTTGGGCGTAGATGATGCGGAGGTGTCCTACACAAGGGATCAGGCCATCAAATATCTGACCACTATGGACGCAGCCGATGCACTTTCCGCCCTTCAAGCTGTCGCTGTATGACAGCCTCGGCGCTAGTCCTCGCGCTCTTTGTCGAAGGAGCGATCGACGAACGTTTTCTTCCCATCATTGTTAGACGGACGGGAAGCCTCGTCCTCGTCCTCGGCAGCGTTGTCGTCGGTTTGCTCGACCCAGCGGCCGCGCTCTTTAATGAGGGCGACCAGCCGGTCGGCCGCTTCGGCCTCGGGCACGTTGCGCTCGACGACCTCTTTGCCCACGTAGAGGTTGACCTTGCCCGGCGCTCCCCCCACGTAGCCGAAGTCGGCGTCGGCCATCTCGCCAGGGCCGTTGACCACGCAGCCCATGATGGCGATCTTTACGCCCACCAAGTGGGCCGTGCGCTCCTTGACTCGCTCGGTGGTGCTCTGCAGGTCGAACAGGGTGCGCCCACAGGACGGGCAGGCCACGTAGTCGGTCTTTGTGATGCGCCGGCCCGTGGCCTGCAGCAGGTTGAAGGTCAGCGAGACCAGAGCGTGTCCTGGCAGCCCGTTGGCTACCTCCTGCACTCCGGCGATGTCGCCCATGCCGTCGCAGAGCAGGGCGCCCAGTGCCGCGGAGGCGTGGACCAGCGTTTCATCGGTGCTGGCGCCTCCTCTGTAGCGTAGGTACAGCGGAAGGTCGAGCCCGGCCTCGTCCAGGCGCGCGGCCAGCAGACGATAACCGTGCAAGGTGTCCAGTGGCCCCTCCGCTCGTAGCGCGAGGGCTATGTCGCGCAGACCGGCCTCGTGTCCGGCGCGCGCCACCGCCAGCAGGGCGTCCACCGACTCGGACTCCACGAACAGGGGTTTCGCGGCCGCCAGCGCCGCCGCGATGACCGGCGCGGCCGCAGCCGCCGCGTCGTCGCGGTCGTCCAGGGCGAGGTAGCCCGCCTCGGCGTGGGCCACGGCCCTGGCCAGCAGGGTGGAATCTCCCGCCCGCGCCACGTAGGCCGTGCGCGCTTTGCCGCTGCCCTTCCAGGCCAGAGACGCCAGGCGCTCCAGGTCGGCCTCGGTGGCGAGGTCGAAGGTCACGGCGTCGGGACGCGGCCCGCGGCGCAATGGCGCCGGTGGGGGCGCGGTGTCTCCCTGGCCGGCGATGGGCAGGGCGCGCGGCGCGCTGGCGCCGGGCGTTGCGGCCGATGGAGCGGGTACCAGCACGGCGGCAGGCTCGTTGCCGCCGAAGGGGGTCGCGCCGAGCGTGATGGTATGGGTAGGACGGCGCCTGTAGTCCAGCGGGTTCCACGACGGAGGCGGGGTGGGGCCGTCGATGCCGTCCACCCCTCCTTCCTGGACCAGGCGTTCGGGCAGCATGCGCGCCAGGCGGAAGGCCACCGGGACCTCCTCCTCGGGCTCCTCGGCCAGCGAGACGCGGACCGTGTCGCCGATGCCGTCCAGCAGCAGTGCGCCGCTGCCGATGGACGACTTGATGCGCGCGTCCTCGCCGTTGCCGGCCTCGGTCACGCCGAGGTGGAAGGGGTAGTCCATGCCCTCGCGCTCCATGTGCGCGGCGAGCAGGCGGTAGGCCGCGATCATCACCGTGGGGTTGGAGGCCTTCATGGAGAGAATGATGTCGCGAAAGCCGTTGGTCTCGCAGATGCGCACGAACTCCAGGGCCGACTCGACCATGCCGCGTGGGGTGTCGCCGTAGCGGTTCGTGATGCGGTCCGACAGCGAGCCGTGGTTGGTGCCGATGCGCAGGGCGATGCCGCGCTCCTTGAGCTTGTGGATGAGGGGGGTGACGCGTTCCTCGATGCGCTGCAACTCGGCGGCGTACTGGGCGTCGGTGTACTCGCGCACGGCGAACTTGCGCGAGTCGGCGTAGTTGCCGGGGTTGATGCGCACCTTATCCACCACATCGGCGGCGGCCATGGCCGCCTCGGGCGAGAAGTGGATGTCGGCCACCAGCGGCACGCGCACGCCGCGCGCGGTCAGGATGCGGCGCACCTCGCCGATGGCGCGGGCGTCGCGTGGCGTAGGCGCGGTGATGCGCACGATCTCGCAGCCGGCGCGCGCCAGCCGCTCGGCCTGCGCCGCCGTGGCCTCGACGTCCTGCGTCAGCGTGGTGGTCATGGACTGCACCCGAATCGGGTTGTCCCCGCCCACGGCCACGTCGCCCACCATCACCACGCGGGTACGGCGGCGGCGGTAGCGGAACGGGTCGATGGCGCTGGTCGGTTCGGCAAGCGTCGCCCGCGCCTGGTCCGCGGTCACTGTCAGAGTCATCAGAGTCATAGGTACGTACACCCCCTCATCCACAGTTTACCGCGCGATCGCTCACGGCGTGGGCCAGGTTTAGTCCTGGCAGATCAGAGAGGACTGGAGACGCTTATCTTTAACGCGCCGTTAACGCCACCCACATCTTTCCTTTACATCGGTCGGTTATGCTGAATAGTGTTCCCCCGAACAACAGCGCCCCCTGGAGGACACGATGTCCATGACCGATCTCCCTGCCTGCGTCCGCTGCGGCCGCACGGCTCCCTTGCGCCGCCTGGGCTCCCTCGCTCTCTGCCCTCGTTGCCACAGCCACCAGTTCTCCGGTTATGCGACCGACGCCCGCCGGCTGACCGAGCAGGGCTGGTCCCCCCTCACGCGCCCGGCGCGCCCGCTCACGCCGGCCCCATCCCCGGCGCGCCCGGTTGATCCCGCCTCCGCCCGCAGAGTCTCTGGCTGATCCCGCCTTTGCCCGTTAAGCCCGCCAGCGCGTCCCCTACTCCAAAGCTCCGGGGCGTCCGACGGGGACAGCCGCGGCAAGCCCGGCGTCGAGCTACCGGCGCGCGGCGAGGTGGACGGCGGGAAAGCCCTACCCTTTGGGGCCGGGGAGAACGTCAGAACAGACCAAACGCGCGGATGTAGTAGGGGAGCGCGTCATCCCGCCGGTCAAGCGCCAGCAGGCACGCACCGATTTCCTGGTAGACGTAGCTACGATACTCCTCGTCCGGGGCGGCGCCGTGCTCCAGCAAGTCCCGCTGCAAGCCGAGCGCCTCGTCGAGCCGGCCCAACGACCGCAACGTCCGACCGATGCACCAGGTGGCATGGTACGCCTCGCCGACGTTCCCCCGCTCCTGATGGTAGGCCAGGGTGCGCTGGAAGAGGGTCAGCGCCTCCTCATACCGGTCGAGGGCATGGTAGGACCAGGCGGTGTTGTTGTACAGCGTGCCTCGCCAGTTGCGCGCCTCCTCGTCCGCGCTGCGCTCCGCCAACTCCAGCGCGCGCCGATTCCACCCCAGTTGCTGGACCAGAGGCCCGACGGCGCCCAGCAGATGGGCGGCGTCGACGGCATAGGCGTCCTCGCCGTGCTCCGTCGCGAGCTGCCAGGCCTGCAGGAAGACGTCGCGCGCGCGGTCCGGCTGGCCCGCTGATTTGGACACCCGTCCGCGTTCGAGCAGGTAGCGCGTCCTGGCGCGGACGTGGTCGGGGCGGAGGAAGGTCTCGGCCTCGTCGAGCGTCCGATGGGCCGCGTCGAACAGGCGCTGCAGGCGCTGGGCGTGGGCGATCTGCGTCAGGAGCTCGGCCAGATAGGAGTCGTGGCCCGTCGCGCGCGCTACCGGGAGCAACGTGCGGAAGGCGTGTTCCGTTGCCCGCGGGTTGCCGTAATCCCACAGGCTGTCGATATCAGGGAGATGATCATCCATGGTTGTGCCTGTTGTTCCTCTGTTCGCGTCGCGCGGGCCTGTGCCCACATGATAACATGCAAGTTCATCGCGTATCTCCGTGCTCGACGGAGACTGTCAACGACGCGTGTTGCGCTCGAACGAAAACGAAAAGGATATGGGCAATGGAGCGGTTCCGGGCGCCCCCACGCGCGCATCTCCTCGCCGTCCTGACATTGCTCGTCTCCCCGGCAGGCCCGCCTTTCCCTTCACCGGTGAGCATGGGCGCGAGGATAGCCGTGCCTGCCGCGCCTCCCGCCACGCCCCCCTCGACGGCATCCGGCGCGCGGCCGGCATTAAGACCCGCGGCCGGTCCGGCGCGTTCCATCGCCCGAGCGACAACGGGTGTGATCGGCGGCCGTCTGGGGGCCGCGCCGGGCACGGCCGATCTCTCAGCCGAGGGCACGGCCGGCTGGGTCGCATGGAGCGCCGCGACCCAGCGGAACCACGCGATCGACGCTAGCCGCAAGGGTTCAAGCGGCGCGGGGCTGGGCGGTTTGACCCCTATCGGCGGCGGTTCGGTGGGCCAGCTGAGCGGTGAGACCACCTTCACCCAGGGCGGCGGGAGGCCCACCGGGGGCGGGACGAGGCTGGCGCAGGGCGTCTTCGTGCGCGGCGCCCGCCACGGTTTCCGCTTCAGCGCGCCGGCCGGCACGACCGCGCGCACCCTGCGCGTCTACGTCGGCGTCTACAAGGCGGCGGGGCGCCTCACCGCCAGGCTGAGCGACGGCAGCGCGCCCGCCTTTATCGATGTCTCGCTGGACAACCCCGCCGGCCGAGCCAACGGCGTCTACAGCGTCTACTACCGCGCCGCGTCGGCCGCCCGGCGCCTGACCGTCACCTGGACGGTCGAGGACGACTACGGCGCCGGCGCCGGCGCCGGTGGCGTGGCGCTGCAAGCCGCCACGCTGCAACAGGCCACTAACCCGCCGTCCCCGCCGCCGGCGGTCTCTTACGACCACTACTCGCTGCGCATCGATGGGCAGCCCGTCTTCATCCGCTCGGCCGAGTTCCACTACTGGCGGCTGCCCAGCCCCTCGCTGTGGCTCGACGTGCTGCAGAAGATCAAGGCCGGCGGCTTCAACGCCGTCTCGATCTACTTTGACTGGGGCTTCCACTCGCCCCGGCCGGGCGTGTACGACTTCACGGGCGTGCGCGACGTGGAGCGACTGTTGCAACTGACCGAGGCGGTGGGCCTCTATGTGATCGCGCGGCCTGGCCCCTACATAAACGCCGAGACCGACATGGGCGGCTTCCCCGGCTGGTTGGAGACGCAGCGGGGCAAGGCGCGCACGGCGGCACCGGACTACACGGCCGCCTACGACCAGTGGCTGAGCGCTATCGACCCCATCCTGGCGCGGCATCAGATCACCCGCGCGGACCCCGCGACGGGGCGTCGTGGCAGCGTCATCATCTATCAGATCGAGAACGAGTACACCAACGGCACGCATGACGCAGGGTATATGCGGGCGTTGGAGCGTAAAGCCCGCGCCGACGGCATCATCGTGCCGTTCGACCACAACGACGGGTATCTGGCGGGGACATGGGCCGGCGGGCCGGGGGCGGTGGACCTGTATGCCTTCGACTCCTACCCGCAGGGCTTCGACTGCGCCAACCCCGCCGCCTTGCGTGGCGTGCCGGCGGACATCGAGGGCGGCGTGCGCACCCTGGCGCCGGCCGACGAGCCCATCGCCATCGCCGAGTACCAGGCCGGCTCGTACGACCCCTGGGGCGGGCCAGGCTTCGCCAGGTGCGCGCAGTTGACCGGGCCGGACGTCGTGGGCGTGTTCTACAAGGCGGCTATCGCGCAGGGCCTGACCCTGTTCAACGCCTATATGACTTACGGGGGGACGAGCTGGGGCTGGCTGCCCTCCGCCGGCCTGTATAGCTCCTACGACTACGCGGCGCCCATCGACGAGGCGCGGCAGCTAACGCCCAAGTATGACGCGTTCAAGCGGCTGAACTATCTGCTGGAGGCGGTGGCCCCCTTGCGCCAGACCCTGCCGCTGAGCCCCGACGACATGCCGGCGTCCTCGAACCGCCTCGTTGGCCTCTCCGGCCGCTACAACCCGTACACCGGGAGCCAGTTCTACGTCCTGCGCCATCGCGACGGCGCCTCGAGCGCCAACGTGGCCACGACGATCAGCCTGCGTACGGCCGACGGGACCTATCCCGTTGTGCCGCAACGTCCCGGCGCGACGATCCGGCTTAACGGCCGCGATAGCAAGCTGCTGCTGGCCGACCAGGACCTCGGCGCGCAGCACCTGGTCTACTCCACCTCCGAGCTGCTGACCGACGCCACCATCGGCGGCCGCGACGTCGCGGTATTCTACGGCCGGCGGGGCGAGGATGGCGAGACCGTGCTGCGCTACCGGTCGCGGCCGGGCGTCGCCGTGCTCGCGGGAGCGGTGACGTCCTCCTACGATCCCCGGCGCGGCGACCTGCGGCTCGACTACGCGCATGGCGGATTGGCGCGCGTGCTCATCCAGGGCGGCAGCCGTGCCCGGCCGCTGTTGCTGCTGCTGGGCGACGACGACGCGGCCGCGCGCATGTGGCTGAACGGGACCGCGGCGGGCCCCGTGCTGACCCTTGGCCCCTACCTGGCGCGCACCGCCGCCCAGGCGCCCGCGAGCGCGACGCTGGACCTGACCGGCGACACGAAGGCCATCACCGCGCTGGAGGTGTTCGCGCCCCACCCGCACGCCGTCACCTGGAACGGTGCCCCCGTGCCCACGGTCCCCACCGCCTCGGGCAGCTTGGTGGGCACGGTCGGCGGGCCGCCGGCCCTCACGCTGCCCGCGCTGACAGGCTGGCGCTACCACCCGGAGGCGCCGGAGGCCCAGCCCGGCTTCGACGACTCCGCCTGGACCGTGGCCGACCACCCGACGACCAACAACCCCACGCCGCCGGGCAGCCTGCCGGTGCTCTACATGGACGACTATGGCTACCACTACGGCGACGTGTGGTACCGCGGCCACTTCACGGCCACGGGCGGCGAGACGGGCATCGCGCTCGACGGCAAGGAGGGTCCCCACGGCGCCTACGCCGTGTGGCTCAACGGGGCCTATCTGGGCAGCGCGAGCGGGACACGAACCTTTACCTTCCCGGCGGGCAGCTTGCGGGTGGGTCAGGACAACGTGCTGGCGGTCCTGCTGGAGAACATGGGCCACGCCGAGGACCTCTCCGCCGACGACAAACACAAGGACCCGCGCGGCCTGACCCGCGCCGTCGTGCTGCAAGCGGCGCCGGGCGGCGCGGCCAACGGCGGCGCTCCGACCCCTATAGCGTGGCGCATCCAGGGCGACCTCGGGGGCGAAAGTATCCTGGACCCGGCGCGCGGCCCCTACAACAACGGCGGTCTCTACGGTGAGCGCGCCGGCTGGAGCTTGCCCGGCTTCGACGACTCGACGGCGGACTGGAGCACGGCGACGCTGCCGCAGACGCTGACGCCCGGCAGCGTGGGCTGGTATCGCACGCACGTCCCGCTCAACCTGCCGCCGGGCGCGGACGCGCCGCTCGGGCTGCGGTTCGCCGATACGTTCGATCAGCCGTACCGCGTCATCATCTTCGTCAATGGCTGGCAGATGGGGCGCTACCTGGACAACGTGGGGCCGCAACGCGTGTTCTCGCTGCCGGCGGGGGTGCTGAATCTAGACGGGGACAACGTGCTGGCCCTGGCCGTCTGGAACCCCTCCACGGGGACGGCCCAACTGAGCAATCCCAGCCTGACCGCCTACGGCGTCTACGCCGGCGGCGTGCCCATCGCGACCAACGCCGTGTCGCCGACCACCATGCTGACCGCGACGTACCCGGCCGGCGCCAGCGACCCAACCATGACCGCCTCGCCCAGCAGCACGCCAACGGCGACCGCCACGGATACAGCGACCCCGACTCCGACCAGCACGGCGACGGCAACCCCGTCCGCCACGAGTACGGCAACCCCGACCGGTACCGCGACCACCACTCCGAGCCCGACCCTCACGGCCACGGCCACGGCCATCGCGACGCCTACCGCGACGATGACCGCAACCGTGACTGCCACGACGACCAAGACTGTAACCGCAACCGCGACCATCAAAGCAACCGCGACTGCCACGATGACGGCGACCGCGACCATGATGCCCGGTATCACCGTGATGGCCACTGCGACCCTTCCGGGAATCCCCAGCGTTACCGCGACGACCACCGCCACAACGCCTACCGCGACTGCCATTGGCGCTATTGGCGCCATTGGCGCCGGGACGACAGGCGTTGTCGGCGCCTCGCCGCTCAGCCCCCAGACTGGTCCCTCGTCGGGTACCGATACCGCCGCGCCAACCGATACGGTGGCTGCGCCGGTCCCTTACGCCGCCTCCACCCGCTCGCCCACTCTCTTTGCTGCCCCTACCAACTCTCGGGTCGGGCGACACCTGCGTCATGGCCCCCGCCACTGGAGGGGCCAGACTGAATGGACCAATGTCCCATATCCCGACGCGTTCTTCGACCCAAAGGTTGGCTCAGTCGCCACGATGCGTGGCGGCCACCCACGGGGAGCAACCGCCGGGCGCTACTACCGATCGCGATCATCTCACGGTCGGGAATGACATGATTATCCGGATGCTGACCGCTGTTGATGCAGGCGACCCGCGCCCGACGCCCGCTTTAGTCGCCGGCGCTCACCGCGCCGCCGTCCTCGCGCAGCCACACGCGCATCGGGTTTGGCCCGCGGTTGTCCCAGGCGTAGTAGGGCACGGCGGCGATGGGCAGCGGCCGTCGCGCCGGTGGCTCCTGGCGGTAGAGCGCCCCGTCCCAATGCGCATCGTCGTCGTCGACGATGCCCTGCGCCGTGACAACCGTCATGCCGCCGAGCAGTTCCTCGTCCCAGTGCGCCGACAGCGAGGTGTCGCGCGGCAGTAGGATGCGGTGCGGGTCGACCAGGTTGTTGACTCCTTCCAGGCAATAGACCAGTGGGCCGCGTCGCAGGGCCACGAGGCCGGCGTCCGCCTCCACGGTCGGATGGGCGTAGACGCGCTCGACCGGCATGGGCAAGACCAGCGTCACCCGCTCACCGCCGCGCCACTCGCGCCTGATCCGCGCATACCCCCGCTCGACGATCCCCGCCAGGTCGATCTCCGCATCGTCGACCCGCAGCCTCGCCCCTCGACACCAGTCGGGCACGCGCAGCCGCAGCCCGAAGGTCGCCGGCTGCTCCACGTCGACGGAGATAGTGACCGTGCCGTCCCAGGGGTAGTCGGTCTGCTGGCGCAGGGTGACGGACCGGCCGCGGACCGTGAGGTGGGCACGGCTCTGTACGTAGAGCTGCACGGCCACGTCGTCCTCGCCGGCGGCGTAGACGTACGCGCCCAGCGAGGCCAGCAGGCGCGCCAGGTTGGGCGGGCAGCAGGCGCAGCCGAACCACTCCTGGCGCGTCACGTCGCCCCGGCTGGCCAGCGGGTTGGCGTAGAAGAAGCGCGTGCCGTCGTGCGAGACGCCGCTGATGACGCCGTTGTACAGGGCGCGCTCCAGCACGTCGACGTAGCGCGCGTCCCCTTCCAGCCGGGCCATGCGTTGCGCCCAGAAGACGAGCCCGATGGCCGCGCAGGTCTCGCAGTAGGCTGTCTCGTTGGGCAGGTCATAGTCCCGCGTGAAGCCCTCGTTGGCGGCCGACGTCCCGATGCCGCCGGTGACGTACATGCGCCGGGAGCACAGGTTGTCCCACAGGCGCTTGCAGGCGTCCAGCAGCGACAGGTCGCCGGTCTCCCCCGCCAGGTCGGCCATGGCGCAGTACAGATACATGGCGCGCACGGAGTGGCCGACCGCCTCGGTCTGCTCGCGCACGGGCCGGTGCGCCTGGTGGTACGCGCGGTTGGCGCGCAGGTTGGAGCCGGTCAGGTCGCGCTCGAAGAAGCCCGGCGCCTCGCGCTGTTGGGCTTCGAGGTCGAAGTAGTAGGGCTGCGTACCGCGCTCGTCGACGAAGTATTGCGCCAGGCGCAGGTAGCGGCCCTCTCCTGTCGCGTGGTATAGTTTGACCAGGGCTAGCTCCAATACGGTTCAGTTAAGGGACGGGAGCAGCCACGGCGTGTCTAGGGTGAGAGGATCGTCGAGGGGACAGGGCTGGTCGAGGGCGACGTGAGCGGGGGGAGCGGCTTGCGGCAGGAC
>JAABUZ0100009376.1_pt1 | contig 11224 bp, 9 predicted proteins | sample 5562091 | NCBI WGS metagenome assembly JAABUZ01 (sample SAMN12813069, study PRJNA571459) | rock metagenome | isolation source: Antarctica rocks | place: Antarctica: Victoria Land, Linnaeus Terrace sud | collected 2015-12-21
CGAGCAACCTACCCGCAGGTTTCGGCTCCCATTGGGCTTGCGCCGTTTGGATCTCTTCGCCTGGGCGTACCGGGCCAGTGCGCCACCGTCGCGTGAAGAGTCGCGGCGGAATCCCTGCCTATTTGGTCTTGCTCCGTGTGGGGTTTACCATGCCGACCGACTTACGCCGGTCGCGGTGCGCTCTTACCGCACCCTTTCACCCTTACCTTTCAACAACTTGCGTGGTTGAAGTTGGCGGTTTGCTTTCTGTTGCACTGGCCGTCCTGCCGCCTTGTGGCGGCAGTCCCGGACGTTATCCGGCACACTGCCCTGCGGAGTTCGGACTTTCCTCCCCCACCAGACCGCTTGCGCGGCTGGCGGCAGCGATCGCCCGGCCGCCTGCTTGCCTAGTCTAACTCACAACGATTTTGGTCAGAATGGGTGGTGAGATTGTGGTGTTTTGATGGTGGTTTGTGGTGCGCGTGTGGTGTGGTGGCGAGTGGGCGAGAACTGGGGGTGCTTGAGGGTGTCTCCGGGAACTCGATCGCGCCTGACGGTGTTTTGCCCCTCGTGCCGATAATCGGACTTCTCAGGACTGATGGGCCGGTTGGAGTCAAAATGTGAGGAGCGCACGTCGTGCTCGGGTCTGCTGCGCCAGTTAGTCTAAATACTTGACCGAAGCTGATGCGCCTACCGCCTATTCCCCTAGTGGGTGTGCGGCAGAGATGGTTGGGGTGGTGCACTCGACTGGGTCCCGCTAGAGCGGGAAGAGCAGGCGGCTGCTTTCATACTTCTACGCTAAAGCGTCCCAAAGATTGGTCTGCGATCTCAGGGTAGTGACGAAGAAAGGGCGAAGGGAGGAAGCGAAGATTATCTCTTTGACGAAAGCAATGGAGGTGCAAGATGATTGCGCCTAAGCCGCTGGCAGAGTTCTAAACCAAAGCGACTTCCAGCGAGGAAGCGTTTGACAGCAATACTTGGGTTCAACTGCACAGACGGCATTTTGATGCTTGCCGACACCGAGGAGACTTTATCTAATGAGTCCAAGTCTGAGACCGACAAGCTATACCGATTTCGATTTTACCAAAAGACAGTAAAGTACGAGAGCGGAGCGGTACTGACAGGCGGCTCAGGAGACGCCTCACTGATCGACTATGCGAATCAAGAGATGGAGTGCTTTTTCGGTTCCGATGAGTTGAACGTTTCAAACATTCCCGACTCTCTAGCAAGGTTCGCCAGTAAGTTCTTTCGCGCTACATTGAGGGATTACAGAGGATTTCCAGCGGAGTTGATCCCTAGCATCGAGATGCTGATAGGGGTAGAGTTTCGTGGGGAGACCTCCTATTTCTATGGTCGCGAAACTACGTCCGCCGGATACCGCCGACCACTCACGTATCGATAGGCGCGGGGATAACCCAAACACATTTGCTAATGCAGGATGTTGTCTCTTCCCATCAATGTACCTGGATGCTACTCCACGGCGTAAGAATCATGCTCCAAGCCAAGAGGCTTGTGGGAGGGGTCGGAGGGAATACCGTCGCTAAATCCCTATACAAAAACGGGGTTACCCGTTTCTTTGGCTCCCGCGCCGCACGCGATATTGAAGATCTAATCTTAGAAATTGAGCAATTCAACGTTCGAGGCTTACTGTCCTATGTGTCCTTCCCAAAGGGGGATGAGGAGATGGAAGAAGCAGCGGGACGCGGCTTCCAGAACATGTTTTTAGAGATGCAGCGCTTCCGTGAGCGTTACGCCACGATCGTTACGCCGTTTGCTTCTCATAGCTCAGAGGATCAGCAGTAATCATGTGCTGCAAGGTGTCGAGAAATAGCGTGCTGGAATTGCGGCGGTTGAATCGAAAAGTCATCTCATCATGCAGCCCACGAAGCCATTTCAGGCTTACATACCCCGCCGCTTCGGATGCAGCGCCACCCGGCCCACCGTCCAGCCAGAAGATAGGAGCCGTGTCTGGAACTGGCGTAGTGGCAGGTACGACGACCACATTAAGAGCGATCTCTCGACCTCTCTTTCGCCTCCGATCCTCAAAGACGCGATACGTACCGCACTTGGCGTCAGGTAGATCTGCGATGCTACATCGCTCTAGCTCTAATGGTAGAGCAGACTGGCCGGCTAACTGAGTTGGCTGCGCTGTGCTCGGATGAGAACACGAGAGGCTCGTAGTAACACACAAGATGAATACCATTTTGCGCAGTAAATGCCTGAGGCTCAGAAAAGCCCACGGTACCAGTGCCTCCGGATGGCGTAGGTGCCCATAGGATCGTCCACGTGCGTGCAACAGCTTAGAAAGCCACTGGTTGACTGCTCGCTAGTCAATCGTCTCCGGCAGTGACAGGGTGCTCCCTGATTCATCCGTTCCATTTCACTGATTCAGGGTAGGCTCAGACCTCAGAAACGCGCTTATGGGCAATTGGGGGAGGGAGCTCGACGGCTGAAACTGATGGTGTGGGCTGGTCTGGTGGCAAGGCTGAGCCGTGCCTCAAGTATGAGGTTCCCCAACGATGCGGAGCTTTGCCTCCACGTTGGTGTTGGGCACGATGGCGCTTTGGGTGGCGTCACCGCAGCGTGAGTAATACGTACGGCTGGCCAGACGGCCTTTGCGCTGGAAGGTGGCTTTCTGTGTGTAGGCGAAGGTGTGTCGTCTTCGCGTGGAGAGCCGATGGTGGGAGCGCGTTCAAGCTGCGGGCCGGCTCGGAAGAGGGCGAGTGAGGGCTCGCCCTTCTGTCCGCCGCTGGATCAGGATTGGAGTGAGTACGTCACCGTGACCGATGTCTCAATCTCGACCGGATTCCCGTTGAGGAGGAACGGCTTGTAGGTCCATTGGCGCACGGCATCGAGCGACGATCGCCAAAGCTCTTTGGGACCCGAGATTACCTGGAGATTTTGGACCGATCCGTCTTTTCCGACGATGGCGTGGAGCACGACGGAACCTTGGATCTTCGCCTTTTTCGCGTCCTCGGGGTAGATCGGGTTTACGTGCGTGAGGAGGGTGCCTGCCATTGTGCCGGCGTCGACCTTGGGCCGGGAGGGCGAGGCTGAGTTTCCTTCGTTTCGCGATGGGTCCGCCCCGACACGGACGTGCAGGGCCAGAGCGGAGCAGCAGGTCCCTACGCCGAACGCCAGGCAGGCAGCCATGGTGATGACTCGCCTAACTCCTTGGATCTCATTCTGTTTTTCTGTCAGCTTCATAAGTCTCCTTTCAAACGTGTTGGCATCGAAGATTCCGATGGCGTGGGGTGTTCTGACCGCAGCGCCCTGTACGAGCAGCGATGCTAGCCTCAAGAGGGATCGTGCGTACTCTTTTTGCCCTGCAGCTTCGGCCGCCATCTGGTCACAGACCATCTCGCGGGTTTCGATGACTCGTTCGCGGGTAAGCCAGAGCAGGGGGTGGTACCTCGCGGGCAGGGTGATCCACTCGTAGAGCAGGTTCTTGAGGAAGTCCTGCCGGTGCATGTGGGCGAACTCGTGCGCGATGACCGTGTACAGATCTTCGATCGAGAGGCTGCTCACCATGGGTGCGGGGAGCAAGACGAGTCTTCGGCGGAAGCCGACGGTGATGGGACCGAAGATCTCTGAAGAGGCAGCAAGGGTTGCGTCGTGGACTCCGAAGCTTCTGCTGCATCCCTCCCAGCACAGGGCGGCTTCGCCTGTGAGAAGCACTGGGGTTGCTCTCCGCCGCAATGCGGAAAGGGTCCAGCTTCTCCAAAGGAGCCTGGCGGCGAAGTAGGCGACGACCGTGCCAAAGGTAATGGCGATCGCGGACAGCAGAGCTGCAGGCAGGTGGAGCGTGCCGGTTCCGACGCCCGCACCCACCTGGACGGAGACGTGCTCTCGCGCGGCAAGACCTGCACGATGGGGCCAGAGCGAGAGCTCGCGGAGCCATTGGAACCACGAGGCCGGGCATGCCGGAAGCAGACTTTGAAGCAGAAGGGCACTGACCCAGATGCGGTGCTCGAGCAGGGGGCCGGTGGACCGGAGTGTTCGCGTGATGAGCCAAGCGGCAGCGAGCAGCACCGGAACCTGCCAGATGGAGTTGAGGAGATATCCGAGGAGCGCCGATTGGAGATCAATCATGACTCGCCGGCCTTCCGGTTGAAGCGTTCGGTCAGCTCCGCCAGCTTTTTCGCGTCGATTTGCCGGTTCTTGAGCAGGCTCATGACCAGCTCTTCGCTGGAACCGCCGAACATTCGATCGATCAGGTCGCGCACACCCTGGCCGAGTGCCTTGGCTTCGGTCTCGGTGGCGGTGTAGACATAGGCGCGACCCTGGAGGTTGCGACGGAGCTTGCCCTTGCGCTCGAGGATGTTGAGCATGGTTTGTACGGTTGTGTATGCGAGGGGGGGCAGAAGTTTTTCCTGGACTGTGGTGACGGTGCTGCTTCCTGCCTTCCAGATCACCTGCATGATTTTGAGTTCGAGCTTTGTCAGGCCGACCTTATCTGTCCCCTTCACGGCTTCCTCCTAAGTGATTAGGACTGTATGCCTGGTGTGCTCCCAGTGTCAACTAAGTTTTTAGGAGTTTAGAACGTGGGTGGCTGGTGTTTGGAAGGTTGAGCCGACCTGTAGAGAGACTCCAACAAAGAAAACCGCATCAGCCACCCTGCAACTGCGGCCCACCGTGGCGATGTGGCTAGACGGCCTTGCGCTGGAAGGTGGTTTTCTTGGTGTTGGCGAAGGAGTCTTTTGCTTTGGACGAGGTCTGGGAGGTTGCGGAGAGGGGCTTTGCACCGGGGTTGATCTGGGCGGCTTTTTCGCGGGCTGCCTGGAGTTTCTGGGCTTTTCGGCCTAGGCCGCCGATTTTGACTGCGCCTGCTTTGGGGATGAAATCACTCATGGGAAATTTTCTCATGGCGGATTTCAGAGGTGTGCGGATGTTCGCGCGGCGTGGATGGGGGTTAGAAGGGGTTGGGTTCGTTGGAGAGGATCTCTTTGCCGCCGGATTCGGCGATGAGGTAGGTGCGGTTGGGGAGTTTGGGGACGTGGTCGGGGTCGGTCCAGAGAAAGACGCGGCGGTCCTCCGTCCAGAGGAGTTGGAGGGAGAGGTCGGTTTCGAAGATGGGCGGGGCGTCGGGGAAGAAGGAGCCGTACCAGAGGTTGGAGGAGCGGCCGTTGAGGATGTGGATCGGGTTGACGGCGCATAGAGTTGCGGTGTGAGTGGAGGTGTGAGGTGGCACTCCCACCCATGACGATGAGGCTGTCATGGATGGGGCACCCGGCTCAGGATGACAGCTTTGAGCGAGGGTGTAGGCGGAGGGGCGGTGGAGGTAGAAGCCGAGGGTGGAGGCGGCTTCGTATTCGCCGTTGATGACGATGAGGTCGGGGAAGCGGGAGCCGGGGGGTTTGAGTTGGGGCTCGATGGCGGCGGCGAGCTGCTGGGAGGTGAGGACGGGGGCGAAGATGCGGAGGCCCCCGTGGGCGGCGAGGAGGAAGAGGAAGGCGCCGGTGGCGAGGGAGAGGGTGGCGGCGTGGGGGCGGAAGTCTCGGCGGAGGCGCCAGGAGAGGAGGGTGCTGGTGAAGAGGGCGATGGCGGCGAGGGCGAGGGGGGCGCGAAAGGCGCCGAGGGCGCGGCGGTTGAGGTCGAGGAAATGGCCGAAGGAAAGGGCGTAGTCGCCGGGGTTTTGTTTGAGGAGGACGGCGAGGTCGACGCCGGGGTTGGGGGTTCGGGAGGTGAGGGCGAGGAAGGCGGCGGCGAGGCTGGCGATGGAGCCGAGGACGAAGACGGTGAGGGCGATGCGCTGTCCGGAGCGGAGGCGGTTCTGGCCGAGGCTGTAGGTGAAGGCTTCATCGGCTTCTTCGTTGAGCCAGCCGGCGATGAGGAGGATGAGGGCGGGCAGGGCGGGGAGGACGTAGTACTCCTGGCGGGTGGAGAAGGAGAAGAAGAGGAGGACGGTGGCGGCCCAGAGGCCGAGTAGGAGGCGGGTACTTTCGAGGGAGGTGAGGGGGGATGGATGGGCGCGGGCAGAAGCAGGTCCCTCGGCTGCGCCCGTTCGGCTCGCCTGCGGCTCGCTCAGGGTTTCGGTCGGGAGGACAGATTCCGTGGCGGGCTTACCCCACCCTAGTCGCGATAGGACCGCGACAAGAATGGGGCACCCGGATTTGTCGCGGTCGAGGGTGGGGTACCCGGCTTTGTGGGGGTGCCAGAGTTTGCGGAGGGGGATGGTAGCGAGGGCATGGGGGAGGAAGGCACTCCAGGGGAGGAGCCAGACGAAGAGGAGGGCGTAGAAGAGGAGGAGGGGGACGGTGTCGTAGTCGCGGGGAACGCGGAGGTTGAGGTAGCGGAGGACGTGCTCGTTGATGAAGTAGAACCAGGTCCAGCCGTGGACGTTGCCGGGGGTAGGGAGGGGGACGAGCCAGTGGCCGTGGAGGAGGGCGGAGAGGCGGCTGAAGGCGTGGCCGGTTGCGGGGCCGGGGAGGAAGGTGATGGAGGCGGGATGGCCTTGGGTGGGATTGGCGCGGCCGGCGAGGACGTGCCAGGGGGCGGCGATATCGAGGAAGACGGCGATGCTGGTGACGGGGTAGAGGCGGCGGAGGTTGGGGAGGAGGTTGCGGGGGCCGTCGAGCAGCAGGAGATGCAGGAGGACGATGACGATGGGGAAGACGATGCCGATGAGGCCTTTGGTGAGGACGTTGAGGGCGCAGGCGGCGGCGAAGGTATAGCAATGGAGGCGGTCGGGGCGGGGAAGTTGGGTGTTGCGCCAGTAGGCGTAGAGGGCGAGGGTGATCCAGAGGCAGACGGCGGCGTCGGGGATGGTGATGCGGGTGAAGATGAAGATGCCGAAGGAGGAGAGGGTGATGAGGGCGGCATAGAGGCCGGCGCGGGCGGAGTCGAAGGCGCGCCGGGCGAAGGACTCGAGGGTGAGGGCGAGGGCGAGGACGGTGAGGGCGAGGGGGACGCGGGCGGCGGGTGCGGAGACGCCGAAGACTTTCATGGACGCGGCCATGGACCAGTAGAGGAGGGGGGCTTTTTCGAGGTAGCGGATGCCGTTGGCGTAGAGGGTGACCCAGTCATGGCGGAGGAGCATCTCGCGGGCGACCTCGGCGTGGACGGAGTCGGCGTCGTCGAGGAGGGGTGGGGAGGTGAGGGTGAAGGAGGCGTAGAAGAGGAGCCAAAGGACTAGGAGGGTGAGGCGGTTGCGGAGGGTGCCGGGATGTTGCTCGCGGAGCATGGGTGGGTTTCAGGGTATCGCGTGGGTGCGGTGCGGCTTTGCTATTGGGCGGGGACGGTTAGTCCCTTCCGGGCCGAATGGCCCCACTCATCGCGTGAGACTGCGATGAATGGGGCACCCGGCGGATAGGATGTTAGGGGAGGCTTCGTGAAGGAACTGGTCCAACTTGCGCAGGCACCCGGGCCGCCGGCTGAGTTGATTTTGGGGGACTGGTATCCGGCGGTGCGGTCTGGTGAGTTGCGGGCGGGACGAACTGCGACGACGGTGCTGCTGGGGATTCCGATGCTGCTGGGGCGGAAGCGGGATAGAGCGGTGTTTGCGATGCGGGATCTTTGTCCGCACCGGGGGATTCCGTTGTCGGCGGGGTTGTTCGATGGGGAGACGGTGCAGTGCAAGTATCACGGGTGGAGGTTTGAGCCGTGTTCGGGGCAGTGCCGGGAGATTCCTTCGTTGACGAGCTTTGAGACGCTGGATGCGACGAAGATTTATGCGAGTGCGTTTCTGTGTGTGGAGCGGGACGGGTATCTGTGGGTGTACGTGCCGGGCGCGGGTGAGGGGCGGGTTCGGCGGGAGCTGCCGGCGGTGCCGGAGCTGCCGAAGTTTTCGGACAAGTATCGGAGCGCGCATTTGACGGCGGATCTGCCGTGCAATGTAGATCACGGGATTATCGGTCTGATGGATCCGGCGCATGGGCCGTTTGTGCACCAGGCGTGGTGGTGGCGGTCGAAGGCGAGCATTCATGAGAAGACGAAGCATTTTGAGCCGATTGCGGATGGATTTCGGATGAGCAGCCATGCGCCGAGCGCGAACTCGGCTCCGTACAAGCTGCTGGGGGTGTATGGGGAGCCGATTACGACGACGATCGATTTCCAGCTGCCGGGGCGGAGGTTGGAGACGATCCGCGCCGGGGCGAAGTGGTTTTCGAGTCTGACGACGGTGACGCCGGTGACGGCTTCGACGTGCCGGATCGATGTGCTGGCGGCCTGGAATGTTTTCTACAGCGTGCCATTTGTGACTTCGATCGCTACGTTTTTTGGAGCGCGGTTTGTGCGGCAGGATCAGGAGACGATGATTGAGCAGGCGCGGGGGCTGCGGTCGAATCCGAGTCTGATGCTGATCGATGATGCGGACAAGCCGGCGAAGTGGTACTTTGCATTGAAGCAGCGGCGGCTGACGGGAGTGGGGGAGCATCCGCTGAGCGGTCCTGTGGAGCTGCACTGGCGGAGTTAGTCCCCCCCCGTACTTTGGCGCAAAATCTTCGAAAGGTGGAGGTTAGGCCTGGACTTCCGGTTGTGAAGTACCCCCTGCTCCCCCTCGTGGTTCGGGTGCTTGCGATCTGTTGAGGCCTCCCTTGCTTCTTCTATTACACAGAATGGGCAGTACCCAAGATGCCAGCTCTATTCGGCCTGGGATGAGGAAGATAGACCCTTCCGGAGGTTGACACGTGATTCTGGCTGCTGCTTCGGTTGATTGCGAGAAGCGCGTTTCCGAGTACTTACCCGGCGTATTGACGGTCCATCAAAACATGGGGAACCACTCTTTGATCCACGCGCCGAGTAGTGGTGGTTGGCAAGGCTGGTTCGTCGCCGGTCCTCTGATTCAAAGATGGTTTGCAGCCGAGTCGCTGAGCGACACTGAGCCGATGAACACCTACGGCAAAGAGAAACCGAGATGGAACCGAGTTGACGGGATAGACCTGATGCGCGGTTTTTCGATCCTTTTTGTGTTGATGAACCACGTGAACATGCGACTACTTGGAGCCAAGGTTCCCTACCTGAAGGGACTTCCGCTGCAATTGACTTACACGCTGGTTTGGAACGGACAATTTGCAGTGCAGATGTTTTTCGTCATCTCGGGTTATCTGATTACCTCAACGAGCATTCGCCGCTGGGGGAAGCCTGACACGCTGAACATGCGAAATTTTTACCTACTGCGATTCGCGCGCATTGCGCCGTTGATGCTCTTACTTTTGTTGGTATTGAGTTGCTTGCATTTGGCGCACGTTCCAGGGTTTGTGGTTTCAGATAAGACGGGTGGGCTAGGAGAAGCCCTATTCGCTGCCCTCACCTTTCATATCGGCTACTTGGAAGCGACAAGAGGTTACCTTCCCGGAGGTTGGGATATTCTCTGGTCCCTCTCTGTTGAAGAGATGTTCTATTTGTTCTTCCCTTTGGTGGCCCGCAGCATACGGAAGCGTTGGCTACTTGCCTGTGTACTCATTTTGTTCGTGATCGCCGGACCGTTTGCGCGCATGAAGGCGTTCAACCCGAATCCGGTGTGGCGCGAATATTCCTATTTGGGCGGGATGGATGGAATCGCTCTTGGATGCCTGACCGCGATGGTCCTTTCTGGGAGGAGGCTGTCGCGGGGGGCCATGCTTACCGCCGGAAGCGCTGGGGCAGCTCTGATCGTGTTCACGTTGTGTTTCTCCATCCAGGGCTATAAGTGGGGCCTTGGGGCGGTCGGTCTAAACTTCACCATTCTCGCGCTAGGCGTCTGCCTCGCTATTATGGCGGCATCGCAGTCGCGCTGGAAGGCTCCAAAGCTGCTGGCACCTTTTGTCGTGTTGGGTCAACGCAGCTATGAGATTTACCTCACTCATATGTTCGCGGTGCTGGCCCTATTCACAGTCTTTGTGCATTTCGGGAAGCCGCTGAAGGGTGTTCCTGTCCTCTTCGTGCTGGCTCTGATCCTCGCGGGGATCGTCGGATGGACTGTGGCAGTCGTGTACGCCGAACCGATGAATCTGCTCATTCGACGCCGGTTCGGTCTGGATGCCAATTCTGTAGGAGCAGCACACCCCTACGTGGATTAGCCGGCAGGACAGCGTAGGTAACGACAAGTCGGCTTGTCGGTAGTTGGCCTTCTGAAGGGAGGTTCGTCGATGGGTGCCGTGGTTAGAAGGTGGTGACGCCTTCTTCGACGACGAGGCGGTCTACGGCGATGTTGAGGGCGCGGCCTAGTTTACGGAAGTCTTCGCGGGAGGGGTCCGGCCAGGTGTCGGTGGCGGGGCGCTGGAGGAGGTCGTTCCAGATGTTCTGGGCCTGCCAGAGGTTGACCTCGAAGGGGACGAAGCGGAGGGTTTCGGCGACGGTGAGGGCTTGCCCGAGGGCGTTGCTGGCGTTGGGATCTCCGGCTGCGGCTGCGGCTTCGAGGCGGACCATGGCGCGCTTCATGCGCTGTCCAGCGGCGTAGGAGAGCTGGGGTGTGTCGAGGGCGATCTGGTCGGCGGTGGCGCGGTAGAGGAGAGCCTCGAAGTCGTCGGTCTTGAAGTCGTCGGTTTCAAGGGCACGGCGGAGGGCGGCGTTGACGGCGTATCCGGCGGCGAGGGCGAGGGCGGGGGGAACGATCATGCCGGACTCGGTGAGGAAGTGGAGGAGTGAGGCGTGGTCGTCGTAGATCTTGCGGAGGGAGTCTTCCATCTCGGAGAGGGTGCGGTCGAGGATGGAGCGGAGGATGCGGTGCTGTTCGTCTGCGAAGAGGGAGGAAAGGGAGTAGCCGATGCTGCCGAAGAAGCGCTCGATGAGGTGGATGACCTCGGGGAGGTTGGCGCGGCGGATGGCGACGGCGACATCGGCGGAGAACCGGGAGAAGGCGGCGAGCTCGGCGTGGTCGGAGGGGTTGAACTTCCTGATGGCGGCGGATAGGTTCTGGTCGCCGAGGTGGAGGACGGCGTAGGCGATCTCTTCGATTTCTTCAGTGATCTCGGAGCGGAGCTGGGCTCGGCCGATGGCGAGGCGGCCGCGGCCGGAGGCGAGGAGCTGGTGGTCTTCGCGGCGGACGTGGTAGCAGAAGAGGCGGCCGTCTTCTGGGTACTCGCGGAAGATGGAGGAGATGGCGTAGTGGGCGCCGACCTGTTCGAGGCCGACGCGGAGGTCCGTGACGTTGCGGCGGTAGACTTCGGCGCCGTCGCCGATGTCGGGGACGTTGCTTTTAGCGCGGGCGAGGATTTTGAGGAAGGCGGGTTCGAGGGCTGCGCCTTCGGGGCCGAAGAGGCGAGCGGCGAGCTGGAGGACGCGGCCGGCGTAGGCGATGATCTGGACGGTTTCGATGCCGGAGATC
>JAABUZ0100009378.1_pt1 | contig 11223 bp, 18 predicted proteins | sample 5562091 | NCBI WGS metagenome assembly JAABUZ01 (sample SAMN12813069, study PRJNA571459) | rock metagenome | isolation source: Antarctica rocks | place: Antarctica: Victoria Land, Linnaeus Terrace sud | collected 2015-12-21
CTGCATGTTTTTAATCACAACTGGAGACAAGTCTATGCTCGTGAGGTCCTTGTATCCATCTTCATAAAGGTCCTGGGTCAAGGAAGAGTTGCCACAGCCCAGAATGAGGATGCTGTTGGAAGGCTGTATCTGAGGGGTGAAGAGGTGCTTGAACTGACTGTAATCCTTAAACCAGTCATATTGTTGCTCTGCCTCAAATCTGGTGTTCCAGTAGTCATTTTCAAGATACTGTGCGTTACTGCCTGGAAGAGGACTTGTCATGCTGGAAATGTAAATGAGCAGTCAACCAAGCAGACACTGATCAGCCTGAACTCTGCTGCGCAGCCTCTGTATTTTCTTGGTTGTTTGGTGCTTGCAGTACTTGAGCTGCTTGCAGCTGCTCTGTAGCTAAATGTATTTGCTGTTGCAGCAGTGAGGTTTCTATGTGAGTTGAGTAAGCTCTGGCCTGATATGGCTTGCTGCTCGAGTTTGTCGGCCCAACTGCTACCAGAGTTTGTTGAACAGCCTGCAAGCATCTAAAGCTAGAAGCGCCCTGTGCTGACTGCCCATGTTGTCGTGAAGCGGGATATTTGAGTGGAACTACACGTGGTGCGCAGACCTTGACCCTTTCGAGAAAGGTCTTGCAGTGAGTCTCAAGGATGTCCTGGCTTGCTGTGCTGCCTTTAGCAAGCTCTTCGATTGTGTCTGCGGCAACTTCCAACGCCTCAATCACGCCCTATGCAGAGCACAGCAGCTGATTCAGCATCAGCTGCATCCGCGAATGCCGCCACTAAGCTGCGTTGTCTGACCTGCTCTGCCTCCTCCAAACGAAAGAAGTCAGGAGAAAAAAGATTAGACTCCATGAACACTTGTGGAACTGCATATGCTTACCACGCAGAATCCTGCGCGGTTGGTGTAGGAACAGCGGCAGTCACGCGGAACAGGGTTGCGCAAACCTGCTGCATTGTCCATTTTTGCAAGAACAAGGAAAACGATTAGTAAGTTCCGTTCAAACGTGCGTGCCCTAGTGGGCTAGTGCAGGCTTAGGTGCAGGCTTCACATCTGCGATCATTGACTGTCGTCTCTACCGCGAGCTTTTCAGCAAAGTACGTTACAGCAGTTGCTGTGCTGCACGATGCTGATATCGTGAGCGCAGCCAGTTGCGCTTCAGTGGTGTGAAAAGACGATGCAAACGAGCTTAGGGGGACAAGAACAGCCACCAAACCCGTTGACAGACAACAATACTTTCAGGAAGCTCAGTCGGACATATAGATATTGGGTGGACAAGAGTGTGCCGCATATCTGGTCCAGATGGCTTGCACTGCTCGGGTTGATCGTTCTCTATGGCATCAGAGTATATTTCGTCCAAGGGTTCTACATCATAACGTACGCCATGGGAATATACAGCCTCAATCTCCTTCTGGGTTTTCTGACACCTCAGATAGATCCTGACATGGAGGGCCCTACATTGCCAAGCAAAGGCAACGAGGAGTTCAGGCCTTTCGTTCGTAGACTACCTGAGTTCAAGTTTTGGTGAGCAGGTGCATCGCATAGCTTGTGTGGCATGACAAGCATGTGTCTTTGGAAGCACGCCGTCTGCTGGAACCAGTCATTTTTACCTCTTGTGCAGGTACAACTGCATGAAGGCTATTTTGATTGGCACGACCATGACGCTGTTCCCTATCTTTGACATTCCAGTTTTCTGGCCAATCCTTCTGCTGTACTGGCTGGTGCTACTTTTCATTACCATGCGACGTCAAATCCGACACATGATCAAGTATAGATATATTCCATTCAGCACTGGCAAAAAGGTATATTTTGAAGTACTGTGTTCAATATTCATCATCAGTATTGCCAAGTTCTTGCTGTGGCTTTGCAGCGGTATAAGGGCTCCGGGAGTGGAGTTGCCAAGAGATCAGCAAAGTAAAATCATTCAAGCTTACATGTCAGTGTCACAACAGCAAGTCAGCCGACATACAACAGGCTGCCAGCTAGTATGCCAGCTGTCCACATACCACACAGCTGATTCAAAACAGCTCAGTGCCTTCTTCACCAGCATCTTTTACAGTGAACTATCTCTCAGCTGGCCATACCCTGAATATACGCTGACCTACACAGCATTGTATGCTGTCTACAGTCTGTGTCCAATTGATGTTTGCAAGTTTACCTTTGTTGATGTGCTCGCTAAGAGCTTGATGATGATTTCCTAGCAGCCAGGCAACAGAGATGTGGGGATCTGGCTCCTGCAGATACCAATTTTCTTGCTTAGCAAGCCTGCGGTCAACTGTTTGCCATGCACACATTCCAAAGCATAGACAGGCTTTTTTCAGCAATACAGGAGGCAACAGCACCACTTTTGCTGGGTTGTCGTGGCTGCTGAACGGTGAAGAGCTCTGACTGACACTGCAGATGGACCAGAAATATCGTGCATACAGATATTTGATCTCAGAAGCCAAAACATGTCAACCTGCATGCACACTTTGCAGCATGAGCCAGGGCAGTACCTCATGGAACAGCTGCAGATGATGCTCTTGAAAAGCTCTGTTGACGTTGTCAATGGAGGCGCACACCTGGCAACACACTCCCTCTTAAGCGCTGCAATCATTGTTTGATGCCCACTTGATTGTCTCAGCAATGACTCTCGGCAGTGCAACTGGTGTACTGCCCTTGCTGGATGTTTGGCAACTTGAACAAAATTCTCAGACAAACTTACCTCTGTAGCGCCCAAGCCTGCAGCAATTGCTAAAAATGTGCGTGTTTGCTCATCATTCATAAAGACTCTCCACCCACAGAACTCTAACTGAAAACTGCAAGCAGGCAACACCATACCCATCAGGTATCCAGCAAACAATATGTGTGAATGAAGTAGCCAAAATGCTGAAGCTGGCGTTACGAAACGCTGGGCAGCAGTATCGCTGCCTCAGAGCAGGGCAGGGCTGCCTCAGGGCAGGGCTACCTGTGTTGCTGCTTGAGCGCTGCTTGCAAAGAGGCTATCAGAGGATCTATCTGGTGAAACCTAATTGGCACAGTCCGTGATACACTCAAGTGGAACGGCTTTGCAGTGTCCTGCAGCACTTGAGATGCTCAGAGCTGCCATTGTTGCTGCATGCCTTGCTCACGTGCTATACCTGACCATCAGGCTTGGCTGATCGACCAAAAACCTCAAGCTTTGGAAATGCCTCCTTCTGTCTGTCCAATTCTGCTAGAAGTGCTGTTTTGACTGACTCAGGGCTGTGAGCTGTATGACAGATGACAAGTCAGTCGCGCAAGACAAATGCACTCTTGGAAGACACTAATTTTGTGTGATGCAGCATACCACTCATGTACACATGTGTGGCAAAGTTGCCTTCCACATGAGGAAATTGCCGTTTGCGGCCCTGGTGCTTGTGTCTTGCATTAGAGCTGCTTGGCACGTACTGTATGTGAAGATGATCTGAGCCAGCACCGACAAAGGGTGGACTGCCTGCCATTCATGATGTGTGGCTAAAACCAAGCAATGCCAAACATTTACCTAAAGAGCTGTGTGGTGTTGATAGCAGTTCAGCTGCACTTGGTAGAGCCTGCTGCCTGTCAGACAAAACAAGTTATGTCATTGACCTGGATGCAGAGTAGACCACTGTCCAGACGAGACCAAAACTACACCGCAGGCAATTCGCAGTTTTGAAGTTACCGCCTGCACAAGCCTGTGGGTTCTGCTGGTTGAAGTACAGAGCCTGTGCGAGCCCTTTTGATGAGCTGACCAGAGGATTGCAAGGTTGCTGGCTGTTGTTGACAAGATCTGTCACCGTGCAGAGACTGTTCTTCTTCCTCGCTGCTGCCGTAACTCAGTATGGCCTCCAGGTCTGCTGGTCAAGGGTGTCTAGTCAGATAATAGGCAGGGTGATCAGTGATCAAAGGTCAGCAATTCTTTGTACGCTTTGTTTCTGCATGAGCAGCACACCTGCGAACACTACGATACAGCTGGTAAAGTGGGCAGCCTGGCCGGGAGGTCAACGGTGTCACTGCAAACTTGAAGTGCCCCCGGTACTGGTGTGGTCTCGGAGCAAATACAGCAACAATGACCCAAGCATTTCTTTTGCTGGTCGACATTGACGTCTGGGCATACCAAGGCCGTAAAGCTGGCCTGCAAGCAAGCCAAAGCCCTGCATACAGTTTATGGTGTGACGACTCCGCTCAGACGTGCTGTCGCTGAGCTGCATGGTGACAGTTTTTATCCTGGTGCGGACGTTCTGCGGCACAAATAAAGCGCGCACCGTGTCACAGAAAACAAGCAGTCAGTAGCAGCATGATTGCCAGTACCTGTCCAATCTCCTGCCCGCAATACTCCGCCAGACGCGCCACCATGGCGTCCGTTGTCTGCAAGGCGTGGACACGGTCTAGCCAGCATTTGTTGCCTCGTGTGACCTTGCTTCCTTCTTCCAAGTCGTCACTAGACCTTGCATCACGTTCACCGTTCCCCGTCAGATGTTTGGCAGATCCTGGTGAGACTTCTGCCCACCCTCAACTCGCTGTGTTGTAGTCACTCAGCTTCCAAGAAATCTTTTGTCTGCAGCATCTCATATGCCTGGTCAAGCAGGCGTTGCATACCAGGCAACTTCTGCTCCTGCCTTGTCTGGACGCATAGATGTCATTTTCGGTCCCATGTTTGCTGGGAAAAGCAGTGAGCTTTTGAAGCGTGTCAAAGCCCTTGAGGTACAGCAGGCAACCATACTTACCCACCCTGTGTTCAGCCTTTCTTGACATTCTCACATACTGATTATTCTTAGTCTGGCTGCTGTTTCTGCAGATTGCTGGTAAGAAGATTACGCTTGTCAAGTCGGATCGCGACACAAGATACTCTAAGAATGAGATCACAACACATGACGGCATAGCAAGGCGCTGTCATGCGGTCAATACATTGGCTGAGCTCAGATCAGCTGTTGGTGAAAGCTATGATAGCGTGGATGTCATAGCAATTGATGAGGCTCAGTTCTTTCCCGACTTGTTAGAGTTCTGCACTGAAGCATCAGACCATGACAACAAGCAAGTGCTTGTTGCTGGGCTGGATGGTGACTTCAAGAGACAGCGTTTTGGTCAGGTCAGGGCATGCACTCTTTGTCCTGTGCTGTACTCCTGCTCTGTGCAACACACCCAGCATGTCTGCAGGGGCCTCTCCACACTGAGACTTGTGCATTTCCATCGCAGTCATTGCATTCAAAGCTGCAACTGATCTTGACTGTGGCAGCGCAGGTGCTGGACCTGATACCAGTCTCAGACAGCGTCACCAAACTAAGTGCAGACTGTGCATATTGTGGTCAGCCAGCCTTGTTTTCTCTTAGAATAGCAGCTGATCAACGGCAAGAGGTGGTTGGTGGTGCAGACAAATATGCACCTGTTTGCAGACATCATTATGTATCTCTCTCACAATTGCGAGGTCCGTGAGGACCTGCATGTACTCAACTCCATACAGCTTGCTTGCAATCTAGTAAGTGTTGTTTACGTGGCCTTCAGCGCCAAACATCTGTTGTGGACAGAATGAGTGCAATTGATTTCTGCCTGATGACTGTCAATGTGACCAGTGTTCCTGCTTTGATGCTGCTCATTATCGTTGCTTTTGGCCATCAAGATAGTGCAGTGGTTCAGCAGGGCTCTTGTCAAGTTGCCAGAAGCTTACTTGACATAGTGAAGTATTTGTCTGTATTCACTTGACTGAAGCATTTGACAGTGTTGACATGACAGAGCCTTTACTTGTCATGAATGGTATAGATTTGTATTGTGCAGTGCCGTTTGCACCAGTCTTAAGATCTGGAGATATCTTCTCAAATATCTTCTTTTTTGGGTTCAGCTGGGCCTCAGGTTCCGCGTCGTATCTGCAGACAGATAATAACACTCAATATGACTTAGAGCTTGTGACGTAACACCAGCAACACATTTGGAATGACAGCAGACTAACATGATACACGGAGGCTGACCCCACATCTGGCAGCAAATAGTGCTTGAACAGTATGCCGACAGTGCTCCAAGTTGGCTCACCCTTCAAATGAAATCTTCTCTCCAAGAGGTACGCCCTCAGGGGGCAGGATTGGCTCTACTTGGTCATGAGCATCATTTGAAGCACACAGGACCTGTGGAGCACAAAACAGTATTCTGGCCCTAACATTCCAAACAAGATCAGGGACGAAAGCCATGCTGCTCAAGACTCGAGTACATTCACGTTCGTGGCAATTGGAAGCTCAAGTTATTTGCAGCCATGCGATGAGGCTACTCTGAGGAATTGAATGTGCTGTGCGCATTGTATGAAAGCAACTTGGGAGCTGACATGCTTTGTATGGCCAAGTGCGTACAAGTAAGCAAGTTTGAGGGCAGACTAGACTTCAGCTATTCTCAAACAGTATGCTCATGGATGATCACCAGTTAAGCTGTCATCATCAGTCAGTCTGTTCCCTGTCACAGCAGCACAACGCTTGGGTTTGCCCACTGAAGGCATGCAGAAATGCAGGTGCATACAACCAAGTGCAGCTTACCATGCCATAGGACATCACATCCCGCATCTTGGCTGGCTTCAGATTTGTGACAACCACCACTCGGCGATTTTGCATCTGCTCTACTGACACAAACTTGACCAGGCCGCTCACAATCTGCACCACATCGCACTGGTAGACACAACACTTGTGGCCTGCCAGTGAGATACTGCTCAGCTTTATGAGAATTGCTAGAAAGCTTCAGGGCTGGACTTCGCAAGGCTTGCTGTTACAAGTAGTATAGCAAAGCCGTGGTCAACATGGCTACATCAGAACAGGCAGCACTCCTCAAACATGAAGTGCTCGGCTGTCTGCATGTCTGTTTTTAGTAGTACACAGACCGCTGTATGCAGAAGGCAATGGATGAGCCTCTAATCCTCAGCGCCAAAGTTGCCAAAGTCCCACATGTACTGTCCACACAGTGCTCAATAGCAGCAAACAGCTCGTGCCTGAGGAATCAGGATGCCAGAACCTCCACCTAGTAGCACTACTGGGCATAGCAGCTCCACAGCTATTGTGTTGATGCCCGGGGTGGTGCGCCCAGTGTTGGTGGGGTTGGAGGTAATTATCAGGTAATGCTGATGACTAACAGTGCCGCAATGCTTGAGCATTTCATGTTTGAGATGGGCGACAGGCAGAAGAGCCATGTTATCACATTGATAGAGGACAAGCTAAAACACTAACCTGCCTGGGCTTGTCCTCTCCTAGGTCAATCTCCTCAACATACAGAGAGTCGGCGTTTGGATGTTGCTTCACACTGACAATCTGGCCGACTCTGATATCCAGCATGTCGACAGTGGGATCATCTCCAGCCTTCTTAGCTGCTGCTGGCGCCTCTTTACCCTTCTGCTTTTTGCTAGCACCATCCTATTGTCATGAATAAGTCAGAGTTGCAGCAGTGTGCTGCTGCAGCATGACAAATGTGGCCTGTGCTGCCTTCGTGATACTACTGTGTATGATGCTCTGTCAGAGTGGACTGATCAAAGCAAATGCATTCACAGGAGCGACTGCATGCATGTGGGCATGCTATTTTCCTCTGAGAACCTTTCCTCAAAGGTCAGATGACGCTGATACTGCAGGCGCTTGGGAACTCCTGATACTAACCTGCTTGGGGGTTGTTGCCGCTGATGGAGCTGCGCCATCAGTCTTGCCAACATTGGCAGGGGTTGCTGTTGGAGTTGCTGCATCAGTGACACGCCCACTTGCTGCTGTTGTTGCTGCTGGCACAGCATCAACCCTTTCTTTGCTTGAACCTGCCGCCGCCAATGTGGATTTAGCCTTGGCGCCTTTGCTTTCTTTGGCAGGCTGAGCTGTTGTGGTGGAGGTGGATGAGGTGGTAGGCTGAGCATCAGCAGCCTTGGCTTTCTCCGCCTGCATGTAAGATGCACACAGAGTGAAAAATGATGATAGTGTCGGTGACGTCTGACACTAAACCAAATCAGTTATGCGTTGTCTCGTTTTGGAGCTGCTGAGGCAGCATGCTTGGTTGTCACACAAACAGGTGTAGTGCTTGCTTGTTGTAGCAGACTACACCGCCTTCAGATGACTCCTGGATTGAAGGTGGAGCACGGGCACTTGTCAAATACAGGAAACTGCAGCAAAAGATTGTGTAGCAAAGGTTTCAGTCATAGTCATGCCTGTTCAAACAAGTCAGCTCCACATTTACCTTTGCAACAGGTGCTGGAGGTGCAGGTGCTCGCTGGAACTTGGGCTTTCTGACGTCTACCCTTTTGTAATGACCTGCTGGGTCCACAGTGTGCTGAAGGAAGTCAAACCAGCGGAACAGGCTGGGATATCTGTCAATAATCTGCGCACTGGGGATGTTTGCCTGCATGCATGAAAATGGTTTGAAGACTGCCACCAGGTTGCATCATATGCTCAGGCTATCAAAGTCCATATGCCTTACCAGTGCTCTGTATAGGGTTGCAAACAGAACCAGGTCTGCCAGACTGACTGAATGACCCACAAGGTACACTTTGCATTGCAGCCGCTGGTCCACCTAAAGCAAAAAGAAAATGTTAACATTACGGCCACTTGAACACAGAATTCCCAAACAGTAGCTGGCAAGCAAACCTTGAGCAATTGAGCCTCTGAAAGGCCGTGTAGCTCTGTGTTACGGAAGGACAGCCAGTCTTGCACCTGAGGATACAATGATGAACTAACACACAATGCATGCAACCTTTGAAAATGCATTTCGACTGACTGGCTGAATAGGACATGCAGGCTTACGGTGCCAAAGGAGCAAACTGACGTACTGTAGCTCTGTCAAGAGGTGTGGCGCCTAAAAGCTGCTGAGACTTAGAGCTTTGGCTAGACAGGTATCGGCATATCGAAGTAAACGTTGACAGCTTTTGCCCGTCTGAAGTTGTCAGCTGGATGTCCTTCGATGCCTGGGTTGCATGTAGCTGATCTTGAAGGCCACAGTAGGTGGCAACCAGCAGAATGCCTCTGTGATCTTCCTGTGTACCATAAGCCAGCTGATATGATTTGCCAGACATGATGTGAAGCAATATGAGCACGAGCCAGCCAAATCAGTGCTTGCCAGTTGCAAAATCGATCGAGCAGAAAACAGTGTGGAACCCTAAGGCGGCAGGGCCCTGCTGGCGTTTCAAATCGAGACCTGTACTCTGTTCCGCGTCTGGTGATGCGCCTGTATACAGCTTGCAAAACGCGGTGAACGTTGCGTGATTGCACAGTAGGTACACGCATCCGATTGCGCGAAAAGCTGCACCATGCAGCACGACGAGGTCATATGGCAGGTAAGCTTCGTGGGCACACTTTTGCAGCTGAACCGTCTGCGCTGCAACGGAGCTACAACACGTTGTCATCGTCACGCAGGTCATCAATCATGATCATTGCAGCTTCAAAGCCAAGACCAAAACCCTGAATTTCTGCAGAAACGAATACAACGTCACTGGCCTGTGCAACCGCAGCAGTTGTCCTCTAGCAAATAGTAGATATGCAACTATTCGAGAAGAGAATGGCAGGATATATCTGTACATAAAATCAATTGAGCGTGCACACACTCCCAATCACATGTGGCAGAAAATACGGCTCAAGAAGCAGTATGCAGAAGCACTGAAACAGCTTGATGAGCATTTGGAATTTTGGCCCAAGTTTCTGGTCCACAAGAACAAGCAGAGGCTTACAAAGATCACGCAGTATCTTATACGTATGCGCAAGCTGGCTCTCAAGATCAAACCCAAGCTAGTCCCCCTAGCAAGAAGGTGAACCTCTACAGTGCTGGTGTTAGTATGCCTCATGTGTTGCCAAAATCCATCAGCCTGCATTTACATACAGCATAACTGCTGCATCTTCTGCCTGATCTGGAAGAGTGCTTGGAATGTGGGCTGCGGCATCTGCTTTGCAAAAGATTGTTAAGAGGTGACTGTGCCTGATCTTATTTTTGTGCTGTGATGTGAAGCACAAATGTCACGGAGAAGTGCAGCACCACCTGTGCGAGAAATGGAGTGCCACCTGTTTGAGAAATGTGTGCGATGCTGTCATGTATCATCTGCCAAGGGATGGTTGCTGTGCAGAACTGAGAAGCGTGAAAGGCAGCGAGAGGCCAAAGCTGAGGTGGCTGCTCAGCTTGAGAAGAGCATTGAGAAGGAGCTGCTAGAACGGCTGCAAAAGGGAGTGTATCCCACTGATATTGTCAACATCAACATGAAGGAGTATGAGAAGGTGATCTGAACCTGTGTGACAACAGAGCCAGCTGTGGCAGGTGTCTGTAGCACTGACAAACGAGCATGGGCAATGTCCGTTTGGTTCATGGCGCATGCTAGTCCGCAAGCAATCCATGGATCAGGAGCTGTGGTCATCATATTGTGTTGTACATTGTGTTGACTTTGATGTACAGCTTCCCTATGTGAGGTTGCGCTTTTGTGTGTGTGCAAATGTATATGTCTTCGCAGTCCTTTTGCTGAGTCAGTTGAGACACATCCATTCACACAGTTGTGCATAGTAGCAATTGAGTTGTGAGCAGCATGGCATTGCAATCATGGTACATCTTAGGCGCACTGTGCTCACACGTTCAGCCAGTGGAGTCTGCTTGCAGGTGCTGGATGCTGAGACTCAGGCCGACCAGGATGATGAAGCTGAGGAGTACATTGAAGCTGACGAAGAGGAGGAGGAGGAGGAAGAAGACGTAGACCTTGAAAGGGAGATGGAGTATGAGGATGATGAGGTGAGCCAGCAGGCGTCCCAAGTGCAAAATGACAACACCTCTTGTCCATGGGAGTTGACAAGCATTCAACGCTTACTGATTGGACTGTTGCTTGGGTTTTGCCAATGGCCACAGCCCAACAGTGAAGCATAATTGAGCATGCTAAACAGTGAAGCATAATTGAGCATGCTATAGGCATAAGGAACAGTTGCAAGGGCATGCTGACCAGTGCTGTTGCCGACATTCTCTGATGTCGTATGGCAGTACTCCTTGACTTGTGGCAGGGTACACAGTTCCTTGCACCTCATTCAATCCACTCAGACAGTTCAAAACCCTTCACAAAGCACTCAAGCTTCTCTTGTGCTTTGAAATAGATCTTTCCAGCATCAAAGCTGTCAGAGCATCAAGACGCTTTGGGCCAGCTGAGTAAGGCGTGCCCAACAAGTCACGTCAGCGTCCATCTGCATGATTTGGATCGACAGCTTCAGCATTACTTCAGTGCTCTGCTAGCACAACTTCCGTCTGATTCTCCATCACATATAGGTCCCTCTGTTACACATAGTCACCTTACATCTG
>JAABUZ0100009390.1_pt1 | contig 11217 bp, 11 predicted proteins | sample 5562091 | NCBI WGS metagenome assembly JAABUZ01 (sample SAMN12813069, study PRJNA571459) | rock metagenome | isolation source: Antarctica rocks | place: Antarctica: Victoria Land, Linnaeus Terrace sud | collected 2015-12-21
CGCGAACCTGGTCGGGTTGGTCCTGGCTGCGCTGCTGAGCGTGTTCCTGGTGATCGCCTTGGTCTTTCCGGAGAAGTTCTGATGAGCGACACCTTGGCCGGGTTCTTTTTCCTGGTCACCTTGGTCGGCGCGTTGGCGCTGGTGCACAAGCCGCTGGGTGACTACCTGGCTCGGATGCTGGAAAGCAAGCGGCACCTGGTAGTGGAACGCGGCGTCTACAAAGTGGGCGGTATCGACCCCGAGGCTGATCAGAGCTGGAGCCGTTACCTGCGCGCGGTGCTGGCGTTCAGCCTCGTGTCAGTGCTGTTCCTGTATGCGTTCCTCCGGCTGCAGAACCACTTCGGTCATCCGTACGCGGTGCCGCAAATGGACGGCTCGCAGGCCTGGAACACCGCGGCCAGCTTCGTGACCAACACCAACTGGCAGTCCTACTCCGGTGAGAGCGCCTTGGGATACATCGTCCAGATGGCTGGCCTCGCGGTGCAGAACTTCGCCTCGGCCGCGGTCGGCATCGCGGTGGCGATCGCGCTGGTCCGGGGGTTTGCCCGTAACCGCACCGACAAGCTGGGTAACTTCTGGGTCGACCTGACCCGCATCTGTTTCCGGGTTCTGCTGCCGATCTCGATCGTGTTCGCGGTCGTGTTCGTCGGCGCCGGCATGATCCAGAACTTCCACGGCTACCACACGGTCACCACCATCGCGGGCGGCAGCCAAACCCTTCCCGGCGGACCGTTTGCGAGCCAAGAGGTCATCAAGGACCTCGGAACCAACGGCGGTGGCATGTTCAACGCCAACTCCGCCCACCCGTTCGAGAACCCGACCGCGTGGACCAACTGGATCGAGATATTCCTCTTCCTGTGTATCTCGTTCTCGCTGCCCCGCACGTTCGGCAAGATGGTCGGCGACAAGCGCCAGGGCAACGCGATCGTGGCGGTGATGGTTCTTCTGGCCCTGCTCGCCGTGGGCCTGCAGATGTGGTCACAGACCGCGCACCATGGCACCGTCCCGACCGCGGTAGGTGCTGCTACCGAAGGCACCGAGCAACGCTTCGGCGTTCCCGACTCCGCCGTCTTCGCCACCGGCACTACCCTCACATCCACCGGCGCGGTCGACAGCTTTCACGATTCCTACACCAGCCTGGGCGGCGCGGTGCTGCTGATCGACATGATGCTCGGCGAGATCGCACCCGGTGGCACTGGCTCAGGGCTGTACGGGATCCTGATCCTGGCCGTGTTGTCGGTGTTCATCGCCGGGCTGATGGTCGGGCGAACACCGGAATACCTGGGCAAGAAGATCGGCGGCCGGGAGGTGAAGTTCGCCTCGCTCTATCTGCTGACCACCCCGATGCTGGTGCTGGTCGGAACAGCGGTCGCGATGGGCTTACCTGGTGAACGTGCCGGCATGCTCAACACCGGCTCTCACGGCTTCTCCGAAGTGCTTTATGCGTTCACTTCGGCTGCGAACAACAACGGCTCAGCGTTTGCCGGGATCTCGGTGAACACGACCTGGTACAACACCGCGCTGGGCATCGTCATGCTCCTCGGCCGGTTCTTGCCGATCGTCTTCGTGCTGGGCCTGGCTGGGTCACTGGCCAGGCAACGCCCGGTCCCGGCGTCGGAGGGCACGCTTCCCACCCACAAGTTGCTGTTCGTTGGGCTGCTCACCGGCGTCGCGTTGATCGTGGTCGCGCTGACCTATTTCCCTGCTCTTGCTCTCGGCCCGCTCGCGGAAGGTCTGCACTGATGTCCACCTCAACCCTTGATGCCCCCAGCGGGGCACCCCAACAATCCGGAGCTCCAATCGGTGCTCCCCGCCGGGTCGGCGGCGGATTGCTCGATCCGAGGATGCTGCTGACGTCGCTGCCGGGGGCGTTCGCGAAGCTCGACCCGCGGACGCTGTGGAAGAACCCGGTGATGTTCATCGTCGAGATCGGGTCGCTGTTCACCACCGTGCTCGCAATCCAGAAACCCAGCACCTTTGCGTGGCTGATCACCATCTGGCTCTGGCTGACCGTGCTGTTCGCGAACCTGGCCGAGGCGGTCGCTGAGGGCCGCGGCAAGGCCCAGGCTGACGCGTTGCGGCGAGCCAAGACCGACACCCTGGCCCGGCGGTTGGTGGATCGAGGCGACTTCACCGGTGCTGAGGAGTCCGTCCCCGCTCCACAACTGCAGCAGGGCGACCGGGTCGTCTGCGAAGCCGGGGACACCATCCCAGGCGACGGTGACGTCATCGACGGAGTCGCCAGCGTCGATGAGTCCGCGATCACCGGCGAAAGCGCACCGGTCATCCGGGAGAGTGGCGGCGACCGATCCTCGGTCACCGGCGGCACCAAGGTCCTGTCGGACCGGATCATCGTCGAGATCACCCAGCGACCGGGGGAGAGCTTTATCGACCGGATGATCGCCCTGGTAGAGGGTGCCAGCCGACAGAAGACTCCGAACGAGATCGCACTCAACATTCTGCTGGCTTCACTGACAATCATCTTCCTGCTCGCGACCGCGACCCTGCAGCCGATGGCGATCTTCGCCAAGGCCACCCAGCCAGGCATCCCGGACTCGGCCGCGATCACCTCCAACGGTGTCACCGGCATCGTGCTCGTGTCACTGCTGGTCTGCATCATCCCTACCACCATCGGTGCGCTGCTGTCGGCGATCGGCATCGCCGGAATGGACCGGCTGGTGCAGCGCAACGTGCTGGCCATGAGCGGGCGGGCCGTGGAAGCCGCTGGCGATGTGAACACGCTGCTGTTGGACAAGACCGGCACTATCACGCTGGGAAACCGGCAGGCCAGCGAGTTCACTCCCGTTGGCGGCACCCTCATCGGTCAGCTGGCCGAGGCTGCGCAATTATCCTCGCTGGCTGACGAGACCCCCGAAGGTCGATCAGTGGTCGCGCTGGCCGCCCTGGACTACGACGAGCCGCAGCGGCGCACGGTGGATCTTCCGCACGCGGACTGGGTGCCGTTCACCGCCCAGACCCGGATGAGCGGCGTCGACCTCGCCGCGGCCGGTACGTCCCCGGCCCGCGAGATCCGCAAGGGCGCTACCGCCGCGGTGATGACCTGGGTCCGCGACGGCGGCGGCTCGATACCGCCGTCCACCGGCGACGTGGTGGATGGCATCAGCTCCGCCGGCGGCACACCGCTGCTGGTGGCCCAGCGCATCACTGGCGCGCCACCGGCCGTGCTCGGGGTGATCGACCTCAAGGACATTGTCAAGCCCGGTATGGCTGACCGGTTCGCCGAGCTGCGCCGGATGGGGATCCGGACGGTCATGATCACCGGCGACAACCCGCTGACCGCCAAAGCGATCGCCACCGAAGCCGGGGTGGACGACTTCCTCGCCGAAGCCAAACCCGAAGACAAGATGGCGCTCATCAAACGGGAACAGGAGGGCGGCAAGCTGGTCGCGATGACCGGGGACGGCACCAACGACGCCCCCGCTCTCGCCCAAGCCGATGTGGGTGTCGCGATGAACTCGGGCACCTCGGCCGCGAAAGAGGCCGGCAACATGGTCGACCTGGATTCGGACCCGACCAAGTTGATCGAGATCGTCGAGATCGGCAAGCAGTTGCTGATCACCCGCGGATCGCTGACGACGTTCTCCATCGCCAACGATGTGGCGAAGTTCTTCGCGATCATCCCGGCCATGTTCGCCGCGGTCTACCCCGGGTTGGACAGGCTGAACGTCATGCGGCTGCACTCACCGCAGTCCGCGATCCTGTCCGCGGTCATCTTCAACGCCCTGATCATCGTGGCGCTGATCCCGCTCGCGCTGCGCGGGGTCCGCTATACCCCCTCCAGTGCGAGCGCGATGCTGCGCCGCAACATCTACATCTACGGCCTCGGCGGCATCATCGTGCCCTTCGCCGGCATCAAGCTCATCGACCTGCTCATCCAGTTCATTCCCGGAATCCGGTAACGACTATGCGATCCATCCTGAGTCCTCTTCGCCAGTACTCCGCCGCGCTGCGGATCCTGCTCGCGTTCACCGCGATCTTCGGCGTCGCCTACCCCCTTGCCATCACCGCCATCGCCCAGATCCCCGCCCTGAAGAGCCGCGCCGACGGCTCCCAAATCTCAGTCAGTGGCAAAGTGGTCGGCTCGACGCTGCTGGGGCAAAGCTTCACCGACGCGAAAGGCAACGCACTGCCGCAGTACTTCCAGTCCCGGCCCTCGGCGGCCGGCGCCGGTTATGACCCGACCGCGTCCTCAGCCAGCAACCTCGGGCCCGAGTCCATCGTCGACACCCTTCCTGACCCCTCGGTGAAGGATGACGCTGGTAAGCAGAGCCTGCTGACCCAGGTCTGCAGCCGCAGCCTGGCGATCGGCGTGCTGGATGGCGTCAGCGGGGCCCGGCCGTTCTGCACCCCCGACGGGGTCGGGGCGGTACTGGCGGTGTTCTGGTCTGGACCGGGTTACCACGGCAGCATCAGCCGGGTCGTGAGCATCAACCAGGCCGCACCGGCGCGACCGTTCATCAGCGTCTATCACGGAGTCGCGGTGCAGGCGGCGAAGTTCGGTGCGGACTACTCCGCGGCCCAGGTAGTGCCGATCCGCGGTGACGCCCCGTCGGACCCGGCGGTCCCGGCTGACGCGGTGACCGCGTCCGGGTCGGGTTTGGATTCCGAGATCAGCCCGGCCTACGCCAGGATTCAGGAAGCTGTAGTCGCCAGAACCCGCGGAATCACTATGGCCCAAGTCGCCACCCTGGTGGCGAAGTACACCGCCGGTCGCGATCTCGGGTTCATGGGTGAGGCGAAAGTCAACGTCCTACGACTCAATCTCGCGTTGGATACCGCCTACCCTTACAAAGCCAAGTAATGCGACCCGGTTGATGAAACGGCCACGAAGCGGCCCGGGGGAGATACCGTGACCGAACGCGGCCAGTTGCGCGTCTACCTCGGTGCCGCCCCGGGCGTCGGCAAGACCTACGCCATGCTCGATGAAGGCCACCGCCGCGCCGAACGCGGCACCGACGTCGTGATCGCGTTCGTGGAAACCCACGCCCGCCCCCACACCGCCGCCAAGGTCGGTGACCTAGAAGTTGTGCCACGGCGCGCCATCACCTACCGCGGCGCCCAGTTCACCGAGATGGACCTGCAGGCCCTCCTGGAACGCGCGCCCGACGTGGCGTTGGTCGACGAGCTCGCACACACCAACATCCCCAGCGTCCAACACGACAAACGCTGGCAAGACATCGAGGCCCTGCTCGAGGCCGGCATCGATGTCATCTCCACCGTCAACGTCCAGCACCTGGAATCCCTCAACGACGTCGTCGAGGCCATCACCGGCGTCCCTCAACGCGAAACCGTCCCCGACTCCGTCGTGCGGGCCGCCGAGCAGGTCGAACTGGTCGACATGACCCCCGAAGCGCTACGCCGGCGGATGGCCCACGGCAACATCTACCAGCCAGACAAGGTCGATGCCGCCCTGGGGAACTATTTTCGGCCAGGCAACCTCAGCGCCCTGCGCGAACTGGCCCTGCTGTGGCTGGCCGACAGTGTCGATGAAGGCATTCAGCGCTACCGCGAGACACACGGCATCGCCTCGACCTGGGAAACCCGCGAACGCGTCGTCGTCGCCCTCACCGGAGGACCGGAAGGCGACGTCCTGATCCGCCGCGGCGCCCGGATCGCCGCCCGGGCCACCGGGGGAGATCTGCTGGCCGTGCACATCGCCCGCAGCGACGGCCTGGCCGGGTCCAGCGTCGCCGAACTTGCCACCCAACGGGTGCTGGTCGAGTCATTGGGCGGCAGTTACCACTCCATCGTCGGTGACGACATCCCGGCCGCGGTGCTGAACTTCGCCCGAGCGAACAACGCCACCCAGATTGTCATCGGCGCCAGCCGCCGTAACCCCGTCGTCGCCGCGCTCACCGGCCCCGGCACCGGCATGACGATCACCCGCACCTCCGGCACCATCGACGTGCACGTCGTCAGCCACGACTACATCGGCAAAGGGCGCGTACTCCCGCGAGTCGGGGGAGGGCTCACCCCAGCCCGGCGACTGGCTGGTCTGCTCGCCGCCCTCGTCCTGCTCACGGCACTGGTTCCGATCTGCGCCGCCCACCGCACCGAAATATCGCTGGCCAGCGACATGCTGCTGTTCCTGCTCGCCGTCGTCATCGTCAGCCTCATCGGCGGCTTCTACCCCGCCTTCATCGCCGCCATCGCCGCCAGCCTGCTACTCAACTACTACTTCGTCCCCCCCATCCACACCTTCACCATCTCCCGGGCGGAGAACGTCCTCGCGCTGACCGTGTTCATCGTCATCGCCTCCCTGGTGTCGCGCGTCGTGGACGTCGCGGCGCGGCGCAGCAGCGAGGCTGCCCGCTCGAACGCCGAAGCCGAAACGCTGTCCACCCTCGCCGGCAGCCTGCTCCGCGGGGAGCAAGCGTTACCCGCTCTCCTGCAACGGGTCCAGGAGACCTTCGCCGTCACCAGTGTCACTCTGTTGCGGCGCGAGTCCCAGGCGCCCGCCAGCACCGGCGCGACCTCACCCGGCACCACCTCAGCCGGACTGCGCGGCACCTGGTCCTGCATCGGCAGCGTCGGCGTCGACCCCTGCCTGCGACCTGAAGACGGCGACACCGAGGTCCCGGTCGGGGACGCACTGGTGCTGGTCCTGCGGGGCCGGCGCCTGGCGACCGAAGACCAACGTCTGCTGGCCGCGTTCGCCAGCCAAGTGGCCGTGGCCTACCAGCAGCGTCGCCTGGCGGAGGCCGCTGAGGCCGCCGTGCCCGTCGCCCAAGCCGACCGCATGCGCACCGCGCTCCTGAACGCCCTCAGCCACGACCTGCGTACCCCGATCGCCTCGGCCAAGGCCGCCGTGTCGAGTCTGCGTGGCCGCGACGTGCGGTGGAGCGAAGACGACCAGCAAGAACTGCTGGCCAGCGCCGACACCGCCCTGGACAAGCTCACCGGACTGGTCACCAACCTGCTCGATCTGTCCCGGCTCGAAGCCGGTGTGCTGCCCGTCGCCGCCACCGAGGTCGCCCTCGACGACGTTGTCACCCGAGCCCTCAACCACATCACGGCTGGGGCGCAGGTTCAGCTCGACGTCCCCGCCACGCTGCCCGAAGTCCTCGCCGACGCCGGACTGCTGGAACGCGTCATCGCCAACCTCGTAGAAAACGCACTGCGCTATAACCCCACCGGAGAACCGGTCCGCCTCTCAGCAAGCACGCACGCCGACAGTGTCGAGTTGCGCATCGTCGACCGCGGACCAGGCATATCCACCAGAAACCGCGCCGGCGTCTTCGCACCCTTCCAGCGACGAGACGACCACCCCGCCCCCAACGGCGCCGGCGTCGGACTCGGACTGGCCATCGCCCGCGGATTCATCCACGCCATGCACGGCACCGTCACCCTGGACGACACCCCCGGCGGCGGCCTCACCGCCGTCATCGCCCTCCCCAAAGTCGCCGGCGGAAAGTCGATCACCCCCGCCGAGACCGCGCGCGTACTCGACGAAACGACCCCATGATCCACATCCTCGCCGTCGATGACGAACCGCCACTTCTGCGGGCACTCGTCCTCAACCTCACCAACCGCGGCTACACCGTCAGCACCGCCGACACCGGCGAAACCGCCATCAGCCAAACCGCGATCAAACGACCAGACCTGATGATCCTCGACCTCGGTTTGCCCGACCTCGACGGACTCGACGTCATCTCCCACATCCGGCGCCTGCAACCCGAACTCCCCATCGTCGTGCTCTCAGCCCGCACCGGAAGCACCGACAAGGTCACAGCCCTCGACCTCGGCGCCGTCGACTACGTCACCAAACCCTTCAGCATGGACGAACTCCTCGCACGACTACGCGCCGCGGCACGACGAGTCAGCATCACCGAACCAAGCAACCCCATCACACTCGGCGCCCTCAGCATCGACCTTCCCGCCCGCCTCATCCGCCCAGCCGACGGCACAACGGCGCAGCTGATCCACCTCACCCCCACCGAATGGCGAATGCTCGAAGTCCTCCTGAACAACCCGGGCTCACTCGTCACGACCGGCGAACTACTGACCGCCATGCGCGGACACCCAGACCACACCGAACGCAGTTACCTACGCATCTACATGCAACAACTACGCCGCAAGCTCGAACCTGACCCCACCCGACCTCGCTACTTCCTCACCGAACCAGGCATGGGATACCGATATATGCCATAAGCGTCGCGCCCCGGTCGCGGAAGCGACTTCACCGGTACGCCAAGTGCCACACCGGGCAAGGTCCGCGGCAATCCAAACTCGGCGCAACAATGTCTTCAGGACAGTCCCGCTGCGAGGGAGGAGTCGACTCGCCCGGCCGTTGCGAGCGTCGACAAGCCGAGATCAGACGGTCAACCGCCATGCGTAGGGCATGACCTCGCTCTCGCCGGTGCCCGCCCACGTGCGGCCGTGCACCGGGACGTTTAGGCTTGCGCCTCGATGATCTGGCCGGAGCCATCGGTCTTGCCCGTCGTTGACCTAGATCATCGCGACGTGGTGGATGCCCGCGGTGGTGCCGTTGCTGGACAGGAACACGAGGTCACCTGGCTGCACCTGAGTGATGGGCATCTGATGCCCGGCGGGGTCGGTGTACTGGCTGGCCGCGTAGTGCTCCAGCGTCACCCCAACACCGCGCCTCGAACCAGCCGGCCCCGCGAGACGGCAGGCCGCCCCTGCCACGTCAACAGGGAATGGCCTGATTGTGAGCCAGCCGCAGCGACGCGAGCAGCCGAGTGTTAATCCGACAACCCTCAAGCAGCCGCGGTGATGCAGGACGCAGTTCAGAAACGCGCTTAGAAGCCCTGCGGCTCACTGTGAAGGACGACCGGCTTGACCGGACGCAGATCAGCTCCGGCGGCTGTGCCGGTGGACCTGTCGGGGTCGGTGCGTGTCGGGGGTGGGCGGGGGGCCTCGCCAGCATCCGCAGGCGCTGTGGGCCTCTCAAGGAGCCAAGCAGAACGACCTGTGCGACACTGGTGGGCAGCGGAAGCGCATGTGTCGTGAAGTGGCACTACGGCACCCAGCCAAGAACTTTCTGCCTGGGTGCCCCGTTCCGCCGTCGTTCTTGGTCCAGAGCGTGGTCAGTTCAGGTGCCGAAGCCCGAGAGTTAGCTCTGGCCTCGTGTCGGGTAAATATCACCCGCAAAGGAGCGCTTTGTGCACCTATTGAACGGAATGCTTATAACGATGCCCGCAAACGCAGGTTCGCGAACCGAAAGCTCTCACGAGGTCAGCCGCCCGGTGGCCCGCCTCAGCACAGAGACCAAGTCAGCCTTCAAAACCACCGAACTGATCGCCTACATCGGTGCTGTGATCGGTGCATGGTGATGTCCTACCTCGTGAAGAGCACCCACAGCCACGCCGACTACTTCCGCGCGGACAATGCCATGTTCATTGTGCTGCGGACTCTCGGCTACCTCGGCAGTCGCGGCCTGGCCAAGTCCGGTAGCCGCGACCGTTACAACGACTAGCCCATGACCGAAGCTGCCCTCGCCACCACAGAAAAGGAAATCACCATGGACCAGAACGAAACCGAAGAGCGCATCCACTCTCTAGAGGTCGCACAAGCCACCCAGACCGCCACCTTGGCCGGCGCGCAGGCCACGCAGGCCGCCGCGCAAGCAGGGACGACCGCCACGAACGCCGCGATGCATGCGGGTCTGCTGGGCACCATGGCAGCCGGAAGCGTCAGCCTGATCGTGGGCATCTTCCTGGGCTTCGCCATTCGCCGCGCACGCGACTAATAGCGGGCCGCGGCGGATCAGCGCCCAGGATGTCGGGTTCCCAGCAAGCGTTGTTCCAAGTAGACGTCCCTCGCTGACCCGCCGGCCACACCCCGAGATCGGCAGGTGAAAGGCTGAAATGACTGCATCGAACCCTGATGAAGACCGGGACACCGCCCAGCCGCCGCAAAGCTGCAGCACTCCGGTCCCTGATCACGATGAACACGTCGGCAAAAACCCGCGGGCGACGGCGCATCCGGCGGGCGAGAAGCAAGCGGCCGAGAACGCCCAGAACGAGCCGGCGGGCTGACGCGTGGCCACCGTCACCTGCCACATCGAGGCCGACCCGGACACGGTGTTCGCCGCCCTATCCGAAGGCTGGTTGTACAGCAACTGGGTGGTTGGCACTTCCCACGTCACCGCAGTGGAGACATCCTGGCCGGCAGCTGGTAGCCGATTGCACCACGCCTCGGGTGTCTGGCCGCTGGTCGCGCGAGACGAGACGGTCGTGGAACAGGTCGAGCCCGGCCGGCTGCTGATCCTGACCGCGCGTGGCCGGCCCCTCGGCCAGGCCCGGGTGATCATCGAACTGGCGGACAGCGGTGGCGCAACCGCTGTGACACTGCACGAAACCCCCGTCGCCGGACCCGGGAAATGGCTCCACAACCCACTCACCGAAGCTCTGCTTAGACAACGCAACGTCGAGTCGCTCGCCCGTCTGACCGCCCTCGTCGAGCGCCACACCCAGCCCGCCAAATAGCAACACAGCGGCGTTCTGACGACGGATGGACATCGACACCCGAGGCAGCTCATCACCTCCCGGTAGCCCACCGTTGACCGGGCCACCCGTGCTGTCCGCCGAACGATCAATGAGCGGTCAGCGACCGCCGTCTTGGTGAGCTCGCGGAGCCGCCGGTAGCTGATGGGTTCAGCCGGACGACCGGCCACCACAGGGCCGTCGTAGTGACGGCCCCCTGACACGTTGCAGTAGTTGCCGTACCTGTCCGGTACACGCCGGGGGTGGGGGACACCGGTTTTCAGTCCGGCTGGTCGTAGGCGGCGCGCCGCTGAGGGCCCCTGGGGGGTTCTTTGTCGCACTAGGGATCGTCTACCGGGCGGCTCGCGCCGTCCCGGTCAGGTTCGGCTTACGGTGATGTTGTTGCTCTGGTTTAGCGGCTGCTGCGGCGTCCGGAAGGGTGCTTTGGGTCCGCTCCGCGCAGTCAATCGTTCAGGGCGTAGCGGGATCGGTGGTCGCCGCAGCGGGTCCGCAGATGTGGTCGTGGATCTGAGAGGCGAGCTCGGAGACGGTTTGTGTAAGTGCGGTGTTCGCCTCGATCAGTTGGCGGAGCTGTCCGGTGTTGTTCAGGGTGTGCAGGGCCACCTCGCTGCTGATCGAGTCCGCGCGTTTGGCCGAGATCAGCAGGATCGCGCCTTGCAGGCCCGCGATCATCGACAGGAACAGATTAAGCAGGATGAACGGGTAGGGGTCGAAGCCGTGGCTTCCG
>JAABUZ0100009391.1_pt1 | contig 11217 bp, 13 predicted proteins | sample 5562091 | NCBI WGS metagenome assembly JAABUZ01 (sample SAMN12813069, study PRJNA571459) | rock metagenome | isolation source: Antarctica rocks | place: Antarctica: Victoria Land, Linnaeus Terrace sud | collected 2015-12-21
CGCCGCCAGGTCAGAGGTGGTTTGGTCACCTTCTCCTGAACCGGGCGGCGCTCCGCCCGTTACAGCCCCACCCCATTGCCCCATTCCTCGTCCCTCACCTCCCCCGGTGAATAGTCCGGGCTAGGCGGCCTGATCTTTCGGGCTGAGCGTGACCGTGTAGCCCAGGTGCTCGAGCCGGCGGACGTGATGCCGCTCGATGCGATCGGTATCAAGGCGGTCGAAGTGATCGGCGCCGAGCTCCTGGTAGGGGCGGCCGGTCCGCAGCACGTGGTAGATCACGACCAGCAGGCTGTGCGCCACGGCCACCACGGCCTTGTAGCGGCCTCGCCGCCGAGCAACCCGCGGCCAGCCCTGGACCTCGGCTGGCTCTCTGAGAACCGTAACGCGAACGGTAACACACGGTGTGCGTCCTCACTGGCCAGGCACGCCGTGATCGGTCGGCTGCGGATCGCGTGGCGCTCCGGTCGCCGCGCCGTCCGCCACGGGTAGGGTCCCATCGAGCCAGGGGCGGGCGGCGCGTTGGCTGCGGAGGTGCTCGAGCAGGTCGGGCGTCTCGGGGATGAGGTAGTGGCCGATGAGGGGATGACGCTCGGCCGGCAGCGTCCCGGCTTTGCTGCGCGCGTACAGCCCGTTGCGATCCACGCCCAAGGCGCGCGCGCGGCCCCACACCGTCCACTGCCCGTCGATGCGCTCCTGACCGCGGAACTGCGTGGTCAGCGACGGCTGCCGCTGCTGGCGCCGCACGATGCAGACACGCCCCAGCCGCTCATGCACCTCGACGCGCAGCAGCGGCAACCGGAGACCGAACAGCGCATGCCTCGGGTCGATCACCTCGCTGATCTCCGGCGACAGCGCCGTCCCCTCTCCAGGGGTATTGTCTGGTGTGGCCAGGGGCGCCTGCTGCTGCCCAAGCAGTCGGTGGACGCCTACCTGCTCGACCCAGCATAGGTACCCGTGATGCCAAGCTGCCGCGACCCCGGCCGCTTCCTTCGATTAGACGCCATGCCGTGTGCGGCGCCACCCGGCGATGAATAGGGTGCGCGCCACGGCGCGCACCCTATTCTCAGGCTAGAGTTAATGCCTCGGACCGTTGACCGAAGCATCTCCAAGATGCGATATGATGCTAGGAGTGCCATCCGGTGACACAGCAGCGTGCCTGCATGCACGCAGAACGGGGGAACGGTACATATGCTGACGAAATCTATTCGGCTAACTGAAGAGGAGGCAGCAGAACTTCAGGAGTACCTGGCTGTCACTGGCGAGGTGGAGGCGACCGTACTCAAGCGCGCGGCGATGCATGGCATCCGCGAATTCCGCCTGTCCCAGGGCATTGGGGCTTACCTGGACGGAGTCGGCTCGGCTGAAGCCGCCAAGATTGCAGGGCTTCCCCGCGCAGCATTCCTGCAAATCCTGATTGACAAGGGCATCGCGCTTCTCCGGGAGCCCTCCACCCTGGCGATGGAACTTGAGGCGCTCGCCAACCGGCTCGGCCACACACACCTTGCCGCCGTGGCAGACGAATTGACCGGCGTAGCCGTGTGAGCGTGGGGCCAGCCGGCCCCATCCTGGCGGTTCTGGATACTTCGTTCTGGGTCGCTGGTTACCGGGCCGAGGTCGTCGCCAACTGTCTCGATTTATTCGACGTCGTTGTTCCAGCGGCGGTCGAAGCGGAGATTCTGGCTGTCCAGGCATCCGCCCCGCAGCGGGAGTACCCCTACGCGACACTGTTTCGGCAGTTGCGCCACAAGTTCCACAAGCCACCGGCCATGACTCCCACTCCGCTCGGCCGCTTCGGTCCTGGAGAAGCAGAGGCGATTCCGCTCGCCTTGGAGCTCAATGCGGTTCTCCTGGTCAACGAACGCCCGGCCGCTGCGTATGCCGCGAACATAGGCGTGCAGATTGTCACTGTCCCGACGGTCATCGTGGCGCTGAGGGCCCAGGGCATCATCAGTCGACGAGCGGCTGAGACAAAGTTGGCTCTCATCGCGTCGATCACATCCCCCCGAATCATCGAGGAGGCCCGGCACGCGCTCACCAGTCTGTGACAGCGGGGCTACGGCATGCGCCCCAGCGCCGCGGCCCTGGCGGTGCCGCACACCACTGTCCACAGCTAGTGGGATCGCTTCCGCGCCGCGCACCGACGCTGTTGCCGCCGCTGCTGGCACTGGCCACCACGCTCGATCCGGCCCGGCCACCCTCGACGCCACGGGGCCAGCCGCCGCCGATGGCCACCACGCGCTCCGACGCGGTGTCCAGTGAGTGGCGCACGTGGCGCAGAGCCCTGCACCTGGAGGCACAGCCACTGGACACGTCGAGGTACCGAGGCTTGGAAAGCGCGGCCTGGACCTTGCTCCCTGTTTGATCTACCTCCACCGAGTGGGCCGACTCCTGTGGCGCAGGGTCACTGCTCGCGTACCAAGGGGCGGAGGCTGCACAGCCGTCGTTGTCGCTCGGACGCGTCCACCTGCATGCCGGGCTCTGCGCCATAGCCCTGGACGGCGAAGGAGGCGGAGACCGTCCCCCAAAGCGCTCCTTCGAGCGCATCGCCGGTTTGGACCATCCCCGCCAGGAACCCGCCGCAGTATGCGTCACCTGCCCCCGTGGTGTCAGTCGCAGGGACATCAAGCCTGGGCACGTGCCACAGTGTCCCGCGCTCGCGATCGTACACGTACGACCCCTGCTCGCCGCACTTGACAGCGACCACGTGCGGTCCTTGCGCCGCCAGGCGCCGCATGGTCCCCGGCAGGTCCTCGAGACTCCAGAGAGCCTCGACTTCCTTGTCGCTCGGAAGGAACACGTCCAATCCCGTGAGGAAGGCCGGGTCGCGGTACGGCGCAGGGTCAAAGAAGCTCTCCGTCCAGATGTCCAATGTGATGACGGCCGATGGCGCCACCTCACGAATCGCCCGAATCGCCTGCGCCTGTGCAGCAGGCAGGGCGGTTGCGATATGGAACCCTCGCGCCGTCCGATAGCGTTCCGGAAGCGGCCCCCGTCCGGCATCGAGCTCTGCAACAGTACCAGAGTCGAGTTTCGGCAACTGCCGTTTGCGATGACGGCCTTCCATCAGCAGCCAGAGCTTGAGGCTGTTGGCGGGACCAACAGTGACACCGGACAGGTCCAGCCCAGCAGCCTCGATACGACGACGGTACTCCTCCGGGTAGTCGGGCCCGACGCTGGAGTGGATACCGACCGTGCATCCCCATGCATGGGCCCCCACCGCTGAGAAGAGAGCGCCTCCGCCCATAGTGGCACGCAGGACGCGCCCGTCCTCGAGCACGAGATCGTCCAGCGTCAGGTGCCCGACAGTGACCAGATCGGGCATACCGTCTTCCTAGCCAAACAGCTGCGTCCACTCCGGGGTGCCGATGAGGAGCGTGTAGTAGACCAGGGCACGCGCCACGTTGGTGAGGTCCCCGATGTGCCCACGCGGCGGGCCAGAGTCGAAGTGGCGATTCTCGTTCAGGAAGCCCGCGACAATGATGTTGGGCGTGCGCTCGATTGCATTGACGCACTCGCTGCGCGGAACGTAGCCGCCCGCGTTCTCGCGGAGGACTACGAGGCCTGCGGCGCCCAATTCCGCAGCAAGGCAACGCTGCAACGCCATAAGTGGAGGAGAGACGAAGCCACCACGCGCACCGCTCGCCTTCTCTGTGAACGACGCGCCGTCGCCCATCCGGAAGTCGCGCGGCTCTGCGTGCGCCGGATCGCCAGTTACGTGGCTATCCACCACGACCGCCAGCTGCGGCGCGGCAAAGTGCTGCGTGAGCCGTTTACCGCCGCGCGAGAACGTCTGGTTGCCTGCGCCTGGCGGGGCTTCCTCTTCGTCGGCCAAGCTCACAAGGACCTCCACGGGATAATGGGCGAGCACGCCCGCGGCAACCAGACAGGCCGCCGCGCCGCCGGCGTCGTCGAGGAGACCCTCGACGATCCCCGTTGACCGGTCCCACTGCATCTGACTCTCGAACACGACCCGGTGCCCTGCACGGAGCTCAACCGGATGGTCCGGTCGGAACTCGATGCGCTCCGCCCGGCTGGTGATCACCCCTCGCGCAACGGGAACCATCCCGCGCCCTTGGCAGAACTCGAGCGCCAGGCCGCGGCGCTCGCCCGTTGCCAGGTGATAGCAGACGGGCGTCAGCGGGTAGAGGCCGCGTACCGGCGGCTCCACCAGGTAGCTGACGGTGTCCAGGTGACTCATGAGCCAGACCTGCTTGTCCGGCAGGTCACCACCCAGCAACAGGGCCGGGTTGCCGGTGCCGCGGTAGTTGGAGGAGTAATGTACTGTGGGTAGACCGAGCAGCCCGTCCTCGTGTAGCAACTGCTCCACCACCGGGCCGCGCGTCCATGGCACGGTCTGCGACGGGGCGTACACATCACCGATGCATTGGAGGTACCGGTAGACTCGCTCAGGCGTGATCAGCGTTGCCACGCGCTCGCGCAGGTCAGGCCAGCGCACCTCAATCGACTGCAGCATCGGCAGAGACTGAGCCCCTTCAGGACGACTTGGCTCGTCCGGAAACCCAGACGGCGATGATGATGAGTGCACCCTTCGCCAGTGGTTGGACGAATGGGCTCACACCCATCAAGTTAAGGATGTTAGCAAGCATGCCGATGATGAGAGCCCCGAGCAACGTCCCCCAGATACTCCCTTGGCCACCCATGAGCGAGGCGCCGCCGACAACTACGGCTGCGATCGCGTCCAATTCGTAGCCCTGGCCGGCAACCGGTGGCCCTACGGCCAACTGGGCCGCGTACAGAATGCCAGCCACTGCTGCCATGGCGCCGCACAAGGCATACACTAGGACCTTGTACAGGGGGACGTTGATCCCGCTGAGGCGGGCGGCCTCCTCGTTACTGCCGATCGCGTAGACATATCGTCCGAAGGGCGTGAATCGCAGGGCCACCGCCGCCGCGACGATAAGCAGGATGAACACGATACTCGGGATGGGCACCGGGCCCAGATAGCCGGTCCCGAGCACCAGGAAATCCTGCTTCAGCACCGGGATTGGCGTACCACCGGTGTAGAGGAAGGCAAGGCCTCGCGCGACACCGGCAACGCCCAGCGTCATGACAAAAGGCGGGATGCGGCCCCGCGTCACACCGAGGCCGTTCACAACACCGACGGCCGTACCCACCAGAAGGCCAACCAGAAGTCCCAGCCAGGTGCTGCCCGTCTGCAGGACGGAGGCAACCAACACGACAACCAGTGCCAGCGTTGAGCCCACTGACAGGTCGATACCAGCGGTGAGGATCACGAACGTCATACCAATCGCCAATACACCGACAATGGCGGTTTGGCGAATAACGTTCATGATGTTCGTCTGAGAGAAGAATCGATCTGAGAGCAGCGAAGCTGCGATGAGAACGATGACAAGGGAAATAACTGTGCCGAAACGCTCAATCAGCCCGCGGACGTTCAGGTAACGCTGTGGCCTTTCCCATGCCTCAGTGGATGGTGCTGACCGTTCCACGAGCAGGTCCTCCTAGCAACATGGCCTGAACAACCTCTGCTTCTTGCAAATGATCGGCGCTGAACGTGCCAACGAGTTGGCCGCTGCGCATGACGAGAAGGATGGAGCAAAGTGAAAAGAGTTCTTTCAGCTCGGAGGATACCATTAGAACGGCCGTCCCCCCGTCTGCGAGTCGCCGAATCAACTTGTAGATCTCGTCCTTCGCTCCGACGTCAACACCACGCGTGGGTTCGTCGAACAGCAGGATACTGCAGTGACGAGCTAACCAGCGGGCGAGCACGACCTTCTGCTGGTTGCCGCCGCTAAGTGTCTCAGCAGGTTGGCTGATGCCACGCACCGCGATGCGGAGATCCGCGACAAGTCCATCCACTATCTGCTGTTCGCGGTGAAGGTCGAGGAAGCCGAACCGCGTGAACAGGTCGAGGCTGGCGAGACTGGCGTTCTCCCGAATGGCCCGCTTGAGCAGGAGGGCCTGGTCCTTGCGGTCCTCGGGAAGCAGTCCCATCCCGTGGCGCAGGGCGTCCTCGGGGGACCGGAAACGCATACGCTTTCCGCGGACATGGATGGTTCCTCGATCAACCGGGTCGGCTCCAAAGATGGCGCGCAGCACCTCTGTGCGTCCCGAGCCAACCAACCCAGCAATCCCGACGATCTCTCCAGCCCGGACCTGGAGGCTGACATCCTCGAACACTCCACGGCGGGTCAACCCCTGGACTTGCAGGACCACCGGGGATTGGCCAACGGCTTGTGGCCTGAGGGCCGCAGCCAATTCGCGCCCGGTCATGGCATGCACGAGGCTGGCCATGTCGAGGGTGCTGACGGGCCAACTGCCGACGAAGCGCCCGTCCTTCAGGACAGTGCAGGTATCGGCGATCGTGAAGATCTCCTCAAGGCGATGGGAGATGTAGATGATCGCGACACCACGTGTCTGCAACCGGCGCATCACGTCGAAGAGCCGCTCCAGATCGCGCTGTCCGAGGACGGCCGACGGCTCATCCAGTACCAGGATTCGCGAGTCTCGCGAGAGCGCCTTCGCGATCGCCACCAGTTGCTGCTGAGCCACGCTCAGGCGCCGGATGGAGACGTCGAGCGGTATCGCCACGCCGAGCGAGCCGAGCAGGCTGGCCACCCGTGTACGGGCCGCCCTCCAGTCGATTGCGCCCACACGCGTGCGCGGCAGGTGGCCCATCAGCACGTTCTCGATCGCTGTCAGGTGTGGACATAGAACCAACTCCTGGTAAATGACGCCAATGCCAACGGCGAGGGCATCCGCAGGGGATTGGAGGGTTACCGACTGGCCGTCGACGAAAATCTTTCCGCTGTCCTTGTCAATGGCTCCCCCCAGGATCTTGATCAGGGTCGACTTACCAGCACCGTTCTCTCCCAGAAGTGCGTGAATCTCCCCCCGTCGAACGGTGAGGTCAACCTCGTGTACTGCGAGTACACCAGGGAACCGCCGCGTGATCCGTCGCATCTGGAGGATTGGCTGGTCCATACCTGTTCTTCCACTTGTTCGTGGGGCCGAGCCACCTGGCTCGGCCCCACGAACGGCCGCTCACGGCATCTAATGGCAGGGGTTCTCTGGCGGCGCGAAGTCGCCCCAGCCCTTGCCGATCCACTGGGCTGCGTTCTCGGCTGTCACGGCGGGAGAATCGGGCAACCGGTAGAGCCAGCCGGCTGCCTCGTACTTCTGCTTGTTGGGAATGTCCTTCCCTGCGAGGGCCAGAAGGGCCGCACGTACGCCAACGTCGCCAATGAAGGGCGAGTAGTTGCCGTCCGCGGCGAAGAGGCCGTCCTTCACTGACTGGAATCCAGCGTTCGAACCGTCGTGGGTGAAGTGCAGGATCCTGTCACCGCAGCGATTCGCACGCGCGATCGACAACTGCGCGCCCCAGGACGACTCCTCGGCGTGGCTGAAGACCGCATTGATCTTGGGGTACGCCACAAGGTAGTCGTCCATGAGTTTCACGGCAGGGTCGCGAATCCACTGCGCGTCGCCGGTGACGAGGACCTTGATGCCAGGGGCGCTCGCGAGCGCTTCACGCATGCCCTTCTGGCGGTCGATCGCCGGCGAAGAGCCGATCAGGCCCGTCAGCTCGATGATCTGCCCCTGGCCGTTGAGCATCTTCACCATCACGTCCGCCACGGCCTTGGCCATGGTCACATTGCTCTGGCCGATGAAGAGTGTCTTGTCACTGGGAACGTCCCGATCCAGGAGGACCAGTGGCTTGTTTGCTGCCATGACCTTCGCCGCAGCCGGCGCCAGCCCCGCGGATTCGACCGGGCTCATGATGATCGCGTCCGCGCCCTGTGCGAGCAGGTCGTCGATGTCGTTGCTCTGCTTGTTGATGTCGACGTTGCCATCCGTGACCACCATCGACACGTTAGGGTGCCGCGCGACTTCGGCCTGCGCCGACTTGATCATCTCGACCCGCCACGGGTGGTTGAACCCGGTCTGCGAGAAGCCGAGCTTGAGCGACGTACCGCCACTAGGCCCCTTCTCCAGTGGCAAGTGGCTCGTGAACGGCAGGAATTTGTCGTAGTACGCGAGCAGCTCGTCGGTGGTCATGTTGGAGATCGGCCACCGCGTGGTGCTCGCCGCATTCGTGGCGACAGGAGACGCAGCTCCGGAGGTCGTGCCCCCGGTGCTGGCCGTCCTCGCCGCCGGCGCGCTCGAGCAGGCCGCGAGGAACGGCGCCAGCGAGCTGCCGAGGACGCCCAGTCCGCCCAGCCTGCCCACGGCGACGATCACATCACGCCGCGTTCTCTTGCCCTTCACCAGATCATTCATGGGCCCATCGAACTGGGGCTCGATTCGTTCGTCCCTCATGCAAAGCTCCTCATTCTGCGGTCCGCACGCCGTACGTGTGCCGGAATAGACTTGGCGCGGCGGAACAGGTCGACGCGGTACCGGTACTTGTCCCCGCGGAACACCAGCTTCACGGTCTCCACGGGCTCTCCCGATTGGAGGTAGGAGCGCCGGTTCACGACGAGGACCGGGACGCTGCGCTGGATGTGCAGTAGTTGCACCTCCTCTCTGGTGGGAAGCGCTGGTTCAACGACCTCCTCGGCCTTCCCGAGCTGCAGCCCCAGACGGATCTCGAACAGCCCGTAGAGGGAAGTCGAAGAGAACAAGGCGGGCGTGAGTTGGTCCGCGATCGACTGAAACACCCACTCCGGGTAGAACCCGGTCTGAACGCACATGGGGAGGTCGTCTGCCAGCAGCAGGCGATACAGTTGGAAGACCCGGGTGTCGGGGCCAAGACGGAGCTCTTCGCGCACCTGTGCGGGAACGGTCACCCACCCGCAAGCAAGGGTCCGATACGACGCTCGGAGGCCCTGTGCGGCCATGTTCTCCGAGAAGCTGGTGAACTCGGAGAGTGGCTCGACCTTGGGTGAGGCGACGTAGGTGCCCTTGCCGGCGATGCGGTAGAGCCTGCCCTCGTGGACAAGTGCGCTGAGCGCCTGCCTGACGGTGATCCGGCTTACCCCGCAGTCGCGCTCAAACTGCAGTTCAGAGGGGGTGCGGTCGCCAGGCTTCAACTCGCCGCGCTCGATCTGGTCGACAACCAGGGACTTGAGCTGCACGTACAAGGGGGTGGAGAGTTCGTGATCCACTGGCATCTCATGCCCCTCCCCCGCTCGACCTGGCCAGCCAGCCTAGCATGACCGAGTATAACAGGGCATGTTAACAGCGCAAGCTGCTGCTGCGGAGAAGCTGCCATGCTGACCAGTGTTGCCGGCCCAAAGTCGAATCGGCTCGCCGAGCTGTTCGCCACGTCCAAGCCGCTCATCGGGACCATCCACTCGCTGCCGCTTCCGGGCTCCCCACGGTACCGCGACGAGCCTGCCGAGCATCTCTACGCCTACGCGGTGCGTGAAGCACTCGCGTACCGGGCGGGTGGCATCGACGGCCTGATCGTCGAGAACTCAGGTGACCTACCGTTCGCCAAGCCCGACCAACTCGGCCCTGAGACCGCCGCGGTGCTCGCGGTGATGACGCGCCTGGTCCGTGAAGCAGCCGGCCTACCGACCGGCGTGAACTGTCTGGCGACAGCCGGTGTGCATGGCCTGGCCGCGGCCAAGGCGGCCGGGGCGGACTTCATCCGCATGAACCAGTGGGTCAACGGCTATGTGGCCAACGAGGGCTTCATCGAGGGCCAAGCGGCCACCACCCTGCGCTACCGGTCGCGGATCGGCGCCCACCAGGTGGCGATCTTTGCAGACGTGCACGTCAAGCATGGCAGCCACGCCATCGTGAGTGACCGGCCATTGGCCGAACAGGCGCGTGATGCCGAGTTCTTCGACGCGGACGTGCTGATTGCGACCGGCAACCGCACGGGTGACGCAACGCCGATCGAGGAAATCGAAGGCATCCGGCAGGGCACCGTCCTGCCCGTCATCATCGGGAGCGGCTTGACTGCGCAGAACGCGCCTGACCTGCTCCGCTCTGCCGACGGGGCGATCGTGGGAAGCTCACTCAAGACAGAGGGCTACTGGTGGAACTGCGTCGACGCGGACCGCGTGCGCCAGTTGGTGGATGCCGTGTCGCGCGTGCGCGGCTGACCAACCTCAAGCAACGCCGACGCACCCAGAAACACGAGCTCGTGCCAATCAGCCCAGACCTGGGGTGAGCCCGGCGGTTGTGGAGGGCTTCCGGTGTGGGCAGGGAACAGGTAGGGTGGGCAGATCACGAGGAGGCCCCGATGTTCGACGACGACCTCCTGATCGCGATCGTACCCGCCCTGCGCGCGTTTGCCCAGGCGCTGAGCCAGCACATCGGCACGCACCGTGACGTGTCGCTGGAGCAGCACGAGCAGGGGCTGTTGGCGGTGTGGCGGAGGCACGCGCCAGCGCCGCTGGAAGGGACACATGCCTGGGGCCGATCACCTATGAGCGACCGTGGTACCACTGCCGTCGGTGTCACGCTGGCTGGAGCCCGCCAGATCAGACGCTGGGTGTGGGAGCCTTGCGGATTGGCCAGGAGCTTGCCGCTGGCCGCATTCCGGAGGCGTGCACCGCCGTGGGGCCCGGTATCCAGCTGCCACTGCTGCTCGGCCCTGCCGTCGTCATCCCACTGGATGATCTTCGTACCATTGTCACGGGAGCCCTGTGGGTCGGGCAGCAGCTTGCGGCTGGCCAGATTGCCGATCCTGTAGCGAGTACCGCCTGACACGCCGCCACCACCCAGCACCTGCGCGACCGCGGTCGCGGCGATGCCGGCCAGGGCTGCCTTCGCTAGCGCGTTGCCTCCCCCACCACCACCGCCGAGCAGCCCGCTCAGCAGTCCAGGCTGCTGCTGATGTAGCTGCGTCGTCGCCTGGGCCAGATAGCGCGGGTCCTGGTACTGCTCGGCCGACACGCCTCCACCAAAGACCGTGGGAGCCTGCTGCTGGAGCTACTGCCCGAATTGCAGGCGCTGCTCCGGTGCCATGCGCGCGTACGACTGCTCGGCGGCCGCCTGGTATTGCTGCGGCGATAGGTTGGGCGCCACCTGTTGGTAGCGCTGCACCACCTCCTGGTCGGTTTACCCCTCGTGCGGCGGGCCCTGCTGGTAGCGCCCCGCGAAGTCCTGGTAGTCCCGCTGCTGGGACGGGTTGCCCAGCACCGAATCAAGTAGTCCCATGGGCTATCTCCTCCTTGTGTGCCAGTTCGTCAGTCCGGCTCGGCAAGTCCCGGCTCTGCCGCTTCCCAGCTCGCTCGGAGCGGTGGAGCGCCATTGCCTGCGTGAGCACGTCGGCAGCGC
>JAABUZ0100009392.1_pt1 | contig 11216 bp, 11 predicted proteins | sample 5562091 | NCBI WGS metagenome assembly JAABUZ01 (sample SAMN12813069, study PRJNA571459) | rock metagenome | isolation source: Antarctica rocks | place: Antarctica: Victoria Land, Linnaeus Terrace sud | collected 2015-12-21
GCGCGCGCGGAGGCGGGCAGCACCACCGGCTCGTGGTCGTGGCCGTTGTGGGCAGCGATGGGCTCGTGGTCGTGGCCGTTGTGCGCGGCGATAACCCTGCGGATGATCTCGGTGATCGGCCGGTGATCGTGTGCGAAGATGCGCAACTCGTCGGGATCACGGAACGTGGCGTACGGGACCGCATCGGTACCAATCTTCCTGGCGCCAACGAGCACCGCGAAAGTGTGAGGGATTGCGTCGATTTCGGTGCTGACGTCATACACGACTTCGTGACCGTCGTGCGCCTTGGCATCATGACGCGCGATACTTAGCACAGAGACGCCCATCCTATTCCTCCTCTCCGAGTACGGGCTGCTCGTCCCAGATGGCGGCCCATGTCCAGTGTTTCAGGAAATTTTCTATCGTCATTCTATAGGACGTGGCCTCAAAGGGGTCCCGCACGCCCACGGCGCCGTCGCCGCCCACGCCGTCGATGACAACCGCATGGTCAATCTTCGCCCCGACCTCGCGCATCGCGGCGGCCCAACTCCCGCAGCTGCTCAGGATCGCGATGGCCTTACCCCCTCCCATTTCGGGAACATTCAGATAGTCGCCCCGCCAGCGCCCGCTGTGCGAGAGGCGATTGAGCGCGTCCGCCAGCCGGACGAAGATCGCCGGCGCGCCCAACTGGGCCAACAGGTCCGCCTGCGCTATGGTGTGCATCCTGCGGTCCTTCAGCAGCATCTCGCCGCAGGCGGACACGCAGGACAGATCGGACGTCTGGCGCACGACGGCTGGATCGGGCCTCTCAGCGATGACGGGCCAGTATCCACCGGCCCCGGCCGGCGCGGGCGCGGGCGCGGGCGCGGGCGCGGGCGCGGGCGCGGGCGCGGGACGCTCCTCGCTCATCCTGCTACAGCCCGAGGTCGGCGGCGTTGTCGCGGAAGAGCTCGCCGTCGCGGATGTAGCGGCGCACCATCTCGGCGCTCTTGTGGCCGGTCTGGGCCATGATGGCGCGCTCGCTCTTGCCTGCGGCGGCGGCGGCGGTGGCCAGCCCGGCGCGCAGCGAGTGCCCGCCATACTGCGTCGGGTCGAGGCCCAGCGCCGCGGCCTGGCCCTGCACCAGGCGCGCGACGGCCTTATCGGACAGGCGCAGCGGCAACAGGCGCCCCCGGCGGTCGAAGCGGCGGAACAGCGCGCCCTCGGCGATGCCGGCCGCGGCGAGCCAGGCGTGCAGCGCGCGCGCCGGGCAGTGGCGGCCGCCGTAGGGGATGCCCACCCGCCGCCCCTCGCCCTCCTGATCGGTCTTGGAGCGGCGGAGCGTCACCACCAGCCCCCCGGCCGTCTCCTCCACGTCGGCGACGTCGAGGGCGACGAGTTCGGAGCGGCGGAAGCCGCCGGCGAAGCCCAGCAGCAGCAGGGCGCGGTCGCGGCGGCCGCGCAGGGTGTCGGGCAGGGCGTCGGCCATGGCGCGCACCTCGTGCGTCACGGTGGGGCGCTTGCGCGCCTGCTTGGTGCCCTTGGCGCGGCGGATGCCGGCGAGGAGCGTGCGCACGGCCGGGTCGGCGGTGGGCGCGCCATGGCCGGCCGTCTTATGCATCGCGGCGATGGCGCACACGCGACGCTCCAGCGTGCTCGTCTTGAGGCGCGCGGCCGCCGCAGTAAGGTAGAGGGCGACGGTCGGGGGCGCGGCCGGGAGCGGGGCGAGGGCGTGCGCGGCGCACCAGGCGGCGAAGTCGGCCCAGTCAGCGCGGTAGGCGCGCGTGGTGTTGGCGGCGTGCAGGTCCTGGGTGTAGGCGCGAGCTTCCTCCGTGAGCGCCGCGAGCGCCGTGACGATCGCGATATCCATTTCTCTTGGGACCTGTGCATCGACGGCGACGGGTGGCGACGAGGGGTCAATGCTCATAGGAGCGTCCTCCAGTAGCTCTGCCGCTATTTCTGTACCGAAATGCCCGCCTGCTGAAGGCGGTCGTCGAGTCTGTCGTGGGGACAGCACGGATAGCGGCTGCGATAGCGTGGATCGTCGTGGCGATGGCCGCGTCCATGGTTCTCCGCGCTCGCGTGTGTCAGCGCGCCGGCCCCATAATGTGCCCCGCCGCCCTGTCCCAGGAGATGTCGTCGGCGCGCAGGCGCTCCTGCACCCGTTGCTGCATCGCGGGGTTGATCGCACGGGCGGCCGCCAGCTCGATTTGCTTCGCGGTGTACGCCGCCACTAGGTCGCGCGCCTCTTGCACGGGCGCAACGCGTTGCTGGACCACGCCGGATGACACGAGCCAGATATGCTCCTCAGCACGTTGACGGGTTGTCGGGTCAGCAAGAGATTCCGCAATGGTCAGGGCAGCACGCCGCCCCTTGGGATCGCCGAGCACGGCAACGGTCGTCACCAGATCCTCCTGTATCCCCGGATCGGACAGGATTTCATGGCGGCGCAGGTCAGCGTCCATCAGTAGGGTCTCCTGGGTCATAGGGATCGGTATAGGACTAGTATAGCGCATCCAGCTACGTCCGATAAGAGGGAGCTATCGGACGTAGCAGGACGGAGCGAGCGATGGGAGGGACGACAGAGCAGGACGCGGGACGGGCCAGTGGAGCAGGACGGCGCCCAGCTCGGTGCCCCGGCCCACGCCGGCCAATCAGCAGCCGTCCGCAGCCTCGTGACGCTCGTCCTGCAGGGCGTCGGCGAGCGCCACAACCGCGGCGATCTCCGCCCGCAGGCGCTCCAGCGCGTTGACCAGGCGCAAGACGGCGCACCGTTGCGCGGCCGTGCGGGCTTGTGCCTCCCAGCGTCGCGCCTGCGCCGCGTAGCGCTCCAGCATGGCCCGCTGCCGTGGCCCCGTGTACAGCGCAACCATCCCCTCCAGGGTGGCCGCGTCGAGCGTGGAGGACTGCGGGCGGATCGCGTCCAGCAGCGCGCGGTGCTCCGCCATGGTCTCCCAGAGGCTGTCGATCAGCGCGGCGACGGTGGGGAGCTGCGAGAGGGGCTGCCAGGAGGGCGGTGGATGCTCGATCACGGCGCGCCCTCCCGCTCGGGGTGCATCGCGTGAGCGCGGGTGAGCGCGGCGACGACCAGGGCGTTGATCGACGTGCGCGCGTAGAATGCGGTCGTGCGCAGCCACTCGTGCAATTCGTCGCCGACGCGCACGTTGTACTTCACCATCTCCCCGCGCTCGGGCGCGCCGCGCTCCGGCACGATCCGGCCAGCCTCCACCTCAGCGCGGTACGCCGCGACGGTCGCCAGGGCGATGCTGTTCATGCTGCGTCGCGTCTGGAACCCCTGCAGCCGCATCCACTCGTACAACGCCGTCGGGACGCGGCACTGGATGAAGCGCGAGGCAGCCGACGAGGAGTCGGCCGCGTGGTCGTCGGGCTGCGCGGGTGTGCTCATCGCTCATCTCCTCCCAGCACCTATTGTTCCATAGGTCACGCCATAGCGATAGATGGCAGTGGAATGCGAGTGGTACACCTGCACCGCCTCGGTGTGGGGTGGCCCTTTGTCCCCCGCAGGGGGCGCGTTGATCAACGCGCCCCCTGCGGGGAGGAAAAGAGCGATAATCGGAGTGCAGCCCCGCTCGTGACCGTACAACTCCTGGACCGGGTCTACCAGCTCCGCAAGCACGGTGTTCGATTGCCGCGCGCGCCGGCGCTTGTCTACCCGTGCATGCCCAGCTTGTGGAGCCGGCGGTTGACCAGATTGCGGTCGAAGCCGTCCGGGTCATAGTCGCCGCCCAGCCACCGCAGCATCTCGTCGTACTCCGCGCCGCGCCCCTCCTCCAGCAGCTCCCGCAGCTCCCCGTAGGCATGGATGCCGCCGCAGTCCTCCGGTGGGCCGGCCCGCTCGCCAGCGATGCAGAGGGGAGACGGCCGGCGCGGGTCCGGCCGGCCGATCGCGCGCACCACCACGTCGTGCCGCCAATAGTCGCCGAAGTCGTAGACATAGGTGAAGATCGCGTCGATGGCCGGGGCGATAGTGGCCAGCGTCGTCTGCCGGGCGTCGATCACCGGCTCCTCGTCCACGAACGTCGGCTCGTAGATACCGTAGCGCGTGCCGCCCGCGCCCTCGTCGCCGCCTCCGACGACGAACTCGTAGAGGTGGTAGTCTTGCCACAGCATCGTCGCCTGCATGATCTCATGCAGCCGGTGGAGCGTCGTCGCCCCCGGGACGAGCAGGCGCCGCCAGATACGCGGCGCGCTCTCGCGCAACGACACCTCCAGCTCGTAGATCGCCTGACGGTTGGAGAGGCGTGGCATCGGACTCTCCCGTCGCCTACCGCACCAGGCGCGGGCCGAGCCGCTGCAGGCCCGCCGAGCGCAGCGTGCCGTCGGCCTGGACATACACGGCCTGGATGGCGTGGGGCAGGCGCAGCACGATGATCGCTTCCGCCCTGGGGTCGTAGACCTGGAGCATGGCGGCCACATCGGTGCGCGTCTCGGTGGGGGCGTCGGCCAGCACACCAGGCGTTTCGCGCGGCCGCACGTACCAGAAGCGCACGTCGCCGCGGCCGTCGGTGTTGTCGCAGAGCAGGACACCGCGGCCGTGGGTCGCCCGATACTGTGCCTGGGCCTCGTCGCCAGCGCTGGGCACGAGCAGGGCTTGCAGCGTCTCGGGCGTCATGCGGTCCGGGTCGCCGAGCGTGCGGCGCGTCGCCGGCGGCAAGGCCTCCGCACGCCGCCTCGCCCGCGCGTTGACCTGAGCCGTCACGTCCAGGCCGGGTCCCAGGTCAGGCAGCGGGTCAGGCAGCAGGTCGAGCGCGTCGGCCTCGGGCTGGACGGGCGCGCAGTGGACGCCAGTGATAGCGTCGAGGATGGCGTCGAACTCGGCTTCCGTGACCCAGCGCGCCGGCTCCCGCTTCGGGTAGACCGCCAGCAGCTCGGCCTGACCAGCGTGGCGGCCATGCTCGTGGATCGGCCCCAGCACCCATGCCGGCAGCCCCAGTTCCCGGATGCGCCCGTGCATCAGCCGGACATGGTCCTCCAGCGTGCCCGTGGCCTCGTCGGCGAAGACGATGTGCGCCACGAAGGCGTCGCAGCGATCGCACTGCACCAGCTTGCTCTTGATGAGATGGTCGGCGTCGGGGCCGGGCGGCTGCGGCGCTGGCGTAGCGGTACGGCGCGCCGCGTCGGTCGTGGGGTCGCCGCCGGTGCGGTGGTCGAGGATCGCCGTCAGGGCCTCGCTGATCGGCCGGAAGATGGCCAGGCGCGCGGTGGTCATGGGGTCGTCGGCGTCCCCGGACAGCTCGCTCGTGACCTCCGTCTGCTCGCCCAGGGCACCGACGATGAGCCAGCCGAGCAGCCCGAGGCGAGCGTGCCGGAAGCTGTAGGCGATGGCCCCGTTCGTGAGCGTGGCCCGCGTCGCGGTCACCTCCGGCGGCAGCCGGAAGTCGGTCGGCGGCTGTCTAGGCGGGGTGGGCATGGCGCCGCTCCTTTCTGCTCCATCCTGTGGTTAGTGCCAGTATAGTGGATAGCCGCCGGCTGCCACAGGGAGGACCGCATACCCGTGTTGCCCTCACTTTTCCCGCTGCGGCCGGCGCGTTGATCAACGCGCCCCGGGCGGAAGGGAAAGAGAGGTGACCGAGGTGACCGCCGCGCCGACCGTTAGATCCGCTCGTCGACCGCGGCGCGGGCGAGCCGTCCCAGGGGAGGTCGATGCGCGGACGGGCGAGAAGCTCGCGGCACGGGACGCTCATCAGCCTAAGTCATCCCACGCCGGCCTGTGCCCGTCGCGCGCGTCGTAGAGATAACGTCGCGGCCGTCTATCAGTTACGCACGTGCGGGTCGTGATAGGCAGCGGCCACATGTCGCCGCTTTCTTTCTCCCCTGGAGGGCGTGTGTCGGCCTCGACGGGCGACGCACCCGCTGCCGTCCCTCGCGCGTGCTCTACTGCAACGATGATGCTTCACCCTCCCCCCTCACCGCTTGCGCCCGACGCCGGCGATGCCCGCAGCGCGCTCCGGCTCGTCCACGAAGGGATCGTAGGCGTTATCGGGGCGCCACGCTGGCGTGAATATGATGCCTGGCTCCACCAGCGCGAAGCCCTCGAAGAAGCGGGCAAGCTGAGCACGTGAGCGGAAGCCCAGGGGGTGGGTCGTCTTTTCGTACAGGCGTGTGAACTGCGCCACCATCTCCGGCGACGCCCCCTCGACGGTACCCTGCGCGATGGCCAGGTAGCTCCCGGGCGGCAGCGCCGCCGTTAGCGCCCGGACCGAGCGCAGCGCCTCGTCGTCGTCGGGCAGGAAGTGCAGCACGGCCGCCAGAATGAGCGCCGCCGGGCGGCTGCCGGCGAGCAGCCGGCGCACGTCACGGTGCGCCAGGATCGTCGCGGGTTCGCGCAGGTCGGCCTCGACCACGGCCACATGCGGGGGGGGCTCCTTCACCAGGATGTCCCGGCTGTAGCCCACGGCGACGGGATCGTTGTCCACGTAGACGACGCGGGCCGCGGGGTTCACGCGTTGGGCGATCTCGTGAACGTTGCCGACGGTGGGCAGGCCGGAGCCGACGTCCAGGAACCGGTCGATGCCCTCGGCGGCCAGGAAGGCGACAGCGCGGCGCAGGAAGGCCCGGTTGGCGCGCGCCCCGAGCAAGGAGTCGGGGTACACATCGACCAGGGCCTCCAGGGCGGCGCGATCGGCGGCGAAGTTGGCGAACCCACCCAGTGCGGCGTCGTAGATGCGGGCCGGGTTGGGGCGGTACAGGCCGTCATCCTCTTGGTTGTACCAGTGCTCGTGCTCGTGCGGGCCATCCTGCTCGTGCTGCTCATCCTCATCCACGGCCATGCCCTCTCTCCTCCTCTCCCTCATGTTACATCCCGACGGCTCGCTCGGCTATCCCCCGCATCGCAGGCTCGTGTGGCCGTCACGCTCGCCATCACAGGGCCGTCGACAGCCCCAACGACGGGTCCGCGTCCGTGGGCCGGTCGGGGAATGCAAGGACGTGGCGCACCACGCCGACGGTGAGCCCGACGAGGCCGACGGCCGCGCTCAGGCGCGTCCCGCGCCGGGGGCCAGCGTGCACGACGACCGCCACCAACACCGCCTTGAGAGGCACGGCATAGAGGAGCACGGTCAGCCGGCGGGCGCGGATGCGGCGCTGCCCCCACGCGCCCGCCCGGCCCCAACGCGTCGGCGGCCGTAGCTGGGTCAACGCGTCGCGCGCCAGCGCCTCGATCAGGCGCACGGCCTCGTCGGAGCCGGCGAGCCAGCGGCGGCAGGCCGGACACCCCCGAGCCAGGTGCGCCGCGATCACCGCAGCGCGCTCCGGCTCCAGGAGGCCGCGGTCGTAGGCTTCCAACTCGTCGAGCGTGAAATCGTGATAGGGGATAGGGCAGGCGTGGGCGTGGGCTGCGGCGCTCATGATCAGGTGTCCTCCTTGTGGCTCTCTTGCCGCAGTATACGCAACGCCCGCCGCGCCCGGCCCAGCGCGCGCTCGACGGCGACCGTCGTCTTGCCCAGCCGGGCGGCGATCTCGGCGATGCTGGCGCCCTGCGCGCGCAGGAGCAGCATCCCGCGCACCTCCGTGCTCAACGCCGCCTCCTCGAACAGGTCGGCGAGGTCGGCGAGGAGGTCGGCGTCGCTGGGGGGATCGGGGGCGACCAGCGTCGGCAGCGGGGCGAGGGTCTCGAGGGAGATGGCGCGCTCCTGGGCGTCGAGGGCATCGAGGAGGCGCCGCCGCGCGATGGTGAAGAGCCAGGCGCGGAAGCTGGCCAGGTGGTGCAGGTGGGGCAGGCCCTCGTAGGCGTCGTCGAGGGCCTGCTGCGCCACCTCGTCGAGGGCGACCGCGCGCGGATCGGTGAGGCGGGCGAGGAAGGCAACGATCCGGGGTCGGTAGGCGTCGGCCAGACGGAGGAACGCGACCCCGTTGCCGCCCTCTACGGCGCGGACGACATCTAGCTCCTCGTCGGCTTGGGTGTCGTCAGCCACGCATCCGCCTATCCGGGCCATCGGAGTCGTTGTCGCTGCCCATCCCCACCATAGGCGACGATGCGCGACAGCGCAATGTCCGGTTTTGGCTCGTTCGCGCGACTAACTGGTAAGGGGAGATGCAGCGGTGCCCTCGACACAGAGGATGTCGCCCCGGCCGCTGCGCAAGGAGGACAGGGAGATGCCATCCGTAGACCGAGAGACCGGAGGGGAGGGGCACGGAGGGCGTGCCGGGGTGGAGGGGCGCCAGGGAGGGCCGGCTGCACAGCAAGGGGAGGATGTCCTGTTACGCGCCACACTCTGGCAAGGAACTACCGAGGCCAGCGCGATGGCGCGCGAGGTGTTGCGTGGTCTCTTCACGCTGGCCGGCATCGGCTTCGCCGTGGTGGACGGGGGCGGACAACGATTCGTTGGTTTTTGGGCCATTTGACAATAAGTGGCGACGTGGCCTACGGGGTGGCGGCTGAGAAGATGGGCAAGTCATACTCCAGCGGCTCCGGCATCTGCGTCAAGTCCAAGGTGTAGTGCCCGAAGCGATCCAGGTGCGCGGTTCGGTAGGGACTCAGCGCTGCCACCGCCTCTGGATCAAGCGGATAGCCCTCGTCATGGAGCTGCGCCAGAGCACGGCTCAGTTGAGCGACAGTATAGAAGATCAAGCAGTTCGCCACCACGTGGGTATACTTCACGCTCTTGCGCTGCTCCAGGCGATCGTTCTCGGTAATCGTGCCATCATCACCAAAAGCGACCCACTGGACGAAGTGGTTGAAAGATTCGTTCTTGTTCATTGCCGCGTGGATGGTCGCCTGCAGTTCGGGATCGGCGATGTAGCGGAGCAAGAAGCCCGTGCGGACCGCCCGGCCGAGCTCAAAGAAGGCGTGATAGAGGCGGTTCTTGCGTGAGTAGGTGCCGAGCCGGCGCAGAATGGTTGAGGGGGTCAACAGACCTTCCTTGATCGAGAGGGCGACGCGGAGCATGTCGGGCAGGTGGGTCGCGATCACGTCCCAGTCCACCGTCTCGGTGAAGAGCGCGTCAATGTGCGTGTAGTGGCTCTCTGGACTCGGGCGGCACCAGATGAGCTTCTTCCACCCCCGAATGCGGGGATAGAGCTGAATGCCAAGGAGATAGGCCAGGCCGAAAATGGTCGTACTCTGGCCGTGCGTGTCGCTGTGGAGGGCTTCTGGCGCCTCCTCGTGGGCGTCCGGCGCAAAGAACGGATCGAGGATGTAGGACCCCTCGAGCGCGCCGCAGGAGATGAAGTGCGAGAAGCGCGCGATATAGGTGCCCGCGACGTGGTAGTAGGCGATGCCCCCATAGTCGCCGTAGCGGACGTGGCGCTCGGAGAGCAGATTGTCCTCGTAGAGCGCCCAGTGGGTACCGTCAGCGCCGAGCCGTCGCGGCGAGCCCCAGCAGTAGGGCAGCGTAAAGCGGTGGTAGCGATCCACGACCTCACGGATAACGCGGTCGAGGGCGTCTTCACTGATGTGCCGCTGGTTGATCCAGATGATTTGGCGGCGATCTAGGCCGTCGATGGCCCGGGCCAACGGTGCGGGACCGATGTGGCACCCGTACCCGAAGACGGTACTCACATAGCGCGCACGCGGCCGTTCGAGCTTGGCATCGTGCCCGGAGAGCGGACCGAAGAAGCGGTCCCAGCCCAGCCACTGGACCGTGGCAGCCAGCGCCTGTAGAATGCCCACGGGTGGCAGGCGCGTCGTGAGCACCGCCTCCAGCTCCGGCAGACTCTCCGGATCGGGGCGTGCGACGACGGGAGTGAGAATGGGTTCGCCGCTCTCGATGCGCAGAGCCTTGTTGGCGGGGAACGTCTGGTCGGTGTTGCGCGCCGCGTCCTCGAGCCAGGCCCGCACGTGGGCAGCGAAGCGTGGTCCCTCTGCCGGGAAGCCCAGCATCTGGCAGTAGTCATCCACGTGACGCTGGTATGTGTCCAGGGGCAGCAATTGGTGGGTGTAATCGGCGAAGAGTGTGCTGCCCACGATGCAGAGATCGCCGGCTTTGAGATCCCAGAACACCTGCATGCAGACGCAGACCTCGAAGTGCCGCCGGTCGACGCGCGCCGGGTGTCGCCCGCGCGTGCGCTCGCCGGTGACCAACCGCCACCAACCGTCCGGAATCCAGGAGAGGTCGAGGAGGGGCACCTGTCGCCTCTCGCCGGTGGCCGTGCGCTCAGCCCGCGCGGTCGGCAGGGACGCCCCGGATCGCCCCGCGTTCTCCTGGAGAAAGCGGAGGGCCTCCTGCACCCCGGTTTCCTGGGTGGTCGTGCGCAGCGTCAGCGTGCGCAGCAAGGTGAGGAGTGTGGCCCGCTGGCTGCGGTAGCAGCGCCACAGAAACGGGTAGTAGTTGCTGCCGGCCAGGGCCAGATGGGCATCGCACTCCTCGATCAACGTCGCCCCGTGTCCGCCAATGACCGCGTCCATGGCCGCCATGCGCTCCGCAACGGACCCCTCCTGCCCATGGGCGACCACCAGATCGCGCAGCGTCCCCACCAGCGCATCGGTGCGAGGGGCGGCCTCCTCGCGGTGTGCGGCCAGCGCCTGCTTGCCCGCGGCGTTGATCCGCTGCATCAGGCGGATGAACATGGTCCCCAGATCATCGCGGGCGTGCCCGGTCTGCAGGCAGAGCAGGGCGGCCGCCAGCGTGTAGCGTTTATGTGGTTCCAGCTCCATCATGCGCGCGGCATCCAGGCTGCGCGCCTCCGCAGCGAGATGCTCCACCCGGATCGCCGGGATACCGGCCAGGACACTCGCGCCGACCGTGCGGTTTGACAGCCAGCGCTCATGCGCTATGAGATCCTTCAGGTGCGTGCGCGTCGGACGCCCAGGCTCGCTCTTCAGGTCGTGCCACGGCGTCCGGCGTGTGCTCAGGTCGGCAATGAAGAGCGCGTCTATCTGCAGGCGGGCAACGGGGGTCAAGGCGGCAAACACCTGCCGGTAGAGCTGGCGATTCAGCACCGCGCGCACTTTCCGTGCGGCCTCCTCCAGTGTGTAGAAGGCGGGGAGTTCATAGTGCTGATGTAGCAACTCCTCGATGGCCACGTTGATGAGGTCGATGAGGTCGCCTTTGGTCCGTGCGGCCTCGCCGAGGGCACGCACCAGGACGTGCCGTGCTGCCGGGCCGAAGGGCCGCACCCGGAGGTAGTCGCGGATGACGGCCAGGTGACGGCGGCGCGTGCCCGCCGCATCGTAGGCCGCTGCGTCGAGGGCAGCGGTAGGGAGATCCACGCTACGGGCGATGTGCGCGACGATCACCTCCGGCACGTCGCTGAGCGGGATCGGGTACCCGAGACGCTGGTAGGTCTTGAACAGCACC
>JAABUZ0100009393.1_pt1 | contig 11215 bp, 7 predicted proteins | sample 5562091 | NCBI WGS metagenome assembly JAABUZ01 (sample SAMN12813069, study PRJNA571459) | rock metagenome | isolation source: Antarctica rocks | place: Antarctica: Victoria Land, Linnaeus Terrace sud | collected 2015-12-21
CCTCGTAGCCATGTCCCTGAAGTAAGATTGTGCCAAATGTATCGAACTTGGGACTCCGTGAGCTTGGAACAGAACTCACGAAGTCCCTCATCACTCATGACATTCTGACACAACGTGGCTGATGAGAGTTTCAAGTTGTCGGCAGTATATTGCCGCCCTATTGGCTTCACAGAGAAGTCAGCATAGGGAGGGTGAACGTGGTTGTAAGTGGGCTTGATGCGGAGGTTTTCCTTCTCCGGGTCGTAATTAAAAACGATGCCTTGCGCAAGGTGCTCTGCTCTATCCATCGCTATCCGATCTCGAAATTCGTTCGTGACTTTCTTTGCCCGTGCGCTGTTTGTGCGCAGACATAGTACAGTTTGATGCTCTTACCCGACTCTGAAGACGAATCGTATATGCATTTGTAGTTGCAAGCATCCAATATCGAATTCCTAATTTCCGCGATCAGCGCCTTGACGGTTGCAAATCATTATAGGGCCCGAAATCCTCAATGTCTCGTCAATATCGGGGTCAATAAGGTTAATTGTAACAGACTTTGACAGCTCATTGCTCACTAGGTCCTCGATTAAGTCTGAGTATGGTATCGTCACGTCACCCTCTGCATTACGCTTGGACGCTTTTGTAAGATCTGCTCTACAGATTCTTTTGCGACTGCCATCGGGTTTTTTATCAAAAAAATCTTCAGGTAGGTGCTTCAAGCACCGTGTGCAGTAGGCTGAGTTGAACATGGGAATCAAAGCAATGGGGTATAGACGTGTTGTTTTTTAATGTTCGATTTTAGGGGTGTTAAGGTCACGTGACGCAGATTTTCTTCGGGTCGTTAACGTTTGGATTTTCGCCCCGGGTCAATGAAACGAATGTGCCTAATGTATTAAATTGTCGTGAACGTCACTAGTCGCTTGATGCTCAATTTAGGAGGTTCTGAAAGTGCAGTGGCTGCTACATTAGTCTCACCCCGCGGGCTCCTGCCATAGTATCAACTCTGCATCAAGGTCAAGATGACGAGCTCCTCGGCCACATGGAAGGATAGCACTGCACAAGAATCATCGCGATCACTCCTATCTATCGATCAATCCGCAGAACGTACACCTCGTTCCAGAGATGTGTCTCCCACTCGCTCCGCAGGGGTACCTCCTGCGCAAGCGTCACCCACGACCTCCTGCCTGGAACGGATATCCACCAACGAAGACATCACAGGAATCGGTTCAATCCACACGATAAAAAGAAGGCTTTATATCTCACACTTCCTCTCGACATGGAATTTCCGAGGTTTTGAGTTTGGGGCAGTTCTTTTCCTCGCTAGCATCTTTCCTGGAACACTTGCACCACTCTCCATTTACGCATTGGTTCGAGCGGCGTCTGCCATTCTCTCAGCTTCGGCGGTTGGACATTATATCGATAGCGGAGAGCGACTTAAAGTGATCCGCGATTCCATCATTTTTCAACGAGCCGCAGTCGTCGCTTCGTGTGTTATTTTCTGGGTCATGCTCACCGCGAAGCGCTTGATGCCAGAATGGGCCATTTATCTTCTCCTCGGCATAGCAACCTTCCTTGCTTGTATAGAAAAGTGCTGTACAATCATGAACACAGTATCACTTGAAAGGGACTGGGTGGTGGTGATCGCCGACCGCGACGAGGTTGTCTTGCGGAGTATTAACTCGCAAATGCGCCGCATCGACCTGTTCTGCAAACTCCTCAGCCCTCTATTCGTTGCACTACTCGATGGAGTCTCGACCAGAGTTGCAGTACTTGTCACCTTCTGCGTCAACATCGTATCGATGCTACTGGAATTTTTCCTAATAGCTCGAGTATACAAGGCGGTCCCTGCTCTCGCGGATCGCTCAACCCAACCAGAATTAAATGAAGGTAATGCTCAAATGAACCGAAAAAATGGGTCCTGGAAGCTGTCGGCAATGTTTCATGATCTCAAAATGTACTCTTCCCAAAACGCTTTCCTGCCTTCGCTATCGTTGTCGATACTCTACCTAACGGTCCTCTCGTTCGCGGGTCAAATGGTTACATACCTCTTGGCAATTGGCTATACCGCATCTGTCGTCGCCCTTGTCCGGCTTGCTTCAACTGTGCTAGAACTGTCTGCGACCTGGATCGCACCGTTACTTATACAACAAATCGGCCCAGTGAGGTCTGGGTTATGGTTTCTGAGTTTTCAAATGATATGTCTCGGGACTGCAGTCGCAATATTTTGGGCCACAACAGTTCCTCTTTGGGCTGCCTCGGGACTTGTCGGAGGAGTAATTCTCAGCCGCGTTGGATTGTGGGGATTTGATCTCTCTGCACAAATTATCATACAGGAGGAGGTGGAGCCACAGTGTCGTGGCGCCTTCTCGACCACAGAGGCCGCGTTACAGAGTTTCTTCGAGCTGTGTGCGTACGCCACTACCATTGTCTTCTTCATGCCTTCGCAATTCAAGTATCCAGCAATGATGTCTGTCGGCGCGGTCTACGTCGCCGGTGCGTTGTATGCTAAGTCCGTGAGGAACAAACGAGGGCATTTATTGCATGCTTCGAGGTGTATGAAGCCAAGACCAAGAGGATCCGCAGACTTTCTACAGGATGCTCGGACAGACGTTGGATAGCATTTTAGCTTTTGTAGTATGAGGCAACACACGCTCGGATGGTGGGCCTATTTGCAAAGTTGCGACGTGGGGAAATAGCAGGATGGCAGAACGTCAGAATGGCAGAACGCCGCAAAATTTAGTAACACAGTACACACCACTGATGTGAACGAGTGGGTGTGCTCCTGCTCTGGCTTTGGACTATCTCGATTTCTGATTTGGTCCACGCAAAGGAGAACGATGGACAAGTCCCTGCAAATTTTTTCCGAGATGGCGAACGCCGAAGTTGCCCCCCTTTTTAAGTCGTTCCAGAACGGCCGCTCCCGGAAGAAGCCATCCGCACTCCTGCCCAACAGGATCAGTCCATGCAATTTGACATGGCTGACCTTGACAGTGGGAGCGAGGTTGATGATGGTGAAAACGCGACTGAATCTCTTTATGAAGCCATGGAATCGAAACTTAGTCGGATCCGTGAATTTCTGAAGACAGAAAGCGAATTTCCTGGGGACAAGTGCGTTAAGAAACTACTCGAAACGATAGGAGTATCTTTGGACAATTTTCTGGATGATGTCAAGAACAGAAGAAATGCGAGAACCATGAACTCGACCTGGACAAACTGGAAACATCCCCCTAGCTTATACATCAATATAGTTGTTAAATATCTAACTAGCAAGAGCGATAATAAAAAATTACGTGTGGTAGGTGTCACGTGGCGAACTTTTCTCGCTGCTCAATTAAAAGACGTTTCCGTAATTTTCGACGGCAAGCTGAAATACCCCTTGCAATGTCGGCGTCCTTCGCCGCTCGCTTTAGCTCTGCAATCAATGCTTGCCAACCTTGACCTTCATCAATGACATAGCCACAAACACTACCGGAAGGACACTGACGATCTCTCCAAGACCAGCATAGGATGGTGGTATCCTGACCTTGATGAAAGCGCCAGCTGCAAGCAGGATTGCGAGTAGATTGTAGATAGCTGACCAAGCAAAGTTGAAAATAATCCGATAGTAGGATTGCTTGGAGATGTCAAGAAGGGTAAGAATTCCATCGAGACCGCATAGGAGTACAACATCCGAGGTAGCTCGAGTGACATCTGAAGCTGAACCAATTTGAACGCCGACATTTGCTTGTGCAATTGCAACAGCGTCATTCGTGCCATCGCCCACGAAAAGCGTGGTCTTGCCGACAGCGATGAGATTCTGAACATATGCTTGCTTGTCGGCTGGTGATTGACGAGAAGCGACCTTGCTAGGTTGTATGTTGACCAAAGAAGCAACGTCAGAGACGACAGTGGGTTGGTCACCACTGACGACATGGCAAGTGATGCCTCGGGTGCTGAGTTCTCTGATCACCGCTACCGCTTCCACGCGAAGACTGGCTTTGAGGCTGAATGACATGACTGGGCGTCCATCGAGTGAGACACAGAGGGGTGTTAGACCTCCAGCCAGGAGCGAGGCAACGGAGGGGTGAGACGCGACATCGAGCCAGAATGGATTGCCAGCTCTGACGTTAGAACTTTTCCAGACTGCTTCAATTCCAGCGCCAGGGACAGACTTGATGTCCTTAAGATTGAACGGTTGTATGTTCCGTGCCCGCAAGCTCTTGGCAACCGCCTGCGAGACTGGATGCTCATTGTCTTTCACAAGGGCGCTTGCAAGTGACAGTGCTTCGACATCAGTGAGTTCATTTCCGTGCATTTCTTCGCCAAGCACATGGAGGTCACCATCGGTCAAAGTGCCAGTCTTGTCAAAGATAACGTCTGTAACTTTGAATCCTCGTTCCATGGCATCGGCTTGCTTGATAATAACACCAGCCTTTGCAGCGACACCGCCAGCAACAACAAGAACAAGTGGCACGGCGAGTCCCAGTGCGCATGGACATGAAATGGCCAACACTGCGATGGCATAGGTGATGGAAAGACCAACCGCACCACCGCCGTTCTCTCCACGTATCTTCAATGCGACCACAAGCCAGATGATGAAGACAATGGTCGAGACAGCGATAACCACAGGGACGAACCAACCTGCAAGGACGTCTGCTAGGTCCTGAATGCGAGGCTTCGCGCTGAGTGCATTTTGAACAAGGTTAATTATATCGGTGATGCTGTTCTGGCCCGGAAGACGAGTCAATCGCACGCTCAAAGGACCGGGTCCGTTTAATGTGCCCGCAATGACAGTATCGCCAACAACCTTCGAGACTGGAAGACTCTCGCCAGTAAGCATAGACTCGTCAACAGCACTTTTGCCACGGACAACTTGCCCGTCGGAGACAATCTTCGAATGAGGGGTTATTTTGATGATATCGTTGAATTCGAGTAGCCGTGCATCAATCTCGCTAGAGTGTCCGGAGTCATTCTCAAGGTAAGCAGTCTCGGCTTGGGAAGATCTCATAGACACAGCTTGCACAGCTCTAACCTTCGCATATGATGAAACAAGCCGGCCAAGTAGGACAAGTGTGATGAGTAAAGTGCTCGTCTCAAACAATTCTCCTTGCTCTAACTCGACCCCTGAATGAGTCAACCCAGAAGCGATGACGGAGTATCCGTATGCGGCAGTAATGCTGATAACCACAAGCATGTCCATCTCAATTGATTTGCTGAAAACCAGTGCCTTCAAGGCAGGCGTGTAGAACTCTGGCACTGCGATAGCCTGCACACAGGTTCCGAGAACAAGAGAGATAATTGAGCGTGTCGTAGATGGAACGCCGGTGTCTCCCCAAGCAAGAATCACAACGGGAATGGTCAGGGTTGCTGCGGCAATGAAAGACCACAACTTGAGAATAAATCTCCGTCGACCATCAGCGATAGCACCGTCGTTGCTTGGGGGAGCCAATTTGCCTTCGGAACGAGCAACAACTTCTCGAGCTCCGATAACGAGAGGGTCGAAACTGAGTCGGTATGATTTGCCCGCCTTCTCAATTGACATCATACCGTTGAGCATTAGAGTTGAAAGAGATTGAGCCTCAACTTTGCCCATTAGCACATCAAGCGTTTGGTAGTCGCTGACGATACGAGAGCACTTGAAGCCGGTCTCTCGTTCGAGCTGCTGAAGTGCCTTTTCAGCTCCAACTTTGGACGTATCAACATCGATGTCACCCAAAGCAGCCACGAAGTTGATGTTGACAACCTCCACGCCGTCGACATGATCAAGTACGCCTGTAATCTTTTTGATGCATCCAGTGCAGGTCATACCCAAAATGCTAAATGAGACGTGTTCGCGTGCTGCACCTTGCTCGATATCATGGGCTCGGACACGTGTTGTTGCTTTCTTCTGCAGACGTTCTTGATCTTTCTGAATGCGTACGTCATCGATCGCTGGCGCTGCAGTTTGCTTGCAGCAGTGAGCTTCCTCATCGGTGCAATCATCTTTCTCCCTTTGGGAATCATAAGTGTTTTTATCAACATTTGACTTACAATACCCGTCCTTCTCAGTGCTGATAGCTTTCTTGGTACAGCAAGACTTCTTGCAGTTTGACTTGCCGGCCGCAACATCGTGATTGTTCTTTGAGCGCTTCACAACAGAGCCAGTATCGTGCACAGTAACTGCACTGCAAGACTTTCTCTTCTTGAAAGTAGCAGTGCGTTTTTTCTGGTCGCAGCAGGTTTCGATGCGGCTCAGTACGTTTCTGCATATGCAGATTCCAGCCTCAAGATAGGCGGTATACTTGAGAATGGCTTGCTCAAGATGTGCAGAGTAGGCGTCTCTGGAATCAGCGATGACAGCTTCATTAGCCGACTGGCTACTTGAGAAGGAGAGCGGTTGCGCGTCGCAACAAGAATCTACTTCTTTTCTTGCACGCACAGAGGGAGCTCTCGGCTTACAGCCAAAATCGTCGTCGTGCTTGTCTTCCTCATCAGAGATGCCTGCAGTCATAATAAACCTTTCTGATTTAGCGTAGCAAAGAACATCCTTCTTCTCGATCTCAGCAGCACTGCCAGCATAGGCTTGGTCCTTCTCTCCAGCTGTACAGCATGCGGGTTCACATGAATCCATTGCCACTTCTTCATCGTTCACACAAGTCTGTTCTCCAGGGCAACAACTGTCCTTCCGGGTGACGGAAATCTTATCTTCTTCTTTTGCGCCTGACCCACCACTGCAGCATCCCTCTTTGTGCCAGGTACCAATGTCTTCCGACGCCGTCATGCTCTCAGCACAGCAATGGTCTGTTCCAGGATTGCACACAGAAGCAGTCTCGTTTGTCTTCTTGTTGCAGCACTTCTCTCGACACTCAAGCTCTTCCACGTGAACATGACCGACCTTCCTACAATATTCCTCCGCCGCAATCGCAACGCATATCTCATCACATTTTCGACCGTCCATACAACAGCCGGTTGGCTGGCTGGGAAAGGGGCTTTCGCAAGGGACTTCGTTCATTGGTTTCTTAGATTTCGAAGATTCCATCGCTGCCAGCCTTCGATAAGCGAACGACAGCTACAGAGAAGGTGTGACGAGGCGCCAAGTAGGTGTCAATTGAGGGCCGAGTTCGTAATTCAATTAAACACCTCCGGAGACCAACAAACCTCCTCTATCGGCACAGCGAGTTTGGTTCGCACCACGTGACGTCGACAATATATTAATCGGACTCGACTTGACCCAGAGAAAATTAAATTAGTATCGTGTCCTAGCAACGGGGGACAAAGTCCCTGCCCACCTCCCCACCAAAACTCCATAGCAACCGAAAATTAACCCGTGTTGGAATTCCTCCTACACGAATAAACCTCCAAATAACTCGATAATTACCCTCGTGTCCCCTTTAAAATTTTTGCTTTGTGCTTGATAAATTAAACCAACTACAACACCAGGTCTTTCTAATCATATAGGTCTGTAATCTGCAACAATAATAAGAATGCAAGCTCAATCCACAATATCTCTAGATGAAAGTATGGGTATGGCGCAGTCAGCGTCCAGGCTTAACCAAAGAGTGCGAGCAGCGCGACCCCTGAAAATACAACGACCGAGTGAACCGTGTCAGCTCGAATTTCAGAGATGGTGCGAGTCAAATCTCGAATGTCACGTCTGGTGCAATACAGGCCAGCACAGCCAGGGAAAAATCGGTGTCGTCTTGCAAGGCCATGGTATATTTATAGATGATATGGCCGAAAACTCATCGGCCAGAACCTGCCCATCTCGAAAGGCTTTGTGCAGATCCAACTGTCTAAAATCTACTCCAATTTGTGTTGTTCGTTGCCCGTGCCGTGGAAAAACGTATGATACAGCCATGGTTCAGCCATGCCATCCTCCTTCGGTCAAAATATGCCGATCATCAAGACGCGCCTTTGCTACGTATGAAAATTGGCAGGAAATTGGATTCAATCAGATTATCGATACTGTTGATCTTCATATGGATGGGTATGCTATATGGACCTCTGCATTGCTTTATTTGCCTTCCATTCTCCGAGCACTTCGACGCGAAAACTATACCAGTTGAGGAATAGCCAGAAATTGTTATGGTACTTAGCCACCATAGATTATACTGGGTGCAAACGACGTTTTGCCAAACATTTGTCCTCGGAAACTGCATGAAAGCTTTGTGCGGTGAAACTGCCTTTTTTCTATCTCAAAGTTTCTCCAATTGTTACGTAGTTGATGCATCTCTACTATTTTTGCTTGCCTCCAGGAGACGTTCTGCTGAGGCAAATTCGGATCTGTACGTCTCCAGAGCTTGCTCTACATTGGGTTGAAACACGGAACTGGCCCACTTCCCAATAGACTGAAGCATCCTTATTATCCTCATAGTATCCCAAACATTTGAGATGTCCAAACACTTCGCTATGGGATACAGGTGCGTAGCAAATTCACCATCAGGTAAGTTGGAATGTAGCTCTTCCCGACACGCAATCCATATCTCAAATATAGGACCCTGAAAGCTTACTCCCAAAACCGGAAGATTGCGAGATAAGTCCGAAACAAGACGATTTCGTACCAATTGCTGAAGCATACCAAGAGCTTTAGCCAATCCGCCCGCCATTTGATTTTGTGCTACAAAAAGAGAACTTCCAACCACAGTCTTCCCTTCGACGATGAGAAAAGGATACGCACTGTTAAGATGTGAAGGGCCAGTAGGAGAGGCGCAAACCCCTTTGTGTTTCATGAGCAATGCTAGATACTGAGTAGAGAGAACTGGTAGCTGCTGAAGAAAAGTTTCATTATGATGCCGACGGACGGCACATGGTGTACTAGCCAAACAATAGCCAATATCCGGCTTCGGTTTCGTCAAAACAGAAGCGAGCCCTTCAGCAAAGTTGGGTAACCCTGAGCCATCCCATTGCCTATCACTGTGAACGTAATAGTTCCCACCTATTGCATCGTTCATGATTTGCTTTATGCTGTCTACAAGGTGGTGTTCATCATCATCATAAGGATCGACAGTAGACATCACCTTGCAAGTCAACTCGAACAGTCTATTCCACGTCTCGTCACCGCTACTAAAAGCTGAAGTTGGAATAAAATCAACACCAAAGAGACTTTCGACTTTCTCCTTCATCTTCTCAGGCAGAATACCTTCAAAATTGGAAGAGTGCGTCAAGGAGTTCTTCAAATTGTTTGCTTCCGCGTATGGAATTATTTGATGAGGGAGGAATTTCGTATGAAAAGATACATTGTTGTCGACAAGTGAAACGAAGCGGTACTGGGTTGTGCCGTTGATACTTGTGCCAGCTCCAGAGCTCCTAAGCCCGTCGCTCCCCATTTATTCCAGCTTTACTCTCAATTGTCCAAGATAGAGAAGGAAGAGATCTTCTACAGCAGTCAGCCAGTTGCATTGACTCCGAGTCGCGACGAAATAGGAGTGTTAGGTTTTCCGGTGTCGGTAGACGTCCTATAAATATTGGATTATAATCGCCCCTGTGTGGTTTCAGGATCTGAATCGGTTCTCAACGGATCACAGTCTGGAGGGACACTCAGTGATCGAGAACGAACAAGAGTAACTAAAGCGTGTCTGCCCGCGGCTCTCTCTCTATATACCGCGCTAGGGTTCTAGGGGACTCCTCTTCGCTCCCCTTGCAACCTAACCTTCCAATTCGGAAGGGACCAATGATCAGCTCCCTATATGCGGCAGCGAGCAGTCAGAACCCTTGAGCTCTAAGCAGGCGCCCCGTGCCGATGTAGTCATCTGGTGCTGTGCCCGTTTCGTCCACTTGTCTATTTTCACAGCGCTCTACGATACGGCAATCTAGGGCTCCGCGCAGAGTGTGCAGATAAGCAGAGTAGAGCAGATATGTTACGTAACATAGCAAGAGCAGATGCTCATTTGCTGTGAGGAAGCAAGGCTATTTCCCGTCAGGCACACCACGGGAGAAACCCGTGACCCGTCTGCCGAAGCACAACAAAGGAACTTCTTGTATATAAGCTGGCTGGGGCCCTCCCCCCAGCCAGTGGAATATCTAGTCGACACCCTTGTTCTACTGCCCCGGCATGTCCATCCACTCCAGTCCCCCAATACCAGCCACCTGTTCACCCTTGACGCTCCTGACAGAATATTCTTCTCTTCTATCTCAGGTCTCTGGTTTCGCTAGTACTACAAACTAGCTTGCTCTTTCATGTCGGCATTCCTGACAGATCAAGAAGCTGCATCCAGCAGCTCAATTCCTCAGGCCATTACCCAACCACAACCTAGTCCTTCGTCTACTGATGCATCGTTGCGGGAGATACTGGATCAACTAAGGACTCTCACCCTCAATCAACCCAATCCCAACTCTGAAGCTCCGGTGGTAGAGAACCCTGCTCGGGAGGTCGAAGTGTTGGATGGACTACCGCCTCTCCAGAAAGTAAAGCTGCCTTTTCCTCCAAGGTACGATGGTACTCGGGAAGTCGCTGTGATAAACGCTTGGATAGATTCCATCAAGGATTACTTCCTGTTAACCCAGATTCAGGACGGGTACCAGGTCCGCGTCGCAGCCCAGTTGCTCACTGGATCGGCGAGAAAGTGGTACGTACAGTGGAAGGATCATCGCCAGTTGCAAATGATGCACAGAATCAATGGAAGTGTACGTATGCATCAGGGCGAGATCAGTTTCAAACCGCATACTGAGCCAACTTGGGAAGTATTTCGCGTTGCATTGAAGCACATGTTTACTCCACCCCACCACATTCGTCAATGCTACGACAAGCTTGCTTCGATGTCACAAACGGGTTCAGTGGCCCAGTACACCGATGCCTTCATTGACCTTATGCTAGAGCTCCCCGCTAGCGTAAAAGAAGCTCAAGCGGAGTTCTTCATAAGCCGATATATTTCGGGTCTCAAGTACTCCATACAGAAAGAAGTGAGGCTTAGGGAACAAAAGGACATCGAGACCGTGCAAGGTCAAGCAATCCAGGTAGAAGAACCCTTGCGCAGGGCCCAAGACTCCTTTCCGATGAGTTTGAAGGGCCGCGCACAAAACATCTACTCCACCGGGAAACCTTAAATTAATCGAAATGAAGAAACCGCCCGGGAACCTGGCCGAAAAAGGTCGAGGCCTTACCAACGCTGTTGCCCATCGCCGCGACGGATAGCTCAGGACTCCTTAGTGGACGGTACTTGGCTAATGGGATAACTAGTACGGGAAAGTATCGACGGGACGATAAGTCTGTTAGCAAGATTCTCAAGACTGGGCGATCAGCGCTCCAGTCTTGTTTATATACTAATTCTTCCATTGAACC
>JAABUZ0100009397.1_pt1 | contig 11212 bp, 12 predicted proteins | sample 5562091 | NCBI WGS metagenome assembly JAABUZ01 (sample SAMN12813069, study PRJNA571459) | rock metagenome | isolation source: Antarctica rocks | place: Antarctica: Victoria Land, Linnaeus Terrace sud | collected 2015-12-21
CGGCGCAGAAAGTCGTCGAGGGCGGCGCGGTCGCGCTCCAGCACGTCCTCCCAGCGGGCCAGCGCCGCGCGCCCCGCCGCCGTCAGCAGGTACGCGCGCCGCTCCGGTCCGCCGTGGCCTGCCTGCCGCGTCGAGCGAATCAGGCCGTCGCGCTTCAGCCGGTGCAGCAGGCGATACAGGTTGCCGCGATCCGCAGCCGACCCGACGTCCCAGCTGGTCAGGCTCGCCAGGAGCCGATAGCCGTGCGCGGGCACCTGACTCTCGCTCAACAACAACAGCACACAGGGCTCAAAGAAGCCGTGCAGCAGGCCGCTGCCACGCACCCGCCGCGAGGGCTCGACCGGACCCAACGACATGACCACACGCTCCTCGGCGTATCTGTCAACGACATCTACTCTAGCACGGGGACGGGATGATGGTCAACTTGTAAGGCGTCAGAGTCGGTGAGCCGGTCCCACATGTCCCGGCTACCACGCTCATCCATTGGTACGCCCGGATGAGCGTGGTAGCCGGGACAGCTCGCTCCACACACGTCCATGGCGGCGCGCACGCGCGTGCAGTCTGTCGTCATCATGGCTGTCTTCTCCGTCTCGTCGGTGTGATCGTGTCATCGTGTGATGGTGACTGTCGCTCCCGGCGCGGCCGGCGTGCGGCCGGGGTGATCCGTCCCGCGGCGACAGATGACGGGCCGTGGCGCGACACGCCGCTGGGGGAGGGGGGCTGGCGCCGCGTCGGCCGCAGGGCTCTGACGGGTGAGCCAACGCCGCGCCGAGTGCGGGGTGCGGCACCCGATAGCGCGTCACCAGGCGCGCGTCGTCGTCGGCCGTCAGCACCTCGACGGTGCGGGCGCCGTCCCCGCGTGGACGATCCAGGAGCAGGGACGGCACCCGGACCCGCAGGGCCTGCACGGCGCGGTCGGTGCGGGTCGTGCGGGTGGGTCGCGTAGCCGGCATCAGGGGGCCATCTGCTAGCTTTTCTCCATCCAGTCGTCCTCCCCGTCGTCCGCGCGCAGGCCGTACGCGAACCGCGCATTCAACTGTGCGTCTAGGCCCAGGTCGTGGGCGTTGCGGCCACCCGCGCCCTTGTCCTGCTCCGTGATGGCTTCGTCGGCGCGCGACGACAGCGCCGGCGAAGGCGCTATCAGGGTGTGTCCCTCCCGCGTCATGGTCGAACTGTGGCGTGCCATGCGTGTCCCTCCTTGCCTGCTGTGACGGACCCCTGCGGTCCGTGAGCGGTCCATATAGATGAGGGCCTGTCTGGCGCATCCACAGGCGCTCCAATCCGCAGCGATTGGACGCCTGCGTGCGTGCTCCGACAGGCTTGTTGTCGCGCAGGACGGGGCCACTGAGAGCACTCACAGCAATCCGCGCCGAGTCATCAGACAGGCCCTAGCTGCGGGGGGGGCGGTGCCACCGGGTCGGTGTCCGGTGACAGGCCGGAATCTACCGTACGGGCGCGCCGCGTGTCGCGTTATTCTTAGTAGAAGGTGGAGGTATCGGGCACGGTATAGCCCTCGACCATGGGGAGCTCGTCCTGGGTGTTGTCCAGGAGGAGCCGCTCCGGCATGAGGTGGTCTGCGTCGGGCTCCCTGGTCACGACGACCTGGCCCTCCTGGATCGCGTGGAGCGCGGTGAAGGGCACGTACAGATCGCGCTGCACACGCACCACGACGCCGGTCGCCCCGACCTCCGTCACCTGGCCGATCCGCTCGGTGTTCTCTCCCTGCACGTCCATCCCGGCCACGATGTCGCTACCTGTTGTCGTCATAGATGGGGCCTCCTTGTCGCGCTAGCGGTGGCATGTGTCATCTGGACCCATACGTGAGGGGGCGGCACAGACGATGCCGCGTGTGGGTGGGAGCGGGCGGTGCGGGCGCGTGCCACGAGGCACGCCGTGGGCATCCCGCCGCGCCCCTGAGCCTAGCTGCTGGTAGTGTACCATGACAGCGCCGCATCATGTCAACAGCGCGTAAAAGGACTTTGCATCATCGAAGATGCGCGGCACGCGCCACAGGTGGGGTCACACGGGGATAGCGGCGTCGATCAGACCGTGCCCGTGCTGGCCCGGTTGCACGCGGACACGCCCGCCACATGCGGCGCGAACGCGCCCTCCGGGACAAACGTTCGATCGCGGGTGGCTTGGGGACGCCCGTCACACGGGCCTTGATGATGCTGGCCGCGCACAGCGCCCGTGGCCCACGCGCGCGGCAGCTGCAGCAGGGGGCGGTGGTGGAAGCGGGGGCGTTGCGGTGGTGAGGGGAGGGCGTGCGGTGTCGCGCGCTCAGAGTGGGATGGCCAGCTGGGTGACGGCCGCGTAGGCGAGCCAGAGGGCAGCGGCAATGGCGGCGAGGAGAGAGAGCGCCAGGATGAGCTGGGCGAGGAGGCTGACCAGGCGCATCCAAAGAATCGCTGCAATCATAATCTCTATTATAGCGCGTCGCTGCGACGATTGTCCGGCCCCCGTGTAAGAATGCACCTAAGATGATAGCGGTGGTGACGTCATTGTGGGGTTCGTAGCGACGGGTGAAATCGGCTCGCCGTGAGCGCGAATAGCTCATGGATGCGAACGCAAAACGACGTCGCCACCCCTATCAGGAACTCTGACGCCTGACACTTTCGGCCGTCTCTTGACCGCCAGACATCCTATGAAGGGGGGGCGCGGTCAGGGCCGGTGTGCACGGGCATAGGCGTCGGCCTGCCCCCACAACAGACGGAGCACGCGGGCGAGCCAGCGCTGTTCGGGGGCACAGGTCCGCGGCGCGTGGTCGCTGTAGAGCGCGAGCGTGAATTGGACGTTGTGGTACGTTTCCCCAGCCACCAGCGTGCAATGGGTCGGCGTGACATAGCCGCGCGCCCAGGCCGTCGGGGCGACGGTCGTGCGGCCTCCGAACGGGAGCAGGGGTAGGGCGTTACCGCCATCGCCGCGCACGCTCGCGGCGCGGGCCTGGGCGTTGTGCCGCGCGGCCAGCGCCAGCGTCGGCCAGACCGTCGCGTCGAGGAACGCGCCGGCCGGTGCCAGGCCACCGGGGACGACGCTCCAGCGGTAGTCCGTGCCGCCCCGCGCATCGTGCATGACGATGGAGGTACGCGGCCCGCCGGGGGCGGCGGGGCCGGGTCGGCCGAGTGAGGCGGTGCGCCAAACCACGGGGGCGGGGTGGATCGTCCGGGCCTGACCGCCGGGCGACACGCCGCGGGCCAGCGACGACGCGAGGAGAGGCAGCGTTCACACGCCCCAACTCTGTCCCCTGCCCACTTCTCGTCCTCCTCCCTCTGGGCTGATGGCCGCCCGCGAGGGGTGCGCGCCTGGGTGCATGCCCGCATCGTCCTCCCTTGCGGGGACGATACAGGGCCTCGCGCAGCGGTGCCATAGCCTTTTCGGTGGGCGCCCCGCGCGCTCGGCCCAGGGTCTCTCGACGGCGCTGCGTGTTGAGCCTCGATGTAGAACTTATGTCCTATTATACATGATGCAGGCGGGTGGCTGCGGTGGCGTCGCCGCCGAGCGGCGGAACGGATGCGGGCGGGGCGCGAGGACGGGCGCGTGGGGCCGGATGGTGTTGATCAGGACGCGCTGATGGCAGGCGACGCAGGCGTAGGCGTGGGCAAGGTGAAGGGGAAAAAAGGGGGCGAGCCAGCGGAGGGCGCGGGGCGGGTGATAATGGTAGGTGGCGCGGAGGACGAGGGCGTCGTCGGTGCCGCAGTCGGGGCAGGGAGGGCGCGGGCCGGGGCGAAGCATGGCGGCAGCCTTTGCGCGAAGGCCCGGGCGTCCCTGCGGTGGGGCGAGCGGCGGCACCGGGACGACACGGGACATAGACGATGGAGGCTGCTGGGGAGACTATAGCAGGTGCGGGTGGATGTCGTCAGGGTGCGACGTGGACTTGCTCACATGACAGGTAACGCTGGTGGGAAGGGCATCTTCCGCATAGGGTACGCCTCAGCATTCAAGGAAATAGTGCGCATCTGCCCCTCCTCCATATATATTGCCTATCACCCTTACCTTTAATGAACTGGACTCATGATTTTTCTCAGGCTGGATGCCTAAAGAGATCTTCCCACCAGCGTTACCTGTCATGCGAGCAAGTCCACCCGATGTTGCGTGGCCGGGCGCGATCCTCGTTGTACACCAGCACCATGACCCGGCACGCCCCCACATCCAACCCCTGCTCCTGCACTCGCTCCCGGAAGGCGCGCGCGTTCGCCGCCCGCTGCTGCTCCGTGGCGATCCCCCGCACGCTGATCCGCAGCCCCGGCGTCGAGCGCGCCACGCTGCGCGCCTCCCCTCCCTCCTTCTGCCACCGCTGCACCGTCCTGACGCTGATGCCGAGTTGGCCGGCCAACTCCTTGTTGCCTGCGGCCACCTGCGCGCGCCCCTCGCCGCCCCCCAGCTCGTGCACCACGGCGCGGATCGCCGCCGGCGTCAACTCCACGTCCGCTGCCGCCACGCGCGCCTCGTAGGCCCGCGCCAGGTCCTGCCCCAGGTCGGACACGCTACGCCGCCCCCCAATTCGCCGACGCGTCTGGACGCGCGCGCCATGATCCGCGCTGCTCTCCACGGGGAGAGGGGTAGCCCACCTGGGCTATTGCCGCTAGCCCAGGTGGGGGATTATTCTGCCTCACACGCATCTCCAGCCCCCGACGCGCCGTGTCGCTGTCCGCGGGCGCGGGGGACCAGGCGTCGCACATCCATCCCACACGAAAGGAGCATCCCATGTCCACCTCCCTCTCCGCTCCCCTGCCCCCGCGCGTCGCCGTCCTCGACGACGATCAGGCGATTCTCATCCTGCTGCGCCAGGTCCTGACCGACGCCGGGTACGCGGCCCGCACCCTCCGCGTCGGCACCGGCACGCAGGACGTGCTGCGCCTCCTCGCCCCCGCCGCCATCATCCTCGACCTCCCCGCCGCCGCTGATGCGGCGAGCTGGCGCCTCCTGGCCCTCCTCGCGCGAGACGATCAGCTGCGCCGCATCCCGCTCGTCGCCTGCGTCCCCGACGACGGCCGCGCGTCCGACCGCGCCACCGCCCTGCGCCACCCGGTGTCCACCCTCGTCCGCAAGCCCTGGACGCTGGGCGTCCTCCTCGCCCCCCTGGAGCGGCTGCGGGGCCGGCACGAGAGCGCACATGCTAGGTCACCCCTGCGGGCGTCCGCTCCGCTCTAACCGCGCGCAGCGGCTTCAAGAGCCGTAACAGCGTCCCGAGCCCGCCCCCCGCCGCGCCGTCGAAGGCTGGCAGCACCGTGTCCAAGGAGATCGCCGCGTCCTGCACCTTGAAGTGCCCCAACCCCGTCCCCAGCGTCACCGACGGCGGGCATGCTTTCACCGGGTCGGGCTCGTCGCTCACGAGGTACACCGCGTCCTTGTGGACCGCCACGGGCGTATAGCCCGCCGCGTCCATCTTGTGCAACGCGCGCGACAGGTTGGCGTTGGCCTGCGCGATAACGAGGTGCCGCCAGTCCGGCCGGTACAGCGGGCTGCGCTTGTCGCGCTGCCACACGCTGTTGAAGCCGCTGATCGTGAGCGCGTAGGTGTATTTGAGCGCGCCCAGGGCCAGCCGCCCTGCTGGCGTCGTGTCGTCGTAGAGCGCCGTCCGCGCCGTGCGCAGCCGCTCGTACCACGTCTCCATCGCCCGGCTGTGCTTCGTCCAGACGTACGCCTCGGTGATCGCCACGGCCTGGCCCCGCTCCAGCGCCCACGCCACCGTCGGCGTGCAAGCCCACCGCTCCTCGGCACCGGCGATCCGCGCCAGCCAGTAGCCCGGCAGCTTCTTGTCGAAGGGCAGCTTTCCGGCCGCGTCGCGCCGCTCCTCGATGCCGGACAGGCCCAGCTCCACCACGCTGGCGACCGAGAGCCACTGCGCGTTCTTGTCGTAGCTGTGCAGGTACGCCTTCTCGCGCTCGGCCGGCGAGAGTGTGCGCAGCCAACTCAGCTCTGTCACCGTATCGGCCTGCCCCGCCGGCGCGGGCAGCCGCGCCGGGTACTCCCGCTGAGAGCCGGCCCCGCGCTTGCCCAGCTCCTGCAGCAGGTCGATCCCTGTGCGGCCCGGCGAGCGGTAGTACGGCGCGCCCACGGCTTGGGCGTAGGCCAGCAGGCCACCCAGCAGCGTCGCGCCGTCGGTGTCGAGCCCCCAGACCGCGTGCTCGTCGTAGAGCGGGAACACGAGGGACACACCCGAGCCGGCCTCGCCCTTCTTGCGCAGGTCGAGCCAGGGCGTGAGCGCCGTGGGGAAGGCGTGCAGGTCGTCCAGGCCGTCCGACACGAACGCGTGACGCAACTCGCGGAACTGGCCCGCCACGGCGAGCGTATCGGGCAGACCGATCGCGCGCACCCAGGCGTCGGTCAGCCAGAGTTGGGTCAGACCGTGCCGGCGCGCGCCCTTATACAGGTCACCGACGTGCCGGATCGCGCCTCGGATGGGGACGAGCGACCCATCGGGCAGGTGCAGGCCGTCCACGTCGAGCACACCAAGAGGCGTCACTGCGTCCTTCGATGCCATTAGTCCGTACCCCTTACATCGTGCCACCCACGTTCACCGCAACACCGATCCTGTGTCGGATCGGTGGCTTAGGGGTGGGCCACGCGCTACCTATTCCTATCGAAAAATGCGCTGGGTGAACGTGGCGATAAGCATCGCCTCGATGAGAAGGCCAACAACGGCCTCGCCGGCGGCCCATGCGCCATGCCCGACGCTCCCCATCACCTCGCTCGGGAGGAAGCCGCGCCCGTGGAAAGACGTGAAGCTCAGGATGACTGCCTGCGGCCACCAGGGCAGATAGTGCGGCATGCGATGCGCGCCATAACCATAGGGGATGAGCCAATAGATAAGGCTGAAAACGAGAATTGTCACCGCATACGTGCAAAAGCTACGCATTGGTCGATATCCATAGCCGGAGACAAGGCAAACGAGCCCCGAAATTATGAAAGCGGGGAAGCGATGTTTCTGCCGCAAGTCCCTGAGCCTCCACACGCGAGCCCGATAATCTAGTTCCGATGCCTCGGCATTAAGCCCCTGAGCGCGAAGAGCAAGGGCAAGTTGCTGATTGGCGCGTGCAGCCACGGGTGCCTCTTCGTGTTGGTCATCCCCCAACCTCATCCCCTTTAGGAGAAGGGACCAATCCGCGGATGCGAGGATGACGTCGTTCCAGATGGTGTCAACGACAGACACAAAGCCGAGATCCTGATCCCCTAGCTTCGCTCCACCGAGATCCGTTCTTATTCCGAAGACAGCATGACTTAAATTAGCCCCCGCCAATTTCGCTCTCACGAAACTAGCTCCTTGCAAGTCCGCCTTATAAAAATTGACCTCCCGAAAATCCGCCTTGAAGAGGTTGGCCCCCTGTAGGTCGGCCGCCGTGACATTGGCCCCCCTAAGGTTGGCGTTGACAAGGTCTGCTTTGCGTAGGTTGGCCCCTTCTAGATTGGCCCCCCTAAGGTTGGCCCCTTCCAGGTCCACTCCCCTAAGGTCGGCCTCCTCCAGGTCCACCCCCCTAAGGTTGGTCCCCTTCAGGTCCACCCCCCTAAGGTTGGTCCCCTTCAGATACGCCTTCGCGAGTATGGCCTTCTTTAGGCGCGCTCCCGCGAGGAAGACATCCTTTAGATGTTGCTGCACGAGGCCGCCCCCTTCTACGGACAGGCCAGAATCGCCTAGCATATAGGTGAATGGCGCGTCTAACCGCCGTTTAGCCTTGGCCTTGTCGGTATCGGAGAAGGCATGGGTCGCTACCCCAAAAGCATCCGCTCCACTGAGTACCTCACGATCAAAAGGGCCAAGGCGAGCACCATGGCTACTCTCCATCTCCCACCCGTGCAGCATCTCCTCCAATTTAGCCTGCCGTTGCTCAGTAGGATATGTGCCCCAGCTATTCTCCGTCGCCCCTAGTTGTCCGTCTGTCGCGCTCATGCCTAACCCTCTTCACAAACACAGCACCCATACATGCTAGTCATGCTAGCCCGATTCATGGGCGTACTTTCCCCAACGCGCGCTCTCGCGCCCGGCGTTCCTTGCGCGGGCAGCGACAGGGCGCGGCGCGACAGTGGGCGCACCGCTTGATGGACACGGGCGATCCTCTCGTTAGGGGGACGGTCGTCACGGGAGGCGGTCCCGTGGCCGCGGGTGAGGCCTTCCCCTCGCAGGCGCAGTCCCCCTTGCGCCGGCCACACCCCGCGCACTCGATCAAGTGCCCGTACTTCCCGCCGAAGTAGTCGATGGGGGCGACCGGCCCCTCCTCGGGTGGCCGTTCTCGCCGGATCTTGTCCAGTTCGACGCGCACCGTGTTGATAGTGATGGTGCGGAAGTCAGCCGCGCCACGCAGTGCCTCGATCAGCAGCGCCTCGCCGACGGTGGGATCGACGACCAGGCTATGGAGTTGCTTGTTCAGCCGGTCGGCCGGCTCCGCGCCCATCAGCTCGCGATAGACGGCCCGCCAGTGCCGATCCTCGGCGGCCATGTCCTCCCGGTCGATCACGGTCATGACCGGCACCGCCCCCTTCTTTGCCGCGCGCCGACGCATCTGCGGCGTCCCGACGTCGTAGCTGTTGGGCAGGCCCCGCCCCTGGGGCGTGACACGCACGTAGCCGGCCGCCTCCAACTCGCGTAGGTAATTGTAGGCGCTCTTGTAGCAGGCCCCGACATAGCCCGCGATCCGCGCCACCGTGCGGATGCAGCGCCCCTGTCGATTGCTGTGGTGCGCCACCATGACGTAGGCCCGCTTCGCCCCCTGGCTCAGGTCAGGGTCGCCGAGCACAGCGTTGGGCACGGTAGCATAGCCGGTCTCGTCGTCCCGCGCTGGCGCGGAGGCGAAGTGGTAGATGTTGGCATGGCCGCGGCCACCGCGTGTGACCGTGACGAGCGCGGCCCGGCGCAAGTCGGCCGTGCGCCGCTTGACCGTGCGCGTCGAGCAGCCCAGCTCCGCGGCGAGATCGCCCTGGTAGGGGTGGCACTCATCCGCGTCCCAGGCATAGGAGATCAGCAGCACATGGGCCAGCCGGTCGTTGTCCAGCGGCGCGGCGTCCAGGAATGGGCGCGGGATTTGCGTCCACCCCGCGCGCGGCGTCGGGCCGGGCGTGGCGATGGGCTGCTCCACCGCCGCTGTCGCATGCGCGCTCACCAGGCGCTCCCCGCGCGCAGGGCGCGCAGCCGCCAGTAGCGGTACTCGTCCCACTCCCGCGCCGAGGCCGCGGCCAGGGCGTGACGGCGACCCTCCGTGCGCCGCGCCCGCGCACACTCGTCGTCGTCGGGGCGGTGGCCGGCCAGGTCCGCGCGCGCCCGGTCGAGCACGCGGGCCAGGCGGGCGTCGTGGGGCAGGGCGATGGCGATCCGCGCGCGGCTATTGATCGCCGTGGTGTGGTCGGCGCGGCCCAAGGCGTGGGCCGTCGCCGCATTGGTCAGGTGGTAGTCCTCGGCGAGCAGGTAGGCGCAGAGGTGCCGCGCCTGGACGGCGTGGGTCGCGCGGCCCGGCCCCAGGATCGCGGCGGGGGTCACGGCGCTTTCGAGGCCGTACACGTCGGTATAGGCGCGGGCCACGGCCGCGATGATGGGCGTCGTATCGCCCGTCCCGGCGCGCGTCCACGCGGGGGGGGGGGCAACCTGTTGACACGCGCGCGGGTCCGCGCTATCCTGTCGAGAGAGCATGGGTGTGCTTTGAAGCATAAACGCCTCCTGAGCAGGCCCGCGACCCGGTTCGGAGATGGCTACTCCGTCGGGGCCGAGGCCTCCGTGTTGGTGGCTCTGGTGGTTCCTTTTTCCGTTGGTCACATCAGGGCCGGATGATATAGCTAGTTAGTCTTGGGCAAGGTAGAGGCTCACCGGGTACCAACCGGTGGGCCTCTACCTTTTGCGGCCATAACGGCCGCGCATCGTGCTACATGGCGCACTCCTTCATGATGAGCATTGTAGCCCACACACTCCCCCTGCGTAAAGGCGGCGCACGCACGCACGCCCTGTCCCTCCCTACACGGCGCTATCCCGCGCCTCATGAGTGTGGTCATGGCAGGCCCGTCCAGTCGTAGGCCGTGCCATGCTTCACGGGGGCCGTGGGCAGCCGCGCCGGCCGCGCCGGGTCCGTCGCCGCCAGCGGGGCCAGGTCCGTCGCCGCTGAGGCCGCGGGCGCTGGTGGGGGTGTCGTCGGCGTCGGTTGCACCAGTACGCGCACCGGCGCGCGGGGCGTCCCGACGGGCGTGGCTCCCCGCGCCGCGTTGGGCACGGCCACCACCTGTGCGTCCTTCCGCGCGGGTGTGATGGCCGCGGGCGCGGGTTGGGGCTCCGCAGGGGCTTCGACGCACGCGCTGGGGGCGGGACGCGTCATCAACCGGCGCATGGCCCGCACGGACCACATGGGCCGCGTGCGCAGGTCCATCGGCCGCGCCTCGCGCGCGATGGCCACGACGCGCCGCCGCGACGAGGCCGCCAGGTCGTCGGGGAACAGCAGGGGCACGCCGGTCTCGCTCACCGATTGGCTGCCCCGGTCGGGGCTACGGCCGAACAAGCCGGCCGTCCGCGACTCGCCCTCGCCGTGGGCCAACACGGTGCGGTTGCCTAGCGCATCGCTCGCCCACTTCGCATCATCCCCGCGCGTCCCGCCCAGCCAGGCCAGCACGTTGCACGAGTCGATGATAGCCTTCGCCCCCAGCTCCCCGTAGTCGTCGACTAACTGGCTGAACGACTGGAAGCTAATGACGCGCGCGATGCGCGGCTGCCGGCAGATGTTGAACCACTTCGGCGCGTTGGGGATCGCGCCCATCGTGCCGAACTCGTCCAGCAGCATCCGCACCTCGCGCGCTAACTCCCCCTTCGGGAGTGCGCGCGCGCGGTCCAGCAGCACGGTGAACATCGTCGTGAAGAGCGCCGCGACGAGGGGCCGCAGCGTGTCGTCGCCGGCCGGGATCACGATGTAGAGCGCCACCGGCCGCCGTCCTGTCCGGCCGAGGCGGTCGAGGTCGAGCGTGCCCTGGCCGCCGACGACGGCCTTGATGGCGGGGTCGGCGAGCGCGGAGAGGCGCGGGGCCAACCCCGAGGGGATGGAGGAGCGCAGGTCGCGGTGCTCGGCGATGAGCCCGAGGAACTGCGTCGCCGGCCCCGTCTCCGCGCCCGATGGCCCCTTCTTCAACGCCTTCTCGATGGCCTCCACGTTCGGCTGTAGCAGCAGGGCCAGCAGCTCGTCGAGCGTGCCGGAGGGCCGGCCGGCCGCGGCGGCAACGGCGTGGACGTGCATCACGCCCGCCGCCA
>JAABUZ0100009398.1_pt1 | contig 11212 bp, 9 predicted proteins | sample 5562091 | NCBI WGS metagenome assembly JAABUZ01 (sample SAMN12813069, study PRJNA571459) | rock metagenome | isolation source: Antarctica rocks | place: Antarctica: Victoria Land, Linnaeus Terrace sud | collected 2015-12-21
TACGGCGACTACGTGGGCGGCCAGCGCGTGATCAGCCGGTTCAGCCTGCTACCCCGCCAGGACGGCGCCCGGCTCGCGGCGCCGTCCCGACACTGGAACGTCGACCGCGGCGACCCCCGCTGAGCCGACCGCTGTCCCGTGGGCCGATCCCTTGTCGGGTTTGACACCTTCTTCGATGGACCAATCGGCGGTCGAGCCGCGGATCGGCCAGCATCAGCTCGCGGCCGCCCGGTCCCGCGCGATTCCGGCCAAGGTGGCGCCAATGCCTTAGGCGGTGTCGGACCGGCGGGCGCCGGTGATGTCGGTGAGCAGGCTGGCGAGCGTACGGATGTGCAGGGGCTTCATCCCTGCAGGCAGGTAGCGGTTGTTGATCAGGTTGCGCAACTCCAGTGCGCGCTGCAGGCGGTCGTCTTGGCCGTGAGTACGCCAGGTCGGCGGCTGCCCGGCAAGCCCGGCGGCGTGCCCGGCGTGGGCGTAGAGGTAGTGGCCGCGGGGATCAAGGACGGGGCCGCGCAGGGTCCTCGCGCAGTGACCGGTCCGGCAGCCGATCCGGGTGCGGACGTCGGTGTGGTCGATCAGTCGCGCTCCGGACTCCCGTGGGACGGTCAGCATCAGCCCGGGCAGATAGATGCCGGGGATCGGCCCCCCGGGTGCGGGGGTCCCCGTCCGCACTGACCCGTCGGGGCTTCTGCTGGTCGGTGAGTGCCATACGGTGATCCACCGACTCCAACAGGCCGAGGCCGACCGAATAGTGGACAGCGGCGCCGCGGGCGACCGCGGTCTGCCCGACGGTCCCGGACCACCCGGCGGCGACCGTCACGCCCGCGTCGGTGAACGCGCGCAGCCGGTCGAACCCGCGGCGGATCTGGCGGGCGCTGAGCTCCTCACCACCGAACGGGGACAGCCGAAGCTCCAGCCGGGCCAGCCCGAGCCTCGCGTACTCGGCGGCGAGCTCGGCGACGCGGTCCTGTGGGTACTTCGTCGACAAGACCACGACCGCCCGCACGGGGCTGTCCTGCTCTTGGACGGTCTCCTGCGCCAAGGCCAGGTTGAGCTCAGCGCTGCGCTGATCGGTGACGAACACGTGTGGCGCCGTGACCGCTGTTGCCCCGGCGGGGTGGATGTCGATGACCTGGCGAACCAGCTCGCTGCGGTCCGAGCCGCTGGTGGCCAGCACGTCGACATCAAGGGGACCGGCTGCCGCGTAGGGCAGGGTCGCTGCCGACAACCCGGGCACGGTCAGCCGGTCGGTCATGGGGTCGATGAAGACGTCGACGCCAGCGTCGCGGGCGGCCTCGACGACTCCGCCCTGCACGTTGCGCCACCGCGCGTCCATCACGACCGCGCTGACCCCGGCGGTGTCGCCGATGAGGAAGTCTTCGACCTTCTTGTGGTCGCCCCTGCCCAGCCTGAACTCGACGCCCATCGCACTCAGACAAGACACCTGCCATAGTGTCGACAGACCGCATGGCAGAGAGGTGAACACATCGTGGCAACAAGTGCACTCGCAGAGCGGATCACCCACCTGACCTCGGCGATCGACCTCAGCTTCGACGAGATCGGCGGCATCGTTGAAGCCTCGGCGCGGTCGGTGTCTCGGTGGTCCAACGGGGAAGTCGTCCCCCAAAAGCTGAACCGGCAGCGCCTGATCGAGCTGGCCTACGTCGCGGACGCCGTCACCGCCGTCCTGCCCCGGGAGCGGGCGAACCTGTGGATGTTCACCCCGGTCCCGATGCTGGGTCACGACACCCCCGCTGACCGGATCCGGCAGGGCGGCTACCGCGACGTCCTGGCCGTGATCGCGGCCGTCGAGGACGGCATCGTCGCGTGAGCCCGGATCTCGACGAGGACATCGTCGAGCAGGTCGACGCCCTGGGCGTCACCTCGTGGTCGGGCACCGTCTACCGGTACACCTCAGCCAGCCGCGACGCGCTATCCGGCGAGGGCGCCCGCCTCAACGGGGGCAGGTGGAACCCTCGGGGCCTGTTCCCCACCGTGTACCTCGCCGGCCCGTTCCCGGCCTGTGTCAGCGAGTTCAAACGGATGGCCCACGCCGCTGGGATGTCCGCGGAGGCCATCATCGCCCGCGGGTACCTCGTCCACACCATCGCCGTCACCACGCTGCCCGTCCTGGACCTGCGGACCGATGGCGCGCTCGACCGGGTCGGACTCCAACGTTCCGACATCGAAGACCAGGACGACTGGACCGCCTGCCAAGCGGTCGGCCACGCCGCCTGGTTCCTCGAACGCGCTGGAATCCTCGCCCCGTCCGCCACCGGTGAGGGCACCGTCCTGGCAGCGTTCGAGGAACGCGTCGGCCCCGGCCAGCTGGCCCTGCGCGCCTCCCGAACGCTGCTAGCCACCGACCTCAGCAGCCCCGGCGCCCCGCCGGCGTGACGGCACCGCCCACCCGGAGGCAGCACCAGGCACTCGCCCGCGCGGCTGCTGCCGCTCGGGCGATCCTGTTCAGTAGGTGAACCGGTCGAGGTCGCTGCCCAGCGCCCACATGCTGTTGAGCCGGGTGACTGTGCGCTGGTAGGCAGCCTCCTCAACCTCGGACAGGACGACGTCGCCGGCGGCTGACTCCAGGCGAGCGCGCAGCAGCTCCGCGTCGGCGCTTCGCCGACCCCCCGGCCGCGCCCTCCCGGCGCGCGATGACCCGCTCATCTCACCCCGATCGGCACCCACCCCGCCGACCCTGAGCCGGCCCACCAGCTGGGGTTCCCTGCCCGCCGCGTTCTCGGTACCGTCCGCAGCGGACCGGCTGCTGCTCGTGGCCGGACGGGCGTCGACGAGCACCGGGGAGACACCACATGGGTACCGCGCTGGCCGTGATGGGCCTTTTCGCCCTGCTCGCCGGCCTCGCCTCGTCCTCGGGGTGATCGCCCTCGTCCGCCGCGCCCGGTCACGCCCCGCGAAACGGACCGGCCTGGGCGCCGGCGGACTCGCCGTCGGCGGCCTCGTCCTGCTCAGCATCGGTGGAGCCGCCAGCCCCGCGTCGACACCGAGCACCGACCAAGCCGCCGACACGACCACCACCAGCCCGACACCCGCGGCCCCGACCCCGTCGGCGCCAGCGACCACAGCGACCCCGACCCCGGTTACGACCACCGCGCTCGCGACCGCCACCCCTCCCCCACCGGCACCCCCCGCCACCGCAGCGGTCACCACGACCGCGCCGACGCCCCGACCGACCCGGACCGCGCCGATCACCGCCGCGGCGGCAGCGGCGAACCCGGCGGCGACCGGCCCGGCCGCCGCCGCCCTCGCCGCGCTCGCGGTGAAGGGCCGCGCCCCGAAGACCGGGTACTCCCGGGAGGCGTTCGGCCCGGCGTGGGCCGACGTGGACGGCAACGGCTGCGACACCCGCGACGACGTCCTGCGCCGCGACCTCACCGCGATCACGACCACCGTGGGTACCGGCGGCTGCGAGGTCGCCGCCGGGGTCCTGGCCGACCCCTACAGCGGCACCCGGATCGCCTTCACCCGCGGCGTCGACACCAGCGCCGACGTGCAGATCGACCACGTCGTGGCCCTGTCCAACGCCTGGCAGACCGGCGCGTCCGCCTGGACACCCGACACCCGGGAGGCCTTCGCCAACGACCCGCTGAACCTGCTCGCCGTGTCCGGCCCGCTCAACGAGGCCAAGGGCGACGGGGACGCCGCCACCTGGCTGCCCCCGAACAAGACGGTCCGCTGCGCCTACGTGGCCCGCCAGGTCGCCGTCAAGACCACGTACCACCTGTGGGTCACCCCACCCGAGCAGGCCGCTGCCCGCCGGGTCCTGTCCGGCTGTCCCGGGCAGGCCCTGCCCGGCCCCGGCGCGACCGCGACGGGGCAGCTGAATCCCGCCGCACCGGTCGACGCGCCGGCCCCGGCGGCGCGTAGCAGTGCGCCGGCCCCGGCGACACCGTCACCGGCCCCTCCGGCCGGCGGGGTCCACTACAGGAGCTGTGCCGCCGTCCGGGCGGCCGGCAAGGGCCCGCTGCACCGCGGCCAGCCCGGCTACCGGTCGGCGCTCGACGGCGACGGTGACGGCGTCGCCTGCGAGACCAGCAGCAGCAGCGGGTCAGGTGGTGGGTCCACCGGCGGCGGGTCCGGGCCGTCGGGGTCAGTCAGTTACAAGGACTGCGCCGCCGTCCGCGCCGCCGGCAAGGCCCCGCTGCACCGCGGAGACCCCGGCTACTCCCGGAAACTGGACCGCGACGGCGACGGCGTCGCCTGCGAGACGTAGCCCCGGCCGGAGCTGCGTCCGCGGATCCTGGTCCGCGGGTCCGCCGGGGTCACCGGTCGTCGGTGGCCCGGAGGTCACGCCAGACCGTGTGCGGGTGGACTCCCTCGGCGTCGGCCACGGACTGCCGGGTCCCGCCGGCGGCGACCGCGGCGCGGACCCGCGCCGCGCGGGTCTGCGCAGCGGCCCGCCTGACCTGCGCGGTGGTCGGGGGTGGCGGTGTGCGCCCACCAGGCGGGCAGTGACGGGCCGTGCCAGCGGCGGTGCCACCCGACCACGGCGCTGACCTCGGCCGCCGTCGCCGCGGCGGCCTGCTCCTCCAGTCGGGCCGTTGAGACCCCGAGCATGCCGGCGGCGTCGGCGGTGGGGACCCAGCCGGCGTCGTTAGGGGGTCCCCCACCGCGGCCGGGTCCGGGCCGTGCCGCCGGCCCACCGCGCGCACGGACTCCACACTGACCCCGGCCGCCGCCGCCAACACCGGGACGCCGACCCCGGTCGCGCAGCCGGGTCAGCAGGTCCGCGACCGGTCCCCAGCGGTGCCCGCTCCGGGCGGCCGCCCACAGCGCGGCGACCCGGTCCCGGTCGGCGGTGGTGAGCCGGCCCGGCGGCCCCGGCCGCGCCACAGGTGCGCTTACCGGCTCAGTAACCGAACCGGTCGGCGCCCGACCCGAGCGCCCACATGCCGTTGAGCCGCCCTACGGTGCGCTGGTAGGCGGCCTCCTCCTGCCCGGTCAGGACCACGTCGCCGACCCCGCCCAGCACCCGGGCGCGGAGCCGCGCGGCGTCCTCGGTCCACGCCAGGTCCAACAGCCCGGTCAGCTGCGCGGTCCGCGCGACCGCCGCGGCCGCGGTGTCCGGGTCCCCGTCCGGGGCGAGCGCGTCGGTCAGGACCTCTCCCCGGCGGGGGTCCCCGAGCGCCCGCGCCGCCCCGGTCAGCGCGTCGACGTCGCCCGCGGCCAGCTCGTGGAACCGGAGCGGGGTGTGCTCATACGCCCCGCCCGGGCCCAGCAGCCGCGGCCCCGACGACGTCTCCGGGATCGGTCTGGCCCGGCCGGACCGCGTCCGCGACCCGGTACAGCGCGCCTAGCGCGGCTCCTCCGGCCAGCGCCGCCGGCAGCGCCACCGGCCCCGTCCGGGGGGCCCCGCTCCCAGATCCGCAGGGCCAGCAGGACCTCCTACAGGGCGGTGAACGCCTCCACTAGCTCCCGGTCCAGGTCGGGCAGCACGACCGGGCGTTTCGCGTCGGTCACCGCGTTCCCCGTCCCCTCCATCAGGTCCTCCCCGCCCCGGAACGACTCCACCCGGCGGCGCAGCTGCTCGGCGTCGCCGGCACGGCCGGCGCCGACGGGCGGATCGTTGAGTCGGGCGACCTGAAGGGTGCCATCGGCGAGCCGGGCACCGGCGCTGAGCCTGACCAGCGCGACGGCCGGGTCGCGATCGAGGCTGCTGTCCCAGCCGCGGCGCAGCTGCTTCCGCGTCGCCCTGGCCCACCCACTGCAGCCCCCCACCGGAGCGCCGGGCGCGCGACGGGTCATGGCCCGGCTGGGCACCGGCGGCCCGGCGGACCGGCCCCGTCCCTGACCGGTCGAGCTACCCGGCGCGCGGTCAGCGGTAGACACGCACGTAGTCGAAGTCCGCGGTCGCCCCAGGCGTGTTCATGGCAGCGATCGCGATCTTCGCCGGGGTGCCCGCGGGCAGCGTCCACGTCGCTCCGTAAGTCCACGACTTCCCGTCCCGGCTGGTGGCCGCCCGGTAGTCCTGCTCACCGTCGACCGGGTCGGTGGTCCGGTAGATGCGCAGCCGCTGGGTCTTCGGCCCCGGGGCCCCGACGAAGGACTCGCTGTAGGCGCTGCCGGTGACGTCTTTGGCGAACGAGTTCGTCCGCAGGTCACCGGCGATCGCGCCACCGCCGTTGAGGTAGACGGTCGTCAGCTTGAGGTATTCGTCGTCCCCGGCGTAAACCACCAGACCCGCCTGCTGGGCCGAGGTGAAGCCGTTCCAGTCGAACTTCGCCTCGACCGTGTAATCGCCCGCGGGCGCCGGCCGGGTCAACACCGGGGCGTCGTTGATGTTGCCGAACAGCTCACCGGTCGTCGGGAAGTGAAACGCTCCCCCGCTCTGGGTGCCGACCGGGGTCCGCACCCAGGTCCACGGCGAGCCGGGACCACCCGGTCGGTTGGTGCCGGTGAACTCGTCCGAGTAGGCCGGGTCGAGCCGGCCGAGCCGGGGGGCCGGCACGTGCGTCGTGACCGGCGTGAACAGGCGGGCCGCGACGACGTTGTCCGCGTCGACCCGCGTCCCCCGGCCGGCGACACCCACGAGCCCGGCAGTCCGGACACCGCCTGGCAGCGTCCCGGACAAGGTCGCGACCGGGTCGGACTGGTCCGCGTCGGTCACCGAAGCGGTGAACGTCGAGGCCCGCAGCTCGACGGTGACGTCGTGCCAGGTGTCGTAGCGGAACCCGGCCGGCAGCGCAGTCGAGCGGCGGATGACCGGCTGCCCCGGCCGGCGGATCTCGCCGACCAGCGCGCGCGCCCCGGCGTCCAACCAGATCGTGGCGTTGTCTGCGGGCGAGCGGTAACCGACGACCAGTCCGGCGGCACCGGTCGAGCCGACCGGCTGACGCAGGTCCGCCTCGACGCGCAGGTTCCCCGAGACCCGGGTGCCGGACAGCAGGTAGGCCGCAGTGGTGCCCGCGGGATGGCTGACGTAGCGGCCGGAGTCGCGGTCGGCCCGGAACGCCCACCCGGCCGGTGCGGCGCCCGCCCGGACGACCGGCGTCGAGGAGGCCGCGGCGTCATCGAAGGTCGAGCCGGTGAGCACCCCGTCGGCCGGCGCCTGCTGCGGGCTGTCGCTGGCGAACGCGCCGGCCCGAACGACCGGCCACCCGCCGATCCAGTCCAGCCGGTCGATCATCAGCTGTCGGATCAGGCCGGGACCCTGTGGACCGCCGCGGGGAGTGTCCCGCGGCACCGCGTGGTAGACCAGCCAGCTCTGCCCGGACCGGTCGACCGACACCGCGTTGTGGCCCGGGCCGACGAACCGGTTGCCGTTGTTGGTGACCACGAAGGTGCCGGACGGCACCTGGGATACCAGCGGTATCCCGTCGGCGTCGACGTAGGGGCCGTCCACGGTGCGCGACCGCCCGACACGGACCTGGTAGCTGCTCGTCTCCCCAATGCAGCAGTTGTTCTCGGAGACGAACAGGTAGTACCAGCCGTCGTGAGCGACGATGTACCCGCCCTCGCCCTGACCCCGGTAGATCTCCGTCACCGGCCCCGTGGTCCGCAGCCCGTCGGCGCGGAGCCTGGCCACGCAGAGGTTCCGGAACGACCCCCACTCCAGCCACTTCTGCCCGGTGGCGTCCGTGATCTGCGCTGGGTCGATGTCGGTGAACGTGTCGCAGGCTCCCTTCGGCGGGATCACCGGCCCACCGGAGTCGGTCCACGGCCCGGCCGGGCTCGGCGCCGTCGCCGCAGCGACCGTGAAGTAGTCGCCCGGCCCGGGGGGCGGGTTGGCGACCGAGTAGTAAAGGACGTAGCGGCCGTCGAGGTAACGGATGTCCGGGGCCCAGCTGCCGGACGCCGCCGGCTGCCAGGCCGGCGGCTTCCCGGACGGGAACACGTCGCCGACGTAGGACCAGTGGACCTGGTCGCGGCTGCGGATGATGCCGATGCGGTGGAACGAGAAGTCGCCGACGTTCGTCCGGACCTGGTCCCCGGTGGTGTAGGCGTACCACCAGCCGTCCTTACCGCGGACAATGCTCGGATCGGCGAAGGTCGACACGGTTCCCGCCCCGACCGGGTTGACGTACGACCCAGCGGGCACGGTGGCGGCCACCGGGCGCACCGCGGCGGCCGGCGCCGCTCCCAGCGCGGTGACAGCCAACGCAGCGACGCCGACGGCGGCGGCGAGGCGGCGGCGGGGGCGGGGGCGGGTGCCCCGCCGGGCAGAACGGCGGGACATACAGGCAGGCGACATCGGTGCCCTCCGGTCCGGTGCAGCGAGTGAGGTCGGATCCACGCTGCGATGGGGCGATGCGACCACCCGCCGGCCGTCCACGCGAGTCCGGTCCGACCGACCGGACCGGCGCTACCGGTCCACCTACTCCCAAACCGGCTGCGGTCCCGCACGGACGCCGACGCGTTCTCGATGTCGGCGGCTCCGGCCGCGCCGCCGCAGGTGCGCTGACCGGGCTCAGTAACCGAACCGGTCGACACCCGATCCGAGCGCCCACATCCCGTTGAGCCGGCCCATGGTCATGGTGCACTGGTCGGCGCCCTCCTCTTCATCGGTCAGGACCACGTCGCCGACACCGCTCAGCGCCCGCGCGCGGCGCCGACCGACGCGCGAACACCGACCGGGTCCGACCCTGCCGTGCTCGGATGACCCGCCGCCCCGCCCAGCCGCCGGCCGGCCGGCGCTTAGGCGGGGGCCGCCGCGTCGAGCAGCGTCATGGACACCACCTCCACCGGGAGGTCGAGGCGGGCCGCGATCAGGCCGGCCAGCCGTGCCCGGTGTCCCGCCGGGGCCCCGGTGACCAGTGGCGCGACCTCACGGACCGCGTTGACGAGGGCGACCGGGTTGCCGGCGTGGCTCGTCCACCGGTCCAGCCGTGCGGTGACCGCGACCTCGACCAGCGGCACCGTGACGGTCAGCACACGGCGCAACCCGCGGGGCCCGGTGACGACCAGGACGTCGGCCGGGTCCCGACCGGCGGGCAGCTGCACGACGTGGGCATCCGCGGTAGTGAGTAGGTCCGCGGCGCGGAGGGTCGCGGCGGCCCCGGCGGGGTCGCCGTCGTAGGCGACCAGCAGCGGCCCACCCGTCGCCGCCAGGATCCGCCGCAGGGCAGCGGCGTGGTCGGTGGCGAGGCGGGTGCCGCCGGCGGCGAGGCCGATGTGCCCGGCCAGGTTGACGGCGATCGCGTCGACCGCGCCTTCGACGAGGACCGGCTGGCCGCGGCCGGCGGTGATGAGGTCGGCCTGCTGCGCGGCGCCGAACAGGTGCTCACCCTTCCGGTAGAGGGCGGTGGTCGCGGTGTTCACCCACTTGGGGACCGCGGTGTCGGCGTCGGAGAGTCGGCGGGCGGTGAACCCGACCACTCCCCCACCCACTTCGTCGACCGAGCTGTCGATGAGGGGCACGACGAGCCGGTGCCGCAGCCCGTCGATCACCCCGCCGTACCGGCCGGGGACGGCGACGCCGGCGTCGAGCAGCTCCCGGTCGGTGAACCCGCACCCGCGCAGGTGCTGGACGAGGGCGGCCGACCCGCGGGTGGCGGGGGCGTACCCGAGCTGCCAGCGTCGGCCGGGCGGTGTGTCCGCGGCGAGGTCGACCAGCCCCCGGTCGGTCAGGGTCGCGACGGCCAGGGGTGGGCGGTCGGTCAGGAGCCGTTCCCGGTACCACCGGGCCGCCTCGGCCAGGGCGGGGCGCAGCCGCCCCAGGTCCGGGGGCGCCAGGTTCGGCCCGCCCGGGTCGCTCATGCGCCTCATGGTCGGCTCCCGCCGGGCGGGCGTCACGCGCTCACCCCCTCGAGCTGCCCGCTGCCGGCGGTCCCCTCTGCGGATTGGGTCTCGGTGGTGTTGGCGGTGGTGTCGTCGAGGTGCAGCGCGTCGATGATCTGGGCGGCGGCGGTGACGACCCGGGCGGCCGTCGCCCGCACGATGGCGGGATCGCCGTTGGTCCAGCCGGTGACGTAGTCCACGGTCACGTGCCCGGGCAGCCCGGCGGTGGTGGTGACCAGGTGCGCGATCCCGTCGGCCTCGGCCTCCCGCACCCCCCGGGCCACGTCCCGGCGGGTTTCGTGGTCGGCGGCGATGTGCCCGAGCTCGTGCGCCAGGACGTGACACGCCATCGCCGGCGACAGCCCCGGTGCGACGTCGACCCGGCGGGTGGCGTACCGGGTGACGCCCAGCGCCGGCGCCGGGTCCTCTCCGCCGACGGTGAACCCGCGGGCCTGCACCTGCTCGACCAGGGCGTCCCACAACCCGGCCGGCGCCTCACCGTCGGCCAGCCGCATCGCCGGCGGCTCAGGCAGCGGCTCCCCGTCGGTCTGCGCCAGGTCGAACACCGTGACCGCGGTGAACCCCACCAGCGCCCGCCCCACCCGGCCCGCACCCGGCTCGGCGGTCGGAGCGCTGCTCTGCTCCCCCGTACCTGCGGAGCTGTCCGGAGCCGTGCTCTCGCTGCCCTCCGCCGTGGTGCTGTCGGTACCGACGCGGCGGCGGACCGGCGCGAGGATCGTGATGCCCCGCTCACCCTTGCGGACCTGCCGGCCCAGCCCCTGCCACACCCGGTACCCCGCGACCCGGGACGCGCCCGGGCGTTGCAGCAGGATCAGCAGCTGGTTGGTCGGGCTGTACTCCCGGAACCGCGCCGCCGCACCCAGCCACGCCCGCCACCCCGCATCCGTCGCGGCCGCCGCGACCGCCTCAGCCAACTGCTCGTGGACCTCCGCCAACCTGGCGGCCCGCTGCTCCGGTGACATCCCCCGCCCCGCGACCACCTTCCCGGCGCCCTTCGCCGTGCTGGTCGTGGTGCTGGTGGTGGTCGGTGCCGACCCTGACCCCGTGACCGTCGTAGCGCTCATGGCGGACCCCGCTCCTGCCGGGCCCGGGGGTGGTCGCCTCTGCTCGGCTGACCATCCTTCGCCCCCTCCCGGCAAACAGAGACGCCCGCGGCCGGGAAAGGCCCGGAGGGCAACCCCCGAAGCCCGCAGGGTTCAAGCGAAGCGAGAAGGGGTTGCGGTCCGGGCCGCGGCCGCAGACTCGACAACCGGGAGGGAAAGAAGAAGCAAGCGCCCGGTCAGCGCCGGCCGCAGGCCGGCACCAACCACCGGCCCCGCCCGTCTTGGACCGCGTCCCGTGGAGTGGTGTAGGTAGTTCGCGTGTTGCTTCGCGTTCTTACTGCTGTTGATCATGCCGCTTCTGGTAGGGCCGCGTCAATGACTTCCGGGGTGTCGATTTCCTTTTGTGCGGG
>JAABUZ0100009404.1_pt1 | contig 11202 bp, 9 predicted proteins | sample 5562091 | NCBI WGS metagenome assembly JAABUZ01 (sample SAMN12813069, study PRJNA571459) | rock metagenome | isolation source: Antarctica rocks | place: Antarctica: Victoria Land, Linnaeus Terrace sud | collected 2015-12-21
GCGCCGCGGTCGACCGGGCCAAGGCCTACGTCGTACGGTCCCTCGCCGGCGGTGCGAGCTGGCGGCTCGGCGGCGGGCACGGGCCGCTGGACCACTTCGGGTGGACGGCCTGAGCGTCACCAACCCCTGCCGCCCCCCCGGGTCGCTGCTGGAACGGTCCCGGCTGCCCAGCTCATGACTGCTCTCGCTGCCGGTGGCGCAGACTGGTCGCGGCGCAGCTCTCGACGGAGGTTCTGATGACGCTCCCCACGCCGTTCCCCCAGCCCGACCCGCTGCCGCCGGATCCGATCACCCCCGTCGAGCCGGCCCCAGTCCCGACGCCTACCGATCCCGAGCCGGCGCCACCGATGTAGGGCCCGCCGCCCTGAGTGCATGAGGTCGTCCCGACAGCCGAAGGGCTGGCGGGATGCCGTCGGCCTGGTGTGGGGCGGGATCAGGGACGGCTGGCCGGGGTGACGGGCCAGTCCCTGGGGTACCGGCTGGCGATCTGACGGTGGCTCTCGCGCAGGTCCCGACGGCGTCGGCTGGACAGGCGGTCGCCGAAGACGATGCCGTCGAGGTGATCGGTCTCGTGCTGAAAGCAGCGGGCCAGCTGCCCAGTGCCGGGCAGCTCGATGTCGTGGCCGTACTGGTCCTGCCCGCGACAGACTGCGACATCGGGCCGCGCGAGCTCGGCGAAGCCGCCCGGCAGGGACAGGCAGCCCTCGTCCCAACTCTCCAGGTGGCGGTTCCGACCTTGGGGCAGCTCGACGACGGGGTTGCACACCACCCCGATGTGCCGCCGCAACTCGGCATCCAGGCAGTCGTGGACGAACGCAGCGAGGCCAACCCCGATCTGAGGAGCAGCCAAGCCAGCACCGTGGGCGGCAGCATTGGTTGCGAACATATCGCCAAGTAGGTGCTGGAGGTCATCGCCGAAGTCGGTGACGGGACGCGCCGGCTGGTGCAGGACAGGTGCTCCCCACCGCACGATCTCGCGCACAATGCCCAGACGAGTCAACTGGTCGATCGGCATGACCCCATCATGGCGCCGCTCCGGCGACGTCCCAGTAGCCGAACGACACCGGACACTCGACGGAGCCGATGACGGGGTGTCGTGATCTTGTCTGCAGAGGATCGACAAGTGACGCAGGCCGGAGGCTGTTTCCTCGACGGGTCGGTCGCCCGCGGGGAGACACTCGCGCCGAGCCATTCCGTGGCAGAGCCGGTTCCGCCACGGGGGTGCGCTCGGTGAGGCAGGTGCGGAAGTATGGAGGCGTGGCCTGGTCAGCTGATGGATGCCGTGAGCAGGTACCGCTGACTGACCGCGACGTGCTGCGGCTGAGTGGCTTCCCCGTCGATCACGGCCGAGTTCTGGCGGTCGCCTTCGCCGATGCTGTCGGCGCTGCTCTCATCGACACCAACGGGGACGGGGGCTGTGTGGAGCTGGAGTTCCTGCAGCACGATCGGACCGTGGGCTGGCTGGACGCGGGAGGCTGCTCCGCGGGTTCCTACGGTCACGGCGGCGGTGGAGCGCACTGCTGGGCTTACGGGTACCTCCCGACCGCAGCCGCGGCGGTCGTGGAGGTGGCGGGCCGGGTCGAGACGGTCCCGGTGAATGAGTACGGCTGGTGGCTCTACGTCGTCTCCTTGAGCGAGCACGAGGCACCGCCGCAGCAGGCGGGCGTGAAGTTCTTGGACGTGCGGGGGGTTGGCGATGCCCGGATCGCTGGCTGAGCGCTTCCTTCGCGGTCGGCGCTGCCAACGGGCGCATGGAAGAAGTGTGAGTAGCAGCGCTGCAGCGCGATATCGGTGCGTTGCTCGCCGGTGGCCGCAGCCATCGGGGAGACGATCCGCATCGCGGGACCGAGCGGGAAGGAGCGTTCGAGGGAACGTGGCAGGGGCCCGTCTTCGTCGTGACCCGGCAGTCGTCGGTCGACGGCGACGACGTGCACTACGTACGCGACCCTTGGGAGGGCCTCCAGGCGGCGCGGGCGGCCGCTGGCGACCGGTACGTTATCGTGCTCGGCGCGGAGCTGGCCCGGCAGTGCCTGGACCTCGGCGAGGTAGACGAAGTCCTGACGATCATCGCGCCCGTCCTGCTGGGAGGCGGCACTCGGCTGTTCGAGCATCCGCAGGGAAGCCAGGTGCGGCTTGAGCGGCTGCAGGTCCAGGTGCTCCCGCACGTCGTCAACATCTGGCACCGGGTCGTGCAGGAGGTTGAGACTGCTCTTGCAAAATGAGCCGGGGACGAGCAAGGACCCGCCGGCGGGCTCGTCAGGGGCAGCTCCGATAGCCGATCCGTTCTGGGACGTTGTGGACGAGCCTGTCGACACTCCTGTGCCCGCTCGGTCACCGTTCCCGCTCCGGCTATCAGTCGGCGCTGCGAGGGATTCAAACCGCTGGGCGAATGGCAGCAGCCATCGTCAGACCGGTGTAGGCACTTGCCGCAAGGTGCTGTAAGCGACCGTCGCATCGTCGGACGGCTCCGAGATGTCGGCCTCGTGGCGCCGCAGCTCTTCGAGGACGGCGCCCGGTCCGTCGGTGCGACAGCGGTCCAGCAGCGTTGACCACGTCGCCAGGCCATAGGGGTCGACGAGGCGCGTCACGCCGTTGCTGAGAAGGGCCACGTCGGTGAGGCCGGCCAGCGGGACGGCGCCGGTCACGGCCTCCTCGGCCGCCTGCGGGTCGTCTTTGGCGATCCAGTAGCCACCGGGCTGGTTGCGCCGGGACCGGAACTCCTGCTTGCACGCGTCGAGGGCGGCCTCGTATCGCGGGAGCCGGCCTCCAGTCCCTCGAGCCGCGCCGTGCACTCTCGTCGGACCGCGACCTCGCGCACGTCGGTGACGACCTTCGGGCCTCAGCCGGTTGTCCTACCGAAGAGCAGGTGGGAGTCGGCGAGCATGAGGTAATCGGCACGCTCGGAATCGACCTGGAGAAGGGCGACCGTGGACTGCGGGCTGGTGCTCCGCTGGTGGTAGGTGCCGGTGATCCACTGCCTGATCGCTGTGTCGAGCTGCGGCAGCGTGAGCCGCGGCGGTCTCACTGGTTGCCCGTGGACCACGTGCCCGGGCAGGTCGGGTAGCAGCTCGGTGGTGACGGTGCCGAAGAACCGTTCGAACTTGCCGCGGCCCTGCGGGCGGGCGACGCACGGGCTCCTACGAACCGTCTGACCGCTGGGTGCTGGCGGTCGAGCCGAGCGCGCTGATGCGTTCACAGCGCCCGCCCGGGGCGGCTCCCGCGGCGCCGACGCAGCCGGAAGCCCGAGAGTTCGCCGGCGCCGGCCAGCGCCGGCTTACTGGCCTACCTCCCTAGCGGCGGCGCCGGGGCTTGGTAGAGTCCGCAGCGGCGTGCGGGCCCCCTCCTCGACACCGCACGCAGGAGCCCTCATGTCCTTGCCCGCTGCGGCCCGGATCCGCCGTACCCGCGCCGTCCCCCTCCTGGCTGCCGTGGTGGTGGCCCTGACCGTCCCGGTGGCCCTGCTGGTGCCGCCGCAGGACGCCTCAGGTGCCACCACCGCCGCGCTGGTGCCGGTGCCGGGCGCGTCGGTCGGTTCACCTGCCGGGATCGCCGGGCGTGGTGGCGAGGTCATCGTCGCGAGCGGTGACGGCGGCGATGTGCTCGCCGTCACGGGCGGCCGGTCCCGTGTCCTGGGAGGCGGGATGCCGCGGGGTCGGTTCGCTAACGGCCCGACCGGGGTGGCCTTGGACCGCGCCGGAGATGTCTTCGTCGCCTCCGCCGACGAAGGCACGGTCCGGGTCTACCGAGCCTCCGGAGGGAGCGGCGTCTACGCGAGCGGCCTGGGCTCGCCGATCGGCCTGGCCTTCAGCGACACCGGCGACCTGTATGTCGCTGACGCCGGTGGCCGGCGGATCCTGCGGGTCAGTCCGGACCACCGCGTGTTCCGGGTCGCCACCGGCTTTGCGGAGATGCCGTACGGCCTCGCCTTCTCCCCTGACGGGAGGCTGTTGGTCTCCACGCAACGCGACGGACGGGTGTTCCGGATCGCCACCGACGGCGGTCGCGTGGCGTACGGCAAGACCGGCGGCAGCGCCGAGGGCCTCGTCTTCGACCGCTCCGGACGCTTGTACGTCGGAGACGGCAGGTCCGGCAAGGTGGTCCGGATCGACCGTCCCGGGGCAACAGCTACGACCGTGCTGTCCGGACAGAACGGCCCGATCAACCTCGGGGTGTCCGGCAGCAGGTCCTCGGCGCTGCTGGTCGCGGTGCAGCAGACGCGAGCCAAAGTGACCAGGGACCCGGTGACGGGCGCGGTGACGTCCAGCCAGCCGGACCCGGCCGGCAACAAGGTGCTCAGCCTGCCCATCGAACGTGCCCTGCTGGCACCTCAGCGGCCGGCGCTGGCGCCGACCAGCGTGCCCTTCTTCGCCGGTAACCAGGCCTTCCGGGCCGGCGGCGTCTCCCTGCAACCGCGGACCGCGGTGCCGGTCGCTACCCGCACCGACATCGGGCGCGAGGCAGCCGAGCCCACCATCGGCGTCACCCGCAAGGGGAACGTGTTCATCACGGCCGCGACGTTCGACGGCCCGGCCGGCCGGCTGGCCAGGACCGAGCTGCGCGGGTCGTTCGACCGGGGCAAGACCTTCAAGGACGTCACCCAGCGGATCCTCGGTACAGACGCGCCCCCGGCGACGCTGGACCCGTTCGTGTTCGTGGACCCCACCACCGACCGGATCTTCAACGACGACCTGACGCTCGCCTGCTCGAACCTGGCCATCTCCGACAACGAGGGCACGAGCTTCACCGACAACCCGGCGGCGTGCAGCTTCCCGGTCAACGACCACCAGTCGATCACGACCGGCAAGCCGAAGGTGCTGACAACGATCGGCTACCCGAACGTCGTCTACTTCTGCGGGATCAACATGATCGCGGCGACCACCTGCTCGCGCAGCCTCGACGGCGGCCGGACCTTCGTGGCCGGCGGGCCGGCCTACCCCGGGGCCGACCCGACCAGCAACAACGTCGTCTGCGGCGGGCTGTCCGGTCACACCCAGACGGGACCGGATGGCACCGTCTACGTGCCACGGGTGTTCTGCGACACCCCCAACGTCGCCATCAGCACCGACGACGGGACGACGTTCCAGCGCGTCGTGGTCTCCAAGGTCAAGTCGCAGCCGTTCGACCACGAGTCCGGGATCGCCCTGGACGGCAGGGGCAACGCCTACTACACCTACGTCGCCTTCGACCGGCTGCCCCGGCTGGTGATAAGCCGTGACGCCGGCCGCACCTGGGGCAAGCCGCTGATCATCAACCCGCCGGAGGTCGCCCAGGCCAACCTGCCGGCGATCGCGGTCTCCGGCCCCGGCCAGGTCACCGTCTCCTTCTACGGCTCGGCCAACCGCTGCTGCTACCAGCTGGATCCGAAGGACCCCGGCAACCGCGAGAACGACCAGGCGCGCTGGAGCACCTACGTCGTGACGACCAGCAACGCGCTGGCGGCCTCCCCTACGTTCTACGGCGTCACGGTGGACCCCCGGACCGATCCCAGCGTGAAGCGGGCGTGCGGTCCCGGGCGCTGCGGCAACGCGTTGGACTTCCTCGGCGTGGTCATCGACAACCGCCACGAGGTGTGGTCGTCCTCGGTCGACACGTGCACGCCGAAGGCCGGGTCGCCGACATCCGGCCCTGGCGGAGGTGTCGTCGAGACCCGCAACTGCGTCACCGATCCACTGGCCGCTCAGAACAACCGGCGCGGGATCGCCGCGCACTTCACCCTGCCGGCAGCCGACGCCGGCAGCGACTACCCCATGAGCCCGGTGATCGGCGGGGTCCCGCCGAACATCAACCCGGTGATCGGCGCGGGCCCGCCGAGGGACCGGGCTCCTGGCACCGGCACCGGCACCGGCACCGGCACCGGCACCGGCACCGGGGACCGCGGGAACTTGGCCACCACCGGCTTGCCGGGCACGCTGCTGCTGGGCGCTTCAGGTCTGCTCTTAGCAGCGGCCGGGCTGGTGCGGCTGCGGCGCGGCTGAGGACGGCATGCCTGGCACGCCTCACGGCCGCTGCTTCGCAGTCCGATGGCAGGTACGCGAAGCCCGACGAGCTGTGCCGTCCAAGAGGTCGGTGCGGGGCTCTGTCAAGGTAAGTCGGCCCCGAGGAGTCGGAGGTAGTTGGCCCCAGCAGACGGCCGTTGGAGGGCGGGCTGAGGTGCGCTGGTTGCTGTCGCCGGAGGGACGCGACCTGGTGGCGGTCTGAGGCGCGGTGAGCTGGTTGGCGTTCACGGTGTCGCGTTGGGTGTTGCTCCGTGCCGGGTTCCGAAGGCGGCCAGGCTGGGCGCCCTGTACGTCGGCAGTCCCAGCCCGGTGCTGGCCCTAATGCTCGTGGCTGCGCGGGCTGATCGGACTGCCGCCGCCAGGGCCAGCAGCATCACACCAACCCAACAGACGTTCGAGCCAGGCGGCGGGTGCGGTGGGATAGTGGGTCATGACTGAGGACCGCCTGGTCGGCGGGTGGCTGCTGCTGAGCGTGACCGAGGACCTGGTCGGAGCCGGGGTCGGCCGGCTGCGCCAGCGGCTGCTTGACTCCTCGGCTGGGCACTCTTACCTGGTACTGGACCTGACCGCCGTCGATCGGATCGACTCCACCGGCCTGGGCGTGCTGGTCGGCGCGCTGAAACGGCAACGAGCTGGCAACGGCCAGCTGCGCCTGGCCGCCGCCAGCGGCAACGTCGCCCGGGCGTTGCACGTCACCGGCCTGGACAGAGTGCTGCCGCTGTACCCCGACGTCGCCACCGCGCTGGAGCTGTAACACCGCACCGGCCGCACGAGATCAGCTGAGCTCGACGACACCCGAGGCCAAACCCCGGCTCGCCCTCGGCCAGCTCGAGGACCCGCACGCCTACCAGCAGCCCCAGGGCGGATGTGGGCAGCCGCAGCACACCCTGCGCAGGGACGGGGCTGGGAAGCCAGCCGAGCAACCCACCAGACCAGCACGACAACCCGCACAGCAGGTGCCCCTGCGGGCCCGACGTGGACGGCCGGCGGCCGGCTCAACTGTCCAGGGCTGCCCCCCGGATTGTGCGGGGTCGCTCCTCCCCGGGCAAGGGCGCCCAAGATCCTTCCTCAGGCGCTGCGCGGGAAGCTTCGTGGGCTCATTCCCTTGCCCGGCGAGCCGCTGCGACCCCTGCGGGCGGCTTTGCGGCGGTGGGTGGACCCACCGCCCTCAGGCCGGGGGACACCGGCCCACCCGCACCGGGCAGCGGGACGGGACAGGGAGGCTCAGATGAGCACCAGCACCCACACCAGCAGCACCACCAGCCAGAGGGACTGGTGGGCAGGACAAGCTCGCCGCGCTGCACGAGCAGATCAGCGACGGCGTCGCCGCGCTGGTGGGATCCGAGGGGTGGCGGGCGATGCTGGCCACCGCCGCGAAGCTCCACAGCTACAGCCTGGCCAACCTGCTGCTGATCGGCGCGCAGGCCCCGCTGGCCACTCGGGTCGCCGGGTTCGGCACCTGGCAGAGCGTGGGTCGGCAGGTACGCAAGGGGGGGCGGGGCATCGCGATCCTGGCGCCGCGCACCTACCGCCCGAAGGTGGCTGACCGGGTCGAGTCGGCCGCACCGGCCGGGCAGGAGCCGGCTGCCAGCTGCAGCGGGGGAGCGGCGCCGCAGGCGGTGGCGGCGGTCAGCAGGTCCGGGGCTTTCGGGTGGTGCACGTGCTCGAGAGAAGACCTGTCCCAGACCGAGGGGGCGCCGTTGCCCGACGTCGCCCCGAGCTTGATGGTCGGGCAGGCACCGCCCGGGCTGTGGGAGGCCCTGGAAGGGCAGGTGCTCGCGCACGGGTACACGGTGCACCGCGGTGACACCGGCTGGGCCAACGGCTGGACCGATCCCACCAGCCGCACGGTCCGGGTCAGTGGCGTCGTGGACGACGCTCAGGCGGTCAAAACGCTCCTTCACGAGCTAGTGCACCTCGAGGCCGGGCACGTCGGCGATCTGCCGACCTACGCAACCTGCCGCGGCCGGTGCGAGGTCGAGGCAGAGTCCATCGCCGACGTGGTGGCCGCCGCGCACGGCCTGGACGCCAGCGGCTACAGCTCCGCTTACGCTGCCGGCTGGGCCGGGGGACACCTCACCCATGTCCGGCAGGCCGCCGAGACCGTCACCAAAGCAGCCCGGACGATCCTCGGCCACTGCAGCGTCGACACCGCGACCGCCCCTGAGCCCGGCACCTGGGCCCGGCGCCGAGCCGGGCCCAGGTGCCCTCCGGCTGACCTGCACCAGCAGAGCCCGCCATGACCGCTGCGGGCAGACGACGGCGACCAGCTGAGCGAACGCGCCACCACCCGGACCGAGGAACTGCGGGTGCGGCTGCGCGAGCAGCGCCGGGGCGACGCCGAGCGGGCACAGGAGCACCGCGAGCGCACTGCCGAGCTTCGAGCCCGCGTCGGCGCGCTCGCCGACGCCGCGGCGGCGAAGCGGGCGGGCACCCACGCCTCGATGATGACCGTCGCCGCACCGTCGTCGACGCCGTACACCACGCGGCCCTGCCAGCCGCCGGCCTCCCGGTCTTGGCGCCACTCTGCAAGCAGCCCGGCCCACCGACCAGGGCACTCCGGCAGGCCAGTGACCCAGCAGTGCCGGGTCTTTACCGGCCGCGGCCGGTCCTGCAGGGCAGCAAGCTCCGGGTCGGCGCCAAGCTCAGCGGCCGTTCCGACCGCACTGCGCGCTGCCAGGGTCGGGCCGCGGCCCGCGACATGCCTCCTGCCATCGACCCAGCATGACACCGTGAGGTGAACGCACGTTCGAGTGCGGTCAGGGACGGCACGCCTGGTTCGCCGGCTCCCAGGTCAGCTGCTGCAGGCCCGGTCCCTTACTCTCCAGCTCGTCTACGACCCGGCAGGCCGACGCCATGACTGGCTACCACTGCCCGTCGACCAGGACCTTGACAGGCGGGTTTCGCCGAGGAAGGCCACGCGGTCAGACGCTGCGAGAAGGCTGGGGCTGGTGCCGGTGTCGCGGACGGCCTGCTCGATCCCGCCAGCGACGTCCTCGGAGACGACGACCTTCATCTGAACCTGAGCCCAACTCACCTTGCCTTCGTCGACGGCGTTGGAGAGGTCGAGCAGGAGGCGTCGGACAGCGTCCCGGTCGTCGTTGCTGCTCATGCTGGTCATGAGCGTGAACGCCCGCAGGGGTTCCCTCCCGGGACAGCTGTTGGGCCACATCAGCGGGTCGACTGATGGCGTGGCGTTCCTTCGAGGCCAGCGAGGACGCGCTGCCGGGGCCTGCGCGCCCGAGCAGGTCTCCGCGGGGCGTCGGGTGGAACTACGCCGGCGTCCGGTCCGGACGGGTCCAACCTGGCCAGCTGGGCGCAGGCCGAACTGCCGCTGGCCGCGGACCTGATCGCCGGCAACACCGACGTCCGACCTGATGTCGGTGAGTTGCTGGCGCGGGCCTCGCCTCGATGTCGACGCAAGGTCTGCGGCCGGCCCCGGGTCCGGGTCGACGCCGGCTACTTTGATGCCACCCTGGCCCACGCTGCCGTGGAGCTGCGGTGTGACTTCGCGATCGCCGCGAAGCGCAACCCCGCGGCGTGGCGGTCACTGTCGGCCGTCCCGGACGGTGACTGGCGCGAGGCCCGGGGGATGCACGGTGCGCAGGTACCGCGGCCGGGCCCGCGGGAACCAAGACCTGCCCAGCCGGTGACACCTCGGCGGTGATTGGCGGGAAGAGCAAGTGCCTGCGGGTGGGGCAGCAGTGCTCGGCGAAGAACACCGCTGACTACCCGACCTACGGCTTCGTCTGCAGCGCCAAAGGCAGCACCTACGTCCTGACCAATAAGTAGCCGTCCGCCGGCGCACCCTGTGCCCGCGGCTGTGCGACCTCACCCGTGGCGCCACGGGCACCTTTGCGGCCTGCCTCGTCGTGGGACAGGGTCAGGTTCCTGGCCCGAGGGCTGTCGGTGAGGGCAGGCCGTTGAGGTGTTCCAGGCGGTCCAGCAAGCCGGTGAGCTCTGATTGGAACGCCTCGTCCGGGTGGTGATCGCCCATCCGACCGGCCAGGCGGGTCAGCGCCGGGAAGCCGGCCAGTTCGCGGTCCAGTACCGGTCCGCTGGGCTGGGCTTGGCTTGGCTCAGTCGCGGGTTCTGCTGGGCCGACGGGGACCCCGAGGGCACTGACCTCCAGCAACAGGTGTCCGAGCAGGAAGGAACTGAATAGTCGGTAGGCGTCGATCGCGCCTTGCTCGGCGAAGCCCCTGCCCAGCAGACCTTCCAGGAAGTCCTCGACCCAGCGCAGTGACCGCAGCGGGGGTCGCACCCAGGGGGCCTGCGGCGGGTGGGTCGCGACCAGCGGGAACACTGCCGGCTTGTCGAGCGCCATCGCCCGCAGGCCGTGGGCGTGACACGACAGGAACTCTCGCCAGTCCAGGTCGGCGGGCATGTCCATGTCGGGGCTGTCCAGCAGGTCGTCGACGACCCGGTTCACCACGGCGTCGATGAGCGCCTCGTAGTTCGGCACGTACCGGTACAGGGCCATCGCCTCGACTCCGAGCTCGCGCCCAAGCCCCCGCATGCTCAGCGCAGGAACACCATCGCGTTCGATCAGCGCTAACGCGGCGTCCAAGATCCGCGGCAACGACAACCGGCCACCTGGGCTTCGCGTTCGCCGCGGGGCGGCGCCTCGGTGCTGATCGTCCGGTGCCCCCGAACCAGCGGGAGTCGATATCTGCTCGGCCAATCCCTGAACTCCGCTCCTCGTGCCGCGCGAACCTGCAGCCGGGCTCGTCAGTGCCACATCCGCCGGCCGCACTGTTGGATGCTTCAGTGCCCTACCCACCCCTATCATGCCCGGACGCACCTGCAGGCGACTCAGGCATACGACGCATATGACTCGCCGATCAGCCTGAAGCACCCCCCTCGTGCTTGGCCATCCCGGAGGCGACCGGGATTAAACCGCCTGCCAGCAGCTCGCCCTCGAGCTCGAGTTGCTCGTAGCCGGGGGTGAGGCCGGTCTCGTCGGGGAGTACCCACATCTGCACGAAGTGCACCGGGTCCTGGTGGGTGTCGACGCCGAGACGCCAGGAGTCGTTCTTCTCCGAGTGCTGGATGCCGCGGCCGGCGCTCATCCGCTGCGCCAACCCCGGATAGATCACGCCGTTGTGCCCGGTCGAGTCCTGATGGACCAGAGAGCCCTGAAGCACCCAGGTGACGATCTCCATGTCCCGGTGCGGGTGGGTCTCGAAGCCGCTGCCGGGGGAAA
>JAABUZ0100009407.1_pt1 | contig 11194 bp, 11 predicted proteins | sample 5562091 | NCBI WGS metagenome assembly JAABUZ01 (sample SAMN12813069, study PRJNA571459) | rock metagenome | isolation source: Antarctica rocks | place: Antarctica: Victoria Land, Linnaeus Terrace sud | collected 2015-12-21
AAGAGTGTCGGCGATGGTGTACTATGAAGCTGCAGGCCACTGCAGCTTTTGGTGTCTCATAAAATCTGGCGCTGCAGCGACAAACCCAGGCACAAGCGGGTCCTTGAAGGATGGGCGGGCTTGGCCGCGACGCACATGCTACGCGTGCCCAGCGCGTGCGTCGCGGCCAATCGCGCTCGCTGACGACAGCCCAAGGACGCCGCGACGCACCCTAGATGCAAGGGTCACTCCATGATGGAGGGCACCGATGGGCGCCGCCGCGGACGCTCGGCCGCGTACACGCCGTCCTCGTTCTCCGTGGGCGCGGTGTTCAGGCGCACGCGGATGATAGGTCGCCGCACGCTGCCGCCGGCGGCGACCGCCTCGCGCGCGCTGGCCGCATGCCGCCACTGCCGCAGCTTCTTCTCCCAGGCCTGTCCGCCAGCACGCTCATGCAGCTGTTGCTGCAAGGACAGTCTTTGCCGCACGTGCTAGCATCTAACACGCATGCACTTCGGCACGCGGCACGCGGGCCTTCCCGCAGTCTGAATGTTCACCACTGCAAAGGCACCATGCTGGCATCCGTGCTGCGTGCAGGACGCAGAGCCCTGCAGCGTGCCAGCGGTCTGCCACGCAACCTGCTACAGGGCAGATCGCACGGTATGCGGACGCGTGAAGCCAGCGCTGCTTGCAAAGACTGTTTTTGCACCTGGGTGTCACCCAGCTGCCCGCGCATGCACGCCACACGGTGCGCACCTTGAAGTAGAAGTCATTTGCGCGCCCTGCGCCAAGGACGCGCTCCAGCAGCAGCGGCACCGCGGCAGCGGCCCGCGCGGCCTCATCCGCGAGCGCTGCCAGCCCGCCGCATGCGGCCCGCGCCTGTCGCGCATCGACATGCATGTCCGACAGCGGACGGCAGGCGGCCATACATACATGCAGGGCCCTGTCGCTCGACATCTCCGTACTAGGTGCTGGACGGGTCTAGTCATCACGCGGATCAGAGGTACCTTCACTCTCCTGAAATACATGACTGCCATGCGCATTCAGCGCCTCTGCGTCAAACCACACCTGCCCCCTTCTCCGCCGCCATGCACAACCGCGGGCATAAACCACACGGGCCGGCCGAGTCTCAGACCAGGGGCGCGCCAGGCGGTTCTGCAGCAGCCCCTGCGCCGCGCCCGCGCCCAGCGCGGCGGCCAGGCCGCCGAGCGCGTTGGTCGCCGCGCGCGCCGCCTTAGCTAGCAGCGCCTGCTGCTCGTCCTGCATGCCGGGCACACGGAGCGCATCGCTGGCAGCAGCATCTGCAGCGCATCGCGCCTGGTCAGGGCCCAGAGCAAGGCCTTGCGCGGCCCAGGGTGCCCAATCACTTGCACGACGGGTCCCTGATGTGCAGGCGTGCGGGCCCTTTGCTGCTAGCACCACGCTGGCAGAAAGCTCTGGCATCCTGGCATGAGGCTGGCCGGGACGCGAGTCAACACGCCACACTCTCAGTCGAGTCGTGCGCGCCGGGAGCGATATCCCCCCCACCGAGGAAGGCCAGGCCGGGCCGCCACGAGAGGAGATCCCCGCTGGCAGGGCCGCCCGCGCGCGCCTGCGCGGCGCTCCAGCGCGTGCCGGTCACGGCCAGGCTGGCGGCCTCCTGCAGCATCCACGTGGCCACAGCGCAGTGCAGCTCCAGGTCGGGCAGCCTGGCAGCCACGTCGGCCGCCAGGCCCGCCAGCGCGGCCGCCTGCACGGCCTCTGGCGCGGCGGCCGCCGCGCGCGCCACGCGCCGCCGCCGCCGCTCCGCCTCGCGCTCCTGCCACACCCGCTGCGCGGCGGCGGGGGTGTCACGTCAAGGGCGTGGGGCTCCTGCGTGACCTGCAGCCCCGGCAGGCCGGCGCCCAGGCGCGCCTCGGCGGCCGGGCAGAGGCTCAGCTGCCTGCGTCGGCAGTTCACCTGACGCGGCACGCAATGGCGCACGCACCTGCTGCAGCGCCCACTTGTCGGTCAGGGCCTCGTGGCCCGCAGGCAGGCCGCCGGCGCGCTCCAGCAGCGCGGCCAGCACGGCGTCGCCGGCCGCACGCGCGTCGCTCAGCGGCGTCGACCCGCGCCTGTCCAGCGGGCTTGCCTGCATGCGCTCACGCCACCGAGTGCATGCGGGCCACAGCCTCCGGACTGGTGCTGAAAGGGCTTGACCGTATAGGGCTGTTTGACGGGAGATGAGCAGCCACTCCAGCCCCCTATTTCCTGACGCAGGGGCATTGCAGGGAGCAGAAGCGCTCCGACTGTATCAGGTGCACTGCACCCCACATGAATTGCTAATGACAGCACGCAGGTGCATGCTGGTCTGCCCTATTTTCTATAAAGATATGCAGCACGTCATCCCGCAATGATTGGCGCCTCGCTTCATGTTTTCACCCCTCTTGTGCATTGCTTGCTCACATGGCCTGTCACACAGCAATGAGCAGTCAGCTGCGGTGACAGCAGCGCGGGGAAAGGCGCGGGCGCGCACGTCCGCGCCGGGCAGGCTCAGCAGCAGGCAGGCCGCCTCGGCGCGGCCGCATGCGGCCGCCAGATGCAGCGCGGTGCAGCCGTCGGCGTCGCAGACGCCCAGGTCCACTCCATACTCCGCCAGCACCTGCGCCGGCGGCACACGTCACACACCCTACCATAACCCAGCCCTGAGCCAGGGTGTGTGATGTGTGATGTGTGATGTGCCCTGCCCAAGTGAGGCGCGCCCCGCTCGCCATGCGCCGGCGCGCAGGCCTGCCGTGCTCCGCCAGCGGGCAGCGAACCTGTCGGCGCTGTCGGGCAGGCGTTGCGGCCGATGTTAGGCAGGGGCGCAGGCGCACATCGACATCGCGTTGCTGTGCCTGTCAAGAAAAGCCGCCTCTGCTTGCTGCTGGTGCAGCAGGGGGCGCGGGCGCACGTTGAGCGTGTCCAGGTCGTTGGCGGCCGCGGCCAGGCACAGGCGCTCGGCGCTGTCGGCGGCGCCCAGGCGCCCGCCCGCGCCGCGCAGCGCCGCCTGCTCCTCGCGCCGGCCGCAGCGAACGGCGTCCGCCAGCGGCGTCGCGCCTGCGCTGTCCTCCGCGTTGACGTCCATGCCCTGCGCGTGGGTATATGGTAGGGTTAGGGCGGCGCGAGCGTGCGGCGCGCTGGCCGCCCGCAGGCTGCCCGGTGCAGACTCTTATGCTCCTGGAGAAGTATCCTGGACTGTGGAGCCCTGGCGGTGACTTGCAGCCATCGCATGGCCCCGCAGGAGCTTCAGAGCCTGCGAGCACGGGTGCCCGGCGCTGCGCTCGTGCATTATGCATGAGCATTTTCCCGCGACAGGCCGATGCCAAGCTGCCCTTGCTTGGGGCGCTTGCGACAACCGCAGGCGGCGGCGCGGCGGGCCGCACCGGCTGGGCGACGAGGAACTGGACGATGGGCAGGTGGCCGTTGGCGGCGGCCAGGTGCAGCGCGGTGCGGCCGTGGTAGTCGGCCACGGAGGGCGCCAGGCCGCTGCTGCCGACCAGCAGCTCCACCAGCGCGCCGTCGCCCTCGGCCGCCGCGCGGAAGAGGTCGCCTGCACTTCCGGGGTAGGTTTAAGATAGGGTCAGGGTAGGGCAGACAGTCTTGATGCGCACGCGCTGTATGTGTGGCTATAATGAAAGCGTCAGACAGGCATGAAGTGACCCGGCCACGCCCTCTGCAACAGTGGCTCGGGAAAGCGCAAGCAGACCTTGCTTGCCGAACGTAGGAAGGATCCCTGCAAGGGTGCAGTTTCGGCCAGGCACATGGCAGCGACTCGTCCAGGCGCCACAGAGCACATGCGCGATGCGTGCCACGCGACCCTGCCTGCCAGCCCAGAATACCTGCCCCTGCTGAGCTCGCTCCAGAGCTTGCTAAGGCGCGCGCGGCGGCACCCGGCGCATGCGGGGCCCGCGGCCGCGCCTTTTATGGCCTCGGCCGGCAGGCGCGCGCCGTGCGCGCGCAGGAACGCGAGCACGTCCGCGTGGCGGTGCCGAACCGCGTCCAGCGCGGGCGTGCCGCCGTAGCGGTCCACCGCGTTCACACCCGCGCCATGGCCTGGCGCGCCGCGTGGCGGTTGGATGACATACTAGTGGTTGTGTGTGACATTCTGGCGGCCTTGGGGCCGCATGACACGACATGTGAGGCAGAGGGCATTCGCGATGCGCCGCATGCACCATATGCACCAAAGTAAGTCAGTGCAAGCACGAAGACTTGGAGCGCGGACAGTGGGTCATCCAGGCGCATGACCACATGCAGGCCGCGCAGGCGGCAGGTACGGCGGTTAGGCATGCAGGCTAGGGCAGTCCGGGTGCCGCACCCAGCACCAGGCGGCGCGCGGTGGCAAGGTGGCCATTGGAGGCGGCCAGATGCAGCGCGGTGCGGCCGTGGAAGTCGCCGTCGTCCGCGTCCGTCTCGCCGCCGGACAGTAGCGCGTTCACCTGCCGGCACGGCCAGGTCTCCCCGTGTCCCTGGCACCCTCGCACAGACAGCACCACAGACGGTGCCTACAAGATGCGCAGCCATGCTTTTTATGATGTTTAATCTCTGTGTCATGGATTGGTATGGCATGCAGGCCCCTGCCACAGCCTCCTTAAGGCATGTGTCTGACTGCATGAGAACATCGGCCAGGTCCGTTCGCCAGTGTGACCAAGCGCGCGTGAGGGCCACGCGCCATGCCTGTGTCGCCCACAGCGGCCGCCGTGACAAGCCCCACGATGCGCTCCTCCCGCCGCCGCAGCCGCGCCTGCCGGAGGCCGCCCCCATTACAGCCACAGGGCGCCGCCAGGGCTGCCTGGGGCAGCTGTGCCCTGACAGTATTGAGTGCATGCCGCCGGCAGGCCTCTCTGTTGCAAACGTGCTCTGCAAACCATATCTTCTGAGCTCACGGCGCTATGGCGCTGAATCGCCCAGGCTGTGCCTCACAGTCCAACTTCAACAAGTCAAGGGGCAAGGGCGCGCCTTGTCGAGCACGCCGACAAAGTCGGTCGCGCCGCCGCTGCCCTGCCAGCCGGCCAGGATGTTGCCGGTGACCACCTCCTCCTCCTCGGGGTACAGCTTGGCCAGCGCCGCGTACTGCGCCTGCCGCGCCGCCGCGCGCGCGCCCCACGTGAGCGCGGCGGCTGCAGGCATGCCTCCTGACCGCACCGCGCAGGTTGCGCCACGGACATCTGATACGCATGATCACGTTCCAAGGACGTTGCAGCATGTGTGTGCAGACATCAGGGGGCGAGCACACATACTGACACCACAACGTTGCCCAACGAGTCAGCGCCAAGGCTCACACGCGCGCAGCACCGTTCGGCCAGCACCCAGACACGTGCCTGACCATGGCGCACATCCCAAATAGGTGACGTGAGGGCGCGCGCCCCGCGCTGCGCCCCGACACCATGGTATTTGGCGCGCGTAGCTGCTGGGCGCGCCTTCTTGATCGCAAAGAGCGTGGCGTGGCTGGTGCCGCGCGTGCGCGCGGACTTCACATGGCGCTGCGAGAAGAAGAAGCCCACCTCGCCCACCGCCTGCGCGCCCCCGGACGGCCCCCAGCTCACCCCCGACCGGTCGCGCACCCTCCGACTAGCGCTCGCACGGCACGCTCAGCGGCCTGAGCGGCAGAAGTCAGCTTGGCAGGAGGTGCCCGTGGGCGCCACCCCGCCATGTGTTGACCCAGTGGCAAGCAGCAGAGTGCTGGCGCTGCCGGCGCTGCGGCGGTGCGCCAGCTCACTCGGCCGTAAGGACACTGCCTGTGGTCGCGTATTATATCGAGCTGGCACGGGCCGGCGCGCGCGGGGCACGCCGCGCCGCCGGGCGCGCCTGCCCGACCGTGCGCGTGGCCTCGGCGACCAGACCGCCGCCGCGCTCAAAGTCCACGTCGACGGTGCCGCCCGCCACAATGAACAGCTCGCGCGCCGGGTCGCCCACTCGGAACAGCGCCGTGTCCGGCGGCAGCGCCACCTGCCCGCGTGTAGGTTTAGGGAACAGCGCCACATCAGGCAGCAGCGCCACCTGCGCGGGGTGGCGGATTCGGGGTGCAGCGCCGGGTCCGGCGGCAGCGCCGCCTGCGCGCCGCCACGGCGAGCGCCGGCGTCGATGCGGCGTGCCTGCGTCGGCGCCTCTGTCCCTTGTCGACCCCAGTACTGGCCCGTTGCAGCCTCCATCGCTGCCCTGCTGCTGACGATGGGGTGGTGTCGTGTGTATGCACGCACACACAGGCGGAGAACTGGTGCGCTTGGCATGGGATCGTCTTGTGTCAATGATGGGCTGTCGGCCACACAGCGGCGGCGGACCCCTGCTCGCGCAGCGACGGGCCTTGCACCCAGCGCCCCGCGCGGCGGGCAGGGGCGCGCGCGCGCCTCCTGCAGCAGTACCGACAGCGAGTCCAGGAAGGGCGAGGAGCAGCCGGCGAAGATGGGCACCAGCGCCAGCAGCCCGCGGCTCATGTGCTTGGCCACCTCCACCTGGCCCCGGCGTGCACCCTGTCTGCGGGGGACACAGGGGCACATGCACCGACTCCAGTCACGCGCGGCCACCCCCACCTGGACCCGGCTTGCACCCGGTCTGCAGTGGAGCGCGGGGGCGCACGCACCAGTCATGCGCTTGGCGGCCTCCACTCGGTCGGCGCTGGGTGTCCCCATGTGGTGTAATGCGAGGCGCATTCATGTGCATGCGTGAGCTCTTGTGCAACAGACAATCCTCTCTTGCATTTGTTGGCCTGAAGGCAGTTGAGCATGTGAGCATGATGACGACTGCCCGCTGCCGAACCAGCCGAAACATGCTGTCGATGCGGTGCACAGCACCGCTGCTCCTTATGCCAGGCGTAGAGCAGGGTAGGGTGAAGGGGCCTGGGGTGGCTGCGCAGCCGCCGCCCGCGCGCGCGCGCCTGCAGGATGTGCGACAGGCGCGGGAAGATCTCGCTGGCGCCGGGGCCGCTGCCGGCGGCCGAGCGCGAGGCCGCCATGTGGCGCATCACGTCGTCGCGCAGGTCCCGCGGCAGTCGCCGGTCGCCCACAAAGCGCTGCGCACGCTGCACCTGCGACGGCGGCAGAGGCAGGGTTAGCGGTGGCGACGGCGGCGGTGGGGTTTGCAGCGGTGGTAGGGTTAGGATATTCCTCAGCCCTGTCACCTCACCCTGTCACCTCACCACTCACCCATCAGGGGCCCGCGCGGCAGGCGCGCGGCAGGGCGGCGCGCGGCAGGGTGGCGCGCGCGCCTGCGCGCGCGTGGCCACCAGCGCCGCGTCCTGCGCCATGATGACGTTGGTGATCTCGCCCAGCACGTAGTTGAAGATGGTCACGGTCATCACCATCTCCACCGCCACCAGCGCGATCTCGGCCAGGCTCTGCGGGATGGCCGCGCCGACCTGCGCGTTGGTCGTCAGCGTGCTCACGCACCTGCGCGCGCGGCCGCCGCGATCGGGCCCTTAGCACATTTGTGGCGTGCTCCGCACGGCACGCATGCCCGCGCGCCGCAGAAGGACTGGATTGGAGCAATGCACTGCAGCGCTACGCGGCATGGTGGAGGGTAAAGTGCAAACGCATACATACAGGTCTTGGCGCAACAGCAACCATGCCTTACAGGCTGACGTCTACTGACTGCGCTCGCTTGATAGGTGCGTACGCATGCCGTCCAGGGCGACAACCGCGTCAGGCTTGCCACGCCTGACCGTGCTGGCACACGCGCAGACGCAGCCGGCAGCTGCATGTAGGTCATCACTGAACAGTGGCCTGTGCGAAGAAATCGCGCGCACCAGTAGACGGACACGAGGTACTGCTCCCAGATGGTCGCATCGCGGTACACGTTGGGCAGGCCGTACGCTGCACAACCACCACACGCCGCTTCAGGCAAGAGGCATTTTGTCTTGGAACACGTCGCCATGCCGGCACACAGGCAGGGCGCGTGCTCCGTGCCATTTTCAATGGTCCGGCATACTGACAGCGAAGCTCGAGTCACGGCGCTGCCCGTGTGCGCGGACGCGCGCGCACCGGGGAACAGCCCGACCCAGTGCCGCGCGAGCTCGTGGCCGTACGCGCGCGCGTCGAAAGGCGCGACCACGCTGTGCCCGCTCCAGGACGCGATGGTGAACGCCGCGGGCGAGCCGGGCGTGGCCGGCCGGAATGCGGGCGACCAGAAGTCGGGCAGCTGCCACGTGCCGACTGCCCACCACGCGCACGCCAGCACGTGGATGGGGCCCAGGTAGATGGGCACGAGCACACGGAAGCGCGAGCGCAGCGAGTCCGCGTCCATGTCCGACGCCTGGCGGCATCCCTATCGGCTCGGTCCAAATGCCCTCGGCAAGGCTTGCTGAGTAAGCCGGAACAGGTCTCAGCATGTGCATGATCCTGGCGTGGTAAATAGGCCTGGAGTTGCGGGCGCCGCGCCGTTGCGCTCCCGTGCGACGCCTGGCTGTGGCCATAGCTGCAGATTGCTGGACATCATGCTCTGGGCACCAGGCGCATGCCCCTCAACATGCGATGACACGGGTCGCACGCGCACCATCAGTCGCGCTGCTGCCGGTATGAATCTATGGGGACCTCGCCAGGGGCGCAGCAGCCGGGGGCCGCGCGCGCCTTGCGCCGGTACCACAGGATGACGCGCTGCAGGCGCAGCAGCTTGGGCAGGCGGAGGAAGGCCTGGAAGCGGTCGCCGCCGCCGGCCGCGCGCACGAGCATGTCGTACGGGCACGCCGCCACCAGGTCCAGCACGAAGTAGCCGCCTGCGTGGCCGACCCTGACCCTCAACCGAGCGTCCGCCGAACTACATGCAGCTGCGCCCGAGGCCTCACATGCATTCACAACCAGACACCTTCTTACACAACACTGGGTTAGGTCGATGTTGGAATATATGCATGGTGCAAACCTATGGCCCACTCCATGCAGCCTTCCTTTGAGGAGCCAGCTGCCGGCGCCGCTCCGGGCGCGGAGACGCCTCACTGCGCGACAGCACACCAATCTGCGGGAGGCGCCATCGGGGCGGCGGCAGCACAGGCCGGGCCCGGGCTGTGCGCCGGCCCTGCAGCAGCCCGGGCGCGCGCCCAGGTACTGGCGGCGGATCTGGGGCAGGCTGGTGACGAGCACGCTGTTGACGGAGACGTAGGCGCGGAAAAAGTGCAGCGCCACGTCGGCCATCAGCAGCAGGTCGGCGGCCAGGTTGAGCGCCGCGAACCAGGCGCCCAGCCGCGCCTTGGCCCAGAACGCGATGTCGATCGGCACCTGCGCGCGCGCGCGCGCGGCCCGCCTCGCCGGCGGCGCGGCTGCAGCGCACAGAGAAGCGGGCGGCGCGCCTGCTTGCAGCTGTTTGTCCTGTGCGTTGCGTGGGTTGCGCAGGCAGCGACTGCAACATGGTTATATGCACAAAGTGAGCGGAGTGTCGGGAGCCGCAAGGACGGTGCTGCTGCACGCGGCGCGGCATGCAGCCTGGCATGACAGCTGTCCGGGCGGGTGCACGGGCGTGTCGCCGCAGGCCTGTCCCAGAGGTGCGCGGCCGACCAGCCGCGCGCCCAGCCGAGCGGCGCACCGTGATGAAGTAGTACACCGCCAGCCAGCGGATGGCCATGTCCCAGAAGTGCACAACCCAGCTGTCCGGCAGCAGCACCCTGACCCTCCGGGCCGCGTGCGCCGCGCCGCCTGCGCCGCGCAGCGCTCGGTGCCGCACATCAGGCGGCAGCGGGGGCAGCTCGCCCGCGCCTGCCTCAAGCGGCAGTCTGTGCCCGAAGCAGCACTGGGAGAAGAAGCTCCTGCTGGTGGCAGCACGCTGCCGGTGCTTCAGTGCATGGCTCCAGATAGGTGATCGTCACGGCATGCGCCTGTACAAAAGCCACTCCCTCAGACGGAAGGGAGTGGCTTCTCAGATGGACCGGCGCCTGCCGCGGACCTGCCCCTCGCACGTCCTCTGCGAGCACGCTGCTGAGCCGGCCGACCGTCGGCGCGTCCTGCAGCAGCGGCGCCATGACGCGCACGAACTCGTCAAAGCCGATGCGCGCGTCCCCGTTGGCGTCCACCTGGCGCACCGGCAGCACACACGCGGTGACAAGCATGCGCCTTGGCAGGCGAAACCGGGGCAGCTGGCACGCTGGCGGCACAGCTCACGCCTGTGTGCTGAGCGGACATGATTTTTGGAACATAGATGTTTCCTGCAGCGCTGGTGCATGCGTGGAGCGCCGCAGGCCGGCGCGCGCACGCGGGCCGCGCCTGGCGCATGACGTTGCGGACCTCGCCGGCCGTCACGCCGCGCCCGCCGGCGCGCATGCGCTCCAGGATGCGGCCGACCTCGGCGCCCTCCAGGTAGCCGTTGCCGCTGACGTCCGCCTGCGCGCGCGCGCGTGCAAAAGCTTTGGCCAGACGACTGCGTACCGCACGCCGTAGCAATGCGGGCCGGGCTCCTGCCAGTCCAGCCCACCGCTCTGCATAGGCGGCCGCTGAGCGGCGGTGCGCCCCGCGGCGCATGCCCTACCGTGGCCGGCACTTGGCACACCAGATGCGCCCACAGCCGGCCAGGGGGCGGCATCGGATCTCACAGCGGATCACAGCGGACTGCGCAGCTGGCTGCCTGGGTCTTCGCTCACATAGCAAAGTGCGCGCGCCCATGCACGGAGGGGTGGCCCTGCGCAGGCGCAGCGGCTACCGGTGCCATGCGTGCAGCGAGGACATCAGCGGCGCGCACCTCGTGGAACATGCGCTCCACGTCGACGAGCTTGCCGTGCGCGCGGGCGGCGCGCGGCGCATTGGGCGCGTTGGCGGCCGCCAGCGCGGCCTGGAAGCGGTCCACCAGCGGCAGGTGCTGCCCGCGCACGCTGCTGGGCTGCGCGCGGCGCGCCCGCGCTCGCGCCCAGGCTCACGGCCGTAGGGCGCGTGTGCGCGCATGGAGTGCGCGTACGCAGTTGACACGACAAATGCGCACTCTTTTTTCACGTGTGCCATGGAGTCATCCTCATCAAGGGGCACCGGATTGGCCAGCGTGGTGCCGGCGCGAGCAGGAGGAGTGCGGCAGGCCACCTCTGGGGGAGGGCGGGGAGTGCAGCAAGCGACGCCCGTGGGCTGGCTCCGCGGCGCACTTCCGACAGCCGTCCGGTTCCTGCCGCATGTCGCGGCGCCGGCTGTGAGGGCGGGAGGCGGGCGCCACGGGGGGGCGCCGGCCCGCGCGCCTGGTGTGCCAGCGCCAGCGCGACCGAGCGCGGCAGGCTGCCGTCCAGGTCGGCGGGCGGCGCCGGCCGCGCCGCCGGCGGCTG